>Ga0138256_10005471_pt1 | contig 13421 bp, 13 predicted proteins | sample KNB2016incub_MG_FD_105486 | JGI IMG/M metagenome (GOLD analysis project Ga0138256, IMG submission 105486) | Active sludge microbial communities from wastewater in Klosterneuburg, Austria - KNB2014incub_MG | ecosystem: Engineered > WWTP > Activated sludge > Unclassified | place: Austria...
CGCAGGCTGCGCTACGCTACTGTGCGTCGGTGTTTTGCCTTTCGGCCGGCGGCCTTTATGGTTCGCTGTTTACGCCGCTCATCGACGCCGGCAATATTCTTGCTTATAACCCCGACGAGCTCACATTGCAGGGGTTTGCGAAGCTCACTGTGCGGCCGGCCGAATATGTCGAAGTCAGTGCCGGTTATACCTATGCGCGCTGGAAGGCCATCAGCGGTGAGAATCCTGTGTCGGGCATATTTTCCATTGCAGTTACAGGAAGCTTAAGATGAAAAATTTAGTTTATGGAATTTTTTTTGCGGCGTGCGTAAGCCCGTACGCAGCCGCGGCCGACGATTTGCAGAGCAGCTACTCGCTCGAATATTATGGCAAATACGCTGATGCATATGCGCTCTGCGAAAAACTCACGGCAGAGAACCCGAAAGAGTATTTTTTCGCATTGCGCGCAGGCTGGCTTGCATACCTCGCGGGTAAATATTCGCGCTCGCTCGATCTGTACCAGAATGCGCTCTTGCTCAAAAGCGATTCGCTTGAACCGCGCCTCGGGCAGCTGTTGCCGCTTTTGGCGCTCGGCAAATACAAGCAGGTCGAAATGACTGCGCTCGCGATTTTGCGCAGCGACCCGAAAAACTACACCGCGCGCATCAAACTCGCCTACGCGCTCTATCTCGCGGGGGATTTTTCGCGTTCAGAAAAGCAATACGCCGAACTCGAGGCGGATTTCCCCTCGGACGCAACTGTGCTGATGGGGCTCGGTTGGGCACAACTCAAGCAGGGCAAGAAGTCCCCGGCGCAGCAGCATTTCAACCGCGTGAAGATCATGTTCCCTGAGAACAAATACGCGGATGAAGGATTGAAGTGGGCGAAGTAGATTACGGCAGGGATACCTGCCGCTGCGGGCTCGAGTGCGTCAAATTGCCGTACTGATCATAACCCCAAACGGCCCAGTAATAAGTCCCGGCAGGCACTGTAGAATTCGGCGTCTTAAAGTTCTTAGTCGAAGCATCGTAATCGTGTAGCGTAGCCTTGGCCTGCGTGCCGGAAACGAAATCCGCTAAACCAGTCCGACTGCCATAAAGGAAATTGGCCTCGTTTGAAATTGTGCTCCCGTTGGTGACGATCTGTGCATTGAACACCCCGAAGACAACATATTTCACTTCTGCCGGAACCGTATAAAGGAAATTCCCGCTAAGCGTGGCAGTATGGAGAGGCGAAGTGAGCGTAATCTCTTTCGTCCCAGAAAAAATCGGCGTCGTCGGCTGCGGATCAGTAGTCTGGCAACCCGGCAGCGCCGTTAAGGCGAGAATGACTCCCGCTGCAAAAAAGGCTTTGATGGTCGATTTCATTGGTTGCTCCTGTATTTATTGCAGATTGAAGCGCACCGCGCCGCCGATCGAAAAGTTGGCCAGTGACAGGCTTGTGTCGGTTGAGCCGAGGCCGCCGAGTACGCCGTTGCTAAACGATACCGAGCGCGTAATATTCCGGTTGAAAGTTTCGTAGCGTCCTTCGATGATAAAACTGACGATAAATTTGGGCATGATCTCGATGCCAGCGCGCGCGCCATACATGAACAGATCATTGGAAGACAACTTCTGGTCGGTGTCGTCACCGAGCTTGCGATAGTCGCTGACGCGTGCGTAACCACCAAAGACCCCCACGAACGGCGAAACGTATGTGGCGTCGTTGAAGGGTTCGAAGTCAAAGGCCAGCGAATACGTGGTCAGATAGTACGAACGGTCTTGCCTGATCGCCGTACCAAACGCACTGTCAAAAGAGTATGAATGGTCGAGATCGAGCAGAATGCCCATCTCTGCCCCGGCGGTAAATTTGCCGAATGCCACACCCAAGCGCGGCACAATGACATTCCCCTGCGTGAGCAAATTGCTTTGCGGAATAAACCGGCGATAGCCTGCACCGAGATGAAAACTGTATGCATTGCGGGCCGGCGCCAGTGACTCGCTGATTTTTTTCCGCTCGCCGGCAGTGACTTTGATTTTGTTTTCCTGTTCTTTAAAACCCTTTTTCTTCAGGAACAACCTGTGCTCACCGGCGGCGACCTTATATTCAACAATCGGCGTTTTACCGATCAGCGCGCCGTCGAGCAGAACCTCGGCGTCGTCAGGTGCCGAACTGATCGTGAGATAACCTAGGTCGCGGCCCGAAACAATTGCCATCATCGAATTGGCCGCCGCCCCGCTCCGCACGAGCACGTCGCCGAGACCGGCTTCGACCGTGCGCCCGTCGAGCACGACACCCGAAGTCACATCGATCGCCTTCAGCACAACGGTGAGTTTTTCGGGATTTCCGGAAAATTGCCCGATAAACAGCACGTCGGCTTTGGCGAGTTTACCCGCGCGCGAAATTTCACCGCCGTCGAGCACACCCGACTGTTCGAGCTGTATTTCAGATAACACCTTGGTGATCTGCGCGCGCTCGACAACTTTGATAGAATTGTTCTGGCTGAGCGTCGCGCTGACCGACTCGGGCAAAGCAGATTTCAGATAGTCAAGACTGGGAGCGCCGGAGGCATTGGTGAAGTTGAGCACTGCCACGGTTCGCGGTTTGGCGGCCCCAAACAGACACGGTGCAGCGCAGAGCATGGTGAGCAGAGCAGCTTTCATCGCCTCAACAGCTCAAAACGGCCAACCCGACGGCAACCAGATTTTTCCGGTGCTTCGGCGATCTGTTACTAAGGCTACCCCAAACCAGCGCCAATGCACTTTACGTCGCAGGCAGTAATAAAGCATGGAAATTCCCACCGTGATCGCGTTAAGAACTTCTCCAGTGACTTTCATTTTGATGGCGATGAGCGTCGCCGTGTATCTGCTCATGGCGCTGCAAAGCGGCGATCTGATGAGCCCAGGTGGCCGCAACCTGGTTGCGTGGGGAGCAAACTTTGCCCCGTTAACGCTCGGTCGAGGCGAACTGTGGCGGCTGTTCACCTCGATGTTTCTGCACGGCAGCCTGATGCACCTGGCCATCAACATGTACTCGCTCTATTCGGTGGGCAGCATGGTCGAGATCTTATGCGGCAGAAAAAAATACCTGGCGATTTATCTTCTCTGCGGGCTCGCGGGCAGCGCCGCCAGCGTGATCTTTAATGCAATGCGCAAATACCCCGGGATCAGCATCGGCGCCTCGGGTGCGATTTTCGCGATCTACGGATTTTTCCTGATGCTGATGTGGCTGCGCAAAGACCTCATTCATCCCAGTGCGCGCCGGCAGATTTTGCAGAGCGGCGCTTTTTTTATCGCGATCAATCTGTTTCTCGGTTTTATGAGTTCAGGCATCGACAATGCCGCCCATCTCGGCGGCCTCGTGAGTGGCGTTTTTGCCGGCCTGTTACTGGCGCGTGGCGTGCGGCCGGCGCAGCACTGACGTGCACGACACACTTCCCTAAGAAAAAGCTTGTCCCGCAACACGGCGGGCGCAACTTAACCCATGAGTTTATGGCAACGTTTCAAGCGCGCACTGCGCTCTATTTTCGGCGGCTGGGTTTCTGAAATGGAAGACCCTTCCCTAATTCTTGAACAGAACATGCGCGACATGCGTGACAAAGTACCCAAGATGAACGAAAACATCGCGATGCTCAAGGCCAACGCAAAACTGCTCGAAAAAGAGAAGCAGAAGCTCGAAACCGAGCAGGCAAAGCTCATCGCCAACGTCAAAGCCGCAATCGGCCAGAACCGCGAAGACATTGCAGGCGAATATGCACTGCAGCTCGAACACAACAAGGCAAAGGTCGTTCAGGTTGAGCAACAGCTCGCGCAGGCAAATGCGGCAGCAGTTAAGGGCGAAGAAGCGAAGGTGGCTTTTATGAAAGAACTCGACCGTAAGACAAAAGAAGCGCTCGACGCTATCGAAGCGGCGAAACGCGCGAAATGGCAGAAAGAAGTCGCCGATACAATGGAGCAGTTCACTGCGGGTGGTGTCGACCACACACACGATGAAATGGTGAAACGCATCGAACGCGACGGCGCAGTCGCTGACGCAAAACTCGACATGGCGCTGAGCAAAGGCGACAAAGATAAGGCCAAGATCGAAGCCGAGGCAGAAAAAATGCGCGCGGCGGAACTGGTAAAACAGTTTAAAATTGAAATGGGTGCGACCGGTTCTTCTGCGGGCACAACCGCGACATCGGAAAGCACGCAAAATAAAGAAGGATTAAAAAACTAGTTTGAGTAGTGCGACGTGATGCCTTCGGCATCACGTCGCTATTTCATTGCAGCCGTCAATTTCTCCAGACACAGCGCCGCTGTCACTGACACATTCAACGACTCTATTTTCCCCGAACCGGGTATCGAAAATTTCTGGCTGCAGGCTTTGACAAATGCCGCCGGTAAACCGTTCTCTTCATTACCCAGACAGACAATAACCGGGCGACGCGCGTGTTCTGCGAGTATTTCGCCGAGCTGACTCACTATGCCTTTTTCAGGCCTGACCGCGGCCGCGACCACTGCATTCGCCTGCTTTGCCCAGTGGAAAAAAGCCTGCATGTCCTGGTATACATAGAGTTTCACATGGCTCAATCCGCCTTCGGCAACCCGCCACGCCGAAGCAGTCATTGCCGCCGAAAAGCTCGCCTGACTCACTATGACATGCCGGGCACCAAAGAAAGCCGCGGTGCGCAAAATTGCGCCGACGTTATGCGGATTCAACACATCATTCAGGCAGAGCGCATTGCCAACTGCCTGTAAGTCGCCGAGCGCAGTTGGCCGCGGCTGGTGCATGACAACCGCAACCCCCTGGTGGTGCGGCGTATCGGTAATTTTTTTCAGCTCGTCGGCTTTGACGAGGCGGTAGGTTTTGCGCGCCTGCGCGAGCTTACGGCAGGCGGCGGCGAAGAGCGGTGCATTCTTTTCGTCGAAGAACAGGCGCTCGATCAGCTCGGGCGTGGTGTCTGCCACCGCCCGTACGGACGAGAGACCGCAGACAGTGAGCAGATTTTTCTGCATGGGGGATGTTTACGATTCATCATCGCCCCGGCAAACAGATCAGGCTTTGTGGCCCAGCTCTTGTAACATCTTCGTCTGCATGCGGGTGTTCTTCACCTGAATGGCGCAGACCGGGCACAGATAGCGGAAATCCTGTGGGTCGGTGGCAAATTCGCTACTGTCGTCGATGCGGGCCACGTTCATACTGACGACGTCGCCACATTCGCTGCAATGGATATCGGGAGTGTTCATGCTGTTACCTCTACCCTATTTATAGTCAAAAAATGAGCGCGGGTCAATACGCAATGAGGCAGGCCTATCTAAGGAGAAATACGTAGTGTTGTTCACGGAAAGTCAGTTTTCTGACTTTTCGTGAACAACATTCCCCTTTTCGCTTGTAGCTCTGCCCGCCCGACAACTTTCGCACTGTGCCTGCGGCCCCTCAAACCGAGATCAAAATACGCCGGCCCGACGACTGGCACCTGCACCTGCGTGACGGCGCCGACATGCAGAGCGTTCTGCCGCACACGGCCGAGCGCTTTGCTCGCGCCATTGTGATGCCCAACCTGAAGCCGCCCATCACTACCGTGGCTGAAGCCTACGCCTATCGCCAGCGCATTCTTGCGGCTCTGCCCGCGCACCTGAGCTTCGAGCCCCTGATGACTCTCTATCTCACACCCACGACTACACCCGAAGAGATACGCCGCGCGAAGCAGAGCGGCTTTGTGCATGCAGTGAAGCTCTACCCCGCGGGCGCGACGACCAACAGCGAAGCTGGCGTCAGCACGCTCACAAATATGTATGCCGTGATTGCCGCCATGGAAGCAGTCGATCTGCCGCTTCTGGTACACGGCGAAGTGACCGATCAAAAGGTGGATGTCTTCGATCGCGAGCGCATCTTTCTGGAAACGGAACTCGCTCCTCTCATCCAAAAATTTCCACGTCTGCGCGTGGTGTTCGAACACATCACGACGCGCGAAGCGGCAGACTATGTTGAGTCTGCGTCTGAGCGCGTGGCGGCAACCATCACCGCGCACCATTTGCTTTTAAACCGCAATGCACTCTTCACCGGTGGCATCAGACCGCACCACTACTGCTTGCCGGTCTTGAAGCGCGAAGAACACCGGCAGCGACTCCTCAAAGCGGCAACCTCGGGCAATCCGAAGTTTTTTGCCGGCACCGACAGCGCGCCGCATGCAAAACACACCAAAGAAAACGGCTGCGGCTGCGCCGGCATCTACACCGCGTTCGGCGCGGTCGAGCTGTACTGTGAAGCCTTTGACAATGCCGGTGCACTCGACAGCTTCGAGGCGTTTATGTCTGAATTCGGGCCGCGTTTTTACGGCTTACCGCTCAATACCGGTAGCCTGACGCTGAAGAAGGAAAAATCCGCCATACCTGAAAGCTATGCGATGGGGGCAAACAGCCTTGTGCCAATGCGCGCCGGCGGCGAACTCGAATGGCGCATAGTATGAAACAAAGCTGGTCAGGCTTACGGCTCAGACACCTGCTATGGATTTCCATAGCTGGTGTGGCGTTGTCGGCACCTTCTGCGGTCGGCGCAGTGACGCGCACCGACGAGGTTGCGCCGCAGGTCTGGTTCGGGTATATTACCTCGTACCGTTTTAATGAAAAGTATTCGCTGTGGAACGACTGGCATATCGTGCCGACGTCCTTCTTCGTTTCACGCCACGGCCTCACGCGCCACCTGAGCCAGCAGGTCAGTATGTCGGGCGGTTATGCGTGGGCTTTTCTGCCGACACCCGGCTCTGGCAGCGACCGGCTCGACCGTTTTGAACACCGGCCGTGGGCGCAGTTACTCATGAATATTCCACTAGGGACAAAATACACTTTCAGCAACCGGGTGCGCTACGATGCGCGGTTTAAACAGAACGTCACCAATGGCGAAACCGATACAGGTTTTGTATTCAACCACCGCGTGCGCTTCATGCTGTCGTTTCGCCGGCCGATTACCGGGCTTAGGTTGTGGGACGAAACGCCGTTCGTGATCGTCGGCAACGAAATTCTGCTGAATTTTGCGCCGCAGATTACCGGCAACCAGGTGGACCAGACGCGCAGCTGGGTGATGCTCGGCTACCAGACCGGCAATATTACCGTGCAGGGCGGCTATATGTACCGCTATGTGCCTTCAACCACGCCGGCGACCTTCTATCACTACCACACCGCCACGCTGTGGATCTCGCACAGCTTTGGCTCGGCCAACGCTGCGCCGAAAGAGCAGCAGGATCACGATGATCTGCTGCACCGCGACCCTTAATTTTTTCCGCAGTTTTTCATACCCGCGGTGCGGGTATGAAAAACTTCGCAGCTAACGCGAATTTATCCTCCCAATTTGATGCGTGGCAGCCACAGGACTACTGCCGCAAAGATCACACCCATACCGAGAATACTCAGCACAAAACCGCTCTTGATCATGCGCGTGATGGGCAGCATGCCCGAGCCATAGGCAATCGCGTTCGGCGGCGTCGATACCGGTAACAGAAAAGCAAAACTCGCACCGATACACGCCCCCATCGCCGCAGGTATCGGGTCCACACCCGCGGCTTTGGAAATTGAAATCACGACGGGTATGACCATGTTCGCCGCGGCCGTATTCGAGGCAAAGTCGGTGATGATGACCGACAGCACGATCGACATGAGTGTGATGCTCCACAAGCTGCTGAGGCCGAGCGCCTTCAAGAGGCCGATGCCGACCACCTCGGCGAGGCCCGTCTGGAACATCAGCGCACCGAACGCGAGGCCGCAGCCGAAGAGCAACACGGTGCCCCAGTCAATCTGCGTCGCATTTTTCCAGTTCGTGGTAAATTCGCCTGCCTTAAAATTCACGGGCAGCACAAAAAGCAATCCGGCGCCGAAGAGCGCCGCAGTCGCTTCAGGCAAGTGCGCAGAATACCATTCGATGAGCGGGTGCGTCGACGGCAAAAACAGCGACAGAATGCCCGGCGTGACCCACAATACGACCGTCAGGCCGAACCCGAGCAGCACGTTGATCTCGCCACGGTTCAGCCGCCCGAGCGATTTCTTTTTTTCGCGGATATAACCCGAAGCACCGCGCATTGCCTTAATCTCGGCGGGGTACATAAAGATCAGCACAACAAAGACCACGAGAAACATCACGATCGCGAGCGGCAGGCCGAACTGCATCCAGCCGAAAAAAGTGATTTTGGTGCCGAGCACCTGGTTGATGAGGCCGATGCCAATCAGGTTGGGCGGGCTGCCAACAGGGGTTGCCACGCCGCCGACACTCGCACCGAACGCTGCGACCAACATCAGTGACGACGAAAATTTCATCTGCGCGGCTGCTGGCAGCGTCTTCGCCGCATCCGGATTTCCTTCGATCTCGAGCCGGCGCACGGTATTGAGTATGCCAATGCCGATCGGCAACAGCATTGCGGTGGTGGCGGTATTGCTCACCCACATCGATAGCACCGTCGACAACAGGCCGAACACGAACACAATTGTGACGGGGCTATTGGCGACACGCGGCAAGCCCAGAATTGTGAAGGCGAGGCGTTCGTCGAGCTTGTGCAGCGACATCGCCTGCGCGAGAATAAAACTGCCGATGAAGAGAAAAATGACAGGATCGGAAAAGGCCAAAAAGACCTTTTTGGGGACTTCGACACCCAACAGCACGCAGAGCGATAGGCCGATCAGCCCCGCAATCGGAATCGGCACCGGTTCGGTGATCCACCACACAATCACGAGGCCGAGGATTGCAGCGAGCGTGTGCGCAGCTGGTGTCAGGGCCGGCATTGGCAAAAAGTAGAGACACACGCCCACAGCCGGCCCCAGAAAAAAACCGAGCCGCCCGCGCAACAGGTCAAAGCGCTCATCCGATGTGTAGGTTTTCTCCGTTCCTTCAGCCATATTTCCCAAAGCCCACCGGGTAGCTGGCATGGCAAGGGGAATCAAACCCGCAGCGTCTCTGCTTCTAAGCAGAGGCGACAGAGTTATTTTTTTGTGCTAATCAAGAGGCATGAAAAAGCTCACGCTCCACTGCATTTTGCTGATTGCCCTTGTCTGCGGCCGCTGCCAGAGCTGGGATAAATTCTGGGTCGCAACCCTGGATCTCAACCGCACAGAAATTTCGCTGCTATTCGGGGTCAAAGACCAGTTAAAGGTCACAAGCAACGACGCCGGCAGCGATTTTGTCTGGAGCGTGTCAGACCCGACCAAAGTTTCGGTTTCTGACGGCGGCGAGCTGAGAGCGCTCAAAACCGGAACCGTGATCGTCACCGTCAAAACCCGGGATGAACGGCGCATCGGGCAGGCATTCGTCACCGTACCCCGCTCTCAGATGCTGTCGATTCGGGGGGCGGTCACAACGGAAGCCATGCTATTTAATCCACTGGCCTCGACGTTCACGGCTTTGCCCGCCTTACCCGCGACTGCGGGCAATGGTGCGAGCTTTTGCCTGCCCACGGTCGGGCCGCTGGCGGGCAAAATTCTGATCATCCACGGCAATGCGCTGAACACCACTTCAGTCTTTGACCCGGCAACGCTCAGCTTCAGCGCCGGGCCGAATGTCACCGGCAATGTTGGCGCCGGAGCACATTCTTTTTCCGCGGGCAACGGTAAGCATGTCGTGATTCTCGCCGGCGGTTCTTCTGCGGCCACGTCTGTCTATGATATGGCAACGAACACCTTCTCGGTCGGGCCGAATCTAACGGCAGTCGCCGGGGCGGGTTCAAAATCCTTCATGATCACAGGTGGCGCAGAGGCCGGTAAGTTTATCACGATTCATGGCGCGGTCCAAAACGCAACGTCGATCTATAACCCGGCCGACAACACCTACGCAACCGGGCCGGTTCTGCCGGCCACGGCTTCTGCCGGTACGAACCTGATACGGGTTTCGACCGGTGCGGCATCCGGAAAATTGCTGCTCATGCATGGTAACTCCACCACCGCGTCACTTTATGATGATGCAACCAATACGTTCACCGCGGTCGGCTCGGCTGCTACCAGCAACACCAATAATGGCGCGTTCACGTTTTTGATCACCGCGGGAATCAATGCCGGAAAATACATGGCAGTGCACGGCAACTCATCGCAATCCACTTCAATTTCCGATGCAGATCTGACCAACTGGAGCATCGGGCAGATTGTCCCCTACACTGCCGGCGCCGGTTCACATGGCTTTCGTCTCTTCGCCGGGCCCAATGCCGGTAAGCTGCTGATACTGTTTAACAGCACCACCACCACCGCTTATTACACCGATGCGTCTGACTCATTTGCCAACGGGCCGACGATGGCCATGAGCGGAGTCGGCCTCGGCGCATTTTCTGTGGAAATTCCCTGAGCACAAAATTTGTCCCAGATGAACCAGATTCAACGTTTACCTGACATCCGCCCATCCACAATGCGGAGAAGAGAGCGCAGAAATTCATGCCAGAAAGACAGAGAGATTCATTTGCTGCCGTCTTCTTCGGCAACCCTGCAGGTTTAGCTGTGACGCGCCGCAGCGATTCGATCATCGTTGAAGTCAATGAAGCGTATTGCAGAATCACCGGCTTCACGCGCGAAGAAATCATCGGCAAGACCACAATAGCGCTGGGCATCTGGCTCGACCCGTCTGAGCGCGAGACTTTCGTCAAACATCTCTTCGCCGCAGGCCGTGTCCAGAACCACGACATGAAGATACGCAGTAAGAACGGCGAACTGCGCTACCTCAGCGTATCGGCAGAATTGACCGAATTCGGCGGCGTCGATTGTCTGCTGACCATGATCATCGACAGAACCGAACGCGCCCGCATCCGCCGCGAGCTGGAAACGAGCCTCGCCGAAGCAGAGCGCTTTCGCCAGGCGCTCGACAACGTACCCGCCTTTGTGTACATCAAAGACACGAACCATCGGTACACCTATGGCAATAAACAGACACTGACGCTGTTCAACCGCACCGCCGAGAGCATACAAGGCGCCCAAGACTCCGAGTTTTTCCCGCCCGAGGCCGTTAAGCGGCTGCACGAAATCGACAACCGCGTTTTCAGCGGCGAAAACACTGCCGAAGAAATTGTGGTTCCCGACACCGGTGCGGGGCAGCGCGTTTATTGGGAGGTCAAATCGCCGATCCACTACCACGGCAACATCGGCGGCCTCGTCGGCATTTCAACCGATATCACACAACACAAGGAGCTCGAACAGAAACTGGCGTGGCAGGCCAACACCGACTCGCTGACACTATTGCCCAACCGCAGCCATTTTTTTGAAATGGCGCATAAAGAATTTGCGCGCGCCAAACGCTACAACGAACCGCTATCGATTGCAATGCTCGACCTTGACCATTTCAAAAATATCAACGACACCTACGGACATGAAATCGGCGACCAGGTTCTTAAAACCCTCGGCAAAATTTGTCTCGCAACACTGCGCGAATCCGATATCGTTGGTCGCATCGGCGGCGAAGAGTTTGCCGTACTGTGGCCCAACACCGACCATGGGCATTCAGGTGAGGCCGCAGAACGTCTGCGCGAAGCGATCGACATTGCAAAGCTGCCGCTCGAGCGCGGATTGCCTGTGCAGTTCACCGCTTCTCTGGGGGTCGCCACGCTCAGCGCAGACGACATCAATCTCGATGTATTTCTCAGCCGAGCAGACAAGGCACTTTACGAAGCCAACCGCACGGGCCGGAATAAAGTTTGTTTTTCGTAACCGATTCGCTGCTGCGAATCGGTTACGAAATTATTAAGCAACGACCCAAGTTTCGCCGGCGTGGAGAAGTTTGCGCAGATCGCCGCGGCCTTTTTTGGCTATAACTGCCTGCACCTGCGCTTCGAGATCCTCTTCATAGACGCTGCGTTCTTCGCGGTAAAGCACGCCGAACGGCACGGGAATACCATTCTTGCCACCCACTGCTTCGAATGTCTGTAAAAAGTGTGGATCGTTTTCGTTATAAACCGCAACCTGATCAGGATTATCTACGGCCGAGATAATTTCAAACGAACCGTGGTTAAGTTTAAGACCTTTCTCGTTGTCCTTACCGAAAATCAGTTTCTGGCCGTGTTCGACAAAGATCATGGTGTTGCCGCGGTTTTCTTTGCCGACAGTTGGCTCAAAAACCTCGTCGTTGAAGATCACGCAGTTCTGCAGCACTTCGACGAGCGATGTGCCCTTGTGCAGGTGCGCGGCCTTGACGGTTTTCTCCATGTGTTTCATGTCTTTGTCGAAAGTGCGCGCGAGAAATGTGCCGCCGGCACCGACTGCGAGTTTCAGCGGTGAAAAAGGGTTATCCACCGAACCATCGGGGGTCGATTTTGCCACTGTGCCTTTGGCGCTGGTCGGCGAATACTGGCCTTTCGTGAGACCGTAGATTTCGTTATTGAACAGCAGAATGTTGATGTCGACGTTACGGCGCAGAATATGTATGAGGTGGTTGCCGCCGATCGACAGCGCATCGCCGTCACCGGTGACCATCCACACTGAAAGGTCACGCCGCGTGACTTTGAGACCCGAAGCGATTGCGGGGGCCCGGCCGTGAATCGTGTGGAAGCCGTAGGTATTCATATAGTACGGGAAGCGCGAAGAGCAGCCGATGCCCGAAATGAACGCGATGTTTTCTTTCGGAATGCCGAGTTCGGGCATCGTCTTCTGCACTGCAGTGAGAATGCCATAATCACCGCAACCGGGGCACCAGCGCACGGTCTGGTCGGAAGCAAAATCTTTCTTGGAGAGTGTTGTAGGGGCGGCCTGTGTCTGTGACATGTTTTTTCCTTATTTCTTAAGCGTGTCGATAATGACTTTTTCCATTTCGTCGATGCCGAACGGGCGACCGCGTACTTTGTTATATTGAACCGCGGGAATCAGGTATTTGCCGCGGATAATCATCGCGAGCTGGCCAAGATTGAGCTCGGGAATCAGCACTTTGTCGAACGAGCGCAGCACCTTCTCGATATTTTTCGGGAACGGGTTAAGATACTTGAGGTGCGCATGTGAAACGCTGTATCCCTGTTGACGCACGCGCAGCACCGCCTCGCGGATTGCCCCGTAGGTTGAGCCCCACCCCAGGACAAGTAATCCACCCTTGTTTTCGGGAAAGGCCTCGAGTTCGGGGATAAAATCCGCGATCTTGTCGATCTTCGCCTGACGCAGGTTGACCATTTTGTCATGGTTATCGGGATCGTAGTTGATGTTGCCGTTTTCGTCTTTTTCAATGCCGCCGATGCGGTGTTCAAAACCGGGTGTGCCCGGCACCGGCCAGCGGCGCGCGAGCGTATCCGTCGAACGGCCATAAACTTTAAAACCTTCGCGCGATTCGCCCGCCTGTACGCGATCCATGTCGATCTCGGGCAGATTTTCGACTTCGGGAATTTTCCATGGCTCTGAACTGTTCGCAATGTATGCATCGGATAACAGAAACACCGGCGTCATAAATTTGAGCGCAAGGCGAGTCGCCTCAATTGCCGCGTCGAAACAGTCTGACGGCGACGTCGCTGCCACGACCGGTACCGGGCTTTCGCCGTTACGGCCGAA
>Ga0138256_10005472_pt1 | contig 13419 bp, 10 predicted proteins | sample KNB2016incub_MG_FD_105486 | JGI IMG/M metagenome (GOLD analysis project Ga0138256, IMG submission 105486) | Active sludge microbial communities from wastewater in Klosterneuburg, Austria - KNB2014incub_MG | ecosystem: Engineered > WWTP > Activated sludge > Unclassified | place: Austria...
CGTCAACTACGATCTGCCCAACGCATCCGTCCCCGCCGCCGGAACCACGTCGACCACCTTCGGCGTCATCTCCAGTGCCGGCGATATGCGCAAACTCCAGTTCGGCGCCAGGCTGACGTTCTAATCTTGAAAGAGAGTATGAGTAAGCCCAACGGCTTACTCATACTCTCTTTTCTGACCTTATTTGAAGGCCTGGTTGTATTGCCAGACCTATAATGTATCTGCGAAATTAATACATATGCTGTTTAGCAAAAACCCTTCCACCAGCCGGTTGATCGTCTGCCTCGCAGTGGTCGCAATTCTGGCGTTTCAGGCGTCGGCCCAAACGGTGAAAACCGCCGAACTAAAGGCTGAAGGCCGCGAGTTTTTAGCTCGCGAGATCGCTGCACATTTCGGCGATATCAAATCGCTGCAATCTCCGCCCGATCGAGTATTCAATGCTCTGACCGTCGGCGATTTCTCGTGGGGCAGTTTTGCACGAGCTCTTGCTGCTCAGGCAGATGTCGGAGGTAGCCGCATTATCGCCGGTAAAGACACGGCGCGAGCGATCGCTGAGATCGGACTTATCGAATCACGCAAAGGCGGCAAATCATTCTCTCAACTCTATTCGACGCTCGCTCTTCGGCACTACGGGAACGATCTTTCAAAAAATGCCGTCTGGCAAAGCATGAACGATGCCGAACGAAAAGAGTGGAATTCCCTGCTCGACCCAACTAGATTTTATGACCCCAAAACCAGAAAGGTGATCGACCTGCCCGAAAATTACCTTGGCGTAGCGGCTCGAGTTGCCGCAATGAGCTATCAAATGGGCGTGCTGAAAGAACGCTCGTTCCTTGATTCCGTTGTTGAAAGCGCTGCTAAACAGTTCACGGATGGAGCTATCTACGCCGACGATAATCCACCGACCGGACGCTATGACAGGTATTCGAACGAATACGCCAGATTTTGCTGGGACGCGGCCGAGATCGCGCGCCGCAAAGACATCACGGCAAAGCTCAAAAACACTCTCAAGATCCAAATGAAGCTCTGGTGGGACCTGGTCTCGCCTGAAGGCTACGGCTACAATTGGGGCCGCAGCCAAGGACTTGTCAGCTATCTCGACACGATGGAGATCGTCGCGTTTCTCGGAAAACACTCTGAGTTTCGGCCGGCTCCTCTAACCGAACTCGCGGCCCTGTACAACCAGGCGTGGCGTTGGATCCGTGCGGATTATAACGACACGACGCATATGTTCCGGGTCTTTGATTTCGGCCGAGGCAATTACGCCTATATCAACCCCAGCCGCGAATGGCAGCAAACCGGAACCGGCCTCGGCAAGATCATCATGGCCCACGCGGAGTTCATGCCGATCCTCGAAAAGGAAGGAGTCTTAAGCTTTCCGGCAAAGCCGGCGCTCCCAAACGTCGCCAGATTTGAGTTCTTTGCAAAAGGTGATAAGCAGGAAGGCGTATGGCTTTTTCGCGAAGGCAATCTAAGATTTGCCCTGCCGATCACGGTCGGAACGAAGCCAGCGATCGCGGATTACCTTCCAGCTCCCTTCGGCATTTCAGGATTCTCGGCTCCGGTTGAAGAAGTCTATCCGTCGTTCGTGCCGTTTGTTACCCTCGCGGACAAGAAGGTTTACGCTGCAGCCGACGGAGCCGATTCGATCACGCCGGGAAAAGACGGCCGGTCACTTAAATTCTCAAATACAAAATGGGCTCAGATCGGCAGCAAATCTGGCGAGAGATTCGATACAGGCCTGAAAAGCGATGTCGAGTTCAACATCAAGAACGGTGTGCTTATCCGCCGCGAGACAGTAACCGCCGCCCGCGACGTTGAGATCAGGGAATGGAAATTCGTCTTTCCTTCAACCGCAACTTCGGTAAACGAAACGCGGCAGAACAATGCCCGCATTTTTAACCTCGACGGTCGCGAAGGCCACACAATTGTTACTTTTCAGCTAAATGACGGACAGGATATTCGCATTTTTGCCGCCGGTGACGGTAAACTCAGCAAGGGCGTTCTTGGAGCAATTCCGCTTCATCTCATCGCTGAAAAGGCTAACATGAAACTCGCCGCCGGCCAGAAATTTAGCTGGGAGATCAGCATCGAGCCAAAGTAATCGAAACAGGAAAATTCACCCTATTTTATGATCGCAAACGAAGTTCAACTATCTGCATTGGTAACCGATTGGAACAAGGTGACGGTCACCGAACCGGCTCCGGGCATTAAGCGTCAAATGGTAGTCGGCCAAAACGTTATGATGTGCCGCTTTACGTTCGAGCCGTTTCTGGTAACTCCGGAGCATACGCACCCGCACGAGCAGATGACTCTGGTCGTCAAAGGAAAGGTAAGGTTTTTTATTGATGGGGTGGAGAATATCGTCTCGGCAGGCGACGTGCTGCACTTCCCGCCGAATAACCGTCACGGCGCGACGATGATGGACGAAGAGGTCGTCTTGATCGACATCTTTTCGCCAATTCGGGAAGATTTTTTGACATAGCGAGTACTGACGGTATTGCTCGATCGTTGACTATGAAGAACCCAGTCGCTACCGCTCACGCATCTGACGCGGTCAATCTTTGGACGGTTCGACGAGGTAGAGATCGCGTCCTGCTCGCTCGACAATTAGCGTGTCTGGGTCGTCTTTGAAATTGGCAGCGTCGAAGGTTTTGTAGTCGAGATAATCGAGATTTACGCGGCGGCACGTTTGTTCATCAACCTGGGAGGCGAGGACGATGCGGTATTTAGTGACGAACTTGCCATCGTCCGCCCTTCGCCCGGCGTAGGAAACGTGCGCAAGATGCGCGGCTACGCATAGATTGGCTTGCAGCTCGACGGATTCTGCGACCAGCTCTTTGATATTTTCGATCGGAGCATAGCCACCAAAGCGTTCAATATCATGGCCGTGAGTTTCGGAAATGCACCAGAGTTTTGGAGCGTAAATGATAAGTTCTCCGCCCGGTTCGATGATCGCTCCGAGCCGATAACTCGCCTTTCCGCCGAGCCAAAGGTCTTCGTAATGTTCATCCAGGAGAGCCACCACGCGTTTGTACCGGCGGCCTGTGTATTTGATATGGACGTGACGGCTTACTTCGGCAGCATAACGCAGCGAAGGACGATAGTCGCCGCCGAAAATGGCGTGGGTTCGCAAACGGTCTTCGTTCGTTCTCGAGATCACCGATGTAAAGGTAATGACCTTTGCCGTAATGCGATCAGCCGCAGCCTCGATCAGGTGGCGGGTCGGAGTTTCGATACGGCCGATGATCTTTTCGATAGTCGCGAGAGCGGCGAGCCAGTGGGTTTTGTGTGTTAGCTGTGCTCCGGCGATGCCAGGGAAAAAATACTTCGCACCACCGGCAAATCCGGCAACCTCGTGCGGAACGGTGGCACCGAAGATCAGGATCACGTCATAAACGCTCGGAGCGGCGAGACGATTGATGGCAAGCGGGATCGATTCGTTGAACAAACCGGCAGTGATGCGGCTGACCTCGTCGGCGGGAAGTTCGCCGATGTTTACAAGATCCTCGGGCGTATCCCAGCGGTGGTCGAAGATGTGGCCCAGATTCGGGATATCCGCAAAGCTTTTGGCACCGATCTTTGTCAATTTTTCCGCCTCGGTCATGGGCGAATGCGTGCCTTGGGCAACGAGAGCGTCGATCTGCGTGACGCCATTTGCGGCCAAAGCAGCGGCGGCCTGCGGAAAAAGGATATGAGTATTATCATCACGTGTCTTGTCCGGAATTATCGCGAGCACACGCGAACCGGACGGAACTCCGGTCAGGGCCTCCTCGACGATCTGACGCATTTCGTCAACGGTGAGATCGCTCTCTGGTGAGCCACTGCCGACGATAAAAGGTTCTTTTTCGTTTGATGAAGTCATTGAACAAATTAATTCTAACGCATTACGCTAATCTCAGCGTTCTCTGTGAATAACTCAGCGGCCTCTGCGTTAAAAACCAATTTCACGCAGAGAACACAGAGGAGGACGCGAAGTTGGCTGAGTGCAAAGCTTTGATAAATATATGTACACCAAAACCTACTACGCAACGGACCCCCAATCTTTAGCCGGCACCTCGAATGAGGATCTGCAGTCGCGATATCTTATCAACGACCTCTTCGTCGACGGCGAAATCCGGCTTAACTACCTACATTACGAACGCTTCGTCATTGGCGGAGCCGCACCGGTCGATTCGCCGGTTTCGCTGCCGCTTCAGGCCGAGCCAGCGTCCGTAAAAGATCATCCATACCTCGAACGCCGCGAAATGGGTGCGATCAATGTCGGCACGACAAACGGATCTATCACGGTCGATGGTGTTCGTTACGAGCTTGCTCCGAAAGACGGACTTTACATTCCGATGGGCTCGAAGGACGTAACTTTCGAATCGGCTGACGCAGCAAATCCGACCCGATTCTACCTCGCCTCGACTCCGGCTCACGCGCGGTTTGAGGTCAAACACATTTCCATTGAACAGGCAGTTCCGCTTGAACTTGGTTCGACTGAGACGGCGAATGAGCGAACTGTTTACCAGTATGTCGTCCCCGCCGTCTGCCCTTCGTCGCAGTTACTTTTGGGCTTGACAGTGATGAAGCACGGAAGCGTCTGGAACACTTGCCCGCCGCACCTTCACGATCGCAGATCTGAGGTTTATTTCTATTTCGACCTCAAGGAAAAGCAGCGGATCATGCATTTCATGGGCCAGCCTGACAACATGCGGCACATCGTAATGGACAACAACCAGTCGGTCGTTTCCCCGCCGTGGTCGATCCATATGGGCGTCGGCACGACGAATTATGCGTTCATCTGGGCGATGGGCGGTGAAAATCTCGATTACACGGACATGAACGTCCTCGACATCTGCCAACTTAGATAATTAAGATTTGGCTTTTAAGCACGTCTTCCTGATATAAAAGGTAAGTAAATATGAAAATTAGACATCTTTGCCTTTTGCTGATCCTCTTGTCGTTGGCGGCCGGTTCGTTCGGCCAGAGCTCTGACATCTTTAAGCGGAAAAACATCGAGGCCAGAATGATGTCCGTGACCCGCTGGCAGCTCGCTAATCCGAAGCACGAACTGTACGACTGGACGAACGGGGCATTCTATGCAGGCGTGTTCGCCGCCTACGAAACGACAAAATCGCCGGAGATCATGACCGCTCTTATGGCGATGGGCGAGAAAAACGGATGGAAGCCGGGGCCACGTTTTGATCACGCCGACGACATCGTAATAAACCAAACCTATCTCGATCTTTATCGGTTGAAAAAAGACAAAAAGATGCTCCAGCCGACGATCGATGTCGTGGAACGGCTTAAGAAGGAAACCGGCAACGAGGTAAGGAAAAACGGAATTACTTGGTGGTGGTGCGATGCCCTTTTCATGGCTCCGCCGACGCTCGCGAAGCTTGCGAAGATCACCGGCGATAAGTCATATCTCGACCTAAACGACCGCCTTTTTCAGGAAACCTACGATCGTCTTTACAACAAAGACGAAGACCTCTACGCCCGCGATGCATCATATTTGATCGCCTCCGACGGCACCGGAAGACGCGAAGCCAACGGCAAACGGATCTTCTGGAGCCGCGGAAACGGCTGGGTTCTCGGCGGACTCGTTCGTCTCCTGCAGGAACTTCCGAGTAATCACGCTAAACGAGAATTCTATCTCACGCAGTACAAGGAAATGGCGGCGAAGATCCTGACGCTTCAGCAATCGGACGGCCTTTGGCGTTCAAGCTTGCTCGATTCGGATTCGTTTCCCGGCGGAGAGGCAAGTGGTTCCGGTTTTCATACGTACGCGATGGCTTGGGGGATCAACAACAAGATACTCGACAGGAACAAATACCTCCCAGCGGTGAAAAAAGCATGGACGGGACTTAACACGCTCGTGCACGAAGACGGAAAGGTTGGCTGGACCCAACCGATCGGTGCCGACCCCCGACGCAACTTCACGGCGGAAAGCTGGGAAGTCTATGGTGCGGGTGCTTACCTACTAGCCGGTTCGGAAGTTGTAAAGCTGAAGCTTTGATCACCGTACGCAACTGCTTGGTAGATTCTGCACTCCGGCGTTTGGAGAAATTAATGGGGCATTGCGCGAAATAGTTCGCAGTTAGTTCATCGCCAGGCCTTGATTCTTTAACTATGAGCACAAAAACTCCGGCATAAAACTTGCGAACTAAAACCCGGAGGCCCGTATGTGTAATAAGAATCAAAAGAGCAGCTGGATCATTCTTCTTAGCTTAGCTTTGGCTGTAACCTCAACAACTTTTGGACAAAGCGATGAAAAGGACATTCATGTAGGACTTAAGGGAGGCGTCAGTATACCCAATCTGGTCGGCGACGGAGCCGAAGAGATCACACGTGATTATAAATCGCGTTTCACTTATAATTTCGGCGGATTTGTCGATCTTGGGTTAACGCGGCGACTCTCGATTCAAACTGAGGTTAACTACGCCCCGCAGGGCGGAAAACGTGACGGTATTCAGCCGATAACGCAAGTGATCCCCGGGCTTCCCGTCCTGCCCGCGGGATCTTATTTTTACGCCAATTTTAAGAACACCGCAAAACTTGAATATATCGAAGTCCCGGTGCTTCTTAAATACACCTGGCGTCGCGAGAATGGCCCACATTTTTATGTAAACGGCGGACCTTATGCCGGTTTCCTGATCAAAGCAACGCAGGTAACCCGCGGCACGAGCACTATTTACTTGAACAAAACTGGAACACCGCTTCTTTTGCCGCCGGCTGGAACACCGATCCCGCCGCTCTCATTTGACGCAGATACCGACGTCACTGACAGCCTGAATCGATTTAATTTCGGTCTGACAGGCGGAGGAGGGATCAAATTCCCAATTGGGAAAAACTACTTTTTTGTCGACGCCCGAGCGGCCTACGGCCTCAGAACTCTTCAGAAGAATACGGCTACCGACGGAAAAAGCAAAACAGGCGATCTAATTATCTCGGTTGGTTATGCGTTCAAGATAAAAGGCCGTTAGGACTTGATACAGTGGGCTTTGCAGGAGGCTCATTAGTTGGCGTCCGCTTCGTCTGTGGTCTGTCCCGCTCTTTGTGCGGCAAAATAAGTAATAAAGACTAGTAGGGAAATACAACTATGCTTCGAAATATAATTGGCGTTTTCCTGACATGTTTACTGACTGGATCGTTCTGTTTTATCTTAGCTCAGCCGCGAAATCAGATCAGCGGCAAACGGATAGTCCTGTCTCTTAAAGCTAATTGGCGTTTCTCGGGCAATGACGATCCGACCTTTAAGGATGCGGATTTTGATGACAGTGGCTGGCAAAAGGTCAACTTGCCGCACACCTGGAATGACAAGGACACTTTCGACGATGAACCCGGCTATCGACGCGGCGCGAGCTGGTATCGCCGAGAGCTACCGCTTGGCGCGGATCTCGTTGGCAAACGTCTGTATCTGTATTTCGAAGGAGCAAATCAGGTCGCCGAGGTTTACGTAAACACCAACCTGGTCGGGAAGCATATTGGCGGATACACGGCGTTCGCATACGACATCACGGACGACATCACGCTGATGAAGCCCAATTTCATATCGGTTCGCGTGGACAACAGCTTCAATGCCGACATCGCCCCGCTCTCCGGCGATTTCAATATGTATGGCGGCATCTACCGCGATGTCTGGCTCATCGCAGCGGACGATCTGCATTTCAAGATCGATGATATGGCTGCGTCGGGGCTTCAGATCTCTACGCCCGAATTGGATGAAAAGGCGGGAAAGGTTCGTGTTCGCGGTACCGTTTCAAATACAGGCCGAAAAGCCGCAGAAGTTGAGGTGATCAGCCGAATTCTTGATGCAAAGGGCCGTGAAGTGAGATCGACGGTTTCTAAATTATCGGTCGATTCAAAAGGTGAAAAGCTATTCGACCACATCACAAGCTCGATCCCAACTCCGCATCTCTGGTCGCCGGACGATCCTTATCTTTACCGTGTGCAAAACATCATCCGGCAAAACGGCAAAGTCGTTGATATCAAAACCGAACCATTAGGCTTTCGCTGGTTCCGGTTCGACGCCAACACCGGTTTTTATCTGAACGGGAAACACCTAAAGCTACAAGGAACGAACCGCCATCAAGATTACAGAGGCCTTGGAAATGCGGTTCCCGACAAGCTACACATCCGCGATATGGAGTTGATGAAAGACGCCGGTTTCAATTTCGTCCGGCTTGCCCATTATCCGCAGGATCCGTCGGTATTGGAGGCCGCTGATCGGTTGGGATTGATGATCTGGGAGGAGATCCCGCTCGTAAACTACGTCACAGAATCCCGGGCGTTCACTGACAACGCCGCTTCGATGCTAAAGGAAATGATCCGCCAGCACCGCAATCATCCGTCGGTGATCATGTGGGGCTATATGAACGAAATATTCCTGCATCCGCCGAACGTTCCGAAAAGCGTCTTTCCAGCGACCGTTGAACTCGCCAAAACCCTCGATTCTATCGCAAGGACCGAAGACCCGACTCGTTTGACCACCATCGCTTTCCACGGCAGCGACGTTTACAACACGTACGGCCTAGGCGAGATCGCTCAGGTTGTTGGCTGGAACCTTTACAAAGGCTGGTATGGCGGAACAATCGAGGAATTTGGATCGTTCATGGACGAGCAGCATAGGAAATATCCAGATCGAGTACATTTCATAAGCGAATATGGTGCAAACGGCGACCAGCGGCTGCATTCGACCAGTCCTCGAAGGTTTGATTCAACAACGGAGTACCAAAGACTCTTTCACGAATCGTATTTGAAACAGATCAATGATCGCCCGTACATTTCGGGTAGCACGATCTGGAATCAATTCGATTTCGGAGCCGAGCAGCGAGGCGAAACGATCCCGCACCTTAATCAAAAAGGAATGTACACCTACGACCGTGTGCCGAAGGATATTCATTTCTTTTACAAATCGAGTTTCTCGAAGGAACCCGTCCTGCATATCGCCGTAAATGATCGTAGGTATTTTTCCAGCCTGCCAGACCAACAGCACACGATCGATGTCTATCTAAATATACCCGAAGCCGAGCTATCGCTCAATGGCGTGTCGATTGGAAAGAAAACAAACTTGGGCGGAAACAAAGTGAGTTGGGATCTCAAGCTTCGCAATGGCCTTAACAAACTCGTTGCCACCGGGCGGAGCGAAGGCAAGATCATCAAAGATACTGCGACCGTCAATTTCAGATCTGTCACGGTTCGGTCAAACGAGATCGCTATAAACGTCGGATCGAATGCTGATTTTACCGACGAGAGGAATGTGGTCTGGCTGGCGGACAAAGCATACTCCGCTGGAACCTGGGGATTCCTTGGCGAAAGATCGAAGTTTGTATATTCGCAGCCTCCGGATAGGAATATTCTTGGAACGGTGCACGATCCATTGTTTCAGACAATGCAGGAAGGCTTGTCTGGATACAGATTTGACGTACCTGATGGCGAATATAATCTTGAGCTGCTGTTTGCGGAGAGAAAAGTTGAGGTTGGCGGAAATCGGATCTTTGATGTTAAGGCCAATGGGAAAATGCTCCTGGAAAAGCTAGATATCGTCTCACGCGTCGGTTTCAACCGCCCGTATACGTACGTGGCCAAAGTTACGGCTTTGAATGGTCTTTTGATCGAATTCACCCCACAGGTCGGCGATCCGATCCTCTCAGGTATCCGCCTGACAAGATCGTCAAAAAGATAAATTGCCCATTTTTCGTCCAGTTTAGAACATTTTGCTTGCACTGGTTAAAAGTGTGTGATATTAAGTTAACGTTAACTTATTCAAATTGACGACTCGTAGACAAACATGCTGAAGAAAAAGCAGGTAACCCTCAGCGACATTGCTGCCCGCAGCGGCGTAGCTGCAATGACCGTTTCACGCGTGGTGAACGGCAGCGGTTACGTTAGTGAAGCAACGCGTAAGCGAGTCCAGGCGGCAGTCGCTGAAATGAACTATCGCCGCAACGGCCTAGCTCGTAATCTTAAGCGTCAGCGGACTGAAACCGTTGGCTTGGTACTCGGCGATCTGTCGAATCCATATTCGACCGAGCTTGCCAATGCGGTCCGCGAGAGCTTGTCATTCCGCGGCTACAACCTTTTTATTTGCATAAGCGAGCATAGCGCGAAGGAGGACATCGCTGCGTTCGGATCACTGGTAGATCACAACGTCGACGGCATAATCGTCGCGACGCGGGCTAATCCGGAAGGCGACGCACGGCTCGAGAGTATCGCCAACAGCAATCTGCCGATCGTCGTCGTGGGGCGTGATTTTCGCCATGAGTCGGTCGATCACGTGTCGGCAGATAACTTTACCGGTGGTTTCGAAGCGACGCAGCATCTGATCGATCTGGGACACACCCGAATAGCATTTATAGGTGCCGGATTCGAGAACCGAAGCAGCCTGAAACGTCTGCAAGGCTATTTGAAAGCCCTCGACGTACACGGGATCGCTGTTGACGAGCGATTGATAACTGGCCGCAAGGAATCGGCGTCGGACGTGCCGGGCTACTCAACTGAGAAGATCGGCTACGAGGGAATGAAGCGGCTGCTTTCGCTGCCAAATCCGCCGACGGCGGTTTTCGCCAGAAACGATTTTACAGCCGTCGGAGCAATGTCAGCGATAAAGGAAGCCGGTCTTTCGATACCGAAAGACATTGCGATCGTTGGTTTTGACGACACGCCGCTTGCCGTGCACACGATGCCGGCATTGACAACGGTTCGGCAGCCGATGCGGCTGCAAGGACAGCTTGCAGCGGAAATGCTCTTGAAAAGGATCTCAAACGAATCGGTGATCGATCGCGAAGAGAGAATTCTTGACTGTGAATTAATAGTGCGTGATTCGACCGTAGCTCAGGTGACCTAACATCACGAAGCCGGTGATATGGACGGTATTTTTTGCTTTTTTCTGGTAACGATAACACATTAGTGATCCATGCAAGCAATTGGTCTTACCAATCTTTACGGATCCACGGACGCTTCCGAGGTGCGGCGATCGTAACAAACTTTTGATCTATGGAGAATATTACGGACAATTCCGGGCTCCGACCCGAGGGTTTCAAGGTTCCAGGCCTGCGATGGATGATCATCGGGCTAGTTTTTCTGGCGACTCTGATCAACTACATAGACCGTCTCACGGTTTCGGTGCTAGCCCCATTGATCACCAAGGACCTCAACCTTTCGAACACCGAATTCGGCGGGATCGCGACCTGGTTTTTGTTTGCATACACGATCAGCCAGAGCCTTTCGGGAAAACTCTACGACCGTGTCGGGATCAAGAAGGGTTTTACGGTTTCGATCATTGTCTGGTCGGTAGCAGCAATGTCGCATGCATTTGCAACCGGGCTTCGCAGCCTGAGTGCTTTCCGCTTCGTTCTTGGACTCGGCGAAGCGGGTAACTGGCCTGGAGCCGCAAAAACCGTTGCCGTGTGGTTCCCCGCCCGTCAACGGGCCTTAGGAATGGCGATATTCAATAGCGGTGCGGCGATCGGATCGATCGTTGCCCCTCCGGTTATCGTTGGGCTGACAGCGTATTTTGGGCACTGGCAGCAGACGTTCGTGGTGACGGGAATGCTTGGGTTCCTCTGGCTTATCCTGTGGTGGATCGTCTACGACAGCCCAGAAAACCACAAATGGCTCACCGCCGCGGAATACAAGATCATAACCGAGGACGAGGCCGAAACTACGAGCCGCAAGCAATCGGACAATGTGGATGCCGATTCGTCGGTCGCGTCTTCGACGATCCCGATTGCAGAGCCCGTTCAGCCACTCGGCTGGTTCGAACTACTCCGTTACAGACAAACCTGGGCTATCGTGATCTCACGATTTCTGGTCGATCCGGTTTGGTGGCTGTACATTACATGGCTGCCGCTTTACCTGAGTCAGGTTCACGGGTTCGATCTGAAACAGATCGGTTTGTTTGCCTGGGTTCCCTATGTTGCGGCGGATGCCGGAAGTTTGTTTGGCGGATGGCTATCGGGATTTTTGATCGGCCGTGGCTGGTCGGTGAATAAAGCTCGAAAGGCTGTGATCATCTTTGCCGCGGCGTTAATGCCCGCTGGCATTCTTGCCGCCTTTACGCCTGACGCGATGATGGCGCTTGGCCTGATCGGCGTGGTGTTGTTTGGCTTTCAGGTTTGGATCAATAACGTTCAGACCTTGCCGAGCGATTTCTTCCCGTCGAATGCAGTGGGCTCTGTTGCAGGGCTTGGCGGAACAGGAGCTGGCATCGGCTCGATGATATTCATATTCACGACCGGCTGGGTGGTCGATCATTTTTCATACACGCCGATCCTCGTGACGGCAGGAGTTTTGGCCCCGATCGGCACGCTTGTGCTTTGCCTGGTGGCGGGACGCATCGAACGGATAACACTTAAGACCTAAGGAGACTACTGATCAATCATGGATAATTTCTTCGATTTTACCGGCAAAGTCGTACTCGTAACGGGTGCGTCAAGCGGCATCGGCCGCGCCACTGCCGAACTTTTCGGCCGCTGCGGAGCATCGGTCGCACTTACCTACCATAAAAATGGAGCAGGAGCTGAGGAAGCTGTCAAAGCGATCTCCGCATACAGCAGCTCGGCCACGGGCTCCGGTTCGGGCACAGCGGTTGGAGCTGCGACCGCACGAGCAATGGCCATTCAGGTGGATGTCACCAAAGACGGCGAGATCGCACGCATGGTTCGCGAGGTCGAAGAAGGCCTCGGCCCGATCGACATTCTCGTCAACAATGCCGGTTCCCTCGTCGAACGCCTCAAAACGCTCGAACTGACCGAATCACGCTGGGACGAGGTGATGAATCTCAACGCTACGAGCGCATTTTTTGCCGCTAAGGCTGTCATTCCCAAAATGCTTGAAAAAGGCTCGGGACTGATCATCAACGTCACTTCTATCGCTGGCCGCAATGGCGGTGCCCCGGGCTCGATCCATTACTCATCGGCCAAAGCGGCTCTGCTCACAATGACCAAGGGGCTTGCGAAAGAGTTTGCGAGAGACGGAATCCGCGTCAACGCGGTCTCGCCCGGTGTGATCGACACGCCATATCACGAGACGTTTACTACTGCTGAAGTAATGCAAAACCTCCGCAACACTATCCCGATGGGCCGCGAAGGCCGTCCGTCGGAAGTTGCTAGCGTGATCGCGTTTCTGGCGTCTGATGCCGCGAGCTATCTCTGCGGCGAGACGATAGAGATCAACGGCGGTCTTTTAATGGATTAGACCTTAAGGAGAAAGAAAGAAATGAAAGAGAAAAGCGGATTTATGACGTTGAGAGAAAGGACGGATGGGTTGAAGCAGACGTTGGGGATATTTATTTTCCTTGCGGTTCTCTTCGCGATCCCATTAACGGTAGCGGCACAGAGTACGACGGCGACGATCGTGGGGAGTGTGACGGATCCGGGTGGGGCACAGGTGCCGAATGCTAGTATTACGGCCCGCAATGCTGACACGGGA
>Ga0138256_10005473_pt1 | contig 13417 bp, 10 predicted proteins | sample KNB2016incub_MG_FD_105486 | JGI IMG/M metagenome (GOLD analysis project Ga0138256, IMG submission 105486) | Active sludge microbial communities from wastewater in Klosterneuburg, Austria - KNB2014incub_MG | ecosystem: Engineered > WWTP > Activated sludge > Unclassified | place: Austria...
GATCTCCTGTCCGATGATGAGTTCCGTCTCTCGTTCGAGGACGAAGATGAGCCACACCCGCTCCTTCGGGCTCTCGCGAACGTACACCGGCGCCTGACGCATCATCACCAGCCAGGTGAGAGGTCCACGGAACACGCGCGGGTCGATTTCGTGCAGCGCCATGGGTGCGAACCTAACGCTTTTGTGCGCCGAACGGGAGATCCACCAGCCAGGGCCTCTTTTACTTCGGCACGGTGCTCAGCACGGGCGCGCCATGAGCGCGGGCCGGGGTGGAGGCTCCCGGAGCCCAGACGCGGAGTTCGCGGGCGCCGGCCGGCCAAGAGAGAATAGGGATTCAACAGGGCAAGGACAGGAGAGCCAATGAGTCTGAATCGGGTGGTCGTACTGGGTCTGGGGAAAGTCGGCAGCCTTGTGGGCACGTTGCTGAACGAGAGCGGGTTCAAGGTCACGGGGCTGGATGCGGTGGCCCGCGCCGGGCTGCCGTTCGCTACCCAGGTCGTGAATCTGGCCGACGCCTCGGCGCTGCGCCCGTTCCTCACCTCCAGCGACGCGGTGGTGAGCTGCCTTCCCTTCCATCTCAACATCGCGCTCTCGAAGGAGGCCCACGCCGCGGGGATCCACTACTTCGACCTCACCGAGGATGTCGCCACCACCGACCAGATCCGCGAACTGGCGAAGACCAGCAAGGGACTGATGGCTCCCCAGTGCGGCCTCGCCCCCGGCTTCATCGGCATCGTGGGCGCCGACCTCGCGAAGAAGTTCGACCGCCTCCGCAGCATCGAGCTCAAAGTGGGGGCCTTGCCCAAGCACCCGCGCGGGAAGCTCGGGTACGCCTTCAACTGGAGCCCCGAGGGCGTGATCAACGAGTACATCAACGACTGCGAGGTCATCCGCATGGGCCATCGGCAGATGGTCCCTGCGCTCGAAGGGTATGAGGTGGTCGTGATCAACGGCGTGCAACTCGAGGCTGCCACCACCTCCGGGGGGCTTGGCACCATGTGCGAGACCTATGAGGGCAAGGTCGAAACGCTGCATTACAAGACCATGCGCTACCTCGGCCACTTCGAGCACATCAAGTTCCTGTTCCAGGAGCTGCGCCTGCAGGACGATCGGGCCCTGCTCGGGAAGGTGCTGAAGAACGCCCTGCCCGCGGTGGCCGAGGACTACGTCTTCGTACATGCCGCGGTTGAAGGATGGGAGGGCGAGCAGCTCTCCCGCGAGGAGTTCGTTCGCGCCTATCCGCAGATGCAGGTGGCGGGGCACGAGTGGCGCGCCATCAGCTGGACCACCGCGGCGAGCCTGTGCGCGGTGATCGAGATGGTGCGCGACGGCGTCCTCCCCCAGAAGGGGTTCCTCAAGCAGGAGGAGATTCCGCTCGACGCCTTCCTCAAGACGAAGAACGGCGCGTATTACCTGAGCCACGATCGCTCCTGAGGGCGAGCGCTTATCCGGTCGCTTCGATTCTCCGGGAATCGAGCCGCGGGGCGCATGGGGTCAGGCGTATCGGCCTTCTATGTACTCCGCGGTGCGCGGGTCCCCCGGGCTGAGGAACAGGTTTTCCGTCCTCGCATGCTCGACGACCTCGCCGAGCAGCATGAAGAGGCACTCGTCGCTCGCCCGCCGCGCTTGCGCCATGTTGTGGGTGACGATCACGATCGTGTAGCGGCCGCGCAGCTCGAACATCAGTTCCTCGATGGCGCGGGTGCCCCCGACGTCGAGCGCCGAGGCCGGCTCGTCCATGAGGATGACCTCGGGCTTCAGCGGCAGCAGGCGGGCCAGGCAGAGCTTCTGCTGCTGCTCGAGGAGAAGGCTCGTGGCCTTCGCGTCGAGCCGGTCCTTCAAGTCCTTCCAGAGTCCGACCTCGGTGAGGGCCTTCTCGACCGCCTCGTCGAGCACGCTCCTCCCGAGTTCGCCGCGCGAGGCGTGGATGCGCAGGCCGAAGACCACGTTCTCGTAGACCGAGATGGGCAGCGGGTTGGGGCGCTGGAAGACCATGCCCACTGCCTTGCGCAGCTCGACGAGCGACACCTTCGGGTCGTAGATATTCTGCCCGAGGACGCGGATCTCGCCCGTCGTCCGCACGTCGCCGTAGCGCTCGTTCACGCGGTTGAAGCAGCGCAGGAGGGTGGTCTTCCCGCACCCGCTCGGGCCGATGAGCGACGTGATGATCCCGTGCTTGATTTCCACCGACACGTCGCGCAGCGCCTGGAAGCCCCCGTACCAGAGGCTCAGGCGGCTCGTCTCGATGGCGTGGGGAGCGGCACTCACCCGAAAACCCCCTCCACGTAGCCTCGAGTCCGCTCACTCTTCGGCTGTCCCGAGAAGATCACCTCCGTGCGGTCGATCTCCACGATCTCGCCGTCCCAGAGGAACATGGTCCGATCGGAGAGGCGGCGGGCCTGCTGGGTGAGATTGGTCACGAGGACGATCGTGATCTCGCGGCGCAATTCCTTGAGCACGTCCTCGATCCGCATGGTGGTGACGGGGTCGATGGCGATCGAGAACTCGTCGAGGCAGAGGATCTCGGGCCGGTGGGAGAGGGCCCGGGCGATGGTGAGGCGCTGCTGCTGCCCGCCGGAGAGTGCGGTGCCGAGGCTCCCCAGACGGTCCTTGACCTCGTCCCAGAGGGCGGCCTGCCTCAGGCAGCGCTCCACGATGGGATCGAGGTCGCCCTTTCGGCTGAGCCCGGAGCATCGCGGGGCGCAGGCCACGTTCTCGTAGATGGTGAGGGGGAGTCCGGTGGGGAGTGGCGCCACCATGCCGATCTTGCGGCGGAGGGCGTAGATGTCCTTCGTCCGGCGCACATCCTCGCCGGCCACCCGGACCTGTCCGGACACCGTGGCCGAGGCGGTGAAGTCGATGGTGCGGTTGAGGCAGCGCAGCATCGATGTTTTGCCCGACTGGGCGGGCCCGATCACGGCCAGGATTTCGTTCCGGTAGACGTCGAAGGTGATCCCGTGGAGAACCTCCTTCGAGTCGTAGGCGAGGCGCAGGTCCTCGACCTCGATCTCCTTGATCAACTCGGTCAAGGGCGTTACCACCTCTTCCGCCCGCGCAGCCAGACCCGGAGCGTGATGGCGGCGGTGTTGACGAGGAGCACCGACCCCAGCAGGACCACGGCGGTCGCGTAGGGGAGCGACTCCTTCACGTTCGGCACCTGGGTGGCGAGGGTGTAGAGGTGCATGGAAAGAGCCATGCACTGCTCGCGCAGGCCGTAGGGGAAGAGCTCGCCCCGCTCCACCGCCTTGAAGAAGACAGCACCCGTGAACATGACCGGGGCGGTCTCGCCCGCCGCGCGGCTCACCTGGAGGATGACGCCGGTGAGGATGCCGCTGATCGAGTTCGGCAGGACAACGGCGCGGATGGTCTGCCAACGGGTGGCGCCCACGTTCCAGCAGGCCTCGCGGAAGGCCACGGGCACCGAGGCGAGGGCCTCGCGGGTGCTGGCGATGATCACGGGGAGGGTCATGATCGCGAGGGTGAGTGCCGCGGAGAGGATCGAGTAGCCGAAGCCCGCGGCGTAGACGAAGGCGCCCAGGCCGAAGAGAGCATGCACGATGCTCGGGACCCCGGCCAGGTTGATCACCGCGAGGTGCACGACGCGGTTGAACCAGTTGTCCTTCGCGTATTCGTTCAGGTAGACGGCGGCCAGAACCCCGATGGGCGTCGCGACGATGAGCGAAATCCCGACCAGGTAGAGGGTGCCGACAAACGCGGGCCAGATGCCGCCGTCGGTCATACCGCGCTTTGGCACGTCCACGAGGAACTCCCAGCTGAGCGATGGCCAGGCCAGGTACACGAGGTAGCCCACGATGAGGGCGAGGGGCACGACCATGGCCGTGGCCATGAGCGCGAAGATCGCCTTCGCCATGGCCTCGGCCCGCTCCTTGCGGGCGACGTGCGAAGTCTTTTCGAAGCGCAAGGGTTACTTCCGCCTTATCCCGCGGACCACGAAGTCTGCGGTGAGGTTGACCAGGAAGGTGATGAGGAAGAGGAGCGTTCCGGTGAGGAAGAGGACGCGGTAGTGGTCGGAGCCGGCCGGCGCTTCCCCAAGCTCGGCCGCGATGTTGGCGGTGAGGGTCCGCACCGAGTCGAGGATGCCGCCCGGTATGTGGACGGCGTGGCCGGTGGCCATCAGCACGGCCATGGTCTCTCCCACCGCCCGGCCCACGCCCAGCAGGACCGCGGCGAGCAGCCCGTTGCGCGCGGCGGGCAGGAGCACCCGGTAGACGATCTGCCAGCGGGTGGCCCCAAGGGCCAGGCCGGCCTCGCGGTAGGAATCGGGCACCGCCTTGAGCGCGTCCTCGCCGATGGAGACGATCACGGGCACGCTCATCAGGGCGAGGATGATGCCGCCATTCAGGATGTTGACCCCCACCGGCGCCCCGGTGAGCTGCACGATCAGCTTGCTCATAACGGTGAGGCCGACGAACCCCCACACGACGCTCGGGATCGCGGAGAGCAACTCGATGACCACCTTGAGGGTCTCGCGGACCCGGCCCGAACAGAACTCGGAGATATAGATCGCGGCTCCGAGGCCGAAGGGAACGGCTATGGCCATGGCGAGCGCGGTGACGCTCAGGGTGCCGACGGTGAGGGCCAGGGTTCCGTAGCGGATGTTGTTGGCGGAGGTGGGGTACCACTCGGTGCTGAACAGGAACTCGGTGAGCGAGAACTCGTCACGCACCAGGATCGGCGCCGCCTCACGCAGGACGAAGAAGAAGATCGCGGCCACGAAAACGATGGCGCTCACCCCGCAAAGGCGAATCAGAGCCTCGATGGCGCGTTCGCCGAGCACGGCCCAGCGCGCCCGCTGGGGCCGCGGGAGCGAGGATGGATCGGTGGCGTGCTCGGGGCTCATGGTCTCTTGACCTCGTCTCCGTCCGGGAGCGGGGCTGGTGGAGTTGGGGGTCCTGTCGAGCCTCAGGGCTTCGCGCGGTCGGCGGCGGGGACGGGCACGTAGCCGCTGTCCTCCACCACTTTCTGGCCCGCGTCGGACAGGATCCAGTCGATGTACCCCTTCACCGCCCCCTGTGGGTCGCCGAGGGTGTAGAGGTGCAGCGAGCGCGCGAGCGGATAGGTCTTGTCGTGGACCGCGGCGACGGTCGGGGCGATCGCCGGGCTCCCCGGCTTCGAGGTGACCTTCACCATCTTGACCGCCGCCGTCGCATAGCCCATGCCGCTGTACCCGATCGCGGTGGGGGTGCTCCCGACGAGTTCCACCACCTCCTTCGACCCGTTCAGGTCCCTCGAGCCCATGCGGAAGTCCTTGTTGCCGAGCGCGTGCTCGCGGAAGAACTCGTAGGTGCCGGAGCTCGACTGGCGGCTCACGCGCACGATGGTGTCGTCCGTGACCCCGGGAATCTTGACCCCGAGCTCCGACCAGCGCGTGGTCTTGCCGCCCTCGGCGTAGAGCGCGGTCAACTGCTCCAGGGTGATCTCGGAGAGCGGGTTGTCCTTGTGGATGTAGACGGCGAGCGCGTCGTAGCCCACGTTGAAGCCCACGGGCTTCTTGCCCGTGTTCTTCTCAGCCTGCTCGGCCTCGCTCGGCTTGAGATCGCGGCTGGCGTTCGCGATGTCGACCGCGCCCTTGAGAAGGGCGGCGATCCCGACGCCCGAGCCTCCTCCCGACACCTCGATCTCGACGTCGGGGGCGACCTTTCCGTACTCTTCGGCCCAGACCTGGGCCACGTTGACCATGGTGTCCGAGCCCTTGTTCTGGATGATGGTCTTCGCTGGCTTCGTGTTCGTCCGGCCGCCGCCGTCCCCGCAGGCGAGGAAAGCGGTGAGCGGGAGAAGTGCGGCGAGCGCCCGCGGCCGCAGCCGGTTTCGGGTAGGGGAAAAGACTCGGGTCATGGGGTTCTCCTGCGGGTTTCGGACCAGCTACTCGATACGTATTCCCAGCACCGCCCCAACCAGCGCGCGCACGTGGCGCGAGAGGAACTGGAAGGCAGCCTCGTAGGCCGCCTCGATCTCCTCGGACGAGCCCTTGACGCGCGAGGGGTCGTCAAGGCTCCAGTCGATGTAGACCATCTTCCGAGGGGCGCGCGGGAAGGCCTGCTGGGCCTCGGGGGCCACCCCGACGATCACCTGGTAGTAGTCGAGGTTCGGAACCTGGTAGATCGCCTTCGGCGCCATGCCCGAGACGTCCAGGCCCTTCTCCTTCAGGAAGGCGATGGTGCGGGGATCGATCGCGCGGGGGTCGAGCCCGGCGCTCGAGAAGGTGAACTTCGGCTGGCTGAGCGACTGCGCGATCGCCTCCGCCATCTGGCTGCGGCAGGCGTTGTGCTCGCCGACGAACAGCATGCGGATGGTCTCGGCCCCGGGGTGCTTGGCGTACTCGCCCGTGCACATGTAGAGCGTCTCCATGCACACGTTGCGGGCCTGGTCCGCCACCCGCTCGAAGCGGCGCCCGATGTTGACGAGCGGCTCCAGCATCTCGGGCGAGACCAATTCCAGTCGCAGGGCGTCGAGGAGGTCGGCGTTGAGCCGGCCGAGAAGCGCGTCGACGGCCGGCTCCACCTGGATGACCCTCTTGGCCAGGACGGGGTCCTGGGTCACGAAGGCCTCGACCGCGTCGTGGAGCATCGGGATCGCGAGGTCGGCCATCTCCACGATCCGCCCGCGGACGGGGTCGGGCGGGGGGAGGCGACCCAGGCGGAGGAGCTGGCGGGCCACGCTCTCGGCGTAGTCGCCCACGCGCTCGAGTTCGAGGTTGATCTTGATCGCGCCATAGGCGCGGCGGAGGTGGACGCCCACCGGTTGCTGCCGGACGAGGAACTCCAGGCAGAGCCGGTCGATCTCCTTCTCCTTCTCGTCGATGTACTGGTCGCGCAGGATGACCGCGTAGGCCCGCTGCCGGTCGCCGTCCTTGACCGTCTCGACACAGTCCCGCAGCGCCCGCTCGGCGAGGGACGCCATCTCCAGGATCTGCTGGCGGATACGCTCGACGTCGCGCTCGAGCGACTCCTCAAGACGGGTGACCATGCTCAACCGCCACCTTAAGCAGATGCCCGATCCATGTCAAGGAACGCGGATCGGGACGACCCAATGGTCTGTCCATCAGACCCGCGGAGTCAGGACGGCATTGACATGCACCCAGAGCGGCGGTAGCTTTCCCCGGAAGTGGTCGGACCAATTGAGGTCCGCACGAGTTCCTCGGAGCCACCATGCCTGAGCCAGGTTCTTTCTCCCGCCGAGAGTTCGTCGCCACCACCGGAGCGGCAGCACTCGCCTCCGCGATCGGCGGCCCCGCGGGCGCCGCCCCGGCGAGGCGCCGGTACGCCATGGTCGGCACCGGCCACCGCGGCTCGGGGATGTGGGGGAGCGAAGTTCTCGAACGCCACGGCGACGCCGTCGAGTTCGTCGGGTTGTGCGACATCAACCCGCTCCGGGCGGAGGCCGCGAAAAAGCTCATCGGCGTCTCGTGCCCCACCTTCACGGACTTCGACAAGATGCTCGACGCCACGCGGCCCGAGATCCTCGCGGTGACCACGGTGGACTCGGAGCACCACCGGTTCATCATCAAGGCACTCGAGCGGGGGATTCGCGTCATCACCGAGAAGCCGATGGTGACCGACGAGGGGCAGTGCCAGGCCGTGATCGACGCCGAGAAGCGAACCGGAAACCGGATCACGGTGGCGTTCAACTACCGCTATTCGCCCAAGCACAGCCGGGTCAAGGAACTCCTGGCCGAGGGCGCCATCGGGAAGGTGACCTCCGTCGATTTCGCCTGGTATCTCGATGTCCGGCACGGCGCCGACTACTTCCGGCGCTGGCATCGCCTGCGGGCGCGGGGCGGGACGCTCTTCGTCCACAAGGCCACGCACCACTTCGACCTGATGAACTGGTGGCTCGACGCCGATCCGGTGACGGTGTACGCGTCGGGGGACCTCAAGCGCTACGGCGCCCGCGGAGCCTTCCGGCACACGAACTGCCGTCCCTGCCCCCACAAGGCGAACTGCGAGTTCCACTTCGACGTGACCAGGGACGCGCGGCTCACCGCTCTCTACAGCGACTGCGAGTCGGCGGACGGATACCAGCGCGACGGGTGCGTGTTCAAGGAGGACGTCGATATCTTCGACACCATGTCGGCGCTGGTGCGCTATTCGTCGGATGTGAGCATGGCCTATTCCGTGAACGCCTTCATGCCGTTCGAGGGCCACCGGGTGGCCTTCAACGGAGAGAAGGGGCGGCTGGAGATGCGCGACTATGAACGCCAGCCCTGGCCGGTGGAGCGGGAGAGCGAGATCGAACTCACCCGCAATTTCGGGAAGCGCGAGGTGATCCACGTGCCGCCCGGCCCCGGGGGTCACGCGGGCGGCGATCACGGCCTGCACCGCGCGATCTTCGGCGCGGGCGAGCCGCCCGCGCACCTGCGGCTGCCCGGTTCCCGGGCGGGGGCGTTGTCATGCCTCACCGGGATCGCGGCGCGCAAAAGTGTCGCCGAAAAGCGGTCCGTCAATATCGCGGACCTCGTGCGGTTCTAGCCGTCGCCCAGGGGAGCGAAAGCGGGCGCGCCGTTACCTGGTCGCTTCGATTCGCCGGGGATCGAGCCGCCACACGGACTTCGCGGAACCGGCGAGCCACAAGGAGCCATGGGCGATGGCGAGACCGGGGCGGCCGTCGCCCGCGAACATCTGGGCGACCTGGTTGGTGCGTGGATCGATGCGGACCAGGGGAAGCGTGGTGCCCGCGACCCACACCGAGCCTTCGCCGAAGGCGATGCGCGCGTCTTTTCCCACCGGCGCCCCGATCCTGATGGTGGTGGTGACGGTGTTGGTCTTCGGGTCGATCCGGGTCACCGACCCGTCTCCTTGATTCCAGGTCCACACCGAGCCGCCACCGGTGGCAATGTCGCGGGGCTGGTTGGGCACGGCGATGGTTTCCACGATGAGGTTGTTGAAGGGATTGACCCTCGTGACCAGGTTCGAGGAGGCGCTCGCGACCCACAGCGCGTCCGCGCCGAAGGCGAGGGCGATGGCTCCGGGAGCGGTGTCGACCAGGGCGACCACGGTTTTCTCCACCGGATCGATGCGAGCGATCGTGCCCTTCGCGTCCGCGATCACCCACACGCTTCCCACCCCGGTCGCGAACGAGCGCGCGGTCTCCAGCAGCGCGGTCGGGATGGGATCGGTCGCGGCGTTCGTCTTCGCGTCGACGCGGGCGATCGCCTTCTTCCCGCACTGGGGGACGAGAACGCTGCCGAAATCGGCGATGAGTCCGCCGCACAGTCCCGGGCCGATGGCCACGGTCTGCGTGACTTTGTTGGTCGCGGGGTCGATCCGGCTGATCGCGCCGGCTTCGCGGTTCACGACCCAGAGGGCATCCTCCCCGGCCCCGAATTCGCGCGATCCGCCCACGTCGAAGGTGGCCTCCGGGACCAGGGACGCGAAGGCGAGCCGCATCGGGGGCGGAGCCTTGGGGGTGGGGGACGCCGCGGGCGCCTGGGCGCTCGAAGTCGACCCCGGGACGGTCAGGAGGCTGGCGAGGAAGAACCACGATCGCGAAGGCATGAACCTCGATGATACGGCCTATACTTCCGCGCTTAGATGCTTTCTGGGCGAAGAGCAGCACGAGCGTTCCTGGCGGCCGCGGCAGCGGTCGGTGCGTTCCTTCCCGTCGCCGCCCGCGCCCAGGCAACCGCTCCGGCGATGGCTGCCGCGAAAGCGTCCTCGCCCGAGTGGTTCGAGGAGAAGATCCGTCCCCTGCTCGCGGCCCGCTGCTACGAGTGCCACACCGACGAGAAGAGCGGCGGCCTGAGGCTCGACTCCCGCGAGGACATGATCGTGGGCGGCGAGTCGGGGAGCGCCATCGAACCAGGGAAGCCCGACGAGAGCCTGCTCATCCAGGTGGTCCGGCGTCTGCCCAGGGTTCCGGCCATGCCCAAGAAGGCGGCGAAGCTCAAGGACGAGGAGATCGAGGCCCTGGTCGAATGGGTTCGCGCTGGCGCGCCCTGGCCCGCGCCTCGGGCAGGGGAGACGAAGGCCGCGGCAACGCCCGCGCGTTCGATGATCACGCCGGAGAAGCGGGCGTTCTGGGCGTTTCTCGCGCTCGGCAAGCCGCCCGTCCCCGCGGTGCAGGATTCAAGCTGGCCCAAGACGGAGATCGACCGCTTCATCCTCGCGCGCCTCGAACGCGAGGGCCTCCGCCCCGTGGCCCCCGCAGACAAGCTCACCCTGATCCGGCGCGTGACCCTGGATCTCACCGGTGTGCCGCCCACGCCCGAGGAGGTCGACGCCTTCGAGAGCGATTCCTCCCCGGCCGCATTCTCGAAGGTGGTCGATCGTCTTCTCGCCTCTCCGCGCTACGGCGAAACCTGGGGCCGGATGTGGCTGGACGTCGCGCGGTACGGGGAGGACGACTACCGGAGCCTCGACCCGCAGCGGCGCGGTATGAACCCGTACCCCAACGCCTACCTCTATCGCGACTGGGTCATCAAGGCCTTCAACGACGATCTTCCCTACGACCGGTTCGTGACCGCCCAGCTCGCGGCCGACCACTTTGAGCCCGCGGAGCGGGTCCGCCATCTCCCCGCCCTCGGTTTCCTCGGCCTCGGCCCCTGGTACTACGACAACGGCGCGGTCGAGATCACGCGCGCGGACGAGCGGAACGACCGGGTCGACGCGGTGAGCCGCGGCCTCCTCGGCCTGACCGTGGCCTGCGCCCGCTGCCACGATCACAAGTACGACCCGATCCCCACGAAGGACTACTACTCGATGGCGGGCGTCTTCCTGAACACCGAGTACCACGAGTACCCCATGGCCCCGAAGTCGGTGGTCGAACGGCACAAGGCCGACGAGAAGACCATCGAGAAGAAGGAAGCGCTCCTCGGCGAGTACCTGCAGAACGAGTCGCGTCAGCTCGGCGAGACCCTGGTGTTCCAGGCGTCGAAGTACATGCAGGCCGCCTTCCGGGTGACGGGCGAGAAGAAGGAGGACAAGTTCAAGGTGGTCGAGTCCGAGAAACTGGACTTCGAACTGTTCGACCGCTGGCTGCGCTTCCTGGCCAAGCCTCCCGTCTACTACCCGTACCTGAAACCGTGGCAGGAGATGATCGCGAAGGGCGGCACGAAGGAGGCGGCGAAGAAGCTCGCCGACGAATTCCAGAAGCAGCTCGTGGACGTGGTGCTCGCGCGGAAGGAGGTTCGGGCCCAGAACGAGATCATCGCGGCCAAGGCGCTGCCGGGGAACAAGCCGAAGGAACCGGCGAATCTTCCAAACGAGTTCGTCACCAACGACGACTTCTGCCCCGGCTGCGGCCTCGAGCTCAAGAGTCTTCCCACCGAACAGATGAATCTGTACAACGACGTGTTCCAGGAAGACCTCGATGCCACCGCGGCCCCGGGCGTGCCCTCGAAGGCGCCCCTGCTGGCCTTCCGGGGATGGGGCCTGGAACGGCAGCTCGGTCCGGACCGCCGCGCCCTGATCGAGGCGCTGCGGGGGGACATCGAGGCCATGCGCAAGGCCCTGCCCGAGAAGTTCGCGTACGTGCACGGTGTGCGCGACCTGCCCGGGCGCCCGCCCGAGAACCTCAAGGTCAACCTGCGCGGCAGCGTCTACAAGCTGGGGGACGAAGCCCCGCGGGGCTTCCTGTCCGTCCTCAGTCCCAACTCCGACGCGCCGGTGACCTTCACCACGGGCAGCGGCCGGCTGGAACTCGCCCGCACCATCCTGGCCCAGCCCCTGGCCATGCGGGTGATCGTCAACCGGATCTGGAAGGGCCACTTCGGCACGGGCATCGTGGACACGCCCAGCAATTTCGGAATCAACGGCGAGCGGCCGTCGCATCCTGAACTCCTCGACTACCTCGCCCGGTACTTCATGGACCATCGAATGTCGGTAAAGGCCCTGCACCGGGAGATCCTGCGCAGCGCCGCCTATCGGCTGAGCGGGGCCCACTCGAAGGCGAACGCGGAAAAGGACGCGGGCAACCGCCTGTACTGGAGAGCCAACCGGCCGCGCATGAGCGCGGAGCAGATCCGGGATTCCGTGCTGTTCGTTTCCGGTTCGCTCAAGACCACCATGGGAGGGCCGTCCGTGACCCTCACGCCCTCCACCACGCGTCGGACCGTGTACGGCCGGGTGAGCCGGTACAAGCTCGACGAGTACCTCCAGCTCTTCGATTTCCCCAGCGCCTCCCAGACCGCGGAGAAGCGCTTCTCGACCAATGTTCCCCTGCAGCGCCTCTTCTTCATGAACAGCGACTTCATGCAGCAGCAGGCCGAAAGGCTGGCGGACCGGGTGGGCGGCGAGCCCACGGAGGACGCGCGCATCCAGAAGGCATACCGGCTCATCTTCGGCCGGGCCGCCACCGCCCCCGAGGTGGAGGCGGGCCGCGAGTTCCTGCGCACGGAGCCGATGAAGCAGTACGAGGAGCGGAAGGCGGAGGCGGAGAAGGCGAAGCTCAAGGCGAAGGCCGCGGCCGCCGATCCGAAGGGGGCGGCGGCGCCGGAACCGCCCGCGCCCGCGGCCCCGGAAGCGGGCCCGGAGATGGGGATGATGGCGGGTGTCGTGCCGGGGAAGGGAGCGGAGGCAGCGGACGCGCAGCCGCGGCTGCCCATCACCATCTTCGGCCGCTACCTCAAGGTCCTGCTGAGTTCCAACGAGTTCCTTTTCGTGAGCTGAGGATGGCCATGCGCGACTTCCCCCGACGACCCCGAACCAGACGCGAGGCCCTGTGCCGGATGGGCGGCGGCTTCGGCATGCTCGCGTTCGCGAGCCTGGTGAACGAGTCGATCGCGAAGGCGGGCGGCCTTCTCGACCAGAAGGGCGAACTGACGGGCCGCCCCCTCGATCATCCCGCGCGGGCCAAGCGCGTGATCTTCCTCTTCATGAACGGCGGTCTCTCCCAGGTCGATTCCTTCGATCCCAAGCCGATGCTCGCGAAATACCATGGGCAGCCTCTCCCCGGCGGCTCGGTCGCGACCGAGCGCAAGACCGGCTCGCTCATGCAGTCGCCCTTCACCTTCAAGAAGTACGGCCAGAGCGGCACCGAGGTCAGCGAGCTCTTCCCTCATCTCGGCGAGTGCGTCGACGACATGTGCGTGATCCGCTCGCTCCATACCGACATTCCGAATCACGAGCCGTCGATGAACATGATGAACACCGGGCACACCCAGGTGGGACGTCCATCGCTCGGTTCATGGCTGACCTACGGCCTGGGCACCGGCAACACGAACCTTCCCGGTTTCGTCGTTCTGTGCCCGGACGTGCCGACCACGGTGGGGCCGCCCCTGTGGAACAGCGCCTCCCTGCCCGCCATGCACCAGGGCACCTTCATCTCCGACAAGGTAGAGCGGCCCGACCAGATCGTGGGGAAGGACTTCGACCCGAAGAAGCTCGTCTCCTTCATCAACAACAAGGACTTCACCCTCTCCGAGCAGAGGCGCGAACTCGACCTGCTCGCGAAGCTCGAC
>Ga0138256_10005474_pt1 | contig 13417 bp, 7 predicted proteins | sample KNB2016incub_MG_FD_105486 | JGI IMG/M metagenome (GOLD analysis project Ga0138256, IMG submission 105486) | Active sludge microbial communities from wastewater in Klosterneuburg, Austria - KNB2014incub_MG | ecosystem: Engineered > WWTP > Activated sludge > Unclassified | place: Austria...
ATTCATCACCGCGAATCACTACGCTGTCGGGTTCGACACGAATCGTGCCAACTAACGTAAATCCTTCGCGTGGAACAACTTCTACTCCCGAAAAAATTGGAATTGTTCGTTTGGCTACTCCTCCTATGGTAATACTGAGGTTTTCGGGAGAAAGCTCAACTATTTTTTCTAAACTGAGAGGCGGACGTAAACTCTGCAAAATTTCGTTCTTAGAAAGTGCAAAAACGTCGGGTGAAACTTCAGATGATTTTGTAAGGTCAATCAAACATTCGGGCTTTGCTCCTATGTATTCAATATTGATAATTTGCCAACCGGAAGCGCGAATTTTTGCTGTAATAAATTTCGGAAGCTCATTTTTAACTGCCTTATCTTCTTGAGGTTGAACTACTAAAGGATATTGAACAAAAATAGTAGAGGGTGTTTTTAAACTGACATATCCCCACAGTGTAACCGAAAGGAGCGAACAGAAAAAAAGCGATAACGAGGATATTTTTCGCATCATGAGAACATTTAATAGCTATAGCAAATACTATATTGATTATTCAAAATTACAAAAAAAGCCCCGCACAACGGTTAAGTATGTGCAGGGCTACTAAAAAAGTGAATAGAGGTTATTCTATACTCAACTACTTTGTAATCGTAATTGTTTGCGACTGAGTAAAGGGACCGGAAACCATGCGGCATAAATACACACCCGATGGAATACTATTAAGAGGTACATTAGCTTGATATGTTCCGGGATTGAGTTGCTCGTCTAATAACGTAGCCACATGTTCACCGAGAGAATTATACAATTCAAACGTGGTACGTGCGGCTAATCCAACACTATAATTGATAGTTATATCATTAGTTGTTGCAGGATTAGGCGTAACCGATGTAAGAGAATAGGCAGTATTGGAAGTTTTAATTAAACGAGCATTGATAAAACATCCTTCGATACTTACTTCTGTCGGTATGCTCTTTGGAATTACACAAACTGCTAATTTCGGAGTTTGAACATCTAATCCCATCGGATAATGAATTGTATCGGCAAGAAGTGTTAAAAAGTCAAGAGTAAGAATATCGCCATTTGCCGGAATTGCCGCCGGACCACTTGCATCAAGTGTAAGAATATGGCTCTTTCCTGTGCCACTTTCTACCGGAGGATTAACATTAAATTTCCAACCATTAGAATTATAAATAGGGGTAAATTCTGCTTTAGTAAATTTATAATGTTTTTCATCAAAAGCAACTTGGGCTACAAAATCTTTAATCGGTGCTCCGCTCCATTCGCCATTTGTTGCTTTTAGTGTAAATACATGTAAATCACCTGCCTTAATACTCTTTCCGGTTCCAACATCTGGAATAATTGCAAATTCTACCGGAACAATTTTTCCTATTCCTGTAAGGTTTGCTGTTCTTGCTGTAATTGGGAATTCGGTTACTGTGTCTGTTAAGTTACTGCTGTAAATCAGAATTTGTGCATTATAGGTTTGATTGTTCGTCGGCTTGAATTGAACATCAAATGCTTGAGTTCCGTTTGGAGCAATTGTAATAGGAGGGATAAACCCTATAACCGTAAATGCTGCCGCATCCGTACCAACTACATCATAGCCCGTAATAACAAGCGGAGCAGTACCACCCGGATTAGCAATTACAAATTGTTTAGCCGGCTGGTCGCATGTAAGAACTGTACCGTAGTCAATCGAAGTAACCGATATACGTGGCTCGGTATTAACATTGGAGAATCCACAGCCAACTACATGAACTGTATCTATTACGGTCGGGTCAACTTCCGGTCCTGTAGCGGCATCTGAAAGAATATCTAAAACTACAAAACGACGACCAACAGCAGTTGGAGTAAATGAAACCGGAATCTGCAATGTTCCACCAATCGGAATCTTCTGAGGAATCGTTGGCATTGTAAATGAGAAATCTGCAATGTTTGGCGATGTCGCATTAATAGATACTCCTTTGAGATGTAATTCAGCCGATGAACTGGTATTGGTTATTGTTACTACCCCGTCAGGAGTTGCTTTAGTGCCAACCTCGAAACATGGAGTAAATGTATAACCTACCGGAACAATTTTCGGCAAAATACCAATTCCGTCCAATGTACCGTCCGTTAAAGGCGGTAGTGTTTCTAAAAATGTTTGTACTACTAAATTATGATGCGGGCCTTCTGATTGAGGAGTAAATTCAACATTAACAACAACTTTTGTTCCACCCTTATCAATCGGTCGGAGGATAATAGGACCGGTTTTAACATCAGGAACAACGCTTATAATTTTATAATTATTATCGGTAGGGTCTTGTAACTCTACTTTGGTCAATGTTATGTCGGAAGTTCCTGCATTATAGATATATACTTCACCGGTATTAACAGTCAATACACGACGTTCTTTCCAATCATAAAAAGTAATTACCGGACCCGGAGCTTTGCCTTCCCCACGCCATAATGAAGTTTCATTACAATCTGTACCACCACCGTCTGTTTTAAATGTTACGGTAATACTGTCTGCGGCTATAACTGAAGGAGTAAATCCAACGGAAGTAAGCAACACTTCTCCACCGGGTGGAACTTTAAAAGGAAATGTAGGATTTTGATTCAATATAAAGAATGGAAGACGGAGTCCTAAAATATCTGTTACCGTGAGAGTGTCGGTGCCTTTGTTTCTGATATATAGTCCGCGTCCGGTTTGTCGTTCTTTAAATGAAGTGTCTTTCCCAACGACAACGTTCCCTGCATTCCAACGTGCTTCAACATCAGCACAAGGCATCACACCACGCCCTTTGACAGGGAATGGGAATTTTCCGCAAGTAGTTTCGGCTATGAGAGAATCAATATCTATATCAGGGTCTTGGTCAGTTTTGCCTTCTTTAATCGGCATATAGGATAATATTAATTGATGAGAATCCAACGCTTTAAGAGTAAATGGAACAGAGTCGCCTTTGATGATAGTGAACTCAGAACTTTTCTTTAATTTAATCGAAGTTACTATCACATCCTTATTATTTGGATTTTTCAGTTGAACGGACAACTGTTTTGTCGTCCCGACTCGCACTCTGCCAAAGTGAACAAGAGCCGGATCTAACTGAAGATTATCTGATACATAACGAACTGTATCAAGAGTATAATTTCCTGCTCGGTCGAGCACCACAAGCACAGCAAAAGCATCTTTTGTTTTGTCTTTTACCAAGAGTTTAAAATCAAATTTCGTTGTTTTTGGCAAAGGAGTAACTTTGTCGGCTGTAAGTAGTTTTAATTCATAATTATAACTAACTGAATCTACAATATAAATATCAAAAATACCTTGGTCTATTTGCACCGAATCTGGCGGCGGTGGTCCGTAATCGCGGAGTTCTGTAGCATGATATGTGTAATCTCCGCAATCCTCGACGAATGTAAGTACAGGAGGAAGAGTATCCACATCAGTGAGCGACCGTGTGGCAAGTGCTGCCGGCCACCCGTAAGAGTTGAACGTACCAAATCCATAAATATATCCGCCGAAAAGAGTATTGCTCGTAACTATATGCGCCCCCGGTGTTACGGTTTTACGTCCCCAATAAAGGTTTGTACCCGGAACATTATTCAGTAGTAATTGTGAATATGATTTATAAACGGTATCGCCGTCAATAGTTAGTGATTTTAATTTTTTTTGTTCGAGGTCTGCTGTGTCGCCTTCGACTATATAGCTAAAATAATTATTTACAAAGTTTTCATTGACAGGAGTTTGAAATACAGTTGCCTTGAGATACTGCTCCTGTGGAGTGAGTATTATCATAAACGGGTCAAAATCACTGCCTTTATCCCAATTTGCCGAATATGAATATTGCATCACGAGTACTGGTTTATCGGCTTCCCATACAGTAATACCACGAAATCCATCTATAGCGCCATTCGCTATCCATGTATTAAAGTCTTCATAGAAATCACCGGATTTTGACAAAAGATATTCACGCTGCCCTAATAATTCTTTACTTACTTTATCATAATACTTCATCTTAAAAGTTGTATTGGCTTTGGAGGCAACCACACGAAAATAATCACCTCTATTATCACGTTGGAGTTCGATGGAAACATATTTTTTGCCCCAAGCAGAGACGGGTGGCACCATTTCAACCATGTGGTCACGCCCGTCGGTGTTATTGACCGGTATCATTGTTCGTTCGTGATATGAAATAAGACCTATGGGCTTATTTGATGTAATTCTCGATCCGGTAAGGTCAAATTGACCGCGAGTAGTTGCATCACCAACTACATTGTAAATTTCGCCTTTGTTGAGGATAATATTGGTTAATACATCTCCAATTTTAGAGCCGCTTCGTGTTTTTGCAACATCGCGGCCAACACCACGCAATGTTATATTGACTTCTGTTTTATCCTCCGAAGCTACGACGATAAATCCGGCACCCCAAGGACGAAATTCGGAATAATCATAGTACGAACAGTGGATATAATCTGTTCCCCATGTATTAACCGGTAGAGCCAAATAGCCGTCGGATGTAACTTGCTTGCCATTCATCACATACACAGAAATAGCTTGGTCGGCAGTAATATGTATCCCGCGTGGGTCGGCTGTTTGCGAAGAAACAATTTCAAAGTCATAGGTGGCTGAGCCGTCCTTTGTAGTAAAAATCACTACTCTGTTTGCCTGTAATTTTTTGGAACGAATAAACCCTGTACCCGGAACTTCCATTGTTACAAGCGTGTTATAACTGGAAGTAACATAGAATTCTAATTGAAGTGTGGGTTGTGCCTTTACGTCGTTCAGAGGAACGGCAAGCCAGAACTCACGACCTTGAGCAGTGTTATTAAGCACCCTGTCGGCATCCTTAATCTTCTTGCGAATTGCTTCTGTTTTTGCGTCTAAAGTTTGTGCCTGTATCGGAAACGCCAGCACAGACGCAAAAAGAATAGTGAATAGAACTTTGACAAAAGATTTCATCTGATAACTCCCGAAAAATAGATTAAAATATAATAGTATTTGTTTGTTTGATATAATTTTTCAACTTCAAATTACAGTAATAATAGGAAATATAATAATAAAAATTTTCAATTTAGAGTGGATTGTTTATTAACCGCTTAGTTAAACACGCTGTTTTGGGTGTCTTTTCGGCATAATACCTCACGAAAACACTGAGTGAGGTTGCTTGAGTTACGTTTACGCCGCACTATTTACTATTTTTGTGTACTTAACTGTGGATTTATTAATAAATTGTAGTAACTTTAGAAAAAGTACGATTAGGCAAATTCAATTATTGTGGTAAATCTAAACAAGTATTTAACCACGTAATCCCAGCAAACCTAATAACACAAAAGCAACCGATACGTCGCAATTTCGTTGTTTTTTATTTTCGATATTCTTAAATTATAGATACTTAGACCTGTCATCAATACGAAAGTTCATTATTATGCGTATGAAAAAATTCATTGCTCCTTCGATGAAAGAAGGAATAATTCAAATGAAAAAGGAATTAGGCGAAGATGCTGTTATTCTTTCTACTCGTAATGTAAAAGTAGAAGGCAGCGAAGATATAGTTGAAATTATTGCCGCTTTAGACGACCAACTTCTCGGGCATGCATCGCAGCTTCATTCTGCCGAATCTATAGAAAAGCCAAATACTAAATCTAAATCACCTGCTAAAAATGCACAATTAACCTCTTCTCAAAAAACAGTATCAGCTTCCAAAGCTGCCGCCGCATATTCCCAAACATTACCTCAGAACGATGACGAACAACACATAAGCCAAGCCGCTACACTTCTTCAGCTTCGCAATGATGTCAGGTGGCTCAAAGAAACCCTCACAACCGTTGCAGAAAGTATTCCGTTTCGATATGCAAGTTCGTTAAATAATGCTACTCGGGATGTTTATTCAGCACTCCGTCAGCAAGATTTTCCCGATGATGAAGCATTGCGTATCGTAGGGCTTGCCGCCGCCCAAATTACTACCGGATCTCCTACTTACGAGGATATTATTGGTGCTGCTCGGAACATTATTGCCAATGAACTTTCTCTATTTCCACCGCTTGAAACACGCTCTGTAGCAACAACTGTTGCTTTTATTGGAACAACAGGCGGCGGAAAAACCACAACAATTACCAAACTTGCGGCTATCTGCAAACTTCTCTACAAATCAAATATCCTTATTGTTTCGGCTGATACGTACAAGGTTGGCGGTGCCGAACAGCTCCAAACCTTTGCCTCGATTGCCGGAATTGCTTTTCATACTGCTTATAGTTCACAAGAGTTACGGCAAATTGTCAAACAAGAATCCAAACGTGATTTTATTTTTATTGACACCGTCGGTCGCAGTCAGCAACGCCGTCAGCATCTTTTGGAAATTGGCGCATATCTCGAAGCCGCAGCTCCCGAAATTACCTATCTCGTCCAAAGTGCATCAACCGGTGAGCAAACGTTTCTCCAAACATTAGAACGGTTTGGCGTACTCGAACCCGACGCGCTTATCCTTACAAAGCTCGACGAATCAGCAGGTTTGGGAGGAATTCTTACGGCTCTCCGGCGACACAAACTTCCACTTGCCTATTATACAACCGGACAAAAAATCCCTGATGATATCGAAACAGCGCGTGCCGAACGATTAGCAGAAATTGTCCTTCCGCCAATATGAAAAATCAGTTTTTACGGTTGTATCGGCTTGCCGATGAATTTGCAGAACGTCTTGCTAAAGAGCATATTTTTCTCCTTGCTTCGGGGATTGCTTTTAATATTATTCTCTGTATAATTCCTCTGCTATTAATTGCTTCTTCAATTGTCGGCTCACTTACCGATAGTTCGTCTCTTTCCGAAACGCTGAACCGAATTCTACGAGATACACTTCCACCTAATCAAGTCAGTTCAAACATTATTGATTCTGCATTGAGTGAACTTCACACTGCCTTCAAATTCAGTAGTCTTGCCGGATGGATTGGCGGATTAGGTTTGCTCTGGACGGCATCTGCGCTTTTTAGTTCGATGCGAACAGGACTTAATGCTATTTTTAGTATTAAAACCCCAAAGTTTTTTTTATTGTATAAAATTCAGGATATTGGACTTACGTTAGTTTTGATGGTGCTCTTGCTTGCATCTTCTCTCATTGCACCGGCGGCAGCATTTGTGGGTTCAATCGGAGAAAATATTCTGCCTAAAGTTATATTTGCTTGGGTTAGCGGAGCAACTGTTCATTTTGTTGGATTAGCTTCGTCTATCCTGTTTTTTTATTTCGTTTATCAATTTATCCCTAACCAACAATTACCTCGCAAAATGATAATTATGGCAACACTTCTTTGTACCGGATTATGGGAGTCTGCAAGGTTTGGGTTTGCGTGGTACTTGACAAATGTGGGCTCATTCGGAAAAATATACGGAGTATATGCAATTATTTTTACGGTTGCAATTTGGATTTATTATTCTGCACTGATTACCTTGCTCTCGGCAGAAGCCGCTGAATTTTGGTATGAAAAACATACAAAACGATTACCAACTATTAAAAAAGAAAGAAAAAGCATCTTTCGTCGCTCACGGTGAAGTTTTATTTTCCGTTTAAGATTCTTGAATTTAACATCTGTTTATCTATAGTGAATCATTAAGCCATGATTTTCTTCAGATTTTATGTAGTTCAGTTTTGATGAAAATAAGGGTTATAAGCACAGCCAAAATCACTATACTGAGAATATAAAATGGACAAAAGAAGCTATACGGAAAATTTACTTGAGTAATAGTAGTATTTTTGCACCGATAGTTTTCTATAATTCTCATGGATACCAATGGTTGGATTTGGATATGACATTCATCGCCTTGCCGAAGGTGAATCGCTTATTTTATGTGGGGTTGAAATCCCAACGATACTCGGAACAGTTGCGCATAGTGATGGTGATGCTGCACTTCATGCCCTAACCGATGCACTGCTTGGTGCGGCAGGACTTGGCGATATAGGAGAGCATTTTCCCGATATAAATCCTCTCTATAAAAACGCCGACAGTAAACAATTCGTTAGGCATGCAATCGAACTTCTCCATGAAAACGGACTTCGGATTATTAATATTGATATTACTATAGTGCTCGAATATCCCAAAATTCAGCCCTATAAAGCAGCAATGAGGGAAACTCTTGCCACTCTATGCGAGCTGCCATTACAGCGTGTTTCGGTTAAAGCAACTACTAATGAACGTGTTGGATTTGTAGGGCGCAAAGAAGGTGTAGCAGCGTTTGCAATTTGCCAAGTGGAGGAATAAACCAAAATGTACCCTAAGTATTTTTATTGTTTTGACTTATTCTTTCTATTCCCGTGTACTTGGACGCATTTTCGGGGGAATATCGGAGCGATTATTTTCTTGGTGATTATATGCCAAATTCCTATTCGTGCAGATAATACTTTCCCATCGTCCTATCAAAATCCTGTTCAATTTCCAACCGGCAAAATACTCTACGCCGGAAATACCACGTATTTACTTTCACCAAAACCAATCTGGGCAGATGAATCTACTGTTCTTGTCTCGTGGCAAGGTTTTCTTCAAAACAACTCTCACAGCACTACACTTTCGGGAGCATCTATCCATGCTGCCTATCCTTCGCACAGCGACCTTATACTTCTTGTTTCTCGTAATAATCATTCATCTCTTATACTTGTAGATTCACTTGCTCGAATATGCTGTGAAATTAATTTTCCGGTGATACCCTCTGTTTTATCGAGTGAATTTATCGGGATGTTGAGTAGCACAACCTATTTATTGAATGTCAATTCTACTCTATTCGGAATTAGCCGTAGAGGTGATTCATTGCAATACCAAAAAATAGCAGAAGGAGTTATTGCATCTGCAAGTACTACCAATGGAATAGCGTATATTTCCTATTTCGGTATTGCTGCTAATATTCATTTTGTAGATTCAGCAACTCGTGAGCGTAGTATGAATTTGCTCCCGCTCAGAGACCGCTATGCAATTGAGCAATCGGGTGAAATAATTAGTGTTCGTTCCTCCGGTGGCAGTACATATAGTTTTGTGGATATTTTTCAATTAGGTCGGGGACTTATTGCTTCGGTTTCACTTCCTTTTCGGATGGAATTAACCACTGTAACAGCAGATAGTGTAGGTAATTACAATTCTGTTTGTCTTCGTCAATCCGGGAATAATTACGCTCTTTCTTTCGAGCCACTTACAGTACAAACATCCATAAAACCACACAATGTGATTCTTCCATCAGGATATATTGAGCCGATTTCTGTTCGATGTGCAGGTAAAAGTATTTTTGTTCTTTTTCGTAATGGAATCATCAGCGTAACATATACGGGCGAAGTTCTGTCTGCCGATTTTTTCCCGATTGGAGAAATCCTGACCGAAGAACCGAGTATTCAACCGAAAGACGATTATTTACTTCTTTCTACGGCATCAAGTTCAATACTTTTTCGGCAAATTAATCATCCGTTATGGTTTTTCAATCGCTTTGTAGAGCAGAGCGGTATGATTGTCGGCGGGCTGATAATTGCAACACTTTTTATATTTCTTTGGCGCACGATCCGCCGTCAAAAGCGAGTATTAAATACGGCATTAGAGCTTCCCGAAACCGGAGTTGTTTTTGTATTAGATGCTAACGGTCGTTTGCTTCGAGCCAATCAGTCGGGTAGAATTTTATTTGGTATTTCGGGTGATGTGCCGCTTCGTCGTCCATTTCGTTTTTATAGTGAAAAAGAGCATGAATTACAATTGTTTATTGAACATCTGCTCACAAATCGAATCGGAAAAAAACAAAAAATATCAGTACGGAATGGAATGGAACTAAAGGAATTGATGTGGTCGGCTGTTCCGCTTTTTGCATTCATGGGAAGATTCAACGGACTGATAATAACCGGCGTTGATATTACCGAAGAATTAGAACGAAAACGCTTAGTCAATTGGGCGCAACTCGCCCATGATATGCAAACCAATCTATCGGTAATTCGGCTGAATGCCGAGCAACTGAATTCATCAACACCTCAAGAAACAGAACGCCGCCGTAAAATTCTTCATCAAAGTCGGCTGTTGATGCAAAAAGTTCGTGATATTGTTACCGTAGGGCGAAGCGACCAACTCGAAACATCACAAGTAGATGCCGCAGAATTATGCGCTGAAGTTATCGGAGAATTTGATGAGACCTCGAATCCGAATGTTACATTACTAATGAATGCTCGAACCATTAAATTAGAATGTGATAAAACCAAGCTTGCCCGTGCGTTACGGAATGCTGTGGAAAATGGAATCCGTTCCTTGCAAAAACAAAATGGAACTGTAGAATTATCTGCTCGCTCGGACGACCGTTTTGTCTATTTTACTGTAGCAGATACAGGAGTAGGAATGGATGAAGAAGTAAAAAATAATATGCTCAAACCATACTTTACAACAGCCAAACACGAAGGCGGTTCGGGTATTGGAACTATGATAATGCAACGAGTAGTAGAATTGCATAAGGGGCAACTATTAGTAGAATCTGAAGCGGGAAAAGGGACGACAATCACTTTCAAACTACCATGCAGGTAAAGAATTTACTCAATAGTCATACTGTTTATGCAAAGGAATATGGTATTTTTGCAAAGAAAAAGATGTTCTGATTATCAATTATCGGATGAACTGTTATGGCTGTCTATCCTCTTAAATCTTCAAAATTTAGCACGCTTATTATTGGCAAAGGCCGTTTAGCAGCAAGTATTGCCGAGCATTTAGAACGTTCTAAATCGCGCTTTCATATTATGGTTGAAACAAGCATTACGGAGCTATTCAATTACAATATGAATTTTCCTCCAACTGTTCCTTTGTACTTAGAGCCATATTCGCATTTGTGTACAAGTGAATTTCCACCTGTCAACAAACCGCCGCACTTCATTATTGATGTTTCTCCGGGACCTCCCTCCGAGCGGGCAATATCCCTCACCGAACTTATGGATGAATATCCTAATGCAATACTCCTCTCGTCGTGCCTAACCTGCACAGCATCCGAACTTTACGGAGAATTCCAAATGGAAGGGGAAATTGTTTCCTTCAATCCTCTTGCTTTTCTGATGAAAACACCGGTGATGGAATTTGCGCCGATGCTTGCCGCAAACGATGAAACTACAAAACTGACCAGACGATATTTTTCGGCATTAGGATTTGAATGTGAACAAGTGGAAGATCGTGTGGGACTTGTTTCGCCGCGTGTTTTAGCTACACTTATCAACGAAGCTGCCTTTGCGGTTTTAGAGCGTGTCGGTACAGCTGCAGATATTGATACAGCAATGAAATTAGGGGTAAATTACCCCAAAGGATTACTTGAATGGGCTGATGAAATTGGCATTGACCTTATCGTTAATTTGCTCGAAACACTCCAAAACGAATACGGGACAGAACGGTATCGTCCTTGTGTGCTACTTAAACAAATGTTTCGCTCGGGGTGGATAGGAAAATATACCGGCAAAGGATTTTTTGCGTATGATGTTCCGGCAGTATGGGAATTATAAGTGGAATTGACTACTTGAAAAATATATACCCCCACCAAGTATGAGCCGTAAAAGCTGATAATTTGCAGGGGTTTTTATTTATCCAATCTGTTGATTTACAATGATTTAATAAGCTCTCGAGCAATGACGATATGTTGTATTTCTGAGGTTCCTTCGTATATTTCGGTAATTTTTGCATCACGCAACATTCTTTCTACGTGATATTCACGTACATAACCGTAACCTCCATGCACTTGAACCGCTTCGAGTGTAACTTCGACTGCCGTTTTTGATGCCATAAGTTTTGCTTGTGCGGCTTCTTTGACAAATCGCACATGATTATCTTTCATCGTTGCTGCACGAAGAATCAGCAGACGAGATGCCTCGATTTTCACCGACATATCAGCCAATTTGAATTGAATTGCCTGCAAATTGCTAATCGGTTTGCCGAATGCTTGACGTTGAGTAGAATATTCGAGAGCACGCTCGAAAGCTCCTTGAGCAATCCCAAGTGCTTGGGCTGCAATACCAATACGTCCGCCATTAAGTACTTCCATCGCAATATTGAACCCGCGCCCGACTTCTCCTAAAATATTTTCGGGAGGAACGGTTACATTTGTCAGCCCGATAGAACAAGTATCGCTCGAACGAATACCAAGTTTGTCTTCTTTTAAACCGGGTTCAAATCCAGTGCGGGTACGTTCCACGATGAAGCAGGTTATTCCTTTGTGGCGTTTCTCACGGTCAGTTTGTGCCATTACGAGGTAGATATCGGCGGTAGTTCCGTTTGTAATCCAATTTTTTGTACCGTTAATTACCCAATTCCCATTTTCGAGAGTAGCGGCTGTATGTTGTTGGGTTGCATCCGAACCGGCTTCAGGTTCAGAAAGACAGAATGCACCGAGTTTTTCTCCTGTGGCGAGTGGACGGAGAAATTTCTCTTTTTGCTCATCATTTCCGAATGATTCTATTGCCCAACAAACCAAAGAATTATTTACCGACATAACGACACCTACACTTGCATCTACTTTAGAAATTTCTTCCATTGCAATAACATAACTAACTGCATCCAAACCACTTCCGCCCCATTCAGGAGAAACCATCATTCCCATAAATCCAAGCTCTCCTAATTTTTGGATGATTTCACGGGGAAATATTGCATTTTTATCGCGTTCGATAACGGATGGCAAAATTTCTTCTTGAGCAAATTGACGGGCTGTTTGACGGATAAGTTCGTGGGTTTCAGAATATTGAAAATTAAGCATAATATTTCCGATAAATTAAGACAAAATACGACATAAAGAAACTACTGCAAATATGTAATTTCAGTACAAAATTGCGGGTAATTCCTCACCCGACAAAAGAAAATTTACAATTTTAACACAAGAATACACTAAATCAGCACTAAAATCTTTGATTTTTTGCGTTTCGTTGCGTAAGTTGTAGTTTAGTAAATAAATAATCTATTTAAACTTCTGTTTTCTAACCATATTTTTTATTGGAGTCAATACGATGAAACAGTTTATTCTCCTTTTAACCACAGCGTTTTTGCTGGTTTTTGGCAATAGTTTTGCCCAGAGTAATTTTGAAGATGAAAGAGAAGGCGACCCGCACGACCGAGCTAAATTCTTTCACGATCAACGTGCATATCCCTTTGATTCTATTCCGAGTAATGCACTTTTTAAAGCTCGCGAGCAGCAGCGGAAATTTTTTAGTTCAAAGAAAAACGGCGCACAGCTTCTATCGCAGCAACCTGCATGGCGGCAAGCAGGACCTACTGACGTAGGAGGGCGCATGAGGTCAATTGTCCATCATCCGACTAAGGATGGCTTGGTATATGTAGGGGCTGCCAATGGTGGTGTATGGCGCACTTCTAATGGCGGTAGCAATTGGGAACCAATATTGCAGAACGAAAACTCTATTTCAATGGGTGCGCTTGCATTAGACCCGAACAACCCCGAAATACTGTATGCCGCAACCGGTGAGTATG
>Ga0138256_10005477_pt1 | contig 13415 bp, 9 predicted proteins | sample KNB2016incub_MG_FD_105486 | JGI IMG/M metagenome (GOLD analysis project Ga0138256, IMG submission 105486) | Active sludge microbial communities from wastewater in Klosterneuburg, Austria - KNB2014incub_MG | ecosystem: Engineered > WWTP > Activated sludge > Unclassified | place: Austria...
GCCGTCTGATACCATATTCAATGCCAAATAAGTTGTTGCCAACCCACCTAAAACTAAGAAAACAACTTGAATAACATCGGTCCAAGCCACAGCCGATAATCCGCCATATAACGAATAGGCAGCAGCAAAAAGGGCTAGCCCAATAACGCCATACATAAGTGGTATGCCTATAATAGTCTCTAAAGCTAAGGAACCTAAATAAAGCACCGTCGTTAAGTTTACAAACACATATAAAGCAATCCAAAATATGGCTAATATGGTTTTTAAATTTGTTGAATACCGTTTTTCAACAAATTCAGGAATGGTGTATAAGCCTTTTTCAATAAAAATGGGTAAAAAGTATTTACCGACAATTATTAAGGTGATAGCAGCCATCCATTCATAGGAAGCGATAGCTAAACCAGAAGCAAAACCAGAACCAGACATTCCAATAAATTGTTCTGCGGAAATATTAGCGGCTATTAACGAGGTGCCAATGGCCCACCAAGGTAACGATTTACTTGCCAAAAAGTAATCTTCAGCATTTTTTTCATGTCCTTTTTTATCTCTGGATACCCAAAGACCTACGCCCAGAATTAAAATCGCGTAAGCAACGAAAATGAAGTAATCCCAGAATTCAAAATGAGTTGTCATAATATGGTTAAGGTTTTAGTTAGTTGTTTATCAGTAAAATATAAATTTATACTATTAAAAAAATTTATAAATTCTTGATAAAAATGATTTTTAAAATTTTTATTTACAATATTATTAAAATATCCTTTAGTAACAAGCAATTTTTAGAAGTAAATCGTTTTTTTTAGTCCTATTTAAAATCAATATTTTTGATTAGGATTTAATCTGTAAAAAATGAAGCATTCAAAGTTTATAGGAATAGGAAATAACGAAGTTTTATTACGAAATTTATATTCATTCCAAAGCGTTTTTGGTAACAAACCATCGCCAACCTATAATTGCCATTTGTAATTTGCTGGCTTTGGCTAAATCCAATTGCTGTTTGGAAAAACTAGGAAGTACTGCTTTATTCACTTTTGCCAAAAACTTAAAGAGGTGCTTTTTCATGTGTTTGATGCTTCTTAAAATACAAAAATAGCAAAACTTGCTTTATTCTCTATTTATTAATCATGCGTTATGTTTAGTTAAAGTTTAGGTTGCGGTGTATAAAATAATCAAAGAACGGTATATTTGTAAAAAGACATTTTTATGATGAAAAATACAATTTTAGTGCTGTTCTTTTTAGTCTCTCAATTAGCAATCAGTCAAATAGTTATTAATGAATTAGATTGTGATACACCTGGTGAGGACACCAAAGAATTTATAGAATTACTTTCAGAAACACCCAATTTTCCTTTAGATGGTTATGTAGTTGTGTTTTTTAACGGTTCAGCTTCCGGCGCAAACCAAAGTTATCTGGCTTTAGATTTGGATGGTTATGAAACCGATATTAATGGGTTGTTATTAATAGGAAGCGCCACAGTTACACCATTTCCACAATATGTAATTCCAGTAGGTTTTATTCAAAATGGTGCTGATGCCGTAGCCATTTATAAAGCAGATGATTTGGATTTTGAAGAACCTACAACAGCCTACGTTGATGAAACGCTTATTGATGTATTGTTATATGAAACTAATGATACTGATGGAACAGGTTTAATCCCCATTTTTTCAGCCTTCAATTCAAATATTCAAATAATTAATGAAGGTTCGGGCAATAATACAAACTCTATCCAAAGAAATACCGATGGCTCATACACCGTTAAATCACCAACACCCAGACAGTTAAATGATGGAAGTGGTATCGTTTTAAATGGTGTTTTAATGACGCTTACCCAAACCATGTATAATGAAGGCGATACGTTTGATATTGTTTTTACTTCGGAACAAAACGTAACTTCCGACCTCAATTTTACCATCACCTTAAATAATGGTTCCTTTAATGTTTCCGATTTTACAGGAAATACGGCAATAACAATTCCCAACGGTACAAACACAGCATCAACTACCATCACATTAGTTGATGATGCTGTTGATGAAGGTGATGAGGAACTGGTTATGAAATTATCAGGGCTTCCAACAGAATTCAATTCATTAAATAATAATTTACGCATTCGTGTAGTTGATAATGATTTTAAAGTCGCACTTTTTGGAACGCCCATAAATCCAACATACGGTTTGGTGGAAAGTACGAAGCCAACGAGTTATTATGATAATTTAAATGGGAAATCAGGAAGCGAACTGAAGCAAGTCATCCAAAATATTATTGCAGAAGAAGGTGTTGTTAGAGCCCAAACCTATGCTGATATTATTGATATTTTAAAAGAAGCCGACCAAAATCCTGCAAACAGCAACCAAGTTTGGTTGGTATATAAAGAAATGGGAAGAGCGAAACTCGATTACCAAACCACCTCAAATAGTATTGGAAAATGGAATAGAGAACACACTTTTCCGCGGTCGCGAGGAGGATTTAACAGTATTAAATTGGATGATATTGCTGATGGGAAAAATATTTTTTGGAATACCACAGCCGATTCTTTACGTCATGGAAACTCCGACGCACATGCTTTACGCGCTGTTGATGGGCCGGAAAATAGCAGTAGAAATAATCAATTTTACGGCCAATATAATGGTCCCGCAGGAACTTTAGGAAAATTTAAAGGCGACGTAGCACGCAGCGTGTTTTATATGGCAGTACGTTATAATGGATTGGCTATTGTAAACGGTTACCCAGAAACAACAGTTGGGCAATTTGGCGATTTGGAAACCCTTTTAGATTGGCATAGAAATGACCCGCCAGATGACTATGAAATGAACAGAAACAATGTAGTTTATACTTGGCAATATAACAGAAACCCGTTTATTGATTATCCAGATTTGGTTGAATATTTATGGGGAAATAGGGTTGGGCAAGTATGGAATGGTCCTTTAGCTATTGAAGAAAAAAATAGTTTGCCTATTAAAATTTTTCCAAATCCTACAACGGGGGAAATTTATATAAATGGTATTTTAAGAGATTGTTTTCTTGAAGTTTTTTCCATAGAAGGCAGAAAACTTGAATCATTTAATATCAAAAATAATACAGCTATAAATTTGAATTTATCCAGCGGTATTTATATTCTTAAAATGACTTCTGAAGGAAAAATGAAAACTCAAAAAATCGTTATTAATTAGAAATTAGAGGAACAAAAAAGCCTAATCATAAAAAACGATTAGGCTTTTTTGCATGGATAAAACTGAGTTATTTTTTCTCTTTAGTGGTTATTTCGATAACGCCATTTTTTCCTTTGTCACTGTATTTTTTTGTCGCAGTATCACCTTTTAAAACATTCATAGATTCAATATTCTCAGGTTTTAATAGGTCAAAATCTTCTTTTTTCATTTCTTTTCCATCAACTATGTACAAAGCGTTGCCAACAATCTTGATAACTGGACTTTTAGATTTATCAGTTCTGGTTTTTATTTCAACAACGCCGTTTTTAGCTTTTTTACCATATTTTTCTACAGCATAGTTGCGCTCTTTAATTTCTGATACAGATTCAATAGTAAGTTCGTCCAATGTAGCAACTTGTTTTGAGTCTATTTCTTTGCCATCTAATATGTAAAGTGGTTGCTTATCAAAGTTTTTGGAGTAGTTTTTAAAAACATTAGGTTTATCAACTACATAAATAGTGTCCTTTTTAGCAAAGATCACGTTCGTATTTCTTTTAGCAGAAACGTTCCATTCACTTTTTAAAGTAATTAAAACAACCCCATTTTTGCCTTTTTCACCATATTGTCTGGTGGCATGTTCGCCTTTTAAAACGTCAATTTTATCAATAGTATTAGGGTCTATGCTATTCATAATATCTTGGTCAATTTCTTTTCCGTCAACTATGTATAAAGGGTTTTTATCATCTTTGTTTCCATAACCAATGACTTTTACTTCAGGAAGTGATTTTGAATTATTAATGGCTGTTTCCTTTTCTTTAGTGGTTATTTCGATAACGCCATTTTTTCCTTTGTTGCCATATTTTTCAATGGCTACTTTTCCTTTTAAAACATTGATGGATTCAATACGTTGTGGGTTTAAATTATCAGCCTCTTTTTTTGAGGTTTCTTTTCCATCAATGAAATACAAAGGAGGTTTCTCTTGATTTGTTTTTTCTGAATTAATACTGACTTTTTCAACATAAACTTCCTTCGTGTTAAAGCCCATTAAAAACAAGCCCAAAACAGGAATTACTAGCGCATACTTTAATTGATTGATTTTTTTTGATTTTGATTTGTGTAACATAACGATTCGTTTTTTGATTAATGAATTATAAAAATTAGTACTTAAAGCCATTTGATGAGATGGCATACTTGTTTTAAGCAAGGTGTATTGATAGCTTTTTTTGCAAGAAGTTATATTTGCGGTTTCTTTGTCGGCAATAAACTCTAAATTCTGTTTTAATGCTTTGTTGTATAACCAGATTACGGGGTTGAACCATAACATAATGCAACTTAAATGGGTTAATAAAATATCAATAGAATGTTTTTGGGTAGCATGCACTTTTTCATGCGTCATAATTTGGTTTAGTTCGGTTTCAGTAAATTGAGTTGGGTTACATACTATCCAATTAAAAAATGAAAATGGCGATACATCACCATTAGTTTCTATATAAATAAAACCACCAATTTTCTCACCTTTATTTTTGAAAATAACCCACGCTAACGATGCAAACTGAACAAAAAATCGCAGAGTAAAAATACCAACGCCTATGCCGTAAATAATGGGTAAGTAATCTAAAATACTAAATGGTTTTTCAACGTTTTCAGTAGTTGCAGTCTCAAAAACAAAATTAGATAAGTCTAAAGGCGTTGTTTCAACATATATAGGAATTACCAAAAAAGGAATTAAAAATGAGGTTATTAAACCCATTAGTAAAAACCATCTGTTGTGTTCGAAAAAGGTTTCGCGTTGTAAAAATAACTTATAGCACACATAAAAAATGGCAATAACAGCACTGGTTTTTAGTAAGTGTTCCATGGTTATTTTTGGTTTTCAATTAAGGCTATGATCTCTTTTAAATCTTCAACGCTTATTTTTTCTTCTTTCGCGAAAAATGATACCACATTTTTATACGAATTATTAAAATAGTTGTCAATTGCCACCGTCATAAACCGTTTTTTATAATCTTCTTTACTCACAACAGGGAAGTATTGGTGCGTTTTTCCGTAGGCATTATAACTTACAAAGCCTTTATCTTCCAGATTTCTTATAATGGTTGAAAGCGTATTGTAATGCGGTTTTTCATCTGTAATTTCAGCCAAAACATCTTTCACAAAAGCCTTTTCCAGCTTCCATAAAATATGCATAATTTCTTCTTCCTTATTCGTTAATTTTTCCATTTTTTTAAAATTATTTTGGCGTTACCACAAGGGTCGGGTTTTTCGTTGCAAGTCCTCGCTCGCCCCAATAAAAATTGGGACTCACTGTGGGCTTTTCACTGCAACCCCTAACGCAAAACAAACGTATAACTATTTTTATAGTTATACAACTAAAACAATAGTTATTTAACTAAAAATTAAGTTTTCAATATAAAAAAGACGCCCGAAAAGCGTCTTTTTCTAAAATAGTATAATGATGCTTTTATTTTGTTGTTGCAATAATAGCACCATCTTTCGCTTTTTCACCATAAATGCTCATGGCGGTTTTTGGTTTTAAATCGTCAACTTCGGCAAGTTTGTGGTTTTTTGATAACTGGTTAAGCGTTTCAAAATCAGCTTCTTTACCGTCAATTATAATGAGCTTATTGGTGTTTGGGTCGTCGTAAAACGCGTAGGGTTCTTTGGTAATGGTACTATTACTTTGGTTAAAAAGTTGTTCCATTTGTTCTCGTATTTTATCCATGTTAAACGATTGTCCGTTAAAAAGCAACGAATCGTTATCACTATTAAAGAAATCATTTAGGTTAAAACTTCCAAAACTATTAAAATTTTGTCCCATTAAGGAATCGTTACTAAAGCTAAAAGCAGGTCCATTTAGTTGGTTTGAAAAGCCAAGTGCCCCATTTTCATTTTTTCCTTGTGCTATAAAAAGCATCCCATCTTTTCTACCAAAGGAGATTTCTGAAATAGGCATGTAGCTTGATACTTTACTGGTTGCTGCACCATTATTACCATCTTTCAATTCTATTTTTAAACCGGTAAGTTCACTTAGGTCATTCCGTTCAATTGCTGTAAAAGTTGCTTCTATGCCGTGTTCCTTTAGCATGCTTTTAATATCGTTAAAACCATCTTCTGTCGTTTTTTTGTCAATGGTTACCGTAATATTGTCGGTATTTAATATATGCGTTTTCTTATTTTGATTAGCAAAACTATTAAAAGTAACAAAGCATAACGCTACGACTATAAGTAAACCGATACCTAATTTTAATACACTTTTTGGTTTCATATCTAAAATGTTTTAATTTTTTTGTTAAAAATATTATGTTCTTCATTTAAAAAAAAAGACATATAAAATTATTACATAAATAGAGTTGATGAAAAAGTTTAACGAAACTTTAAACTGAAAAGTGGTTTTAATGTTAATAGATGTGAAATTTTATTCTGAAAATTTTTCATGTTTCACTTTTTTACGTTTTATTTTTCACTTTCATTTATAGTATCTTCGCAAAAAAAATAGTTATGAGTATTGTTTGGGTCATTTTAGGATTGACATTGTTAGTGGTAGGAGGTGAGTTTCTTGTTAGGTCGTCGGTGGCAATTTCATTTAAATTTAAAATTTCTAAAATGGTTATTGGGATGACGGTGGTTTCATTCGCCACTTCCGTTCCCGAATTGCTGGTTAGTTTGCAGGCAGCATTATCTGGTTCGCCAGCCATTGCCATTACCAATGTAGTGGGGTCTAATATTGCAAATATCGGTTTGGTCTTGGGTATTACCGCTATGGTAGGCACTATTGCGGTTGATAAATCTTTTTACAAGTTAAATTGGCCAGTGATGATGGTGTATTCAATGGTGCTATATTATTTTCTTAAAAATGACAACATGCTTTCTACTATGGAAGGAATCATTTTATTTTTGGGTCTCTTTTTGTTTTTGTGGTTTCTAATTAGAAGTGTAAAAAACGAAGTAATTCTTGAGGCCGTTGATGATACTTTAGCTGTAATTTCAAATTTTAAAATTTTCCTTTGGTTGGCTATTGGTGCAGCAGCGTTGTATTTTGGTAGCGAGTGGTTGGTAACTGGCGCTAAAGATATTGCGTTGTCAATTGGAGTAAGCGAAGCAGTAATTGGGGTTTCTTTGATAGCTGTTGGAACTAGTGTTCCAGAGTTGGCAGCATCGGTAATTGCAGCGGCAAAACAGGAAAAAGCTATTTCGTTGGGTAACCTAATAGGATCAAATATTTTTAATATTGCATCTGTTTTGGGTATAACGGCTATTATAAAACCAATACCTGTTACCGAACCATTAATTCTTTCTCGAGATATTTTCTGGATGTTAGGGTTTGCTTTTATGTTAATTCCTTTAGTTTTTCTTGGGAAGAAATTTGAAATTAATAAATTTAAAGGCTTCTGTTTGGTTTTTGCTTATGGTATATTTATGATGTTATTATTTACGCACAAATAGCACTGTTTTACGAAATAGAAAAGGGTTTGCAATTAGCAAACCCTTTTCTATTATAAATATGTAAGTATTAAATCTTTGCAGATTTAACGGTTTTAATAATTCTTGAAGCAATTTTATATGGATCTCCGTTTGAAGCAGGACGTCTGTCTTCTAACCAACCTTTCCAGCCTCTGTTAACTGTTAACAACGGAATACGGATGGAAGCGCCTCTATCAGAAACACCATACCTAAAATCATGAATAGAAGCAGTTTCATGTTTGCCAGTTAAACGTTGGTCGTTAAACTCGCCGTAAACTTCCATGTGTTCTTTAACAGTAGAACGGAAGGCTTCACATATTTTTTCGTATGTTTCTTTAGATCCACAAGTTCTTAAAACAGAATTAGAGAAGTTAGCGTGCATACCTGAACCATTCCAATCCATATCTTTTCCAAGTGGTTTTGGGTGGTATTCAATAAAATAACCATATTTTTCAGTCAATCTGTCTAGCAAGTATCTAGCAATCCATAATTCATCACCTGCTAACTTAGCACCTTTTGCGAATAATTGAAATTCCCATTGGCCACAAGCAACTTCTTGGTTGATACCTTCAAAGTTCAAACCTGCTTTAATACATATATCAGCATGTTCTTCAACTAAATCTCTTCCGTGTGTGTTTAATCCACCAACCGAACAGTAGTACATACCTTGAGGTTTTGGATAACCACCTACTGGGAAACCTAGCGGTAACTGTGTTGCAGTATCCATAATAAAATATTCTTGTTCAAAACCAAACCAAAAATCATCATTATCATCATCAATAGTGGCTCTACCATTAGATTCATGAGGTTTTCCATCAGCAGTATAAACTTCAGTCATAACTAACCAACCATTGATACGCTCAGGATCTGGGTAAATGGCAACAGGAACTAATGAACAGTCAGAAGAACCACCTTCAGCTTGTCTTGTAGAAGATCCATCAAAAGACCAATTTCCTATTTCTTCAAGCGTTCCTTTAAAGTTTTCGTGCTCTTCTACTTTGGTTTTACTTCTCATGTTTTGAGTTGGGTAATAACCATCTAACCAAATGTATTCTAATTTAATTTTTGCCATAATATTGTTTATAAAAAATGATAAATTAATAATTATACAGCAAATATATATTTTTCATTATACACTGCGTATTTGAAGGGGTTCTAAAATGAAAAAGCAACTTATTTTTATTTATCCCCTATTTTTTTATGGCATAAATTAAAAAATAATTATTTTTTTTTAAAAAAAATCGAAAAATTGTTAATCGTATATAATATATGGTTTCTTTTATATGTTTGTTATAACTACTTTTGTTGATTAATTTAAAAAAAAAGGAATATGTCAACATTGAGGTTCCATGCCATAAAAAAATCTTTAGATAATAAACCTGTTTTAGTTGAGGAAAAAGAACGTCGTTCAGAGTTGTTTGGAAAAAACGTTTTCAATGAAAACACCATGCGCCAGTATTTAACCAAAGATGCTTTTCAAAGTGTTATGAATGCTATTCAATTTGGTAAGAAAATTGATAGGAATATTGCCGATCAAGTGTCATCTTCTATGAAGGATTGGGCATTGTCAAAAGGCGTTACGCATTACACGCACTGGTTTCAACCTTTAACGGGAGTTACCGCCGAAAAACATGATGCCTTTTTTGAAACTATTGGCAATGGTATGGCTATTGAAAAATTTGGCGGCACACAATTGGTTCAGCAAGAGCCCGATGCATCCAGTTTTCCAAACGGAGGTATCCGAAACACATTTGAAGCCAGAGGTTACACCGCTTGGGATCCGACATCGCCTGCATTTATATACGGAACAACATTATGTATCCCAACCATATTTATTGCTTACACAGGTGAAGCTTTGGATTATAAAACACCACTATTGCGCGCATTAAATGCTGTTGATAATGCCGCAACCGATGTTTGTAAATATTTTGATAAAAACGTTAAAAAAGTAACCTCGTCACTAGGTTGGGAACAAGAATATTTTTTAATTGATAAATTGTTGGCAGCAAGCAGACCTGATATTGCTTTAACTGGCAGAACGCTGTTGGGGCATTCCTCAGCAAAAGGGCAACAGCTTGATGATCATTATTTCGGGGCTATTCCAACAAGAGCTTTAAATTTTATGCGCGAATTGGAAACTGAATGTATGCTTTTGGGTATTCCTGTAAAAACCCGCCATAATGAAGTAGCACCTAATCAGTTCGAATTGGCGCCTATTTATGAGGAAGCAAATTTAGCTGTTGATCATAATTCATTATTAATGGATATTATGGGTAAAGTAGCGTCGCGACACAATTTTAAAGTTTTGTTTCATGAAAAACCTTTTGCGGGCATCAATGGCTCTGGTAAACATAACAATTGGTCACTTTCTACGGATACGGGCGTAAATTTATTAGCACCAGGAAAAACACCGATGAGCAATTTGCAATTTCTAGCCTTTTTCATAAATACCATAAAAGCGGTACACGAAAATGAAGAATTGTTACGAGCATCTATTGCATCAGCAAGTAACGATCACCGATTGGGAGCTAACGAAGCACCGCCAGCCATCATCTCCGTTTTCATTGGCGAACAATTAACCAAGGTTTTGGAAGAGTTGGAAGGTGTTACAAAAGGGAAATTATCACCCGAAGAAAAAACCGAGCTAAAACTAAACGTAGTAGGCAAAATACCTGATGTTTTATTGGATAACACCGATAGAAACCGTACATCGCCATTTGCCTTTACAGGTAATAAGTTTGAATTTAGAGCGGTTGGCTCGTTGGCAAACTGCGGCAATCCTATGACGGTTTTAAACACCATTGTTGCTAAACAATTAATAGATTTTAAGAAGGAAGTCGATTTATTGATTGAGAAAAAGGATTTAAAGAAAGATGAAGCTGTTTTTAATGTTTTAAGAGAATATATAAAATCAACCAAAGCTATTTTGTTTGAAGGAAACGGCTATGGAAAAGCATGGGAAGATGAAGCCAAAAAGCGTGGGTTGAGTAATAATAAAACCACACCAGAAGCTTTAAAAGCAAAAATATCAAAAAAATCAATCGCTTTATTTGAAGAAATGAACGTGATGAGTAAAATTGAATCGGAAGCACGTTATGAAATTGAAATGGAAGCCTACATCATGCACATTCAAATTGAAGGTCGTGTGTTGGGTGATATTGCACGCAACCACATTGTACCAATAGCGGTAAAATACCAAAACATTTTAATAGAGAACGTTAAAGGTTTAAAAGAAATCTTCGAAGAAAAATTCAGAAGCGTTTCAAAAGAACAAATTAGTTTGATTGAGGAAATTTCAGGGCATATTGAAAGCATCAACGCTAATGTTACCAAAATGACCAATGAGCGTAAAAAAGCAAATGCGATTGAGAATATAGAAGAAAAGGCCCTCGCATATTGCCACAAAGTTAGACCGTTATTTGATGATATCCGCAGACATTGCGATAAGCTAGAAATGCTAGTGGATGATGAAATTTGGCCATTAACAAAATACAGGGAACTTCTGTTTACGCGCTAATAGCTATAAATTAAAAATCCCGTTGTAAAAAAAACGGGATTTTTAATTCAAAAAATTAACTTTGCACCACAATTCAATACTATGAGTCAAGAAGTTTCAAAACGCTATGCGCAACGCGGCGTTTCGGCATCAAAAGAAGATGTACACAACGCCATAAAAAACATCGATAAAGGATTATTTCCTAAAGCATTTTGTAAAATAGTTCCCGATTACTTAACAAATGATGATGATTATTGCCTGATTATGCATGCTGATGGCGCAGGTACAAAATCATCGCTTGCTTACATGTATTGGAAAGAAACTGGTGATATTTCAGTTTGGAAAGGCATTGCACAAGATGCGTTGATTATGAATATTGACGACTTGCTATGTGTTGGGGTTACTGATAATATCATGCTATCTTCAACCATCGGAAGAAATAAAAACCGTATTCCAGGAGAAGTAATTTCAGCTATCATAAACGGTACTGAAACCTTAATTTCAGAATTGAAAAACTTTGGTGTAACCATTCATTCAACAGGTGGTGAAACTGCTGATGTGGGTGATTTGGTGCGTACCATCATCGTCGATTCAACCGTAATGGCTAGAATAAAACGTAGCGACGTTATTGATAATGCCAATATAAAAGCAGGTGATGTTATTGTTGGGTTGGAAAGTTTTGGTCAGGCTACTTACGAACAAGCATATAATGGTGGTATGGGTAGTAACGGATTAACTTCTGCGCGCCATGATGTATTTAGTGTGTATTTAGCTGAAAAATATCCTGAAAGTTTCGATGCTGCTTTGCCAGAAGATTTGGTCTATTCAGGAACTGTGAAATTAACGGATGCTGTTGAAAATTCTCCAATTGATGCTGGTAAATTGGTATTGTCGCCAACACGAACTTATGCGCCTATCATCAAAAAAATACTTTCAAAATATAAAAGCGATCAAGTTCACGGTATGGTGCATTGTTCAGGCGGTGCGCAAACAAAGATTCTCCATTTTGTGGATCAATTTCACATCATAAAAGATAATATGTTTCCAATTCCACCTTTATTCAAGTTAATTCAAGAACAAAGTAAAACTGATTGGAAGGAAATGTATCAAGTTTTTAACTGTGGCCATCGCATGGAATTGTATGTGTCTCCTGAAATTGCAGATGCAATTATTGAAATTTCAAAATCCTTCGATGTAAATGCTAAAATTATTGGTCGCGTTGAAGCTTCAAATACCAAAAAGCTTACAATAAAAAGTGAGTTTGGAGAGTTTAATTATTAATATTTCTTGTTCTATTGAAATGGAACGGTTATTGATAAACAGTGTAATTTATTAAATCAATCAAACATAAAACATGAAGAACGTTTTATTAGTAACTGTTTGTTTTTTCTTTCAGTTTATTCACGCACAACCCGATTCGTTATTTTTAAAATCAAAAGCACCTAAATATGATGGGCCTGTATGGGTTCAAAAAAATAAAGCTTCGGTAAATTTAAATGAAGTTGCCTTTGTTAATTGGAATTCTGGTGGTAGTAATTCTATTTCAGGACTTTTAGGAATGGAATCTTCAGCCAATTATGCTGATAAATATTTTTCATGGCGAAACAATGCGTTAATTCGATATGGAGTTAATAAACAGCAAGATAGGGAACTGCGAAAAACGGATGATTTACTTGAAATTAATTCAGATATAGGTTTTAAACCCGATAGTATTTCAAATTGGTTTTATTCGGCAAAACTTAATTTTAGAACCCAATTTGCAAACGGTTATTCATATCCAAATAAAGAGGTTCCAATTTCTAGATTTTTAGCACCAGGATATTTGTTTTTTGGTGGTGGTATGGAATATGGAAAAAATATTGATAAATTATCATTTTACTTTTCGCCATTAACATTAAAAGCAACGTTTGTGTTGGACGAAGATTTAGCAAATGCAGGTAAATTTGGTGTAACGCCAGCGGTTTACGATACCGAGGGTAATGTTATTGTTGCAGGCGAGCGTGTTAAAAAAGAGGTTGGGATTTTAATAAATAATAGCTATGAAATGGAAGTGGCTACCAATATAAAAGTGAAACATCAGGTAAGTCTTTATACCGACTACATAAATAAATTTGGCAATGTGGATGTTGATTGGAGAGTCGATTTTGATTTTAAAGTGAATAATTTTGTGAAAGCAACATTGGGTTCTCACTTAAGATATGATAACGATGTGAAAACCACAAAACCTTCAGCTATTGAAGGTGAATTTGATGAAGCTGGTGCTAAAATTCAGTGGAAACAATTCCTAGGTATTGGCTTTGCAGTGGATTTTTAA
>Ga0138256_10005478_pt1 | contig 13414 bp, 9 predicted proteins | sample KNB2016incub_MG_FD_105486 | JGI IMG/M metagenome (GOLD analysis project Ga0138256, IMG submission 105486) | Active sludge microbial communities from wastewater in Klosterneuburg, Austria - KNB2014incub_MG | ecosystem: Engineered > WWTP > Activated sludge > Unclassified | place: Austria...
GGTTGGCTGATCGAGAAAGCCGGCTGGAAAGGCAAGCGTATCGGCGGTGCGGGCGTGCATGACAAGCAAGCGCTGGTCCTCGTGAATCACGGCGGAGCGACAGGTGCTGAGTTGCTGGAGTTGAGCGAGCAGGTGATGCGCAGTGTGCGCGAGCAATTCGGGGTGGAGCTGGAGCGCGAGGTGAATATTTTCTGAGTGGAGGTCAGCCGCCAAGGCGCAAGGGCGCGAGAAGAAATACTATTAACCGCAGAGGTGCAGAGAGCACAGAGGGTTCGCACATTCGTGGTTGAACATGGCTTTCAGCACATACAACGGGATGCTTGTCATCTCACTTGCGCTGAGTGCGTGCGGTTCGCAACAGCCCGGCGGTCATCGCTCGACGCAAGTCCCTACAACGTACCGATTCGATCTTCCCACCTGGGCCAAGGCAGACACCAGCTTGCGGATCGATGTGCCGTATGACAACCCAACGACCGTGGAAGGCGTGGCCTTGGGTCGTGCGCTGTTCTATGAGAAGGGGCTTTCCGCTGATGGCTCGATCTCGTGTGCGAGTTGTCACCAGCAGGCGCATGCATTCGCCGATCCGCGTGCGGTTTCACCAGGCGTGGATGGGTCAATGGGCACGCGCAACGCCCAGCCACTGATCAACCTCGCGTGGGACCACTTCTTCTTCTGGGATGCACGCGCGCTCAGTCTGGAATTGCAAGCTTTCGAACCGGTGCGCGGTCACCGCGAAATGGGCAGCGTTTGGAATGTGGTCACCGAACGACTTCGACGTGATCCGCGATACCCGCCGCTTTTCCGCGCGGCCTTCGATGATGAGCGCGTGGACAGCATGCGCATCGCTTTCGCACTAGCGCAATTCGAACGCACGCTCATCTCGTTGAACTCCCGATATGACCGCTACTACATGGAAGGTGATCTCACCGCCATGACCACATCCGAGGTCCGTGGGCGCAACCTCTTCTTCACCAGCGCCCATTGTGTGGATTGCCACGAACCGCCTCTGTTCAAACACCATGAGGTGTCGAACATCGGGTTGGATAGCATCCCAACGGACCGCGGTATGGGCGAGCGCACCGGGCTTCCGTGGCACATGGACCGCTTCAAGACGCCCACGCTGCGCAACATCGAATTCACCGGACCTTACATGCACGATGGTCGCTTCGCGACGTTGGAGGAAGTGGTGGACTTCTATGCCGATCTGGTGATCACCACCTCCCCCACACTGGACGCACACATGCTGCCATGGGTGCAAGGCGAAGTGCGGCTGAGCACGCAGGATCGGAGGGATCTTGTGGCTTTCTTGAATGCACTCACGGACTCGGCATTCCTATCCGACCCGCGATCAGGCCCACCGGAACCGTGAGCGGTCGGGCGTGATCCCGACATTTGGGCGACATGGATCAACGCATTCCTCTTCTACTCGCCGTTGCCGTTCTCACGTTCGCTGCTTGCCGCAAGGATGAAGATCCTGCTGAAGAGACTGGACAAACGCCACTCACGCTCAACATCCCGAGCTTCATCACGGACAGCGGACATGTGGCACACGTGGAATTCGGGAATCCCATCACCGTGGAGGGTGTCGCACTCGGGCGCACGCTCTTCTATGAAAAGGCACTGAGCGACAACTACAGCATGAGCTGCGGCAGTTGCCACGTGCAAGCGAACGGTTTCACGGATCCTCGCGAATTCAGCATCGGCACGGATGGTTCTGTAGGTGAACGGAACGCCATGCAAGTGATCAACATGGCTTTTGATGAGCACTTCTTCTGGGATGGTCGTCGCCACAGCTTGGAAGGACAAGCACACGATCCGGTGACGAATATGATCGAAATGCGCAACACATGGCCCGTGGTGGTGCAACGCCTGCAAGCGCACGACACCTATCCCGGACTGTTCAAGAAGGCATTCGGCACTACGACGATCGACAGTGATCTGGTGGTGATGGCGATCGCGCAATTCGAACGTACGTTGCTTTCATTCAACTCACCCTTCGATCGCTACTTCTATCTGGGGCAGGCGAACGCGATGAATGATCAGGAGATCCGTGGCATGGACGTCTTCATGCGCGATGGCCATTGCGTGGATTGCCACAAGAACCCCTTCTTCAATGATCACGGACTTCGGAACAACGGCCTCGATATGATCTCCGCCGATCCGGGTTTCGGCGGGATCTCGGGCAATGCCGCGGACGTAGGCAAATTCAAGGTGCCGACCCTTCGGAACATCGCGCATACCGGCCCATACATGCACGACTCGCGCTTCGCCACGTTGGAACAAGTCGTGAACTTCTATGCGCACAATGTTCAAGTGGACAATCCGCACATCGACGCGCACATGGACCCTTGGCGCTTCGGACTGGTGAACCTCACGCCCGAACAAGAGGCCGATCTAGTGGCCTTCTTGAATGCGCTTACGGACGAGGGATTCCTCACAAATCCAACGTTCAGCGACCCACATTAGCACGATCATCGGCAGGATCTTCATCTTCGTGCCATCCGCATCCAGGCGGACCAACCCCACACGCATGTTCCGATCACGTATATCCCTTGCCTTCGTCCTGTTCACGCTGTTGCTCGCACCGAGCTATGCGCAACAAAAGGAACTCACCCTCCGCGACGCCATCCTGAAAGCGGGAACGGACCTCGCGCCGGAGCGCCTGTCCGCACTGCAATGGATCGAAGGAGACAACACCTACTCGTATGTGAAAGGAGAGCAGCTCATGCGTGGCACACTCGGCAAGAGCGTTGATCAGCCGATCGCGGAATTGTCCGCCGTGAATGCCCAGCTACCGGACAGTGCGAAGTTGAAAGCGTGGCCTTCCATCACTTGGGGATCGCCAACACGCTTCACCTTCCTGCACAACGAGCGGCTGTTCGGTTTCGAGACCACGGCTGGCAAGTTGGAAGCGGTCACACGCATCGGTCCGGGCGCGGAGAACGAGGAAGTGGATGCGGTGAACAAGGCCGTGGCCTTCACTGTGGAGAACAACGTGTACTTGATGCGTGTTGGGATCGGGAAGAACCGGCCGGTGCCGATCACCACGGACGGCGCGGATGGGATCGTGAACGGCAAGAGTGTCCACCGGCAGGAATACGGGATCGAGAAGGGTCTCTTCTGGGGACCGATGGGCACGCGCCTCGCATTCTATCGCATGGATGAAACGATGGTGACACCATACCTACTGGAAGACATCAAGACCAAGCCGAGCACCTTCGACAAGATCCGCTATCCGATGGCAGGGCAGACCAGTCACCACGTAACGATCGGCATTCATGATCTCGCTTCGGGCAACACCGTCTTCCTGAAGACCGGCGAGCCGCTGGACCAATACCTCACGAACATCAGCTGGGAGCCGGACGACAAGCATCTGCTCGTGGTCCACCTGGACCGCAAGACCGAGAACCTGAGGACCGTGCGCTACGATGCGATCACCGGGGAAGCGGTCTCAACGGTATTCACCGAGCATGACAGCAAGTACTTGGAGCCGGTACATCCTGCGCTCTTCGTGAAGATGCACCCCACGCAATTCATCTGGCAGAGCAACCGCGATGGTTGGGACCACCTCTACCTCTATGATCTGAACAAGGGACTGATCCGGCAACTCACGCGTGGGGCGTGGGCGGTGAAGGAGATCGTGGCCCAGGATCCGAAGGGAACTTTCGTGGTGGTGGAGGGCACAGCACTGGTGGATCCGAAGGACCCGAAGGGTGCATTGGAAACGCACCTTTATCGCGTGGACCTGGCCAACGGCAAGTGGACGAAGCTCACTGCGGAACCCGGCACACACCACGGTGCGTTGAGCAGCAATGGCACGTCCGTGATCGATACGTGGAGCAGCACGTCCGTGGCGAACCGTTCGGTGGTGCGGGATACCAAGAAGGGCGCGGTGATGAAGACGCTGATCGATGCAGCGGATCCCTACACGGGCAAGTACACGGTGGGCACGATCGATATGATCTCGATCGCTGGAGAGCGTGGGGATATGCTGAACGCACGGCTCATCAAGCCGAGCCATTTCGATGCGAACAAGAAATACCCGGTGATCATCTACGTGTACAACGGACCGCATGTGCAACTCGTGACGAACTCCTTCCTCGGCGGTGCATCGCCATGGATGCTGAATGCCGCTGAACGTGGCTACCTGATCTGGACCGTTGATGGCCACGGCAGCCAATGGCGCGGACGCGATTTCGAACAGGTGATCCATCGCCAATTGGGCGTGGTGGAGGTGGAGGACCAGATGCGCGGAGTGGATCGGCTGAAGAAAACAGGTTTCGTGGATCCGGCACGGATCGCGGTACACGGCTGGAGCTTCGGTGGCCACATGACCACCGCGATGCTGACACGGCATCCGGAAACCTTCGCCGCGGGCGTGGCCGGTGGTCCGGTGATGGACTGGAACCTGTACGAAGTGATGTACACGGAACGCTACATGGATACGCCTGCGGAGAATCCGGATGGCTACGCGGCCACCACTCTTCCCTCACTCGCGAACAAACTCTCCAAGGACCTGCTGATCATCATCGGCGGGAAGGACGACACGGTCCTGCCCGAGCACAGTTACTCGTTCTTGAAAGCCTGCATCGCTGCGGGGATACAAGTGGACTTCTTCAACTACCCCGGCCATGGCCACAATGTGCGTGGCAAGGATCGGCTCCATTTGATGGAGAAAGTGCTGGACTATTTCGACGACCGCCTGTTGCACACCCACTAGCGCGTTCGATCCCAACAATAGTTGGTGCCGCAGATCGGCGAACGTTACCACAGACACGATATTCGCCGCCATGAGCAAAAGGTCGACCCTCGGACTTTTCGTCCTCCTGCCGTGCCTCGCGGTCGCGCAGACCACGTGGACCGTGAACACAGGTGGCAGCACAAGTGGAGGGACGCCTCCATACTACACCCCACAGAACCTGGTGATCACCATCGGCGATATCGTTCACTGGGTCAACGTGAGCGGAACGCATAGTGTGAACGGTTCGTTCACCGAATTCCCGGCAAATCCGGAAGGGTTCTCATCCGGCCAACCGGCCAATGGTGGTTGGACCTGGGACCACACCTTCACGATCCCCGGCCTGTACAACTACCACTGCACGCAACAAGGACACGCCGCCACGCAGTTCGGCACGATCACCGTGACGGACCCGAATACCGGGATCGCACGATCGGGCGAAGGCGATACCATGATCAAGGTCTATCCTGTTCCGAGCTCGAACTACATCACCTTGGAAGGCGGCACCGCTATACTTCGATCGGCGAATGTCATCGGCCTCAACGGTGAGCGCGTGCGATCAGTCGTGTTGAGCAATGGTGACCGGTCCATGATCGACATCACCACGCTGCCCGCAGGGAACTACTTCGTGATGATCACGGATGCGAACGGCACGGTGACGACACGTCCGTTCAGCAAGCGCTGATCACGGCAGACGCACCAGTCGCAAACTCACGGCCTCCTTTCCTGCGGCCTGCGCGCGCACCACGTATCCACCCGGGGCCAGATTGGCCAGTGGTAGAGTGAACCCGTTCTTGCCTGCGGGCATCATGCCTTTGTGGATGGAGGACACTTGCTTGCCCATGGTATCGTACAGGTCGATCGTGACCGGTCGTGGCGTAGGAAGTTCCAACCAGAGACCGGCGTCGGTCACGGCCGGGTTCGGGTAGGCGTACATACGCGGCTCCCACAGGCCCGCGTTCTCCAACACGCTCACACTTCCTTCAACAGGAATGGCCAGCGTGGCCAAGGTGCCGATGCTCAGCCGGGCCAATTTGTCGTAGTACGGCACATCGAAGTACTGCACGAGGTCCGTGGGTGTGTGGTAGTGCGGGTTGGCATCGGTGCTGAACTCCTCGATGATGAGCACCGCGCCATAGCCCTCGTTCCAGAACGATGCGTGATCGCTGTACGTGGCGCCGGGGTTGGTGTTGAGCAGGTCCAGGCCGATGGCGTAATGCTCCAACACCGCGAACACCGTATCCGCAATGGACAGTGAATTCGCGATCGGTCGCACATGCACCCTCGCCTTGGTATCGCCATCGCCATCGTATGCGATCGCATCCATGTTCACCACGGCCTTGATCAATGCATCGTTCGCAGCCATGCCCGCCGCGTAGTACGCGCTCCCGATCTTTCCTTGTTCCTCCTCGTCCCACAGCGCGAAGACGATGGGATGCACGAAGTCCACATCACGCAGGATCCGTGCGGCTTCGAGCAGTGCGCATACGCCGCTGCCGTCATCATCGGCCGCCGGCGCGTTCAGGTTACCCGCTGGCATCGCATCGTAGTGCGCGCAAAGGACCACCACTTCGTTGGTGCTGCCATCACCGGGTTTGGTCGCCAGCACATTCTTCCCCGTGGTGCTGAAACTCTGTATCACCGGTGTGTAACCGAACTGCGTGAGTTTCTGTGTCAGGTAGTCCTGCGCGAGCACATTGCCGGCGTTGGTCTTGTACCGGCTCGTGATGGTCTGCTGTGAACCGTTGATCTGCGTGGGCACTTCTCCGCTCAACTCGTTCACATAGTGCAACATGGAATCCATCCGCATGGCGTCAAGCACGGATTGGATCACCGGGTGCTGCGCTCTTGTAGCGGAACAGAGGACGAGTCCGGTAAGGAATGCGGAGTAGCGTAAGCTCATTCATCAAATGTAGCCGGAGCCCGGCACCGCGCGTCACGGCCGCACAATGCGCCGGACAAAGGATCGATCGCGCGTGCGGATGATCAGGAGATAGTTTCCCGGTACATCAGGCAGCACGACCAGGTACAACCGCTGTCCGCGCGGTGCATAGGTTGATACCAACGCGCCGGTGATGCTGCGCAACTCCACGCTCACGGTGCGAACATCCAGTCCATCGATCCATAGGGTTCCGTCCGTCGCTGGATCCGGGAAGATGCGCACACCCAGTTCACGCAGGTCATCCACGGCGAGGCTGGGGTCGAGGAGCACCGTCTCCTTCACCAGGACCGGTGTTCCATCGGCCGCTTGGAACAGGGTGCGGAACGTATCGATCGCCGGGGTGTTGTGGTCGAACATCTCCTCCATCCAGCGCGGCGGTGCGGACTGGTACCACACGCGCGCTTCGATCCGGATGGCACCGGTGTAGCCGGACATGGGCACATGGTAGTGCGTGATGTCCGCGCCGCTTCCCTCGTCCCCTGCTTCCGTCCGGTTCCAGTCCACATCCGCTATCGGCACACCGAACACGCCCGTGGTATCATATGCGTAATGCGTGGAGGTGAAACCGAGCGGCGCGAGCCGGTTGTCCTTCAATGGCTCCTTCGCGCGCTCGAGTACGGTGGTCTTGTTGCCGTTCACATCGCCCATAACCATCTCGTAGATCTGCGCCTGGTCCGGTGAGGTGATCACATCATGGTGCGGCTCCCACTCCGGATCGTGACCGATCACTTCGTAGGCTCCATTCCACCGGCCGCTCTGGAACAGGGTGTCGTTCTCCTGGTTCAACACGAGCAGTTCAATGAAGGCCCGTCGCGATGGATAGCCGGACGGGAAGCGGTGTCCGGCGAGGTTGATCAGGTCCACATCGATCCATGCCGTATCCGCATCACGATTGGCAATGCTGGTTTCCATGATCAACGTGTTCTGCTGAAGCATCCGCGTCGTGCGTGCGACGGTCGTATCGAACTGCGTGCTGCTCGCCGTGAGCCCGAGTTCGTTCAGGTTGTTCTTCAGCAATTCCAGCATGAACACATTGGCGCCGGCCATGTGGTGTTCCCCGAACGGACTGCGCGGTGTGAGCCAATCGTACAGCGCCGCGAGCACGATGCCGTCGCCGGTGCGGGGTACATGACACCCTTGGCAAGTGATCGCGTTCGCCGGACTGCTGCCATTGCCGTAGATCGAGTTCAACCATTCGTGATAGGTGGCCTGCTCCACGAAATGATCACCCGAAAGCTCACCATCAAGATCGACCGTATTCGTGATCAAGGTGTGGCAGCCACCACACAACGCCGCATGGTTGATGTGCGCCCCGAAGCGCGGTTCGATGTTGAGGAAGGATTGCATGGCACCGGTGAAGACCTCATCGAATGGACCGTAGATGATCCGGTCGTGCTCGAAATGCAGGTCACCGGAGAAGGAAAGGCCGAGGCTGTCCGGGCGTTGCTTGTGGCAGGCCATGCAACTCACGCCGTCCTGTCCCAACAGATCGAAGGCGAGATCACCCACGGAATAGAGGCCACCGCCGACCATGTGCTTGTTGTGCCTGCCCAGAGGCGCATGGCACGCCGTACACCGGTCCTCCAGCACGGCTGCATGATCGGGGTTCACGGTCACCTCATGGCTCACCTTCGCCAACCAGAAGGGATCACGCGCGCTATTGCCCATCATGGTGCTGCGCCATGCATCGGGCACGTTCACATCGCGCCCTTGGGCATCGTGGTTGGCCCACACGACTCCCATCGTATCGATGCCGTGGCAGCCGTAGCAATTGCCGCTGGCGATGAAGTATTCGTTCTCCCCGCTCACGAGTCCGATCCCCGCACCACGACCGACAGGATCGCCGTGGTACCGTGGCTCATTGGCTGGAGCGACATCGGCGGTCCAACCGGCGAGGACGACGATGCTCATGGCGAGCACCAGCAACACCGGCCATCGCCGACGCCGCACCTTGCGGAATCGTTTGCGATGGATCAGTTCCTCCATGCGGAACAAGCGTTATTGCACCACGACCCTCCGCGTGAAGCGGCGCCCTTGCACGTCGAAGATCACGAGGTAGGTAGCTGCCGAGCGAGGCAGGTTGAATTGCCACACGCGTTCACCGGTCGGAACAAAGCGAGCCACTTGAGCACCGCGCATGTCGACCACTGTGATCGATGTGGTTCGTTCATCCAATCCATCCACACGCAGAACGCCATCACGGACCGGGTTCGGGAAGATGCGGATACCGATCTCGGACAAGCCATCGATCGCCATGGTCACATCGGTGAGGATCGCTTCCTTCACGAGCGTCGGCGTGCCATCCGCAGCTTGGTACATGACGCGGAAGGTATCGATGGCCGGTGTGTTGTGATCGAACATCTCCTCCATCCACAGCGGCGGCGATGATTGGTACCACACACGCGTTTCGATGTTGATCAGACCCGTGTAGCCGCCCATTGGAACCTGGTAGTGCGTGATGTCCGTTCCGCTTCCTTCGGTTCCGTTCGCATACCTGTTGAAGTCGATGTCCTCGGGTGGAACACCGACGATGGTCGTGGTGTCATACGCGAAGTGCGAAGTGGTGAAGCCCAGCGGCGCCAGACGGTTGTCCTTCAGCGGTTCCTTGGCGCGCTCCAACACGGTGGTCTTGTTGCCGTTCACATCGGCCATCACCATTTCGTAGATCTGCGCTTGGTCCTGTGAAGTGATCACGTCGTAATGCGGTTCGTAGATCGGATCATGACCCACGACCTCATAGTCGGGTCCCCAATTGCCGCTGCGGAAAATGGTGTTGCCGGCCTGGTCCTTCACCTGCACTTCCAGGAACGCGCGACGCGAAGGATAACCGCTCGGGAACTTGTGACCCGCCAGATTCGTCAGCTTCACATCAATGAACGCTGTCTCGGGTGTCCGGTCGATCACTGTGGGTTCCAACATCAGCGTATGCTGCTGTAGCATGCGCGTGGTGCGCGCGATGGTGCTATCGAACTTCTGCGAACTCGAGGTGAGCATCAACTCATCGATGTTCCCCTTCAGCAATTTCAACATGAACACGTTCCCACCCACCAATTCATGCTTCCCGAAGGGGCTGCGCGGCGTAAGGAAATCGTAGAGCGCACTGATGATGATCCCATCGTCGATCCGCGGCATGTGGCAGGCTTGGCAGCTCAACCCACTTTCGGGATCCGCATCGGTGTTGAAGGCGGAATTGAGCCACTCATGGTAGGTCGCTTGTTCCACGAAGTGATCACCGCTCGGGTTGCCATTGAGGTCCGCGGTCTCGGTGATCAGGGTATGACAACCGGCGCAAAGTCCTGCATCCACGATGTGATCACCGTGGATCGGATTATAGCCCACGAAGCTTTCCATCGGCGCACCGAACACATCACTGTACGGACCATAGAGCACACCCGTGGTGTCGTACTTCTGGTTGCCGGAGAACAGCAAGCCGCTGCTGTCCGGGCTTTGCATGTGGCAGGCCAGGCAGCTCACGCCGTCCTGCGCGATCGGGTCGTTCACCAACTCCAACATGCTGTAATGTCCGCCGCCGGAGAGGAACTTATCGAAGCGGCCCATCGGCGCGTGGCAGCTGGTACACTTGTCCTCCAGCGCCGATTGGTGCGCCGGGTTCACGGTGACCTCGTGGCTCAACTTCGCGCGCCAGAACGGATCCCGCGCACTGTTACCCATCATGGTGCTGCGCCAGAGATCCGGCGGATTCACATCATTGCCTTGCGCATCGCGGTTAGCGAACACGGGACCCACGTTATCCGGACCGTGGCAACCGTAGCAATCACCACTTGCGCGGAAGAAGTTGTTCGCACCGCTGGCCAATCCGATCCCGCCACCACGGAAATTCTCCAGATCGGTGGGGGAGTGATAGGCCTTGGCCTTCGGGAGTTGTCCGCTGTCCCAAGCGGCCAACACACCGACCACACCAAGGATACCGACAAGCGCGAAGGTCTTCGTAGAGAGCGAGTAGCGAATCTTCATGAGTACACCGTTACGGGGTCCGCAAATTACGCAAGTGCAGCGTGCGTGACCGGGGCCACGCTGCGGGTCATCCTTGGGATGTCAGGACCCGAGTGCGCTGAGTTCCTCGTTGATGAAGGCCGCGAGGTCGCGGATGTAAGCAGGCGACAGGTCGAAGCGGATACCGGCAAGGGCGTACAACTCCGGCAATGGCTTGGTATACCCGGCCCGCAGCGCATTCATGTATGCTTCCACTGCGGCGGCGGGCTCGCGCTTGTAATTGCGCCAAATGGCAATGGCCCCCAACTGTGCGATGCCGTACTCGATGTAGTAGAACGGCAGTTCGAAGAGGTGGAGCTGCTTGTGCCAAAGGTGGTCACGCTCCTTCTCCAAACCGCTGTGATCGACCACCTCACCTGCGAACCGTGTGAACGTTTCGCGCCAAAGCCCATGGCGTTCTTCAGCGGACATCCCCGGGTTGAGGTAGACGGCGTGTTGGAAGGCATCCACCGTGGCCACCCAAGGAAGAATGGTGAGCACGCGTTCCAACTGGTCACGTTTCGCACGGCGCAGATCGTCGGCATCCGTATAGACCAAGTGCCAATGATCCATAGTGAGGAGTTCCATGCTCATGCTGGCCAACTCCGCCACTTCGCTCGGAAAGCTCTTCGAGCCGGTGATCCGCAGCGGATGCGTGAGGAAGGAATGCACGGCATGTCCACCTTCATGGAACATGGTGATCACATCGTCCGTGGTGCCCACTGCGTTCATGAAGATGAACGGGGCGCCCGTTTCGTAGAGCGGATAGTTGTATCCGCCCGGTGCCTTGCCCGTGCGTGAACCCAGATCCAACCGGCCCATGGTGCGCATGGTGCGCAAGCACTCCGCGAAATACGGATGCACGTTCCCGAAGACCTCTACTGCCAGATCGATCAACCGATCATCGGAATCGAAGGGTCGCAAGGGTGGCTTACCGGAGGTATCCACTTGCAGGTCCCAGGGTCGGAGGGCGTCCACTCCGAGCGCTTCCTTCCGTTCGCGATACATGCGATCCACCAAGGGAACCACATGCTCTTGCACCGCTGCGTGAAAAGCCATGGCATCCGAAGGCGTGTGATCGAATCGACCCAGTGAAGCATAGGCGTAGTCCCGGAAGTTGCCGAACCCTGCATGATCGGCGATGGTGTTCCGCTTGGCCACCATGTTGGTGAACAGGTCATCCAATGCAGTCGCGTCCTGCAGTCGGCGCGCAGCCATCAACCGATACACGGCTTCGCGCTCGGCACGATCAGTAGATTCCAACAAGGCCGCCGCTTTCGGAAGGGTGATGGTCTCCCCTTCCCATTCAATGGACATGGCCCCGATGGTGCCGCTGTACTGCTGCGCCAGATCGCGTAGTTCTACCTGAATGGGAACATTCTCCTCCCGGAAGATCCGCAACTGGCCCTTGATCCCACGCAGGTACACGGACATGCCGTCGATCTCCACCTGATCCAGGAATGGCACAACAACCAAACGTCGGTGCAGCTCATCCATGCGCAACTCCACCACAGGAAGGACCTCCGCCGTGAAGGCACGGTACAATTCACCCGCGGTCTTATCCGTGGTGTCCAAGGTCATGCGGATGTAGCGCCACGCGCCTTCCTCTTCCAATGCGGCTTCCAACTCGCTCAGGTCCTCCAGCCAACGCTGTAGCGCGCCGACATTCGGCAACAGGCGATCACGCAGTTCATCAAAGCACGCGGTCACTGCGGCGGCATCCCCGAGGGCGATGCGTTCCGGCAGGTAGCGCCGAACGGGCGCATCAAGCACAGGCATGGGTCAGCTTCCGCGTTGTCCACCGCGACGTACAGGCGCGGCCTTGGGTGCGGCGCTTGTGCCACCCGTCTTCTTCTTGGCCTTGGCAGCGGACTTCTTCTTCGCGGCCTTCTCGCCGGTCTTCTTGGTCTTGCCGTCGTCCTTGGCGCCGTCGTCGGCCTTCGCCGCTTCCTCCTTCTTGGTGAGGTCACCGGCCTTCAACAGCTGCGCGTACCAACTGAACAATTTGCGGACATCACTGGCATAGATGCGTTCGCGATCCGCGTTGGGTAATGCGGTGAGCAACGCAGCCCACAACGCATCATCATCGCTCTTGGGGTCGGCTGCATCGCCACCCTTGTTCACTTCGTGCAACATGGTCAGCACATCCTTCAGCAGGACATCATCACCGGTGGTGAACATGCTGATCTCTTCCAAACTGCTCACACGAACGCTCAACGGAACCGGGAAACGCTTGCCATCGGCGAGGGCTTCAACAATGAGTGCCTGTCTGGCTTGCGCGATGACGCGGTGCAAGCCCGGCTTTCCGGTAACGGTGATGATCTTGGTCAGGTCCATGTGTGGGTATTGGGGGAGCAAACTTAACATGCACGCGGTCCGGTGATCCGCGCATCGCCTCGCGGCTACTTTTGGCGACATGGGATCGGCCTCCGGTAATTCAAGATCGTGGTCGCGATCCTTCGTCGGTGGCCTTTCGCATCCTCGAGCGACCACGATCCTCTACGCGCTGAATGTGCTGGTGATGGTGGCGATGACGGTCACCATGTATGGTTCTGCATTGGGTGATCACGCCAGCTACTTGTCGTTGGCGGAAGGGATCATGCACGGTCGATTCAGTCCGATCTGGATGGAGGAGCCCTTCGTGCCGGAGACCTTTCGCACGCCGGGCTACCCGCTGTTCCTTGGCGTGTTGCTGAAGGTGCTCGGTGATTGGCGCTTGATCGGAGTCGTGCAAGCCCTGA
>Ga0138256_10005479_pt1 | contig 13414 bp, 7 predicted proteins | sample KNB2016incub_MG_FD_105486 | JGI IMG/M metagenome (GOLD analysis project Ga0138256, IMG submission 105486) | Active sludge microbial communities from wastewater in Klosterneuburg, Austria - KNB2014incub_MG | ecosystem: Engineered > WWTP > Activated sludge > Unclassified | place: Austria...
CGCCGCCCGCGACACGAGGCGTCCGGCGTCTCCGGTGGCTTCGGATCGGCCCTGTGTGTGCTCCAGCCAGGCCGAGACGGCACCCAGCGCACCGGACCAGTCCGCCATGCAGCCCGTGGTGCCGAGCCACTCCCGCCACTACCGGTACCACCCTCGCTCGACGCGGGCAGAAGGAGGCGACATACTTCTCGTCGCACGCGATCGACCTGCAGATCCCGCGGCGCATGGCGCCGGTGGCATCCTCAACCCGTTGAACTCCACGTGCCAAATGCGTGGCGGAATCGTGAGCGGAATCGTGAACGGGCCCGGCGTCGCCTTGTGAGCGCAACGCCAGTTCGACGTCACCACCCTTCGACTGGTCAACGCTTTCCTGCAACGCGACGAGCTTCCGACCATGGCCGACCTCTCGATGATCGACGCCCACTCCGTGAGCGGCAGCGGTACGGTCGCCAACCGCGCACGGCAATCGCCGGCCTCGTGGCTCGCCCTGTGGGCGCTGCTCGCCGCGACGGCCGCCTGCGCCCGCCCCCCAGCCGCCGAGCCTGCGCCAGCTCCCGTGCACGCCGACACCGTCTGGTACGTGTCGACGAGAGCGCGGGACGACGACGGTCGCGACACGCGCCGGCAGGCCGACTCGCTGGAGTACGGGCTGGCGATTTTCGGTCGTCCGGCCGGCCAGGATGCGCGCGCGGACGCGCTCGACCTCACGCTGGCCGACTCGGTGCGGCTCACGGCCGGCGACTTCGCCGCAGCGCTGCGGCAGCGCGTGCAGGCCACGGTCGCCCCGCACGACTACGCGGTGTTCTACGTCCACGGCTTCGGGACCTCGCTGCACGAGGCGTGGACCTTCGCCGCCACTTCGCGCGCGCGCGCTGCCACGGATGCGCCGTGGGTCGCGTTCTGCTGGCCGTCGAACGGTTCGGGGATTGCGCGTCCGACGCTCGATGAACCACTCTCGCAGGCCTACATCGACGACTCGACGGCGGCGGTGGCGAGCCGTCCCGCCTTCGATCGCGCGCTCCGCGCCGTGGTCGCCGCGGCCGGCGCGCCGCGGGTCATGCTCGTGCCGCATTCGTTAGGCAGCCAACTGGTGGGCGAGACGCTCGCCCAGGACGTCCCCTTGCGCACCCTGCTGGGCGCTGCCCCGCTGCGCGCAGTGGCGTTCATGGCGCCCGACGTCGAGGCGCGCCGCTTCGCCGAGTACCTGGTGCCGGCGGTGCGTCCACTCACCGACCGGCTCCTGCTGTACACCTCGGCGCGCGACCGTGTGCTGGAGGTGTCGGGCGAACGCACACAGACCCAGCGCGCCGGCCTGCATCCCGGCGCCCCCCTGACGTCCGAGGGGCTCGAGACAGTCGACGTGACCGACGGCGTGAGTGCCGGAGGATGGCTGCAACAAACGTTTGGGAATCACCATGCCATCTTCCGCGCGACGGCATCGCTCTTCGACCTCGCCTGGGTGGTGGGGGGGCGGCGCGCCCCGGACTGTCGGCTCGCGATCGGTTCCGCCGCGCTCGACGAGGCCGGCGTGTGGCGCCTGACTGATTCGCTGCCGAACGCGCGCGACGTGGCCGAGCGGTGTTCGTCCCCGGCGCCGGGTCGCTGACCACGCATCGACCACGCATCGAGCTTGCATCGAGCTTGCATCGAGGCCGCGTCGAGCACGCCGTGTGCACGCCGTGTGCACGCCGTGTGCCGAGCGCAGGTACCGAGCCCGAGCGTCACGTCCAACTTTGGGCTGCCGGCGCGCAGCGACGGGGTCGAGTCGCAGCTGAGCGGTTGGTGTTGTCGGGGGTTCTGCTGTTGACGGATCGTCCCCGACGACGCAGGTTCGAGCGTGCGCAGCGGGGCGATGTGCCGTCGGGGGACAGCTCCTTCAGCGAGGTGGTGCGGTGCGGAAGGTGTGGTGGTTCGCCGCTCTCGCGGCGTGCGCGGCCGCTGCTTCAGGGCGTGAAGCGACCGCCCAGGGACGGCTCCCGTCGGACGGGGGAGTCACGATGTCGCTCGGGCAACCGGCGCGCTGGAGTTGGACCTTTGGAGTCTCCACCGGGATCGGCCGACGCGACGGCGAGGGGTCGGGCCTCGCCGAGGGGCGCGCGGGCGTGTACCACGAATTGCTCAACCCCGTGCTTGGCATCGGCGGGGCGCAACTGGAGCTCTACAACGGCGCGTTCGACACGAAGTACAACAGCGGGCTCCGCCTGCGCTTCGTTTCGCCCATTTCCGGGATCGGCATCGGCGCGGATTACAACGCGACCCAGGATCAACTGCGTCCGATCTTCACGTACGTCTACCCGCTGCGGCGCGGCGGCGTCTCGGGCGACGGGGGCGTGTTGCGCCTCGACGCCATGGGAGGTCGGGATCGGTCGCTGATGATCGGCGTCGAGAAGCCGGTCTTTCGCCGGATTCCGCTCGGCGCAGGGCGGCCCCGTCGCGACCGGGTGCGACTGCGCGCGCCACGTCCGCCGGAGGCCCCGCTCGCCGTCTCGAGCGCCGCGTTGCGCTCGGCGCTCGCCACTGCGCGCGACGCCGCACTCGCCGTCGGTCGCCTCACCGTTCCGCCGCTTGACCACACTGGGCGGGGCGGGGCGTCGAGCAACGCCACCGTCATGGTCAGCCTCGACACGCTCAAGCAGTTCATGAGTCCACCCGGCCCGGCGGCGACGCGCACCGTGGTGGCCGAGGCGCGACGCCTGCACGACGCGATGGACCGCGCCTTCTCCCTTGCCATGTCACCGGACGACTCGTTGCGCGCCGGCAGTTCGCCGCTGGGACAAGCGACCGCGGCGCGCGCTCGGGACATCCTGCTGCGCGAGGTCCTCGTTCCGTACAACCGCCTGCTGGGGCAGCTCAAGGAGGACGACAGCACACGCGAGTTTGCCGTGCTGGCCCGCGGACAGTTTGTGCGGTGGCTGACCGTCTCCCAGCGGCTCTCGCGGAGCGAGGCCGACGCGGCGCTGGCGATCTTCACCGAGTACCTGGAGCTGGCCGAGGCGGTGCGCGGCGTCTCCGCCCGCGCGTGGGGGCATTCGCGCTTCGTCTGGCTGCCGTTGCAGCTGGCGTTGCTTCCCGAGCAGCACGACACCCAGGAGGAACTGGACGCCCTCGTCGAGCTCGCAACGCGCGAGGTCTTCACCGAGGGCAATTCCGCCTCCTACATCATCAACGAGCAGTTCCAGTACCAGGTCAGCCGCACCATTCGCGAGGCCAACGACTACCACATCCTCCTCACGCACGACTTTCGCGGCTACGACGCGCAGGGCGATCCCGACGAGATGAGCTTTCGCCATGTGCTGCGCTCGTACCTGTCGACGCTCACCGCACGTGTGCGCGCCTACGACAGCACGGGAGTCTTCCCCGTGTACATGATCCTGCTCGACGAGTGGTTCTACGACGTGAACAGCGGGCGCCTCTGGATGGAACTGCTGGAAGATCCCACCCACCACACGGTCAAGCTCCCCGCGCGCTTCGCGGCCTGGGAGGATTCGTTGCGGGTGGCCCAGGACAGCCTGCGCGCAGCCATCCTCGGCTCCACGCTGCTGGGCGCCCAGCGCCGACAGTACGGGGAGACGTGGCTCCGCAACCTGGTCAAGGTGCACGTGAGCATCACCAACTCGGCCGATCCGAGCTTCTGGAGTTGGCGCGTCGCATCATTCTTCCCCATGCCCGATGCGTGGATGCGCGACCATCGCAAGATCGCCTTCTACGACATCACGGAGGCCGACCCCTACCGAGGGGAAGCGATCTTCACGGGCGCCGGGATTGGGGAACACTACGCCAACCTGGCGTGGGAGGATCGCTCCCTCCTCATGCGCGGCCCCGCCATCCTCGGGCTCAAGCAGGCGGCCCGCGAGATCCTCCTCAAGCAGGGCATGGCGCCGGCCCGCATTCCGTACGCCCTCCTCCCGCAGCCCCTTGCCGTCGACTACGCGGAACGTGTGCGCGCGGGCACGGTGCGCATTCCCTATCCACTGCGCGCCTTGCAGTTGCAGAACGGAACCGGCTTCGATTCCAAGTACGTGAATGTCGCCAAGGCCGTGCTCTACACGCTCATGCCGCCAGGTTCGGTGATCAAGATCCCCGATTCGCTCTGGAACGGGACGTTCTGGGGATCGGCGCTCGTCGGGTGCGCACTACGCGGCGTGCGCGTGCTCGTCATCGCCCCGGCCCTGTCCAACGCGCCCGCCCGCGCCTTTGGCTCGATGGTGCGCGGACGCGAGCTCGCGTGGCGGCTGCTCACCGCCGCCCGAACGTTCGCTCCCGAGATCGCCGAGAGCGGCGGGATGCTCAAGGTCGGCATGTTTGCCACCGAACTACGCGTGACCGACATCGCCGGAAAGGCCGCGGCGGTCAAGAACACGTTCGAGCGTCACGCCTGGCTGCACGACCTGTTTGCCTTCCCCGACGAGGTGTACCCGGCGCTCGACTCGATTGCCGTCGCCCTCCGGTCCCGTCCGGGCTCACCCAGCCTCTCGAACGGCTTCGAGTCGTACGAGCGGTCGTATCTGCACCTCAAGGCGAACTTCTTCGCCTCGCGCGAGGCGTGGACGGTGATGTCACGCGCCGACTGGGCGCCGCTGATGGGGGAATTCGCCGAGCTCCGCCTCGCGCAGCTGCAACGCCCGGCCGCCGCGGTCGCCTCCTTCGCGGAGGACCCCGACGCCCTGCGCGACATCGGGGGCGACGTGCTCAGGCGCTGGTACGACGAGCTCCCCGCCACTGCCCGGGAACGCGTCGTCTTCTTCACCGTCATCGGATCGGCCAACCAGAACGACCGCAGCTTTGTGCTCGATGGCGAGGACGCGCTGGTGATCTCGCGCTGGCCCAGCGTGCTCGCCTACCTCGACCTCATCACCCTCATCGGCCAGAGTGAGTGGATCGAGGATCCGGCGGAACTCGATCGGCTCTTGCCCGCGCAGTCGGCCATGAAGACGCGGCTCGCTCACTGGTTCCGATACGCCTTCTAGCACTGCAGCGAGCCCGTCGCCGGGATTCCGATCCTGGGCACGCGTCCGGGCGACAGGAAGCGGTGGACGAGGGCTGCGGGGTCATCGATCAATCCCCTGCCTGCTGCGAACCCGCACTCAGGTCGTCTCAACGTCCGGCGTCACCGCCAGTTCACGCGCCAGCCACGCGAGGCAGGGATCGGTGCCCTGAAACAGGCCTTCTTCAGGGATCAGGTCCGGCACCAGCCTGATGCGTCGCAGCATGTCGTCGGGCTGGGTTTGCACGCCGATGAGCAGCACGACCACCCCGCGAACGCGCAGGGTCAAGACGGCATCCTCGAGCGCATACAGCCCTGACTGGTCGATGGATGGCACCCGCTCCATGCGGATGATCAACGCGCGCGTGCCCGGCGGGAGGGACGAGTACAGCTCCTGAAAGCGGGCCGTAAATCCGAAGAAGAGTGGGCCATACAGGTGCTTCACAAAGATGCGGCCCTTGAAGTTCTCGAAGAGCTTGGCCTCGTCGTCCCACGGTGTGTCTTCAAGGGAGGTGATCGAACTCCTGGACTCCGCCAGGTCGCTGGCCTTCTTCATGAACAACACGCTGGCCAGCACGATGCCGACGCCCACCGCGTGGATCAGGTTGCCAAACACCGTCATGCCTAGCACCACGAGCATCACCAGGGAATCCGCCCGCGGGACATCGCGCAGATGCCTGAAGCCCTTGGCATCGATGATCGCCACTCCCACCGGGATCAGGAGGCCGGCGAGCACGGAGAGCGGGATGTAGGCTGCGAACTGCCCCGCCCCGAGCAGCACCGCCAGCAGGAAAAGACCGTGGACCACACCGGACAGTCGCGTCGTTCCGCCAGCATTGATGTTGACCACCGTGCCCTTCGTCGCCCCCGCACCGGGAATGCCACCGAAGATCGCCGCCACCACATTGCCGATGCCCTGGCCGATCAGCTCCCGCCGGCTATCGTGCTTTGTCTTGGTCACGTTGTCGGCGATGACCGACGTGAGCAATGAATCGATCGAACCGAGGAGCGCGAGCGTGATGGCAAACCCGATCACGAGCGACAGGTGCTCCGGCACCGCCGAGAGGATCCTGCCCAGCTGAAGCGCTGGCAGGCCGCTGGGAATGTCCCCGATGATCGGCACGTTCCACCCGGCCACCACCGACACGCCGGTGCCCGCCAGCAAGGCCACCAACACCGACGGCACGGCTTTGGTGAGGCGAGGGAACAGGTAGTACACGACGACCGTGATCCCGCCGAGAATGACCGCATGCGTGTTGATCTGGCTTAACGGCTCGCCGATCCTGGTGAAGACCTCGAGCGTACTCTTGGGCGATGCCGAACCCAGGAACGGCCAGACTTGCAGTGCAATGATGATCAACCCGACGCCACTCATGAAGCCGGAGATCACCGGATACGGGAAGTAGCGAATGTATTTTCCCACGCCGAGCAGGCCGAGCGCGATCTGAAAGAGCCCCCCGAGCAGGAAGGCCAGCAGGATGATGCCGAGGGCGGCGTCGATGCTGCCCACCTGCGCGACGGTCGTCGCCACGACGGACGCCGAGACCACCGTCATCGGGCCGGTGGGACCCGACGCCTGGGTCGCCGTCCCACCGAGCGCGGCGGCCAGTATCCCGATCGCGATGGCTCCATAGAGACCCGCCGGCGCGCCGAGGCCGGACTGCACGCCGAAGGCCAGGGCCAATGGCAGCGCGATGATGCCGGCAACGAAGCCGCCCGACAGGTCACCCCTGAGATTGCGCGTGTCGTAGAACGTCATGAAGTGGGCGGCAGGGCCGCCGGCAGGAATGAGACAGGTGGGACGCTCGCAGAACGGATGGTGAAAGCACCTGGCACGATCATCGGTACCTCGTGAGTCGAGAGAAAACTGGGGGCGCTATCAGTGAGCGAACGACGAAGTCGCGTTCCGTCGTTCCACCACGTGGAGACGGAGCGTGCCGCGCCGGGGTGTACCCGAAGCCGTTACGCAGGCCACGCCTCGCCCTCGGGGGAGCCATGCAGCAGCGCCTGGGTTGCCGCGTGCTGCGGACGCGTGAGCACCGTCTCGGCAGCGCCGGACTCGACGAGCACCCCGTGCGAGAGCACGGCGACGCGGTCGGCGTAGGCTCGCGCGAAGTCCACGTCATGGGTGGAGATCACGAGGGCGCGCCCCTCCCGAGCCAGCGATCGCAGGACCTCACCTAACGAGCCACGGCGCGCCGGGTCGAGCGCCGAGGTGGGTTCGTCCATCAAGAGCAGTGGCGGGTCGGGGGCGAGCGCTCGGGCGATCGCGACGCGCTGGGCCTCGCCGCCCGACAACTCGCGCGGAAACGCGGCTGCGCGCGGCAGGACCCCCAGCGTCTCCAGTAGCGTGCCCGCGACGTCCTCCGCGCGGGCGCGCGGCCACCCGAGCGCATGCACGGGCGCGAGCGTCACATTGTCGAGGACCGTCAGGTGCTCGAAGAGCGCATGCGCCTGAAAGACCATGCCCACCGCACGGCGCCACGGGCGAAGGCGCGCCTCGGAGAGCAGGCGCCCTGGCGCAAGCGCGACCGCGCCGATGCGGATCTCGCCAGCGGTGAAGGGCTGGAGCGCGGCCACCGCGCGCAGGACCGTGGTCTTTCCCGCGCCCGAGACGCCCATCAGCGCACAGACCTCACCGGGTGCCACCTCGAGGTCCACTCCGGCCAGGACGTCCTGCGTACCGCGGCGGACCACGAGGCCGCGGATCGACAGCGGCGCACTCACGGATGGCTCCAGCGGCGCTCGAGCACGATCGCCGCGCGCGAGAGCGGCAGGGACAGCGCGAGGTACAGGAAGGCGCACACCACGCCCGGCACGAACCAGCTCCCGATGTTCGTGGCGTAGATCGCCGTCTGCTTGGTGAGCTCCACGACCGTGATCACCGAGACGAGCGACGAGTCCTTGAGCAGGGCGACGAAGTCGTTGGTCATGGGGGCCAGCGCCAGGCGCAACGCCTGCGGGCCGCGCACCAGGCGCAGCACCTGCGCCTCCGAGAGCCCGAGCGTACGCGCCGCCTCGAGCTGCAAGGGCGAGATCGCCATGAGCGCCGAGCGATAGATTTCCGACTCGTACGCCGCGTAGTTCAGGCCAAGCCCGATGACGGCGGCGAGGAAGGCGGGGAGGCGGACGACGTTGGACAGTCCGTAGTAGAGCACGAACAGCTGCAGCAGGACCGGCGTCCCGCGCATGATCTCGACGTACACGGTGAGGGCCACGCGGACCACGGGTGGTCCATAGACGCGACCGGCCGCCACCGCGATCCCGAGCGTGACCGCCAGCAGCATCGCCAGGCACGACAGGACCAGCGTCAGCGCGGCACCCCGCAGCAGGGCGGGGAGGTAGCGCGTCAAGCCGCGATCGCCCGCGCGCACGGACGCCACGGCCCGCGTGGGTTCGTCGGCCAGCACACGGTCGAAGTGGGCGCGTTGCTGCTCGTCCCAGACACTCCAGCGCCGAAACGTCCGTTCGAGGGCCCCGTCGGCCATGCGCGCACGCAGGATGGCATCGGCGGAGTCGCGCAGCGCACTGTCGGCGCGCGCGAACACCGCCACGTAGTGTCCGCGTGCCAGCGCCGTGGGCTGGATGACGAACCCTCCGGACCGGCGCAGCGCTCGCTCGGCAATCACGTGGTCCAGCAGCACGGCGTCGAGGCGGCCGTCTGCAAGATCGGTGTAGGGGTGCACGTCATCGTCGTACGAAATCGGGACCACGCCGTGCGCACGCTGGGCGGCGAGCAGCATGTCGTAGGCCATCGTCGCGCCGAGCGTGCCGACGCGCCGGCCGGCGAGATCCGACAGCTGTCGGTAACGCGCCGTGTCGGCGGCCCGCACCGCCAGCACCTCCCGGAACTCGAAATATGGGAGCGAGAGGCTATGGCGCTCGCGCAGCTCCGGCAGGTCCTCGACCCCGGACAACCCGACGTCGTAGTCGCCGCGCTCCACCGATGCCGAGATCGAGGCGTAGGCAACCTGGCTGAATCGCGGCCGTCGCTCGAGTCCCTCGGCGAGCATCCCGGCGATCTCCACGTCGAAGCCGCGCATGCTGTCGGGCGTCGCCGGATCGGCCTCCACGAACGGAGCGCCCCCTTCGGCGTCCCCTCCCCACTGCAGCACCGCTCCCGGCTGCTCCGGCCCGCCACGCGACGCGGGCGACGGAGTACAGCCGCCCACCGCAAGCAGCGCCGCGACGCTCCATGGCACGATACCGCCCGGTACGAGGCCCCATAGCGTGCGGCGCCGCCGTCTGCCGCCCCCCCCGCGCACGCCCCCCGCGCGGGCCCGAGCGGAGAAGGACAGTTCGGATGCGGTCAGGAGCGAGTGCCTAACGCACGCCATTTGGCCTGCAGCGTCGTCAGCACGGTCGGGAAGTACCCCATCTGTGCGCGCTGGTCCGCAGTCGGCGGCTCCGACACCCGCACCGTGTTGCCGTACAGCGTTGCGATGCGCTGGACGAGTTCTGCCGCCGTTTCGGCCACGTCGCGCGCCTCGGCCAGGCGCCTGTCATCGCGCGGCGACACACCCTCGAGCCGCTGCACCTCCGTGCGCGCCGAGTCCGACAGCGCCGCGGCATCACGATACAGCGTCGCGATGCGATCGAGCGCATCGGTCCAGCGCTGGCGCGCCGCCGGCGTCAACCGGACGCGGGAATCCTCGCGCACCTCGAAGCGGCGTGCATACGTCGCCCCTCCGAGCGTCACGCGCGCCTCGTAGCTCCCGGGGGTCGCGTAGCGACCGGGAATGCCGCCCCCGAACCCTTCGTCGTCGCCGCCGCCTCGTCCGTCGCGCAACGCCGGCAGGCGCAGGTTCCACACGGCGCGTACCACGCCGGCGTTGCTGCTGGCGGTCAATGGCACGCGGGCGACCTCGCGACCGCCTACCGCATGAATCGTGAGTGATGTCCCCTGCGGCACACCATCGCGCGACCACACGTCGATGAGCGCCCCGTTCGGCGGGTTCTCCCCGCGAAAGATCATGTCGCCCGCATGCGCCTTCGTGCTGGTCATGCGCGTCTGGGTGGCCGGCGCAATCGTGAAGACGTGCCCGGTGGCCGCGCGCACCGCCGGGGACATTTCCTGGAAGGCGTGGATCTGGTCGATGATCCAGATGCCGCGCCCGTGCGTGGCGAGGACGAGGTCGTTCTCCCTCGGCTGGATCACGAGGTCGTTGACCGGGACGGTCGGCATCCCGTTGCGCACCGCCAGCCAGTGCGCACCGCCGTCCGTCGTCACGAAGAGTCCGAACTCGGTGCCGAGGTACAGCACGTTCGGGTTGCGCGTGTCCTCGACCACGACGTGAATCGCCCGTTCGGCGGGTAGGTCCCCGACGATGGACGTCCAGGTGTCGCCGGAGTCGGTGCTCTTGAGCAGGTAGTTGGCGTAGTCGTCGGCCTGATGCCCGTCGAAGGCGGCGTACACGGTGCCGGTGGCATGGCGCGAGGCGGCCAGCGAGGCGACCCACGTCCCCTTCGGAACGCCCGGGAAGTTGCCGGTCAGGTTGGCCCACGTGCGCCCGTCATCGCGTGTGCGCTGGACGTTGCCGTCGTCGGTGCCGACGTACAGCAGGCCGCGGACGCGCGGCGACTCGGTCAGCGCCGAGACGGTCGGGTAGTAGGAGATGCCGTCGTCGAGCGACAGGGTGTTGGCGTCCGGATCCTGTCCCATGATCTGCAGCGTTCGCCGGTCGACCCCAGTGGACGGATTGCCTAACGATCGCCAGGTGTCGCCGCGGTCGCGGCTCGTCCAGAGCACCGCCATCCCGCCATAGACCGTGTTGGCGTCGTGCGCCGAGATGAGGAACGGCGAGTTCCACCCCGCCGGCGGGATCTTCTGCCCGACGCGCGGCAGCGGCGCCCCCCAGTTGCCCAGCTTCGGCCCCTCACCGTCCTTGACCGTCGGGCGCAGGTTCTTCGCCTCGCGCGTCTGGATGTCGACCTTGGTGATGCCGAGGTACTGCGACGACACGTAGACGGTGCGATTGTCGGTCGTGTCGATCACGTTGTGGAAGCCGTCACCGCCGCCGACCCGGAACCAGTCGTCGTTGAGGATGCCCTGGGTGGAGAAGGTCTGGCTCGGCCCGCACCAGCTGCCGTTGTCCTGCAAGCCACCACAGACGAAGTACGGCGACGTCGTGCTTGCGGAGACGTGATAGAACTGCGACACCGGAATCGACGAGACGTACAACCACTTGACGCCGCGGTCGTAGCTGATCCCCACGCCGCCATCGTCTCCCTTGATCAGGTGCCGCGAGTCGCGCGGGTTGATCCAGACGACCCGGTCGTCGCCATGCAGCGACTGGCGTGGCTCGACAAAGGTCTTGCCGCTGTCATCGCTCACCGAATATTGCACCTGGTAAATGCGGCTCTGGTCACTCGGGTCGACGCGGATCTGTGACGAGTAGGCCGGGCGCGGGTTCCAGTCGCCCATGTGTCGCCACGACTCCCCCTTGTCCTCGGAGCGGAAGACCCCGCCGAGGCGCTTGCCGTAGGCGATCGACGAGGTGTAGCGCTCCCCCTGCTCGAGCGTGATGTACACGACCCGCGGGTCACGACGGAAGATCGAGATGCCGATGCGCCCCACCGGCCCCTCGGGAAGCCCGCGCACCAGCTGGCGCCAGTTGCGCCCGCCGTCGGTGCTCTTGTACAGACCGGCCCCAGGCCCGCCGCCCACGAAGCCGAACGGTGCCCGGCGCCGCTGGTACATGGCGGCATAGAGGATGTTGGGGTCCGTCGGGTCGATGGCGACGTCCACCGCCCCGGTGTCCTCGTCCTTGGCGAGGATGAGCGACCACGTCGCGCCGCCGTCTACGGACTTGTAGAGCCCGCGCTCGCGGTTCGGACCCCATAGATGACCGGGCACCGCGACGTACACGATGTCGGAGTTGGTCGGGTCGACCACCACCCGGGCAATGTGGCGGCTGTCCTTCAGTCCCATGTTCTTCCACGTCTCGCCGCCATCGGTCGACTTGTAAATGCCGTCGCCCCAACTGGAGCTCTGCCGATTGGTCGCCTCGCCGCTCCCGATCCAGACGATGCGCGGATCCATCTGATCCACCGCGATCGCGCCGATCGAGTGCACCGATTCGCGCTCGAACAGCGCGCGCCAGGTGACCCCGTTGTCGGTCGTCTTCCAGAGGCCGCCGGTCGCGCTGGCGGCGTAAAACTCGAACGGGTTCGATTCGTTGACCGCAACGTCGACGATACGTCCGCTCATGTTGGCGGGTCCGATGCTGCGCGCCTGCAGCGCGGCGAACGTCTTCCCGTCGTCCTGCGCGAACGCGGTGCGCGCGGAGGCGACGGTCGCCAGGGCCAAGAGCCCGGTGAGTGCGACGCTGGTGCGCCACGGGGAGCGCCGGCGAGCGGTCACGGCGACGGGCACAGAATGGATTCGGGAGATCGGCGGAGTCGGCACGTCGGATCGATGCGGGAAATGGGGGCGGGTGGACAACGGGCAAAGGCTACCGCGAGCGCCACGCCATGTCGAGCACCTGGAGGCGATGGCTCCGAGGTCGAGGCGGACGCACGTCGGTCTCGGCGCCCTGGTGGGCGTCAGGTCGCGGGGCGCAGCGCACCGCCACCGCCGCCGCCGGTGCGGCGCTCGGACGCGCTCCTCGCCTGCCAGTCGCCCTCGTACTCCATGTAGCGCGCCGTCTCGAGCGCGAGGTCGTCGCCGAGCAGCCGGGCGACCACGTGCAGCGACATGTCGATCCCGGCGCTGACACCTGACGAGAGGATCACGCGGCCGTTGTCCACGATGCGTGCGCCCTCGCGCACGGTCGTGCGGGGAGCGACGGCGCGCAGTTCGTCCAGGGCGAGGTGGTGGGTGGTGGCCGAGAGGCCGTCCAGCAGCCCCGCACACGCGAGCACGAGCGCGCCCGTGCACACGGACAGGAGGAACTCGCAGTGCGTACCGACGCGCGCCACGAACTCGAGCATCACCGGGCTCTTCATCTCACGCCGCGTCCCGAAGCCACCGGGGACGAGCAGGATGTCGGGCGACGGCGCACTCTCGAAGGAATGCAGCGGCGTCACGATCAGGCCGTTGCGCGCCCGAATGGTCTGGCCGCGCTCGGAGACCGTGTACACGTCGAACGGATCGAGCAACGAGCGACGCCCGCAGACGGAAAAGACCTCGAACGGCCCCGCAAAGTCGAGGACCTCGACGTCGTCGAAGAGGACGATGGCCACGCTGCGCCGCGTGACGGCCGCGGCGCCGTGATGGGGAATGGGGATAGGCATCCCTTACAGAATAGGTGGGGGACTCCCCCACGCGCGAGTCGTCCCGACGGCACAGCTTCGAGCGCATGTTCTCCCACACGATCATCGAGCCGTTTCGCGTGCGCACGGTGGAGCCGATCCGCCAGACGACGCGCGACGAGCGCGCCGCAGCCTTGCGCGCGGCGGACTACAACGTCTTCCGCCTCGACGCGAGCG
>Ga0138256_10005481_pt1 | contig 13413 bp, 11 predicted proteins | sample KNB2016incub_MG_FD_105486 | JGI IMG/M metagenome (GOLD analysis project Ga0138256, IMG submission 105486) | Active sludge microbial communities from wastewater in Klosterneuburg, Austria - KNB2014incub_MG | ecosystem: Engineered > WWTP > Activated sludge > Unclassified | place: Austria...
AACATGGTGAAGGCGAAGGTGAGCACGCGCATGGCCACGGAGCTGGACCACATGACGGCACATTGGCCGACTGGGGTGGTGGCAAATACCACGTTGAATTTACAGTCGACCACGACAAACAGGAAGCAACGGTCTACGTCCTGGGCAGCGATGAAAAATCTCCGACACCGATCAAGACAGAGAAAATTCTGTTGAGCATCGGTGACCCGGAACTTCAGGCTGATCTGTTGCCTGTCCCGCTGGAAGGCGAAGCAGATGGCTTATCATCACGCTTCGTGGGCAAACACGAGAAACTCGGGATCGTTCAAGAATACGCAGGAACCATGACGGCAGAAATTGAAGGCACTCCGTACACGGGAGAATTCAAGGAAGAAGCGCACGACCACAAGTAATTTCGTCTTGTTCCGCATCAAGGCGTTTTGTTCTCGTTCCAGGGCTCCAGCCCTGGAACGCACTGCACGGAGGCTCCTGCCTCCAGAGTTGTGGAGGCGGAAACTTCCGGGATAGCGAGTCCCGAGGCTGGAGCCTCGGAACAAAGCCCCTCACTCTTCACCCCGAGCAGAAAATGATGTCTCTGATTCTTCGAATCGTAATCCCCGCGATCATCATCGCAGCCGTTTCGGAATTATCGCGTCGTTCGCCCCGAATGGGAGCGCTACTCCTGACGCTGCCGCTGGTAAGTATTCTTGCGTTCCTGGCGGCGTGGGCGAAGGATCACGATTTAAAGAATCTTTCGCAGATGGCAAGAGAGACTCTGATTCTCGTACCTCTGGGACTCCCGTTTTTTCTCCCGCTGGCATTCGCTGACCGATTTGGCCTGAACTTCTGGAGTGCGATGGGCCTCGGTCTCATCCTGGCATCGATCACAATAGGACTTTGGATTGCCTACGGGCCAAAATAACCCTGTTTGGCCCGTCGTTTCGCTTCGCCGGATGCTCACAACTCGTTGATCATTTTTGCGGCAGCGGCAGCTCCTGCACTGCGCCCAAGTAAGCCCCGCCGAGATTGCTGGCCAGATCGCTCGGCTTCACAGAGCGTGTTTCGCTGCGTCGGTCGCCCAAACCGACGCAGGACGATGTCATGCCCGCTTGTCGATGCTTTCTTGGTGTCGCAGTCGCGGCAGATGCCGTCGATGTCGTGCCTGACTTCGTGTCGCCAGCTTTCACCTTCCAGCAGCCGAGGTGTCGGTCGGACTTCGTTCGCCTCGTCTTCGTCGAAATTTCGCCGGAGCCAGCGAACTCGAACTGCGATCACGAGCGTGATACGCTCGCCTTTTTGATATTGAAGTGCCTGGAATTTGCATGGGCTTTGTAAATTGGGGCCGGTGGATGGCGATGGTTAATTGGCGGAGGACTGGCGTGTTTGAGTGAATGAAGGACAGGTGTGATGGTATCGGACGCTAGCGCGTGGCGGCTGATTTGGGTGGTCTGACTTCTTACGAATCTGGATACGAGGAGGTTGACTCCAGGTGTCTGCGATATGTTCATCGCTGCGATGTAGTCAAATCAATGGCAACCGAATGTCGGCGGGGTTACAATGGGAGCTTCCTCCAATTCCGTAGAAGGAAACTCCATTGACTTCCATTCCCTCCCATGTCGCGCGGCGTAGTTTTTTGCGAAATTCAGGCGTGAGCCTCGGTTCAATGGCGCTGACAGCTTTGCTGGCGAAAGAAGCCCGATCCGGGGAGGACTCGGAGACTCACAAAGTACCGCACTGGACGGGCGTACTCAATCCGCCGCATTTCGAGCCCCGCGCGAAGCGAATTATCTGGCTCTACATGGCCGGCGGAATGACGCATATTGATACGTTTGACAACAAGCCCAAGCTGGCGGAACTGAACGGCAAGGAAATGCCGGAGTCCGTGACGAAAGGCCAGCAGATCGCTCAGTTGCAGGGACAGAAACTCAACTGCTTCGCGCCGCAGCATCCGTTTAAGCAGTGGGGCCAGTCGGGGCAGTCGATTGCGGAAATCTGGCCGCACCTTGGCGAGAAATGCGCCGACGATATCTGCATCGTTCGGTCGTTGCACACCGACGCCATCAATCATGACCCGGCGCACACGTTTATGAACACGGGCACCATGAATGCCGGTCGTCCTGCGATGGGTTCCTGGCTGCTTTATGGGCTGGGATCCGAATCAGAAAGTCTGCCGGGATTTGTCGTGATGGTTTCGACCGGCAAGTTCGGTCAGAAGCAACCGATCGCCGCGAGACAGTGGCATTCGGGATTTCTGCCCGGCCAGTTTCAGGGCGTCGAATTTCGCGGCACGGGCGATCCTGTGTTGTATGTGGGCAATCCAAAGGGTGTCAATTCAAAACAACAGCGAGACGTCGTCGATGCCGCGCAGAAACTCAACGGGATCGCCGACAGTCGATACGATGATCCGGAAATTGCGACGCGGATCAGTCAGTACGAATTGGCGTTTCGAATGCAGTCGAGCGTCCCGGACCTGATGGATGTCAGCAACGAGCCGCAGCATATTTTTGACCTGTACGGCACAAAGGGTGGTGACGGTTCGTTTGCGTCCAACTGTCTGCTGGCGCGGCGTCTGGCCGAACGCGGCTCGCGATTCATTCAGTTGTATCATCGTGACTGGGATCATCATGGTTCCGTCAAGGAGCATTCGGCCGGCACTGCAAAAGAAGTGGATCAGGGCGTCGCAGCCCTCATCACGGACCTGAAACAGCGAGACATGCTGAAGGACACAATTATCGTGTTCGGCTCGGAATTTGGTCGCACCCCGATGAATCAGGGGACCGGACGAGACCATCACCTGGCGGGCTTCACGATGTGGTTTGCCGGTGGCGGATTCAAACCGGGCTTCAGTTACGGAGCGACGGACGAACTGGGCTACCACGCTGTGGACAATCGGGTCTCGGTGCATGATGTTCACGCGACGCTGTTGTACCAGATGGGTATTGATCACGCTCGATTCACCTACAAGTTTCAGGGTCTTGATTCGAAACTGACTGGTGTTGAAGAAGCGAATGTGATTCACGAACTGCTGGTGTAATGTGCGACGCTTGCATCCGGGGCTGAAATCATGTCCCATGCGTCTGCGAGAAGCCGTAGCGGTGCAGGTAACCTGTGCCGCGCCGCAAAATCTTCCCTCCCACTCATCCCCCATGCTGAGGATTCATCATGAGTCAATTCAATCGTCGCCGATTTCTGAAAACATCCGCTGCCGCGTCCGTTTTGTTCGCCGCGCCCGCCATCGGCCGCGCCGGGCTGTCGCAGAACGAGAAACTGGGAGTCGCGGTGATTGGCTGCAACGGTCGCGGTGGATCACATATTGACGAATATCTGCGAGATGAACGCACCGAGATCCGAATCATCGTCGATGCAGACGAAGCCGTCGCGAACCGTCGGTGCGACGAAATTGAAAAGAAGCAGGGGAAGCGGCCAGAAGCGGTTCTCGACATGCGTCGGGCCTTTGACGACAAGTCGATTGATTTCATCAGCACCGCCACACCAAATCACTGGCACGCGCTGACCGGCGTCTGGGCGATGCAGGCTGGCAAAGACGCTTACATTGAAAAACCAGTCTGCCACAATGTGCATGAAGGGTCGGCACTGATCGCGGCGGCTCGCAAGTACGGACGCATGTGTCAGGTGGGAACGCAGTGTCGTTCCAGCAAAGCCATCATTGATGCGTTTGTGTTTATGCGCGAAGGTGGAATCGGCGAGGTGAAGTTTGCCCGAGGACTGTGCTACAAGCGGCGACCCAGCATTGGGCCTAAAGGCGATTATCCGATCCCGGCGAGCGTAAACTTTGATCTGTGGAGCGGTCCGGCTTCATTCACTGATCCAAAATGCACGCGGCAAAAATTTCACTATGACTGGCACTGGCAGCGTCATTACGGCAACGGCGACCTGGGTAATCAGGGACCGCACCAGACTGACGTCGCCCGCTGGGGTCTGGGAATCGACACGCATCCTTCGACGATCCTGACCTACGGTGGACGACTCGGGTATCAGGCGGAACGCAAAGACCCCGACTATGTGGACGCCGGGGACACCGGCAACACGGAAATCTCGATCTACGACTACGGTGACAAGTGCATCGTGTTTGAAACCCGCGGCCTATCTGTCGATAGCAGTGATGACGAAGAATTGAACATCCTATTCCGCAGCACCAAAGGCAACAAAATCGGTGTCGTGTTCTATGGCTCCGAGGGCTACATTGTGCAAGACGAATACAATCATTGCTCGGTCTTTGACAAGGACAAGACGCTGACCCGCGAATTCAAAGGCGGCGGTGAGCACTTCAAAAACTTCATCTCTGCCGTGCAGTCACGCAAGGTGGAAGAACTGAATGCCGACGTTCGCGAAGGACACTTGTCCGCCGCGATCAGCCATCTCGGCAACATTTCGTATTACATGGGCGAAGAGCATCGTCTGCCGGTGTCTGAGATTTCATCCTATCTGAAAGACATCAAGAGTCTGGATGACAATCAGGCAACGCTGGATCGAACGACGAAGCACCTTGTCAAAAACGGTGTGGATCTGGACAAGTATCCCGTATCACTCGGAGCGTTCCTTGAATTCGACACGGAGAAGGAACTCTTCACGAACAACGACGCGGCAAATGCGTTGCTGACTCGCGAATATCGCGCCCCCTATATCTGCCCAACTGCGGACAAGGTCTGAAGCACTTTTGATCGCACCGTCATGTCGTCCGCCGAACAGTATCTGAAACCGGAAGTCATCAAGAGCATTGCTCGGCTGGATCTCCGCGCTAAGTTTATTGTGGAAGGCCTGCTTGCTGGGTTGCACACCAGTCCGTTTCAGGGCTTCAGTGTTGAATTCAGCGAGCATCGGCGGTACGAACCGGGAGATGATCCGAAGGACATCGACTGGCAGGTGTTCGCGCGCACTGATCGGATCTACATCAAACGCTATCAGGCGGAAACGAATATCATCGGCTACCTGCTGATGGACCTGTCGCGCAGTATGGGTTACACGTACCGGCAGACCCTGACAAAATTCGACTATGCCATTTGCCTGGCCGCATCGATCAGTTATCTGATGATTCATCAACAGGACCCGGTCGGACTGATGACGTTTGACGATGACCTGCGTGCCAGCCTGCCGGCGCGCAGTCGTCGATCCCATCTGGGTGACATGCTGGCCGTACTGCAGCGGTGCAAACCGACGGGTACGACCAACATCGGTGGCAATCTGCGTAAAGTGGCGTCGATGATCCGGCACCGCAGTCTGATGATGCTCATGTCCGATCTGCTGGCTGATCCGGATGATATTATAGACGCGCTGCGGATGCTGCGTTATCGAGGTCACGATGTGATCCTGTTTCACATTCTGGACGAGGCTGAAGTGACATTTCCGTTTACGGGCAGCGTCGATCTGCTGGAACCCGAGTCACAGGAACACGAAATCGTGGACGCAGCGGGCATCCGGGCGGACTATTTGGAGGCCGTCGCGGAACTCAGGGAACGCTATCGGACAGTCTGTCTGAGTATCGGAGCTGACTACGTGCCGCTCGACACCAGCATGCCGTTCGACAAGGCTCTGGTGGAGTATTTGTCGCAGCGGAGGGCCCGATTCTGACACTGAACCAAATCAGCCGGAACGCGATAGCAGGCTGTCGATTTATACCGCTCGCGGTCGAGAATGATGCTCTTGTTCCAGGGCTCCAGCCTCGGAACACACTGCCTTGGAGGCTCCTGCCTCCCGGACACGCACAGGGAGGCAGGAGCCTCCGGGGCATTGCGTTCCAGGGCTGGAGCCCCGGAACGAGAATCGGCGGCATCATTCCTGACCGGGTAGAATATAATCGACAGTCTGCTAGCGCGTGGCGGCTGAGACATGAATCATTATGCGTCGCCACTTACCGTTCCGACCTTCATTCGCGAGTTCTCCTGAATGCGACCACCGATCCTTGATCGAGAAGAATACATCGAACAGGCCTATTTCTTCCGCGTGTATCGCGAGCGGCTGCAGGACAATATTCCGTCCCAGGAAATTCTGCAGACAATACAGGAAGAGATTCTGGCGACGACGCGGCTGCCAATGGCAATCGATTTCCTCCGCACGGAAATCCTGCACAGCGGACGCATCAGCGACGCCATGCATCGCTTACCCCACTATTTCGCTCCTTTCCAGACATTTGTTGTCCAGCGGGCAGAAGACGATGAATCGAGATTCGAACAAATTATCGCCCTGGAAATCCTTGAACGAGAAGCGGCGTACCGGGCAAAGTCACCGACACCAGCGGGCCTGTTTGTGTTTCAGTTTGAATGCATTACCCGGAATCGACTCGGTTATACAGAGGGCCTAAAGGCGATGGCCGGCGATCCGCTGTGCTCCGACGACTGGACTCGCTGGATCATTCGGCTCAGCAGCGAACTGGGTGGGAGGGAACTGGCCGAGGTCGTCTATCTGGCGTCTCAGCACTTTAACAATCGCCGCGTCTCGCAGAGAGCGCCGAAGCCCGGCGAAACGGAACCCGCAGCAGCGGTTAAAATCCCATTACTCTTTGGCGATCAGGAAGGTCGAATTGCGAAGGCCAATATCGGTCGCGATCCCCTCTTCTTTTTCGCGGCGCTGCAGCGGCAGCTCGATTATCCTGCTGTACCCCGTTCGCAACGTGTCGATGACATGCAAAAGTTGCCCGTGTTTCTCGAGGCGCGACTGAACAAGATCGAACAACGGCTCAAAATTGTGGAGATGGAAACCAGGGGCGGCATCGACCTGAAACAGTTTTACAAGAACCCGGACGGCGAAGCACCGTTGACGGATTTTCAATGACCAACGAATCCTCTCCCTACGACGTCATGTCTGACAGTCCTTCGGCTGCGCTGTCGCTTGGGGCTCGCCTGATCGCGGGCTTTGTTGGTGCGTTAGTTTTTCTCGCTTCCGCCGGGCTGCTGGGAGTGTCTCTGCTGGCGGTGCTGGAGATTATCGAAGGACGAACGCAGCCAGCTCCGATCGCGTTCTCCGCACTTGTAAAAACTTCGCAGCAGAGAATAGTTCTGGCCGTTGGCGGCATCCTGGTTGCTGGTGTTTCGATCCTGCTTGCCCGGTATGTTGTACTGAGAATCCTGAAGAGCCAGCGACTTATTGCCGACGTCGCACTTCGTCGCCGGGAATTGCAGGTTCTGGTTGGTCAAATGCGCGAGGCTGTCCGCGATCAGAAACAGAAGGACACACAGTCGAAGACCACTGAGTAGTTTCGGCGTTTTCTGCCGGACAAAAGTGAGTTGGGGTAACCTGCGTTGCCGAAACCCGGTGCAATCGTTGCAGTTGCTTCTGGCGGACCATTGGGTTTAAGTCTTCAAATCGTGACTTCCGATAGACCGAAGTGTGATGCTGCGCGAAAAGACGTCGCGCGTTGATCGGAAGATGTCGAAGGGGGATGAATGTTTCGGCGACGGGAATGGCCATGTGTGCCTGCGGAGATCAGTCTGATCTGAAGCGGCATCCGTCGGTAGTCCTGCCCGTTTGGAGCATTCGCTTACAACGCCTGCTGCTGAGTCCAACTCAGACGTTCGGCGAATCCATCCAGCGAGGGAACGCAGGGATGAACATGATTGGTTTTCTGAAAACCGTGAGACGCGGCATCTATCGATCGGCCTTGCCGGCATTGGCCATTGGCACTGCGGCGTTTCCAGGAAGTGCAGCGGCTGACGAGGCTCTTGTGACCAACGTCGGACGGTTTGAAATTCCGTTCGAGGTCGAAGCAGATCCCGGCAGTCGCCCGCAGGGGTTCGCCGTGCTGTTTGGTTCTCAGGATGGCGGCCGCACCTGGGACAGGCTGAACACCGTGCCTGCAGCAAATGGCAGCTTCACATTTTCCGCTCCCCGCGACGGACACTACTCGTTTGCGATTCGCACCACCGACGCGCAGGGAAATCTACAGCAGGCAATCCAGGGCAGTCCACCGGAACTGGAAGTGATCGTCGATACCGTCGCCCCGGACATCCGTCTCGATCTGTTGGATGCCGGCAACGGTCAGTTCCAAATCAACTGGATCACCCAGGATGCGTCGGTCGTCCCGCAAACTCTCGTCATCGAATTTGCAGACGGCACGGACGGTCGCTGGAAACCGGTTCGCCTGATACCTGCATCCAGTGGTCAGGCAATGGCTCAGGCTCTGGCAGGATCTGTGGTTTCCGTGCGAGCTTCTGTACAGGATGCAGCGGGCAATCGGGGTGAATCGACATCGCAGGTCGTTCTCCGTCCGGCTGGCTCGACGTCGAACGTAGTACCCGCAAATCCGTATGCAAATTCCGGCACGGCGGCACCACTTGGACCGTCGCCATTCCCGCAGATGAATTCGTTTGCCAATCGTCCAGCGCCATCTTCGAATCCGTTGACGATTCCGGCGAACGAAGATGCTCTGAACATGCCACCAGGTCAGCCAGTCCCCGGTGAGTTTTCATCGCAGCCGACCATTGGCGTGTCTCCAGCTGCCAGGTATGCCCCTCCCGCGAATCTGATGAAGGAAGTGTCGTATCAGGCAGTCGCCGGAGCCCAGGTCGTCAATCGCCATATTTTTGATCTGGAATATCAGGTCGATGATGTCGGTCCATCAGGCGTCAGTGCCGTTGAACTGTTTGTCACGGAAGACGGCGGCGCGAACTGGTTTACGTATGGCAACGATGAAGATGTCCACAGTCCGGTGTTGATCGACACGCGCGGCGAGGGCACATTTGGATTTGCGGTACGTGTCCGCAATGGACTGGGCTTCGCGGACGATGCTCCGCAGCCAGGCCAGACGCCAGAGATGGTTGTGACCATTGATGAAACCCAACCCACTATTGAAATGTCTCAGCCCGTGATGCGCACGGATGGCTTTGGGACGATTCAGCTGTCCTGGCGCGTCACGGATAAGAATCCGGCAAGCACGCCGGTCCGCCTCGAATACGCCGCCGCTCCAAATGGCCCCTGGACGCCCGTCTTCGACTGGCAGTTCGATCAGAGCGGGTATCAGTGGGGCGTGCGGCCCGGAACTCCGACGCAGTTGTACTTTCGCCTGTTGGCTCGCGATGCTGCTGGCAACGTTGCGTCAGCTCAGACGTCGCAACCGGTCGTCGTCGATCTGCGACGCCCTGTCGGTCGACTGCTGCGTGTGCAGCCCGTTTCCCAGCCAACAAAATAGAGTCTGGTTCGAATGGCGCGGTAAAATAGCGACTATTGGCGTCTGCACAACTCTTTTTTCATGCACGTTCCTTTGCCGCAGGACGACAGGAAGCACAACCCCGCAGGGAGGAATTGCCGACTCGCTTTCGTCGTACAGCCTCCGCGCATCGCATATCGGATGAACTGTCCGATGTTCCGAAAAACCTGCTTCAGTCGGGACCGCCTCTCACGCGCCTTTTTCTTCCAGGATCTTCGGCACCAGGAAGAACTGACCATCCGTTTTTGGCGCGTTGGCCAATGCCGCGTCGCGTGGAAGTGATGCCGTTTCGTCATCGTCGCGAAACACGTTTTCCGCCGGTATCGGATGCGACATCGGGGCGACGTCGGTTGTATCGACTTCGTTCAGCAGCCCGACGTAGTCCAGAATCACGGTCAACTGTTTGCCGGACTCAGCCAACTCATCATCTCTCAGAGACAGGCGCGCCAGCTTTGCAACTTTTCGAACTTCTGCAGCATCCATTGATTTCAGCTCTTTATCGTATGGGGACAGGGAACGTCGAACTTATTCTGCTCGGGGTTGTTTTTTCATCCATTCGTCCATGTCGTCGGTGAGTCGGTTTGCCAGGCTCAGTCCCACTGATCTGCGCGTCAGGAAAACAACGCCATCAATGAGTGAGACGTTTCTGAGCGTCACCGCCAGATCAGGCAGCGATAATTCCGCCGCGATCTCTTTGACTTCGACTCGCTCCGCTTTTCTATGGATCATCCGAATGACGGAGGAGCATTCATTGACATTGATCGTCTTTTGTTGCTCCATCCGCTGCCATGTAAAATACGCGGCGCAGAAGAGTCGTTGAGGCAACGCCAGCATCCCCAGCAATCGCTCGACCGGAGTGCGATCTGTCTCCATACTGCCAAGGGCGTATGTCCAGACGGCGGTCATTGATGGTGCGATGCGAATCATGGTCACGCCATCGTCAGTCTCGGCTTCATGCTTTGCGTCAGCCAGCTGCTTTGGCATCCGAATCCAGGTGGCAAACAGGATTGCCCCCTGAATAGCGAGAGTGTAAAGGATCGCCGTCGCCCAAAAACCAGCAAACCCCGTTGCCTTCAGAATGACCGCAAACAGCGTCGCTTCCATCAACGTGGCAATAAGGCCCAGTCCTGCCATCGCAGAGACAGCGCCAATGAGCAGCCGATTTTGCAGCAGCAACTGGTCGGCGAACCACCGTCTGTATTCATCTTTTTTCATCGCGGAAGATTCTCATATCATGTCTCATTCACAGAAAATTCACGTAACGCTCACCGTTTTATCACATCCGGGACGCACAACTCATGGAAATCCAGGGGCGTCGAGACGCCGGGATCGGTCACCATATTTTACGCGGTATGGATTGATGTCCTTGTTCCGAGGCTCCTGCCTCGCGAGCGTGTCACTGGAGGCAGGAGCCTCCAGTGCAGTGCGTTCCAGGGCTGGAGCCCTGGAACGAGAATTGACAGCCTCATTCCAGGCCGCGTTGAGCATAATTCAAAAAGGAGAGGCACCATGCTTGTTCTGGACCCGGTAATTTCCACAGATTCAGATTATACCGAACTGATCAGAGTGACGCATTCTGCCGAGTTGATGCTCTCATCGCAACAGACTTCGATCATGGCTGGACCGCATGGATTTTCTGTTTTGGTCGTGTCGGCAGAGGAATGCCGACAAAGTAGTCGATTACGACGTATAGCGTCGAGTTTTAATTCGCAATGCTGCGGGAAACACTGATCTTGCGGCAATTCAGCCTTCCTCGTTGTCGTGCGTCGTCCGGAAGACTATCCTTCTGAGCAAATTTCATCGTTGCTCAAGCCCTCCGTGCCCCCGCCCTGCAATCTGGCCCTTCATGACATTGCCCGTCCAACACACGCTTTCCGCCAGCACCGATCGTTCGGCGGCCTTGACAGCATTCGACTATGATCAACGGACTCGCCTCATTTTTGGATGCGGGAAGATTGATCAGTTGGGACAACTGGCCCGACATCTTGGAGGACGTCGAATCCTCATTGTGACCGACGTTGGACTCCGGCAAGCTGGCTATTGCGATCGAGTGGAGTCGATCCTGCATGCGGCCGGTCTGGAAGTGGCGATCTTCGATAAGGTTCAGGTTAACCCCACAAGCGACGACGTCGATAATTGCGTCGCGTTCGCAAAGTCAGCGGAGATCGATCTGATTGTGGGATTGGGCGGCGGCAGCAGCATTGACTGCGCGAAGGGTGCCAACTTTGTCCTGACAAACGGCGGGAAGATGCAGGACTACCAGGGCATTGGTAAAGCCAATCATCCGATGCTGCCCATGATCGCCGTGCCCACGACTTCGGGGACCGGCAGCGAAGCGCAGTCATTTGCGGTCATTGCCGACGCTAAGACGCACATGAAGATGGCGTGTGGCGACCCAAAAGCGGCGTGTCGAATTGCGATTCTGGATCCGGAGCTTACGGTCACGATGCCTGCTTCCGTGGCTGCTTCGACCGGGATCGATGCGATGACGCACGCGATCGAAAGCTACGTGACGACCAAACGGAATCCGATTTCACAGATGTTCGCTCGCCAGGCCTGGGAACTGCTGTCCTCCGCGTTTCCGATCATCCTCAGGGAACCCCACAATCTGGCGGCGCGCGGTCGAATGCAGTTGGGGGCGTTTCTCGCAGGTGCCGCGATTGAAAACAGTATGCTGGGAGCAACTCACGCAACTGCCAATCCGCTCACGGCACATTACGGTACTATCCACGGTGTCGCTGTGGGCCTGATGCTGCCGCATGTCGTGCGCTGGAATGCCGAGGTCGTGGGCGAACTTTATAGCGATCTTGTGATAACGGCGGGATGGAACAACGCGGCGACCACTCCCGAGACCGCGCCTTTTCAACTGGCGGACGGGTTCACAGAATTACTGCGGATCGCCGACATGCCCGTTTCTATTTCGCAGGCGATTGACAGTAAAATCGACGAAACCGTTATCAAGCAGCTGGCCACTGAGGCCACTCAACAGTGGACAGGAACGTTCAATCCGCGAACAATGGACGTGCCGTCGTTTGCCACGCTGTACAGAAACGCATTGTGATTCCGGCAACGTCCTGTTGCCAGTTTACGTCTCAGGATCATTGCCATGTCCGGTTCATCTTTTCACATGTCTTCCCGTCGCGCTGCGTTGCGACAGCTGAGCACCGGAATCGCTTCTGTCGCCGGACTGCAGCTTGCCGGGAAACTCACTTCAGCCGCGCCCACCTCGTTCGCCGGACTCGACGCGCCAGGAGCAGCCAGTTGGCCCTCCTTTCGCGCCACCCCAGACCAGCGTGGCGTGTCCGGATCAAAACTGTCGGCCGAACCCAAATTGAAATGGGAGTTTGCCTCAGCCGACGGCTGGGTGTCTGCCGCAGCGATTGTCGGTGATTTTGTGTACGCCCCCGCGTTGGCGGGAAATCTGCATTGCCTGGATTTGAAGACCGGCAAAGAAGTCTGGAAGTACCGATCGATTGAAGATCCCGATCCCAAAAAATTCGCACCGGGATTCAAGGCGGCTCCGCTGATTACGGCTTCCATGATCTATCTGGGCGACGAGGACGGAGTCCTGCACGCGCTTGACCGGGAAACTGGCAAGAAGGTTTGGACGTTTGCTTCCGATGCGGAAATCGCGGGCTGCGTGGCTCAGTTCGAAGACAAACTATTGCTCGCCTCGCACGACAGCTTCCTGTACTGCCTAAGTCTGAAGGGGGAGGAACTCTGGAAATTTCAGACGAATGACCGTGTGAACTGTTCACCGGCGATTGCGGCATCGTTCACATTCCTGGCGGGCTGCGACGAACACTTGCGAGTCATTGATCTGCAGACCGGCAAAGAGTTTCGCGACATGCCACTGGAATCGATCCTGGTCGCATCACCGGCTGTCGATGGCGACCTGTTGTACGTCGGAACGCACTCCGGAGAAATCGTCTGCGTCGATTGGCGAAAAGGCGAGTTCGTCTGGCGGTACTCCGGTCTCAGGCCGAGCCCATTCCATGCCTCACCGGTTGTGACCGACGACCTGGTCATCGTTGGCGGTCACGATAAAATCGTCCACGCCGTCGATCGCAAGACTGGCGAAGGAAAATGGACGCTGACGACGCGGGCTCGTATCGAATGTTCAGCCGCCGTTGTTGATCGCCGACTGTTTGTCGGTTCCGGCGACGGCAATTTGTACGGTGTCGATCTCGAGACCGGCAAGGAAATCTGGAAGCACAACGGAGGTCGCCCAATCAACGGCGGCATCGCGATCGGCGAAGGCCATCTGGTCGCCG
>Ga0138256_10005484_pt1 | contig 13409 bp, 10 predicted proteins | sample KNB2016incub_MG_FD_105486 | JGI IMG/M metagenome (GOLD analysis project Ga0138256, IMG submission 105486) | Active sludge microbial communities from wastewater in Klosterneuburg, Austria - KNB2014incub_MG | ecosystem: Engineered > WWTP > Activated sludge > Unclassified | place: Austria...
AATTTGACCTCCAACCTACCCTTGAAAATCAATTCGTAAAAATCCGGCCACTTCAGTCAGATGATTTCGAGTTGTTGTACACGGTGGCTTCAGATCCTTTGCTGTGGGAACAACACCCTAACAAAGAAAGATATCAGCGAGCGGTATTTGAGAATTTTTTTAAAGGAGCTTTAGAGTCTAAAGGAGCATTTGTCATATATGATGCAGATACCGGAGCTGTGATCGGCAGTTCAAGATATTATGATTATGATCCTGCCACTAGCTCCGTGTTGATCGGTTATACCTTTATTTCAAGAGATCATTGGGGCAGTACCTACAACCAGGCTCTCAAAAAATTGATGGTGGAATATGCTTTAGAATTTGTAGATCAGGTCTATTTTCATATCGGAGCTTTCAATATTCGGTCGCAACGGGCGATTGAAAAATTTGGCGCTGTAAAACAGAGAGAAATCCCTGTAGAATACTATGGCGAACAAAGTCAACCTAATTTTGAGTATAAAATAGATAAAAAAACCTGGACTTCAAAAAGTTAGCTCTTGGCTTCATATTTTATTATTTCTGTCGCTGGTAGAGATTCCCTGTAATTTGTACGCTTAAATTTAATTTGCCATGAATCGAAAAGAATTTTTAAGGTCGTCAGCTATTTTGGGCGGAGCCACCATCTTGCCCACTGAAAGTGTATTTACAGAAAGTCTTAAAAAGTCAGGCATGGATCGCCTCACGGATGTTAATGGCAATTTTGCTTTGCAACCCTTACCCTATAACGAGAATTTTTTAGAGCCACATATGGATCAGGAGACCTTGCACCTTCATTATACTTTTCATCATGGGGATGCCGCCAAAGCTGCCAATAAAGATCTTAAAATGGTGCAAAAGGCGCTGGATGAAGGTCAACTCGATACCGTAGATTATTGGACTAAAAAACTAGCTTATCATCTTTCTTCTCATATACTTCATACCATATTTTGGACCAACCTGACCAATAAAAAAACAGATCCTCAAGGTGACCTGCTCAAACAAATAGAAAAAGATTTTGGTACCTACGACAAGCTTAAATCACTTATTGCTAAAACAGCTAAGGGTGTTGATGGCAATGGTTGGGGTATAGTTGGTTATCATCCTTCTACAACCAAATTGACAGTGATGCAATGTGAAAACCACGAAAAACTCACCCAGTGGGGTGTAATACCAATACTCGTCATCGATGTGTGGGAACATTCTTATTATCTCAAATATCGCAACCGAAGGGCTGAGTTTGTGGACAATTTATTTGGTATCATCAATTGGGACAATGTGGCCCAGCGGATGGACCTGGCAAAAAAAATATAAACTGCCGTTGTATTGCCCCCGAAGGGCCGGCTTCTAATGTCTCGTCCAACAAATCGGTCAATCAAATGCGCCAATATTGTTTATTGTTTTGACCAATAAGCAACTCTCGATGGTACAGTTTCTGCAGCTTGATTAAAAGTAAAAAGAACCTTCCGAAAGCTCGGGACACTCCATTTTGCCCTGACATTATTGCTAAATCCATAGGCTTCAGTAGGTAGCCCGACTACATTGCGATCGATTACCCCATTTTGATTTTCATCCAGATAGAGGGCCGCAGCATACTCACCGAATGCGACTTGCTTCAATCGGACTTCTGCGGTGCCATCGGGCCTGATATAAGCACTATCTGCCCTGGCCCATCCGTTTTCACTTAAAAACTGTTTGTCATCATTGTATAGTACCACTCTGAGTAACCCTTTTGTAGAGGGCAGGTTAGAAAAAGTATATACTAAATCACCAAAACCAAAAACTTCATTAACAGGTTTGCCTGGATCAGATAATAAAAAATAGGATGCAATTTTGAAAGAAAAGAATAATAAATACATGGATATTATTAGTTGTAGACCTGCAATGTACCCGAATTCCAGGTTGCTATGGGCTACAAAATCGTTGAACGCAGCTTGTTCAGCGTTAAATAAATCAAAAGGGCAGCTAAGCACGATTTTTTTGAAAATCTGCTTTTCTCTTAGGTGCATTATTACTAAACTTGTTCATGTATTTTGATTTAAGACTCCCTGTTCAGCTTTGCGTTGGTCAATTTGATGCTATTCCCCTTGCTAGAAAAACGATTTTGTCTCATCTGGCAGATTATATTCGTCAAAAATACAAAAGGGAAGAGGTTATACATTTAAATTATATCTGTACGCACAATTCTCGCCGAAGTCATTTTGGCCAGGTTGCAGGTGCTTTGGCTGCACATTATTATGCTATAGATCAGGTATTTACTTATTCAGGTGGCACAGAAACTACAGCGGTCAATCCTCAGGCTATTGCAGCCCTTAACCAATTTGGGTTCAAAGTAGAACAGCTGGATTACACTTTAAATCCAAAATACAAAGTGAGTTTTGGACCCTCCAATTTTAGTAATTGTTTTTCAAAAGTATATGATGATGTTATAAATCCAAAGGTCAGTTTTGCCGCGATCATGACTTGTGGTGATGCTGACGCAAACTGCCCTTACATACCTGGAGCAGATCATCGTTTTACAACCACTTATGAAGACCCCAAACTATCTGATGGTACCCAAGATGCATCCAGGATTTATTTGGAGAGGTTTAAGCAGATCTTGACTGAAAATTTGTTCGTTTGCTCCCTAGTTTGAGATGGTATTGTGGTTTTGTTTGTTTGGCTATGAGTCATCTATGTATTAGCTTTAGGATTTAGAAGTGCAACCATATATTTTGACCACATTCAATACATTCTCAGCGTGAAAATAAACGTTTAATTTTTGTAAACTTATCATTCAATGAGCGATTCACTGCATTCAAAAAAATCACTTTTTACTGAAGAAAACAGTCAAAATAAAAAAACAAATCTGGAAAGGTCTGAATCCCGGATTTTTCAAGTCGAGGCGGTACGAAAAGATTTTCCTGTACTTCGGCAGACGGTCAATGGCAAACCTTTAGTATGGTTGGACAATGCAGCGACCACTCAAAAACCCCAATCCGTTATTGACAGTATATCAGACTTTTACGAAAATTATAATTCCAATATACATAGAGGAGCACATACACTTGCCGCACATGCTACGGAGGCTTATGAAAATGCCCGGGAAAAAGTACGACGACTGATCAATGCAAGCTCCAAAGATGAAATCATCTATGTCCGGGGCACTACCGAAGGTATCAACTTGATCTCCAATACTTTTGGTAAACAGCAGGTGGGCCGGGGAGATGAGATCATCGTCAGTGAATTGGAACATCACGCCAATATTGTGCCCTGGCAAATGTTGGCTCAGGACAAAGGGGCTTCTTTGCGCGTGATCCCGATCGATTCTCATGGTGATATCATGATGGAGGAATACCAAAAGCTGTTTAATCACAAGACCAGGATAGTCGCTATTGGACAAGTATCCAATGCCATTGGCACTATGCTCCCAATGGCCGAAATGATCGATACGGCACATCGACACGGAGTGCCGGTCATGGTTGACGGCGCTCAGTCTGTACAGCATATGCCCATAGATGTACAGGCACTCGACGCTGATTTTTTTGTTTTTTCAGGTCATAAAATATTTGCTCCTACGGGTATTGGGATTGTATATGGCAAAAAACATATTTTGGATGATATGCCCCCGTGGCAAGGCGGTGGTAATATGATTGACAGGGTTACTTTTGAAGAAACCACCTACAAACCTGTTCCTGCCAAATTTGAGGCCGGCACGCCTAATATTGGAGATGCTATCGGCTTGGGTGCTGCGGTAGATTATATTATGAAGATCGGTCTTGAGAACATTCAGAGATATGAAACAGATTTGATGCAGTATATGGTCGATAAATTAATCGACATTCCCGGCCTTCATATCATCGGACACCCTACTCATCGCGCAGGTGCCTTATCTTTTGTAATGGACAAAATTCGAACTATTTCAATGGGGCAAATGCTGAATCGGGAAGGTATTGCTGTTAGGTCCGGCCACCACTGTGCCCAGCCTGCTTTGAGACATTTTGGTTATGAGAGTAGTGTGCGACCCTCTTTAGCTTTTTACAATACATATGATGATATCGACAGGTTGCGGGAGGCCATCTTGAAAATAAGTAGGTCGCCAAAAGCTTGACCACCTCCCATAAATTCAGCCAAACCTTTTTTGAAAAGTAGACTTCGGAATAAATTAATATTATAATTGTCCTATCTCGTCAAACTCATTTGATATAGGTATACAATCATATATTCAAATCACTTTTAAAACTTAATGTAATGGATGAATTTTTATTGATTATGCGGCATGAGGATGGTAGCAAGATAGCTTCACCTGAGCAAATGCAAGCATGGATGAAACAGACTATGGACTGGATCTCAACGATTGCGGCCCAAAACAAATTTGTAGGTGGTACAGGATTGCCGATGCAGGATGCGTGCGTGGTCAAATCGAACAAAATGGTGACCAATGGTCCGTTTGGTGATATTAAGGAGACTATCGGCGGTTTTATCAAAGTTCGGGCGGAGACGATGGAGGAAGCAGTCGGGTTTGCCATGGGATGCCCTGTGCTACAAGGGGAAGGAAATTCAGTTGAAGTAAGGAAAATTGCTCAGGATCATGGTAATAGCTGATTTCGTTTTGATCCAAAAAAAATCAAACCTGTAGTGAAGCAGGGAATACTTCCAATCAATGAAATATCAGGAATGGGTACCCCATTTATTCAGGACAGAGTTTGCCAGGATTACCGCGGTCCTGTGTAATCGATTTGGCATAGATCAAATCGAAGCTGCTGAAGATCTTGCCAGTGATACTTTTGTGGCTGCGCTGGAGAGTTGGACCTATCAGGGAATACCTGAAAACCCCAGGGCCTGGTTGTATGCGGTAGCTAAAAACAAAGCCAAAAATTATATCAAAAGGCATCATCTTTTTCTTCAAAAGATAGCGCCTCAATTGCAAGGATCAGATGAATGGTCTGATGAAACAGATTTCGATTGGTCAGCAGAAAATATCATGGATAGCCAACTTCAAATGTTATTTGCTTTGTGTCATCCATCTATTCCTGTTCAATCTCAAGTAGCGCTTTCTTTGCGCATTTTATGTGGTTTTGGCATAGAAGAGATAGCCAATGCTTTTTTGACCAATAAGGAGACCATTAACAAACGATTGCTCAGGGCTAAAGAAAAGTTGAAGTCAGAAAAGGTGTCTTTGAAATTCCCGGGTGTCGAATCTATCAATGGCAGATTGGGTACGGTCATGATCACCCTTTATTTATTATTTAATGAGGGATATAGCTCTGAGAGTGTCGATGGAGTGCTCCGGGAGGATCTATGTCATGAAGCCATGCGATTAACGTATTTGTTGATTGAAAATGATCGTTGTTCCAGGCCGGTTGTTCATGCACTATATGCTTTGATGTGCTTTCAAGCTTCAAGATTTCCGGCACGGAAAAATGACCTGGGTGAAATAATCTTATACGATGACCAGGATCATTCGCTTTGGGATCAATCAATGATTTTCAAAGGAATGTTCCATTTGCATAGATCTGCTAGTGGGGACGATTTGTCAAAATACCATCTTGAAGCAAGTATCGCTTATTGGCATACCATTAAAGAGGATAGTTTTTTAAAATGGTCAAACATTCTGAACTTATACGATCAACTACTAAATATTGACCATTCTCCTGTTGTGGCCCTTAACCGAATTTATGCGCTCTATAAATTGAAGGGTAGTCAGGCAGCGTTGGAAGAAGCCGAAAAATTGTCAATGACCAAAAACCATTTTTATTTTGTGTTGTTAGCAGAACTAAACCATGAGGCAGCGCCTTTAATTGCCAAACAATACTTACTGAAGGCTTATAATCTTGCTAAAACTCAGACAGATAAAATTCAAATCGAAAAAAAATTAAGCCGTCTGACAAATAGTATTGCTGTCGGGGCTCAGCATGATCATTGATCTACAGTGCTTTGAGTTCCTTGACCTCTATTTCGTCCATTGCAGCCTTTTTCCCCCAACCACACTGAACCTCTTTGGTTTTGCCTGTTAACCGGAAGGTAATATTCACCTTGATCTCAAAGATGCCATTATTGGATGCAACTTGAGATATAATATTGTCGACTTTTGCTTCAGAATGGTCATCAGCTACATATTGCCCCCATTCATCTCCCAAGGGCACGGTAAAGTGCCATCCACAGCCATCGACTGGTAATTGATTGACCAGTTTAGCTTCTACAGTGACAAACTCATCGCTCAGTTCGGTGCCTTTGTCCCCGCAAGAGAACATAATCAAAAACAAAAAGGCAGGAATTATTTTCATTGTCCTTTTAAACGGTTATTTGCCTTTAAAAGTTGGTGGCTGATAAAAATATTTGCCCAACGAATATAGCAGTGGTAGATTCAAATTTTACAAACAATGATATTGACTTTGAGTCAAAAAAGTTAATAAAATCAGATAAATTCTAAGTTTTTAATATTTTTTCACAAAATTTCACATAATATTTTAGCAAACGTTTCCATAATATTAAAAAATGTCTATTTTCATCAAAATAATTATGCAAACGATTACGCATTTTTGCGCAAATTGTTTGTTTGATTTGAATTTGTATTAAATAAAACCTTATTGATATGTTTAAAAAATTCTGCAATTATTTGATGTTGCTGCTAGGGACATTAATTTGTTCCAGTGCTTACAGCCAACAGTCCATTTCAGGTACTGTGTTGGACGGAAAATCGGAACCTCTGATAGGGGTAAATATCCTGGTCAAAAACACCGGGAGAGGTACTGTAACAGATTTGGATGGAAAATACGCTCTCCAGGCAAATCAAGGAGAAACCCTTGTATTTTCTTTTACTGGATTTACTTCTAAAGAGGTAGTAGTAGGATCCAATCCTGTTATGAATATAACGCTGGATGAGGGTGCTGCTTTAGACGAAGTCGTCGTGGTAGCTTACGGATCCCAGAAAAAAGTGACTGTGACTGGAGCTGTGACGGCACTTCAGGGAGACAAACTTGTCAAATCCCCTGCAGTAGATATCACCAACTCTCTTGCGGGTCGTTTACCTGGTCTGGTGGTCATCCAACAAAGTGGTGAGCCTGGATATGATGGTGCCTCTATCTCCATCAGGGGTACCAATACCCTTGGTAACAGCAGCCCATTGATTGTAATAGATGGTATACCTGACCGTGCAGGTGGATTGGGTCGACTCAGCCCACAGGACATCGAGTCTATCTCTGTTCTGAAAGATGCTTCTGCCGCCATCTATGGTGCAAGAGCAGCCAATGGAGCGATCCTGGTCACCACCAAAAGAGGTAAAACCGGTAAGCCAACCTTAACTTATGACTTTAACAATGGTTGGGCTCAGCCTACCAAGATCCCCAATATGTCCAGTGCTCCTGAGTACGCTGCGATCATGAATGAGCTACCTATATATAAGACTATACCGGTCAACGAATGGGGAGCTGCATGGAGTGGTATAAAGACTGCCGGCACTTACGACTCACCGACAGCCGGTGTCAGTACTTTAAATGCCAACTATAGCCCCCAGGCTGTACAAAAATATACTGATGGTAGTGATCCCTGGGGATATCCTAACACGGATTGGTTTGGTGATGCTTTCAAAACCTGGTCCCCTCAAAACCGGCACAATCTTCAGATCTCAGGAGGAACAGAAAGTATGCGGTACATGGCTTCTCTTGGATTCATTCACCAGGATGCCTACTATAAAAACTCAGCGACCAAATACAACCAATACAATATGAGGGTCAATCTAGACTCCAAAATCAGTCCTTATGTAAATGTCAATTTAGGCTTATTGGCAAGGAGAGAAGACCGAAACTTCCCTACAGAATCTGCAGGTTCCATATTCAGGATGCTGATGAGAGGTCGACCTACTGAACCAGAAGTTTGGCCAAATGGATTACCTGGACCTGACATCGAAAATGGTCAAAATCCATATGTAATCACCACCCAGGCTACCGGCTATCAGGACAATCCGACCGATTTTCTGCAAGCCAATGGCGGCATCGATATCACCAATCCTTGGATCAGTGGGCTTAAGCTTACTTTGAGTGGAGCCGTAGATAAAACCAACGAAACAAATAAAGTATGGCAGACACCCTGGATGCTGTATACCTGGGATCGTGTTAGTTTTGAAGCCGATGGCAAAACCCCTAAATTGGTAGGTGCTGTGCGATCAAATTTCAGTGATCCACGATTGACTCAAGGATCCGAAAACTATTTGAATACCAATTTGACAGCTATGCTCAATTATGATTTTAAATTAGGCACTAGCAATACTTTTAACTTTTTGGCTGGGGTGACCCGAGAGGAGTTTTCCGGTGAAAACTACTTTGCCTTCAGGAGAAATTATATCTCTGGGGCAGTTGATCAACTATTTGCCGGTGGATCCTTATCTCAAAACACAGGAGGTAGCGCTTATGAAAGAGCAAGACTGGGCTATTATGGTCGTGTCAATTACAACTACAAAGAAAAATATCTTGCAGAATTTATCTGGAGGTATGATGGTTCTTATATTTTCCCTAAATCTGGAAGATTTGGATTTTTCCCAGGTTTGTTATTGGGTTGGAATATCTCTGACGAATCTTTCTTCAAAGTTCCAGGCATAGACAACCTTAAATTAAGAGCATCTTATGGTCAAATGGGTAATGACCAGGTCACCTTTAATGGTAGCCTTCAGGAATATGCCTATTTATCAACCTACGGTTTCGGTTCATACCCTATCAATGGTGCAGTAGCGACCACTTTAAATGAAACCAGGTTAGCTAATCCTGATTTTACCTGGGAAAGAGCCAATAACTACAATTTTGGTCTGGATGCTTCGGTTTTAAATGGCAAATTTGATGTGACCCTGGAGTATTTCTTAAATAAACGTGATCAGATTTTGATCCAAAAGACAGGTTCTACACCGGCTTCTTCAGGTATCAATGCTTTACTTCCTCCTGTGAATGCCGGAAAAGTGGACAATAAAGGTTTTGAATTCAATATTGGATACAATGGTAAGGCATCCAATGTTTTACAATTCAGAGCAGGTATCAATGGAGGTTATGCTAAAAATCAAGTAGTCTTCATGGATGAGATCCCTGGAGCTCCCGAATACCAATTACAGGAAGGCAAGCCCATTGGCTCTTACCTGGTCTATAAATCAGATGGAGTATTTAAAGATGCTGCTGCTGTAGATGCCAATAAACTGGATTATTCTGCAGTTACAGGCCAGCTTATTCCAGGCGACATGAAATTTCAGGATGTCAATGGAGATGGTAAGATCAATGGAGATGACCGTGTAAGACTTGAAGAAAGTATCACACCCAAATTCAATTTTGGAGCTACCATAGACATGCGCTACAAAGGTTTTGATTTCTCTATGTTGTTCCAGGGAGCTACCGGTGCTTCTTTGAGAGTGCAGACAGAATCTGGTGATATTGGAAACTTCCTTAAATATAGCTATGACAATAGGTGGTCTATTGACAATCCTTCGGATGTTCACCCCAGGTTGGCCAGCCGTGGTGACACATATTTTACAGGTGGTAACTATGGCAACAATACCTATTACCTGTTTAGCAAAGACTATATTCGATTAAAAAATGTCGAGTTAGGCTACAATCTTTCGAAAAATATCGTTGATAAGGTTAAATTAGGAAATGCAAGGATTTATGTAAATGCACTGAACTTACTCACTTTGGACAAACTTGAAGTATACGATCCTGAATCTACCAACGCTGGTGGCACATTTTATCCTCAAGCTCGGGTGATCAACACAGGCCTTAGCATAACATTCTAAAAAATCAATTGAAAATGAAAAATTTTAAATTAATTCTTGGTTCGATAACTATTGTCCTCCTGGGTATATTTGCCTGTAGTGAAGACTTTTTGAATACAAGACCTCTCGACAAAATCTCCAGTGATGCTACTTGGGCCGATGGTCCGCTTGCAGAAGCATTTATCTTCAATGTCTACTCTTTCTTAGGATATGGTGGATTTGAAGAGCAGGGTCTGGCGACACTGACAGACGAAGCTATGTTCACTCATGCCGGCAGAAATATCAACACCTTTACAGAAGGTAATGAAAGCCCTAGCAATGTGGCCTGGCAAAGCTCAACCTATGAATGGGGTCGCATGTACCTGGCTATCAGACAAGCTAATACAGCAATACAACAATTGCCAATAGCCACATTTACCAATACCACTTTACGTGATCGATTGCTGGGAGAAGCATATTTTTTAAGAGCTTATTACTATCATCAGTTGGTGAGGTTTTATGGGGGTGTACCTCTCATTGACAAACCTTATGGACTTACAGACGATTACAATATCGCCCGCAATACCTATGAAGAGTGTAATACCTTTATCATAGCTGATTTGGATAAAGCTATTGCCCTTCTCGACGGCAAAACAGTAACAGATGGTAGGGCCTCTAAGGTGGCAGCCATGGCTTTGAAGGCAAGACAACTCCTGTATGCTGCAAGTGATTTGCATGACGCCACTGCAGTCAAAGCTGCTTCTTCAGTCATCGGAGGTTTTGCCAATTTAAATTTATTCGCCTCTTCAGGAGATCGTGCTGCCAAATGGACTGCAGCCAAGAACGCTGCCAAAGCGGTGCTAGATGCTGCTGCCGGTTATAAATTAAATTTGTCTGCTCCTGCTAGTCCGGAGGAAGGTACTGCCAATTATCTGTCGATCGCCATGGGTGGAAAAAGCGCTATTGGTGATGCCGCTGCTAGTTCAGAACTGTTGTTTCAACGCACACATACTGCACTGTATACTGAAGAGGACAACTGGCCTTTGGGCGGTATCCATAATGGTATCAATAATGGTCCTAATGGTTATCACAATTGGGCCGGTAATACCCCTATTCAATTATTGGTAGATGATTACGAAATGATGGATGGGACTAAATTTGATTGGAGCAAACCAGCTCAGAAGGCAGCTCCCTACGCTGGTCGTGACCCCAGATTTTATGCTACAGTAATGTATGACGGAGCCGGCTGGAAGCCCAGACCTTCTGATGTAACTGGTATGGATCCAGCCAATCAGATTCAATCAGGCTATTATGATGATGGTAAAGGGGGCAAAATCAATGGTTTAGATACCAGGGAAAGTCCGGTAGAAAACTGGAATGGCAGTCGTACCCATTATTATGTGAGGAAATTCATAGATCCTAACCCAGCTTTGCCTGACAATCAATCAAGTGCTCAGGTGATTCCATGGCCTTTTATCCGTGTCACAGAGATGGCACTAAGTTATGCAGAGGCTTGCAATGAGACCAATAATGATGCTGAAGCCAGAGCATGGATCAATAAAATTCGATTTAGAGCTGGTATGCCTGCAGTCACCGCCTCCGGCGATGCCTTGAGACAGATTATACGCAATGAACGACGCATTGAGCTCGTGTATGAAGAGCACCGATATCATGATGCCAGAAGATGGTTGATAGCGCCTGGTACCGTGGGTAGGGGGATCAAAGCCATCAACATTGAAGCAAAATTAAAGGCCGGAGCTTCTCCAAACGTACCTTATAAATTTGACCGGACTAAATACGACTATACTTATACAGTGGTCGACAATACCGAAAATGAGACTCGAAAGTGGAACGACAAAATGTATTTCCGTGTAATTAATCGCGATGAAATCAGTCGAAACAATCTGCTTGTTCAAAATCCAGGGTATTAGTACTTAATCATATCAAATATTTTTGTTCTAAAAGAAGTCTACTCTCAGCGATGGGGGTAGATTTCTTACTTTTACGAAGTATGTATGCAATAAAAGCTGATTTAAGGCTACTGGTGTTCTTTGGAGTCATAGTCCAATTGCTAGGTTGTGCTACAGATCTTGAAGAAAAAAAGGTAAGTAATAGTCAGAGTACCGCTCCATTGTTTACCCTCCTGCCAGCTGCACAAACGAAGATCGACTTTCAAAACACTTTGACAGAAGGGTTGAACACCAATATCCTCATGTATGAATACTTCTATAATGGTGGCGGAGTAGCGGTCGGTGACTTTAATGGTGATGGCTTGGAAGACTTGTATTTCACAGCCAATATGGAGGACAACAAAATGTATCTCAATAAAGGCAATCTACAGTTTGAAGATGTCACCCTTCTGACAGGTGCTCAGGGCCGTCCTGGTCCCTGGAAGACCGGGGTCACAGCAGTTGATATCAATGGAGATCATCTGCTCGATTTGTATATATGTTATTCAGGGGCTTTGCCGGAGGCAAAAAGAACCAACCAACTTTTTATCAATAAAGGAAATAATGTAAGAGGCATCCCGCTGTTTGAAGATGAAGCGGAAAAATATGGGTTGGCCAGCCCGGCACACTCTACTCAGGCTTATTTTTTTGATTATGATCACGATCATGATCTGGATATGTTACTGCTCAATCATAATCCAAAAAATCTACCTATCCTCAATGAAGAAAGCACTGCTGAAATGATGAAGCAGGATGACCCCCTGCGCAGTACACGCCTGTACCGTCAAACCAATGGGCGGTTTGAAGATGTCACGATTCAGTCCGGGATCAATGGATCACCACTCTCTTACGGACTAGGTCTCGGCATCTCCGATCTCAATGCCGATGGCTGGCCTGATTTTTATATTTCCAATGATTATGCCGTACCAGACTATTTATATATCAATAACCAGGACGGAACCTTTACCAATCAAATCTCTAGCCTGGGACATATCAGCGAATTTTCTATGGGCAATGATATCGTCGATTTCAATAATGATGGCTGGCAGGATATTTTTACTTTGGACATGTTGCCCGAAGACAATCACCGGCAAAAATTATTATTAGCACCGGATAATTATGCCAAGTTTGACTTGCATGTGCGTAGTGGTTTTTATTACCAATATATGCGCAATATGCTGCAGCTCAACAATGGTAATGGCAGTTTTTCTGAGATAGGCCAGTTAGCTGGAATCTCCAATACCGATTGGAGTTGGTCCGCTTTGTTAGCAGACTTTGACGAAGACGGTTATAAAGACCTTCATGTGACCAATGGATATAAAAGAGACTATACCAACCTGGACTTTATCAATTATATGGATGACTATGTCAAGACTAAAGGTCGACTGGTCAGAGAAGATGTGATGGACATCATCGGTCATATGCCGGCATCTAATGTGTCCAATTATATATTTGCCAACCAGGGAGATCTTAGTTTTAAAAATCTCACCACTGACTGGGGTCTGAACCGACCTTCCAACAGCAATGGCGCTGTCTATGCCGATCTGGACCAGGACGGTGATCTCGATCTCGTAGTCAATAATATCAATGAGCCTGCTTTTGTGTATCGCAATGAGAGCAATAACCGAAAGGATATACACTATATCAACATTTTGCTTCGGGGCGATGCACCTAATACCTTCGGTATCGGCACCAGGGTGTCCATATATACTGAAGGAAGAGTACAAGTACTGGAGCAA
>Ga0138256_10005485_pt1 | contig 13408 bp, 12 predicted proteins | sample KNB2016incub_MG_FD_105486 | JGI IMG/M metagenome (GOLD analysis project Ga0138256, IMG submission 105486) | Active sludge microbial communities from wastewater in Klosterneuburg, Austria - KNB2014incub_MG | ecosystem: Engineered > WWTP > Activated sludge > Unclassified | place: Austria...
CGCGCCGTCCTTGTCGCGCGCCAGCAGCGGGTCCCAGTTGCTGCCCCAGATCAGCTTGACCACGTTCCAGCCGGCGCCGCGGAATTCACCCTCGAATTCCTGGATCACCTTGCCGTTGCCGCGCACCGGGCCGTCCAGTCGCTGCAGGTTGCAGTTGATGACGAAGATCAGGTTGTCCAGCTTTTCACGCGCCGCCAGGCCGATGGCACCGCGCGACTCGGGTTCGTCCATCTCGCCGTCGCCGCAGAAGACCCAAACCTTGCGATTGGAGGTGTCGGCAATGCCGCGTGCGTGCAGGTATTTCAGGAACCGCGCCTGGTAGATGGCCATCAACGGGCCCAGGCCCATGGACACGGTGGGGAACTGCCAGAACTCGGGCATCAGCTTGGGGTGCGGATAACTGGAGATGCCCTTGCCCGCCCCCTCCTGGCGGAAGTTCAGCAATTGCTCCTCGGTCAACCGACCTTCCATGTAGGCGCGGGCGTAGATGCCGGGTGCGCTGTGACCCTGGATGTAGAGCAGGTCGCCGCCGTGCCCTTCGCTTTCGGCGTGCCAGAAGTGGTTGAAGCCGGCGGCGAACATGTGCGCCAGGCTGGCGAAGCTGCTGATGTGGCCGCCGAGGTCGCCGCCGTCCTCGGGGTGCAGGCGGTTGGCCTTGACCACCATCGCCATGGCATTCCAGCGCATGTACGCCCGCAGCCGGCCTTCGAGCTTGAGATTGCCCGGGCTGCGCTCTTCCTGGTCGGGGTCGATGGTATTGACGTAGCCGGTGTTGGCCGAGAAAGGCAGGTCGATGCTGCTCTGGCGCGCGTGCTCGAGCAGTTGCTCCAGCAGGTAGTGGGCGCGCTGCGGCCCTTCGGCGCCTATGACGGCGGAAAGGGCGTCGAGCCACTCGCGTGTCTCCTGGGCGTCGGGGTCGTTGGCGGAACCAGGCAGCGAATGCGGCAATGCGGACATGGATGTCTCCTGTGGTCTCGTTTCGTGATGGGGCGGGAGTATTCCACATCCCGTTCACATTTCAAATAGCGCTATATCATTTCATATCATGGAATCTTGCGGTCTGAAAGGTGGCACCCACGATAATGCTCCCCATGGCCTTGTTTCCCGAACCGTCATCCCCGACCGAGGCGTCGCGGTCGGGCGCCAAGCGCCTTTTCGGGCGCTGGTGGCGGAGCCAGTCCCCCGCACGCCAGGACCGCTTCGCCACGCTGGGACCGTTGTTGTCGGTGCTGCTCTTCCTGGCGGCCATCATTTCGGCCTTCTGGTACCTGCGCAATGAGGAAATCGAGCGGGAAACCGAATCCGTCAAGCGCGACACCGAGATCACGCAGCAGCAGATCGGGCTGCGCCTGATCCAGAACCAGGAGGCGCTCATCCGCATGGCCCGCGATCTGGCCACGCAGGTGACCGACATCGACGAATTCGTCGGCCAGGCAGCCGCCTTCACGCGCGAGCGGCCCGAGATCACCCACATGACGTGGATCGATGGCCGGCGGCGCGTCAAGGGCAGCCACTTCGCGATGCTCTACTACCTGAACCCGGCTGGCGACCCACCCCAGACTGCGCTGCCGACGGAGGGCCGCAGCACCGAGCCCGAGGCCACCTTCCGCGCCGCGCGCGACTCGCGCTCGCCCGCTTATTCCCGCGCTTTTGCCGACGTCACCGGCGCCGCCGTGTTCCAGCTGCACATTCCTCTGATCGAGCAGGGGCTGTTCGCCGGCACGCTGATCACCGAATATTCGGTGGAGGCGCTGGTACGCCATTTCGTGCCCGCCGACGTGGCGCAGCGCCACATGATCTCCATCGTCGACGAACGGCAGGTGCAACTGGCCGCCACGGTGACCACCCTGCCCGGCCAGGGCAGCCGCCGCGCCCCGATCGTCAGCGACGCCCCGCTCACGCCTGCGCTGAACGGCCTGCTGCTGCGCGGCCAGGGCTGGCGCACCAGCATCGGCCTGATCAGCAACACGCTGTTCTGGATGGTGCTGGCGCTGTCGGTGCTGACGGTGTGGATGCTGCTCGGCACCTGGCGCCACATGCGCCGGCGCGCCCAGATCCAGGGGGCGCTGGTGCAGGAGACCAACTTCCGCCGCGCCATGGAAAACAGCATGCCCACCGGCATGCGGGCCATGGACCTGGACGGCCGCATCACCTACGTCAACGCCGCGTTCTGCCAGATGACCGGGTTCACGCAGGGCGAGCTCGTCGGCCGGCTGCCTCCCTACCCCTACTGGCCGCCCGACCGCATCGAGGAAAACGGCCGCCTGCTGCAACAGGAACTGCACGGCCGCAGCCCCAGCGGCGGCATCGAGGTCAAGGTCATGCGCAAGGACGGTTCGCTGTTCGACGCCCGCATGTATATCAGCCCGCTGATCGACCCCAAGGGACAGCAGACGGGCTGGATGACCAGCGTCACCAACATCACCGAGGCCAAGCGCATCCGCGACCAGCTCTCGGCCAGCCACGAACGTTTCACCACCGTGCTCGAGGGGCTGGACGCAGCCGTGTCGGTGCTTTCCGTGCAGCAGGGCGAACTGCTCTTCGCCAACCGCTCCTACCGGCTGTGGTTCGGCGGCGACGCCCGCGGCCATCAGCAGATGGCCGGCAGCGTGAACGAATTGCACTACGGCGCCGAAGACGACTTCGACCCCTTGTCCGGCCTGCCGACACATGCACTCACCGAGTCCGGCGCCAGCCCGCGCGAGGTCTACGTGGAACCGCTGCAGAAGTGGTTCGACGTGCGCGCGCGCTACCTGCAGTGGACCGACGGCCGGCTGGCGCAGATGCTGATCGCCACCGACATCACGGCGCGCCTGCGCGCCGAGGAACAGGCCGCTGCCCAGGCCGAGAAGGCGCAGATGACGAGCCGCCTGGTGACCATGGGCGAGATGGCCTCCTCGGTGGCGCACGAACTCAACCAGCCGCTCACCGCCATCACGAACTACTGCAACGGCATGGTCTCGCGCGTGCGCGCCGAGACCATCGCGCGCGACGATCTCGTCGCCGCACTTCAGAAGACGGCACGTCAGGCCGAACGCGCCGGGCAGATCATCCGCCGCATCCGCGCCTTCGTGAAGCGCAGCGAACCGCAGCGCCAGCCGGCACAGGCTGGTCAGATCATCGACGACGCGGTGGACCTGGCAGGCATCGAACTGCGGCGCCGCAATGTCGCCATCCACACCTACGTGGCGCAGCGGCTGCCGCTGATCATGGCCGACCCGATCCTGATCGAACAGGTGGTGCTGAACCTGCTGAAGAATGCGGCCGAGGCCATCGACAGCGCGCAGCTGCCGCCGGCGCGCCGGCACATCGAACTGCGCGTCGTGCCGCGACACACGCCCGACGAAGGCGGTGTCATCGAGTTCAGCGTCACCGATATGGGCCCGGGCATCCCCGACGAGGCCATCGGGCGCCTGTACGAGGCCTTCTTCTCCACCAAGGCCGAAGGTCTGGGCATCGGGCTGAGCCTGTGCCGCTCCATCGTCGAGTCGCACCGCGGCCGGATGAAGGCGCAGAACCTCTACAATGGCGAGTCGATCGTGGGTTGCAGATTTGCCTTCACCTTGCCGGTGGAATTGCCCGCCAGGCACCACGCCGAACCCGACTCCGCCTTCGCTCCGCTCGAGGCGGCATCCTCCACGAACCCCACCGCCGTTCCCGAATGAGCCTGATCCCCAAGAAGGGCACCGTCTATGTCGTCGACGACGACGAAGCGGTGCGAGATTCGCTGCAGTGGCTGCTGGAAGGCAAGGACTACCGCGTCAAGTGCTTCGACTCCTCGGAGTCGTTCCTGTCGCGCTTCGACCCGCGCGAAGTGGCCTGCCTCATCGCCGATATCCGGATGGACGGCATGAGCGGCCTGGAATTGCAGGACCGGCTGCTGGAGCGCAAGAGCCCGCTGCCGGTGGTCTTCATCACCGGGCACGGTGACGTGCCGATGGCCGTGACGACCATGAAGAAGGGCGCGATGGACTTCATCGAGAAGCCTTTCAAGGAAGAGGAACTGCTGGGCCTGGTGGAACGCATGCTCGAGCAGGCGCGCCAGGCCTTCAGCCAGCACCAGGAACAGGCCAGCCGCGACGCCCTGCTCTCGCGCCTGACCACACGCGAGGCGCAGGTGCTGGAACGCATCGTCGCCGGGCGCTTGAACAAGCAGATCGCCGACGACCTGGGCATCAGCATCAAGACCGTGGAGGCGCACCGCGCCAACATCATGGAAAAGCTCAACGCAAATACGGTCGCGGACCTGCTCAAGATCGCTCTTGGCGCACAGCGCGCCTAGAGCGATCTCCGATCGCCGTCCGTGGGCTCCCCCGAGCCCCCTCCGGGAGGGGGCTCCAGTCAGTTTGACGAGAAAGATGGCCGCGTGACTGCACAACTGATAGACGGGTTGGCGCTGTCGCGCCAGATTCGCGCCGAAGTCGGCGCGCGGGCGGCGGCCTTGGCCGCGCGCGGCCGGCCGCCAGGGCTGGCGGTGATCCTCGTCGGCGACGATCCAGCTTCCGCCGTGTACGTGCGCAACAAGGTCAAGGCCTGCCACGAGCACGGGCTGCATTCGGTGCTGGAGCAGTATGACGCCACGCTGCCGCAGGCCACGCTGCTGGAGCGCATCGCGGCGCTGAATGCCGACCCGGCGATCCACGGCATCCTGGTGCAGATGCCGCTGCCGCGGCATATCGACCCGCAGCAGGTCATCGCGGCCATCGCCGCGCACAAGGACGTCGACGGCTTCTCGGTGCTCTCGGCCGGCGAATTGATGACCGGCCTGCCGGGCCTGCGGCCGGCCACGCCCTACGGCTGCATGAAGATGATCGAAAGCACCGGCCGCGCCATCCCCGGCCGGCATGCCGTGGTCATCGGCCGCAGCAATACCGTGGGCAAGCCGATGGCGCTGCTGCTGCTGCAGGCCAACGCCACCGTGACGGTGTGCCACAGCGCCACGCCCGATCTGGCCGTGCACACGCGGCAGGCCGACATCGTGGTGGCCGCCGTGGGGCGGCGCAACACGCTCACGGCCGGGATGGTCAAGCCCGGGGCCATCGTCATCGACGTCGGCATGAACCGCAACGACGCCGGCAAGCTGTGCGGCGACGTCGACTTCGATGCCGTGCGCGAGGCGCTGGGCCCGGCCGGGTTCATCACACCGGTGCCCGGCGGCGTGGGGCCGATGACGATCACCATGCTGCTGGTCAATACGCTGCAGGCCGCCGAGACCCAGGCATGAATCCCCTGCTGCAAGGCACCGAGCTGCCCGACTTCGCGACCATCCGCCCCGAACACGTGGGGCCGGCGCTGGACGTGCTGCTGGCCGACGCGGACGACGCGCTCGAGCGCGCCGTCGGCCCCGACGTGGCCGCCGACTACGACACCCTGGCCGCCGTGCTCGACCCGGCGCTGGAGCGGCTGCGCTCGGCCTGGTCTGCGGTGGGCCATCTGCAGGCGGTGGCGGACACGCCGCAGATGCGTGCCGCCCATGCGGAGCACCAGCCGCGCGTCATCGATTTCCATACGCGGCTGGGTGCCGATGCCCGTCTGTTCGCCAAGTACCTGGCCGTGGCGGCGGGTGCGGGCGCGGCACGGCTGGCACCCGCCCAGCGCAAGGCGCTGGCCGATGCACTTCGAAACTTCGTGCTCGGTGGCGTCGAATTGCAGGGGCAGGCCCGCGAGCGCCATGCCGCCATCCAGAAACGTGCCGGCGTCCTTTCGCGGCGGTTCGGCGACAACGTGCTCGACGCCACCGATGCCTTCTCGCTGACCGTGACGGACGCATCCGAACTCGACGGTTTGCCCGAAGACGTGCGCGAGGCCGCGCGCGCCGCGGCGGCCGCCGCCGGCCAGGACGGCTGGCGCCTGACGCTGCAGGCGCCTTGCTACGTGCCCGTGATGCAGTTTGCCCGCCACCGCCCGCTGCGCGAGGCGATGTTCCGCGCCCACCACACGCGCGCCAGCGAATTCGGCCCGCCCGAGCGCGACAACGGGCCGCTGATGCGCGAACTGCTCGAACTGCGTCACGAGGAAGGCGCGCTGCTTGGCCACCACACCTATGCGCACCTGGCCCTGGTGCCCAAGATGGCAGGCTCGCCCGGCGAAGTGCTGGCCTTCGTGCGCGAACTGGCGGACCGCGCGCGGCCCCACGCCGATCGTGAAGTGGCCGAACTGCGCCAATTCGCTGCGCGGGAGCTGGGCCTGCCCGACTTTCAGGCCTGGGATCGCGCTTACGCCGCCGAACAGCTCCGGCAGTCGCGCTATGCCTTCAGCGAACAGGATCTCAAGCGGTATTTCACCGAACCGCGCGTGCTGGCGGGCCTGTTCCGGCTGGTCGAGACGCTGTTCGACGTGGCCATCCGCGAAGACCGCGCACCGCTCTGGCACGACAGCGTGCGCTTCTACCGCGTCTGGCGCGGCGGCGAGCCGGTGGCGGCTTTCTACCTGGACCTCTACGCCCGCGCCGGCAAGCGTTCGGGCGCCTGGATGGACGACTGCCGTACCCGCTGGCGCAGGCCCGACGGCCGTTTGCAGTTGCCGGTGGCGCACCTGGTGTGCAACTTCGCGCCGCCCGTGGGCGACAAGCCCGCCTTGCTGCGCCACGACGACGTGATCACGCTGTTCCACGAATTCGGCCATGGCCTGCACCACATGCTGACGCAGGTCGACGAAATGGCGGTCTCGGGCATCGCGGGCGTGGAAGGCGACGCGGTGGAACTGCCCAGCCAGTTCATGGAAAACTTCTGCTGGGAGTGGGAGGTGCTGCAGCGCCTGACCGGCCATGTGGACACCGGCGAACCGCTGCCGCGCGCCTTGTTCGACCGCATGGTGGCCGCGCGCCACTTCCACAGTGCGATGCAGATGCTTCGCCAGTGCGAATTCGCGCTCTTCGACATGCGGCTGCACGCCGAACCCGGTGCCGCGGCACGCGTGCAGCAGGTGGCCAACGAGGCCAGCGCCGAGATGGCGCCGCTGCCGCCACCGCCGGAATACCGCTTTGCCAACAGCTTCTCGCACCTGTTCTGTGGCGGTTATGCCGCTGGCTACTACGGTTATGCCTGGGCCGAGGTGCTGTCGGCCGACGCCTACGGCGCCTTCGAGGAAGCCGGCGTCTTCGACCCCGCCACCGGCGAGCGTTTCCGCCGCAGCATCCTGGAAGTCGGTGGCAGCCGTCCGGCGCTGGAGAGCTTTCGCGCCTTCCGCGGCCGCGATCCGCAGATCGACGCGCTGCTGCGACACCAGGGACTGGCTTGAGATCGGTGCGCAGGTCGGCTAGATTGGGGGCCTTCCGTTCGCCCGCCTCCGACGCCCGATCCATGAAAACTTTGCTCCTGCCCGCCCTGGCCGCCGTGCTGCTGGCCGGTGCGACGCCGCCGGTGCTGGCGCTGTACAAGGTGGTGCAACCCGACGGCAGCGTCACCTATACCGACCGGCCGCCCGCCGCAGGCAGCGGCCGCATCATCACGCTCGGCCGCAACGCCGCCGCTGCGGAGCCCGAGGCGGTCTTCCCGCTGGAACTGCGCCAGCCGACGCAACGCTACCCGGTGACGCTGTACACGTCGTCCGACTGCGCGCCCTGCGACAGCGGCCGGCGCCTGCTGCAGCAACGCGGCATTCCATACAGCGAACGGCTGGTGACCAGCGATGCGGATGCCGCGGCGCTGGAACGTACCGTCGGCGCTCGCACGGTGCCGGCGCTGACCATCGGCGCCCAGGCGCTGCGGGGCCTGTCGGAGATGGAGTGGACCGCCTATCTCGACGCCGCCGGCTACCCGCGTGAATCGCGCCTGCCGAGCGGCTGGCAGCCGCCCACGCCCACGCCCCTGGTCGAGCGCGTACCGGTGCGACCGCAAGCGGCAGAGCCGGCGCCTCCGGCCGAGCCTGCGGCCCCCAGCACACCCACCGCGGAGCCAACACCCCCGGGGACGCTCCGCTTCTGAATCCCCGCAGCCGTCGGGCGCGGCCTGCGATCAGCCGTCGCGGGCATCGTCCAGGCCCCCGCCCGGTTGGGTACCGGCGTCCTCGCCGGGGTCTTCGGTCAGCAATCCGGGCAACAACTGCGCCACGCGCGGCTCGGGCAAGGCCTCGACCGACTTGAGCCGCCTCGTCATCACGTTGCTGCGCGTCTGCGCCTGCTCGATGGTACTGCTGGCTTCGTCGAGCTTCTTCTTGGTCTTGGCCAGCACCTCGCCGAACTTGGCGAATTCGGTCTTCACCGCGCCCAGCACCTCCCACACCTCCACCGAGCGCCGCTCCAGAGCCAGCGTGCGAAAACCCATCTGCAGGCTGGTCAGCGTAGCCAGCAGCGTGGTCGGTCCGGCGAGCATGACCTTGTGGTCCTGCTGCAGGCTCTGCACCAGCCCGGGCCGGCGCAGCGCCTCGGCATACAGGCCTTCGGTGGGCACGAAGAGGATCGCGAAGTCGGTGGTGTGCGGCGGCGCCACGTATTTCTCGCGCATGCTGCGCGCCTCGAGCTTCAGCCGCGACTCGATGGCCTTGGCCGCCAGCTCCATGGCCGAGGCATCGGCGCGCTCGTGGGCGTCGAGCAGGCGTTCGTAGTCCTCGCGCGGGAATTTCGCGTCGATGGGCAGCCACAGCGGCGCGCCGTCGTGACGCTGCCCGGGCAGGCGGATGGCAAATTCCACGCGTTCGCTGCTGCCCGGCACGGTGGCCACGTTCACCGCGTACTGCTCGGGCGTGAACACCTGCTCCAGCAGGGCCGCCAGCTGCACCTCGCCGAAAACGCCGCGCGTCTTCACGTTGGTGAGCACGCGGTTGAGCGCGCCGACGTCGCGCGCCAGGCCCTGCATCTCGCCCAGGCCCTTGTGCACCTGCTCCAGGCGGTCGGCCACCTGCTTGAAGCTTTCGCCCAGGCGCTGCTCCAGCGTGGCGTGCAGCTTCTCGTCGACAGTGGCGCGCATCTGCTCCAGCTTCTTCTCGTTGCCCTCCTGCAGCGCGACGAGGCGGGCCTCCACGGCGCCGCGCAGTTCGGACTGTCGGCGTTCGCTGGCTTCCGACAACAGCCGCAGCTGGTCGGCCAGCGTTTCGCTGAACCGGCGCAGCGCGGCGTCGGTCTGCTGCTGCATCGCGGCCAGCTGGGTGCGGAAGGAGTCGATCTGCTCGTTCTGCGTGCGCGCCACGTCGCCGCCTTGCGTCAGCAGCATCTGCTGGAAGGTGCCCAGATCGGAACGCATGGCCCGGCCCTGGCGGCCGAGTTCGTCGCGCAGTTCGCGTTCCAGGCGTTCGATCTGCGGCCCGGCGCGATCCGGCGGCGGCCGCAGGGCCAGCCACAGCAGGATCACCACCCACAGCAGGTTCAGCGCCAGCAGCGCCGGCACGGTCCATTCAGGCATGGCCATCCGGTCTGTCAGCCGCGCTGCTGCAATTCAGCGGCATTGATCGGTGTCGGCGGCGTACCGCCGTTGAGCGCGGCGATCAGGTTGTCGGCCGCCAGTTCGGCCATCGCCACGCGTGTGGCCACGGTCGCGCTGGCAATGTGCGGCGTGAGCACGACATTGGGCACCTCCAGCAGGTCCGGATGCACGGCCGGCTCGCCCTCGAAGACATCCAGCGCCGCGGCGGCGATGCGGCGTTCGCGCAGCGCCGCAGCCAGCGCCGCGTCATCGACGATGCCGCCGCGCGCGATATTGGTCAGCGTGGCGGTCGGCTTCATCAGCATCAGTTCGGCCGCGCCGATGGCGTGGTGGCTGGCCGCCGCATACGGCAACACCAGCACCAGGTGGTCGGCCTCGCGCAGCAGCGTGGCCTTGTCGACCCAGCGTGCACCCAGCGGCGACTCGACTTCCGGCGCCAGGCGGCTGCGGTTGTGATAGATCACCTTCATGCCGAAGCCCAGGGCGCCGCGGCGCGCGATGGCCTGGCCAATGCGCCCCATGCCGAGGATGCCCAGCGTGGCGCCGTGCACGTCGCTGCCGGTTAACAAGTCCCACGACCACTTCTTCCATTCGCCGCGGCGCAGGAAATGCTCGCTCTCGGCCATGCGTCGCGCGGCGGCCATCATCAGCGCAAAGCCGAAGTCGGCCGTGGTCTCGGTCAGCACGTCGGGTGTGTTGGTGGCCAGCACGCCGTGTGCGCTGCAGGCGGGAATGTCGAAATTGTTGTAGCCCACCGCCATGTTGGCGACCACGCGCAGTTCGGGGCAGGCCGCCAGCAGCTTGGCGTCGATGCGCTCGCTGCCCGTGGTCAGCGCGCCCTGCTTGCCCTGCAGACGCTGCACCAGTTCGGCCGGCGTGTAGATGGCGTCATCGGCGTTGGCTTCGACGTCGAAGTGACGGCGCAGCCGCTCCAGCACGCGGGGTGGCACGACACGGGCGACGAGGATGCGGGCGGGCATGGTGGCGTGGGTCGGGTGCAGGACCGTTGATCTTAAGCAAACGGTCACCACCATCTGCACCGAACCCTGCGGGGCATAATTCGCCCCGCTACAAGCAATGACGACAACAGTCCATGATCCACTCGGTCGGCGCGTTCCTCTCCTTGTACGTGTTCTGGCTGCTGTTGTCGGGCTTCTTCACGCCGTTCCTGATGATCGCCGGCGCAGGCTGCGCGGCTGCGGTGGTGCTGTATACGCGTCGCATGCACGTGCTCGACCCCGAGGGCCAGCCGCTGCAGTTGCTGTGGCCGGCGGCGCTGTACTGGTGCTGGCTGCTGGTGGAGATCCTCAAGTCGGGCTGGACCGTCGTGCGCATCATCGTCGACCCCAAGCTGCCCATCAGCCCGACCCTGGTGCGCTTCAAGCCCAGCCAGAAGACGCCGGTGGGCCTGGTCACGCACGCCAACTCGATCACGCTGACGCCGGGCACCATCACGGTGGAGGCCGAGCCGCATCAATTCCTGGTCCACGCGATCACTCGCGACGGCGCCGCGGGCGCGGTCGACAGCGACATGGACCGCCGCGTGCTTCGCGCGCTGGAAGGTCACCGCAAGTGATGTTTGCCGCCGCCGCGTTGGCGCTTCTGGTGACGCTGGCCCTCGTGGTCGTGCGCGCCGCGCTGGGCCCAACCGTGTTCGACCGCGTGCAGGCCGGCAACACCATCGGCACCGTGGCGCTGCTGCTGCTGTCGGTGCTGGGTTTTCTGACCGGGCGGCCCGAATTCCTGGACCTGGCGCTGACCTACGGCCTGCTCAACATCATCGGCACGGTGGCGGTGCTCAAGTTCTTCCGTTATGGCGACCTGGGTGACCCCGGCGAGGAGCCCGAGGCGGCCCAGCCGCCGAGGGCAGGCCCATGAAGCTGCTGATCGACCTTCTCAGCTGGGCCAGCATCGTGGTCGGCGGCATCTTCTGCATCGTCGGCGCGGTCGGCATGCTGCGCATGCCCGACTTCTACACCCGCGTGCACGCGGCCAGCCTGGTCGACACGCTGGGGGCCGGTTTCATCCTGTTCGGCCTGCTGCTGCAGGCCGGCTTCACGCTGGTGGCCGTGAAGCTGTTGTTCATCGGCGCGCTGCTGCTGTTCGCCAGCCCCACCGGCACGCACGCGCTGGCCCGCGCCGCCTACGAGCGCGGTCTGAAGCCGCTGCTGGCCGAACCGGAGGAACCATCATCGAAGCCCTGATCATCAACGCGCTGCTGGTGCTGATGGCCGTCGTGGTGGTGGTGCTCGGCCGCAGCCGCAATCTCTTCTCGGTGGTCGTGCTCGGCGGCGTCTACAGCTTCATGATGGCCACCGTGCTGGTCGCCATGGACGCGGTCGACGTGGCCATGACCGAGGCCTCGGTGGGCGCCGGCGTCTCCACCGTGCTCTTCCTGGGTGCGCTTTACCTGTGCGACAGCGAGGAGGCCAAGCCGATCCGCAACCCGGTGCTGCCCGCGGCGGTTTCGCTGGCGGTGGGCGCGTTGCTGATCTATGGTTCCATGGGCCTGCCGATGTTCGACGACGTGCAGGCACCGATCCATCAGCACGTGGCCCCGCACTACCTGCAGCAGGTGATGAAGGAGACCGGCGTGCCCAACGTCGTGACCGCCGTGCTGGCCAGCTACCGCGGCTACGACACGCTGGGCGAAACCACGGTGGTCTTCACCGCCGGGGCCGGCGTGGTGGCGCTGCTGCGCCAGCGCCGCCGCAGCAAGAACAAGGAAGGCAAGGCATGAAGAACGACCTCATCCTGCGCGTCGTGGCCAAACTGCTCATGCCCTACATCCTGCTCTTCGCGCTGTACGTGCAGTTCCACGGCGACTTCGGCCCCGGCGGCGGCTTCCAGGCCGGCGTCATCATTGCCGCCACGATGCTGTTCTACGGCCTCATCTATGGCCTGCCGGCGGTGCAGAAGGTGATGCCGGAGCCCCTGGTCGAGTCGATGATGGCGGTGGGCGTGCTCGTCTACGGCGGCGTCGGCGTCGCGGGCCTGCTGCTGGGCGGCAACTACCTCGACTATTTCGTGCTCTCCCACGATACCGTGCACGGCCAGGAGCGCGGCATTTTCTGGGTCGAGGTCGGCGTGGCCATCACCGTCTCCGGCGTGATGATGAAGATCTTCTACATGTTCGCCGCCCGCCGCAAGGGCGAGTTCTCATGAACGGGCCACCGGGGTTGCCCGGTGTCATCGGGCACTTCAGCTATTTCGTCACCATCTTCCTGCTCGTGGCGGGGCTGTTCATCGTCATCGCCCGCGGCAACCTGATCAAGAAGCTGGTCGGGCTGGGCATCTTCCAGACCTCGGTCTACCTGCTGTACATCGCACCGGGCAAGCTGATCGGCGGCACCGCGCCGATCCTCAGCGACGCGTTCAAGATCTACTCCAACCCGATCCCGCACGTGCTGATCCTGACCGCCATCGTGGTGGGCGTGGCCACGCTGGCGCTGGGCCTGGCACTGGTCGTGCGCATCCGCGAGGCCTATGGCACGATCGAGGAAGACGACATCCTGCTGCAGGAAACGTCGCCAGGCAGCGGCGCAGACTGAGAATGAGCATCGCCACCCATCTGCCTGCGCTGCAGGTCGTGCTGCCGCTGCTGGCCGCGCCATTGACGGTGCTGCTGCGCCGGCCCGGCCTGGCCTTCTTGGTGGCCGTGGCGGCCAGCTGGTGCGCGCTGGCCATTGCGCTCGCGCTGGCCCTGCAGGTGCATGGCAGCGGGGTCATCTCGTATCCCATCGGCAACTGGCCACCACCGATCGGCATCGAATACCGCGTCGACGCCTTGTCGTCGGCGATGCTGGTGCTTGTGGCGGGCATCGCCTCGGTGGTGCTGCCCTTTGCACGCGGCAGCATCGAGCGCGAGGTGCCGGCGGCGCAGCATTACCTCTTCTACACGATGTTCCTGCTGTGCATGACCGGGCTGCTGGGCATCTCGATCACCGGCGACGCCTTCAACATCTTCGTCTTCCTGGAGATCTCGTCGCTGTCGACCTACGTGCTGATTGCACTGGGCCGCGACAAGCGGGCACTGGTGGCCGCCTACC
>Ga0138256_10005487_pt1 | contig 13405 bp, 28 predicted proteins | sample KNB2016incub_MG_FD_105486 | JGI IMG/M metagenome (GOLD analysis project Ga0138256, IMG submission 105486) | Active sludge microbial communities from wastewater in Klosterneuburg, Austria - KNB2014incub_MG | ecosystem: Engineered > WWTP > Activated sludge > Unclassified | place: Austria...
CAGATAGGAGAAGCTATAATATTATTAATGCCCGTATATAAACCAGATGAAATCAATCTAATCGCTGAATTAAAAACAAAACAATGAGCTATTTCAAAGAACAGATTTGTCGGATAGACCCGACTTGCACAAATATACAGCTTTCTGATCATATTGGCAATAGTTCTAACAAAATGTTGTTAGACTTGACCAATATAGATGAGGCTATATTTCATCTACAATACATTAAAAACAAATTAAATTCCGTAAAACCATCTTAAAACCAATAACCAAAACTATCAGGGCGGCAATTTTTGAGCCTTTAGGATTTTTGATTTTGCCGTCCCTGTTTTTAACAAAATAAAAAGTATGTTAGATATTAATAAAATAGCCGAAATCGGTGAGACAACAGAGCAGCAACTATGGGTTGTTTATATTGAAGACACAGGATATGAGCGATCCACTTCAATCGAATGTGTAGTTTCTGATTTAGAAGTATTCAAAAAATTGGCTAAAGAAAAATACGGTATAATTAATAAACCAATAGAAAATGAGTACGGTAGAGGCTCATTACATTATGAATACTCGGTTAAAAAATCTGAAAAATATTCAGAATATTACCATTTGGTTGCAGAGCCTAAAAAGTTAATAGTATAAAATAAACCATACGCTTTCCATACGCAAAGCATACGGTTTTCAAAATAAACCTTAGATTCTAAATGTAGAATCGTAGTTTAACCATTGTCAGGGCTGGGCGGTGTCGTAGCCGTCCAGATTTTTAAAGTATTTATGAAGGACTGGATACAAGACACATAACTCATTGATAATCAATTAGTTATGACTTTACCTTCGCCATATTACATTATGGTCTCCAGATAAGACTTATTTATAAACAATTAAAAATCAATTAGTTATGTTAACAACAACAGATAAAAACAAAATATACAACACTATTCTATATGCGTACACTGCATTAGATAGAGGCTGTTTATCTATGCCTACCAAAGTAGGAAATAATGTATTAGCGTCTAATACATGGGATTTAGTTTATTTTGACGCCAAGTATGCTACAGGGGTTGTTCACAATCCTTATTATTATAAGGTTGATAATTTTTTAAATGCCGAAAATAATTGCGATATGCTTTTAGAGTTGCGTATTCTTAATTCACTTCTAAAGGGTAATTTAAGAGCTAAGAAGCAAATTAAATACCTTAAATTTGGCAATACTAACATTTGGATAAAATCTATAAAGGGTTGGATTACTATAAGCGAAGCATTAGGTTGTCCTATTCGCTTGTGCTATGTATGTGAGGATTGGGTTACTGTTAAAATAGGAGAAATTACTGTTATTAGTGGTAAGTGTTCATTTGTTGAAAATCATAATTGTATTGGAATTATAGATATTAAAATCAATTAGTTATGACAAAGAACAGATATAACAAAGTTAGAAAAGCCATTGATGCATACGCTGTTTACATTTATGAGCGATTTGCAGATAAAAAAGGATGGGTTTATATGACATTGGCACAGCAACAAGAAGCATATAAAGCCGTTGGTATGAAAATTACCAATAAATTGCGCTCACAGGTGGAAGTATATGAGTTTATTCATAATAAACCTTATACTTACTCTGCCTATGTAAATGTGACAAAAAAGAGATGACTACTTGGACTGGTGAAGTTCTTGGAACTATTCAGTTCTTAACCAACTCATCAAGACCTTCGATTCAAGTTACTGCTATAAATGGGCTAACTTATAAAGGATCATACTATAAGCAGTCTGGTAACTATTGCAGGGTAAAAGCTATTTCAAAACCTTAAAATAAATCAATTAATTATGTCAAATACAGAACTAAGAATGAGAGTAAAGTTTAACGGAAATAGCTTTTACCCTTGTTTTGGAGAAGGGTCTTTATATTGCACGATGGAGCATATAGATGAAATTGTATATGGTTACAATGAGAGACATTTAGCCAAGATCAATCTATCCCATCTCCTTGAAGAGCAGTGGAGTATGCATAATGGTGACTGTTATTATCGGTATGGGATAAAGGGATACAGTATCACTACTTATAATTCAGATCCTAAGTATTATGCGGTGGATTCTTATGGAGATATTATTTACTTCTCAAAGAATTGGAGAGAAGAGGAAAGGTATATGGGGAGAAGCAGGGTTACTGCTGTGCCTAAAGGAAAAACTATTAATACAGATGGTGTATCTGAAATAGGTGGATTTAGGTTATCTAATGAGATTGGACTATCTCAAATTAAATTTATATAATAAAAGTTAAAAATCAATTGGTTATGCAAGATAAATTAAAGAAATTCGAAAACCAATTTGAAGAGTATTTGGTGAAAAAGAACGAAACCAAACACAATGCCCTTCTCTTGGTTAAGCAAATAGCAGTAGATATCCTTAAAAAAGAAAAGGATTTAGATGAGTTTTTTATGTGTATGGGGTCTTGGTTCTTTACATACAAGAAGGATAATACCACCGCCTATACTGCTGACTCTGATAGCCGTGTATCTGATATGACTAGCTTTATTGACAAGTACAACAAGGAACTCAATCTTACTGGAATGTCTATTCGGGTTAAAGCCGATGGAAAAGCTAGATTTGACTGGTAAACAATTTAAAACTAAGCAATGTCACATTTAGCCGCAATAGAATCCATGATCAAGTCTATTCCAAAGGAATCTAAGTACTCTATAACAGAGCTTTTAGACACTTATGATGATGTTGGGGAAGCTTTGCTTGAAGGAAATAACCTTATAAGGGAATTAAAAGATAAGCACAATGTACCAGAAGATGACATACAGTGGTTTGAGGTCAACAACTATAAAGCTACTTGTAAACTGTATGCTTTGGTGGATAGGCTTGGACCAAACGACGTACTTATAAGGCTATTTACCATTTAAAACAAAATTATTAATTAATCAAATAAAAAAATCGTTTATGAAATTTACATTAAAATTAGAAAAACAAGGTGGGTGGGCTGTAAACTTCACAAGTTACAAAAAAATTTATGGACTAGAACTGCTTAGACTTGCCCGAAAAGTATCTGGGATTAAGCTAAAGCATGAACTAATTGCAGACTACAAAGAACCTGCAATAAAAGGAATCGACGTTATCTTAGAACTTACAGAAAGCGAGGTAATGCAAATGGAACTCTGGTTTAAAGATAAATCTGATACTTCTCTTTATGTTAAAGATGGTGCATTTAATGCACACATAAAAATAAATTTCGAGATCGACCGCAACATGGAATCAGGCGAAGTCTTAAAAGTTACTCCTCTTCTAAGGATAGATCAAGATGCGCTTAGAGCTGCAGCATTGGCATACGCTATAGACCTGTATAACAAATAATTAATTTAAAAGAATCACAAGCGACTTTAACTAACCAATAAAGTAGTTCCGATGGCTTGATCTGTAAAAACCTCGTGAATGAGCTAAGATCAAGCCATTTGGACAAATTTAAATCATCAATCAATCAATTTATTAAAAATGGCAAAAATAAACATTAACGACAAAATTGCAAAGCTACATTCTAAGGCTTATGATCTAGCTATACAAGAAGTAGAACGATTAGCAAGAAAAATTCTTGCCGAAAATCCAGAGCTAGACGAGTTTATAATGAATGTTGGATATTATTTCACCTACAAGGATCCAGATAGAAATGAAACTCCATCATACGACGAGCCTTTCTTAGAAGAGCTTAACGAATTTATGGACAAATGGGACGAGGATCTTAATATTAGCAATAGGCACGTTACAAGATTTAGCCTTACTGAAAACCCTATTGTATTAAATTAATCATTATTTCAAAGAACTTCTGCGACTTAAGAAGCAGACATAAAGATAGTGATAATCAATAAATTAACCAAATTTTTTAATCATAAAAAACAAGAAAAATATGTCCTTTTTTAAAGAAAAAATGAACGAATTAAGGAAAAAATTCGATGGAACTATTGAAGGAATTGATTCGGGTGCTTTTAATACCATCTTTGATGATTTTCATCTTAAGTTTTCAGAAAAACACGACCTGCCGCCTATCTACGTTTGGGAAGATGGATTTGTGCAAGGAGAGGCAAGTCCGAATGATTTAGTTGAACTAGAAGCTAATTTGGAAGAAATGTACAATACAGAAATTGAATTCAGTATTGATGTCGATGGTGATTACGATGCAATAGAATTACTTAAATTCCTAGATAAAAAGTTTATCGAAGGATTTGAAGAGAAGGTAGATGAGTTTTTGTCTAAAAAAACTGCACAGCAAAGGCAATTTGAGCAAGTTAAGGATAAACTACAATCACTTTTGTGTAAAATAGAAGAGACTATGAAATTAATGCCAACAAAAGGACAAAACAAAATGGATTGTAAAAAAATTCATATACTGCATCTTGCAAACGAATTGAGCTATGTCGTTGATAAAATTGAATTTAAAGACTTTACACCAAACGAGCATTCAGGGGATTTTAAACTTTCTTATTCTTAAACTTATGGACAAATACTTAGTACAAATAGAGTTCAGATATAATGACGCACAACTTTGGGACAATAATAGAAAAGGTATTTATTCTGATAGAAGCAAGCTACTTACAATAGGTGTTTATGATGCAATTAATGAGGCGAGAGATGCTGCGCATAAAGAACTTGATTATATTGCAGGACTATTTGGCTTGTTTACATATCCAAACGACACAAAAGCTAAAAAAGTATTATTTTATGATCATGGCCCAAATGTTATAACAAACAAAGAGTACATAAATACTCCATTTGACTTCTTTGTTAAGATAAACACACTTGAGTGTGGGCATATAGGCGAAGCGATCACAGAAGCAGTTGAAGCAACAAACAGATATAAACAATATTTAAAATACAAATAATCATGAAACTAATTACCTTAACAGTCGAATTTGTAAATAAGGTTTATGCGATGGGAAGCCGAAAGATAATAAAGGAACGTCCCTCTGGACAAAGGTTTGCTTATTGCGGCTATTCTAAAAAAGAATGCCTAGAAAAAGCCAAGTCTGATGGAAGACATAATGCTATGTATCGCAAAACATGGGAAATTATTGAAGAATAGCTAATATTTCAAAGAACTTTTGACAACATAAAGATACTGAAAATCAATTAATTAAATAACTTTTTAATATAAAAAAATGGAACAAGAAGTAAAAATAACTATCCGTGCTGGTGTACAGGCAGAACTAAGCAGAAAGCAAATTAAAAAATCATTCGATGAGCTGCTTCTAAAAAATAAAATAGATGCAAATGTTATTGACATCAGAGAAGAGGCTGAAATTTACAACGCTGCGCAACAATGCTCCGTTGAATTAAATTGCAAATTCTTTATTCAAGATGCCAACGGCAATTTGCTCAAAGATTTGGAAGAAGCCATCAAAGGTAAAAATGGTGAAGGATTTACAAAGGATAATTCATGTCCTTCACAGGCACAGGCATTTGACTTTGACTATCAAGCGCAAGGATTTATTGACAAGAATGGTTGGCTACTATGTGAAGTAGTACAGCTTCCGTATATTGTGATAAACAAGGATAATATCAAGATAGCTGCACTAACAGAGTATTCAGATGCTTCTAACTTGTTAAAGGCTTCTAGTGATGCGAAAGGGATTTATCTTGGTTGGTGTTCAGAATTTAAAGATTAAAGCCATGAATATATTTAAAGTAAACATAATCGAAGACAAAGAGAAGTTAAAAACATACATAGATATTGCACTTACCGAAGAACTGCATGGCAAGAGCTTTGTGAACAATAAGCGATATATCTGTACTGATGGCAATTTTATATGTATATGCGACAAGGAAGGATTGGATCCTAATTGGAGCATTATCTGGACAAGCGATAATGATGTTGCATTCACGAGCAATTACTACATATCCAAGTTTATAGACGACAATGAAGATATTAGTGATAATGAAATAGGAATTCTAAACTACAACAAACTAGACAAGCTCCAGAAATTTATTTTGCTTATTTCCAGAGAAAAATTTGCTTGGGAAAATAACATCAAGTACTGGAAGGCAGAAAAAGACAAGCTAATCAAAATAGTAATGGACTATATTTCAAAGAACTTCCCCAAAGATAATAAAAATATTTAACTTTAACCAAAATTTTATATTATGATTTTAATGGGATCTTTACAGTCAGTTGAAAGATTTAACATTGGAAATTATTCTTTTCCAGTATCGGTACACAAAAGAAATTTAACAAGAAAATTTCTAATACCAAAAAAACTTGCAACACATATCCTTGCTAATGAAAAAGGATATGACAATAGCAGCGTTTCCGAAATTAAAACAAGCCACATCACTTTTTTTAAAGTGAGTAACAGCACTATTTCTGTTAAGCTTTATTGCAATAATCAAATTACTAAAACCATAAAAATAAAGTCTTATGCAGCCTAAGTATTGTATCGCTAAATTGGTTAGTGGAAATGAAATTTATATCACAAGTCTGCTTCCAGAAGAATGGTCTGATGAAGAAACTCTATCTTCACAGGTGATGACATTCAGCAAGGATTATGCTGAAAAAATGTGCGAAGAAATTGGTGATGGCGCATTTATTTGTGATCCCCCAGAGTTTACATTTGCTGACATAATAGAAGATCTGGAATGATTATAGTTATTTTAATCTGCTATGTATTAGATTCATTGCTTGGAATTATTTTTTATTCAGTTCCAAAATGTTTAAAAAATTGCGACATAAAAATAAAATTCATGTATGTTTTTAATGTCAAAGAATTTACGTTAGATTCACAACGATACAAGATAAACAAAAACGGTAAAACAAAAAAAGAAATTCTAATAAAAATATGAAAGTAATTCAACCAATTGTAGCTCCATATATCAACATACTCATTGACGACAAGTCAAGGCAGAAAACTCTTTATGCTATTGGAGTAAGTGTAGAAGACTTCACCGAGAGGCTAGAAAAAGCAATGGTGAATTTTAAAACACACAAGAAAAAAGGATCTACTAAGATTAAATTCTATAACTACGAAGGCAAGTCTATATCTGGTCTCCAAAAGCAAAGGAGATATATGATTAGCGTTGACGAAGCTGAAAAAATATTGTTAAACTTAAATTAACTTTGTCCAGTTTATTTGGTAAAAAACTAACGTGCCAATGAAGAAGTCAAAAAAAATAAATTCAAAAAATAGCACAATATCATTTGAGACATTTAGAGAGATTGGAAGTTACACAATTGGTAATTTAAAGCAAGAAAAAGCAGATTGCTTCAATGGCTTAGTATCTATAAAAAAATATAAAGTAACGTTGGCGGCTTTGCGATGGTTGGGAATTTGGAATACGAATGTTCAACCCTTGCACAAAGCTAAATAGTAGTAAAAAAGTTCAATTAACCACGTCTGCCCAACTATTGCAAAACCGATGTTAGCAGTAGCCTTTTTGGTCAGTCGTACAAACCAAAAAAAAATGAGTAAATACATAACAGATTTTCAGCAAACAGGAATATCGACTATTAATGTTGATTTAGTTTGCAAAGATTGGAACGATAGGTTTTCAATTTACACTTGGATAAATGATAATGAGGAGCAATATACCTTTGTTGTTAATGGAAAGCGTAAAAACACAATGCTTTGCAAAACAAAAATATCAAAACAACAAGCATTAATAGTTGCTAATAAATTAAATCTAATTCATAGAAAAGACCACACATTTAGAAGTGCAGGTAGTTTTCACACTAAAAGTTTTATTAAGTCAGAAATTGAAAGGATTGCCAAAATAAAACAAGAAAAAGAATTTGAGTTAGAACATATCTCTAAAATGCTGTTTCATTATGAGCGGTGTCTTTAAGGTTACTGCTAACAGTTGGTATTTGCGTAGTGGCTTTTTTTGCGTTGGTTCGTGTGTTGGCAAGCCATTACGCAAATACATTGTTGAACGCAGTTGTTTCCCTTTGTGTTCTTTGAAATAAAAAGTTATAGAAAGTTTGTGGTTTATTTAGAAGTTTGTATATTTGCAGTATGATTAAGGGTTTTAGATATAGAATTTTGCCAAACAGCACACAAGAGCAGCAGATAAACCAAATGCTCGGTAATGCTCGGTTTGTCTATAATTGGGCTTTAAAAACAAGAATTGAAGCATACCAAAAAGACAAAAACAAAGTTTCTGCATTTACCCTTATGACGGAATTAACCAAATTAAAAAAACAACCTGAATATAATTGGCTAAATTTATCGGTCGCACAAAGTTTACAGCAGTCAATTGTAAATATGGAAAAAGCATTTACAAGATTTTTCAGGGAGAAAAATGGGTTTCCAAGGTTTAAGTCAAAACATCGAAGCAAACAAGTGGTCGGATTTCCACAAAATACAAAGGTTGATTTTGAAAATGGTAAGGTATCTGTAAATAAAATAGGATGGTTGAGAGCAAGAATAAGCCGAACATTTGAAGGGAAAATAAAAACTTCAACTATTGAAAAGACTGCGACAGGCAAATACTATATTTCGATTACAGTAGAGCTTCCTGATATAAAGATTAAACAGAAACCGATTAAAGCATATACAGCCGTTGGAATTGATACTGGAATTAAAACGTTTGCAACGTTTTCAGATGGGAAAGAAATTGAAAATCCGAAGCATTTAAAATCCAATTTAAAACGGTTAAAAGTTCTTTCAAAAAGAGTAAGCAAAAAAGTAAAAGGAAGTAATAATAGAAAAAAAGCGGTAAAGAAACTTGCGGTATTGCACGAAAGGATTGCAAACCAAAGATTAGATTTTCTACATAAAACCACTACTGCGATAGCCAAGCAGTACGATACGGCAATAGTTGAAAACCTAAATATTTCAGGTATGCTAAAAAACCGAAAACTATCACAAAGTATTGCCGATTTGGGATTGGGGAGATTTTACACTTTGCTGGAGTACAAAATGAAAGAAAATGGTGGTAATTACATTGAAATAGGAAGGTTTGAGCCAAGTTCACGTCTTTGCACTTGTGGCACTATCAACAAAGATTTAAAGTTATCTGATAGGGCTTGGACTTGCCAAAGCTGTGGAAAAACTCACCAAAGAGATTGGCTTGCTGCAAATAACATTAAAAGGTTTGGTTTGAAAGACCAAAACTTAATAACATTCACGGCAGGAACTGTCGGGTGAGCCTGTGGAGTTGCCGACATTGGTCGGGGCTATGAAGCAGGAATGATTGTAGGGTCTTTGTGTTCTTACAATTGCGTTCAACTCTTGTGTTTGCGAAAGATTTGTAGTGCTTTTTGCATTGTAGTTATAAAACAAATCCATCATTCAATTCAAGTATATCTTTTTTTATCTGGTCCAGTCCAATTCTTTTTACAGTATGGAAAATATTTAAATCGTATTCAGTTTTATCTACCTTTGTTTGGAGTTTTTGAATAGAATACTTTTCTTCTATTATGGAGTAAAACATACTAGAGTCTGGTACGTCTGATAAAATATAAACTTTTAGATAATACTTTTTGATCCTTTCTATTTCAGTGAAGTCACCATAGTTTTGAAAAAGAAAAGATATGCAATTTATTCCTAGCTTTTTTAAAAAAATGTATATGATTATATTGGTACAAATTACTATATAGTGACTCTCAATTGGCAAGTAACTTCCAAATAACTTGTCTTGGTATTCTGTTGTTAAAATTATTCCTAAGTTTGCTTTAAATATTGTAACACCTGTATCTGTTTTTAGCGCAAATGATTCTCTTAATTTTATTTTATGGGTTATGTTTGTATTTGAGTGATACACTATTGAAGCAGATACGATTTTTCTAAAACCAAAATTAAGTATATCATCTGGTGTTAGGAAATACTTCTTTATTGCTTCAATATCTTCTTTGAGAATTGATTTGCTGTACTTTAATACAGTTATAGAATAACACATCTCCGTTTTCAATGTAGCATCTTTATTTTTGGGTTAGAAAATCTTTTCATAAATGCAGCATCTTTTTGAAACTCGTGCTTTTCTTCTAATTCATTTACGTAGTACATTGATCCATCTGAATCTATTGTTTTTATCCACTTTATTCCAGAATATTTACAAATGTAGTTTCCATTTTTTTTGTTTGGAGGAACTATTAATTTGTCTCCTTTATAAATCAAAAATATCTCGATAGGTGTTTTTGTTGCTATTGCTTCACTTAATAGTTCACGATCTTCCTTGTCTGGCTTAAATCTTATGTGGTCGCATGATATTGTGCAAATACACATTTTTTTTGTTAGTAGCTGCACAAATGCTACGTTTAATCCAAATTTCATACGTAGTTTTTTAATATTTTGTTATACCTTTCGATGTTAGTCTGGCATCTTTTTATTTTTTCTCTTAATCTATGTGCTACAATTCTTTTTGCAGTTAATTCATCTGTGACGTACTCTGTGTTCTGTCTCAAATATGAAGTCACAGACCTTTTCCTTTTTTTATCAAAATTAATTATAGCAGCCCTAAATGTAATTGGGTTTATTGAAGCATACTCTTCTATAATTCCTTTCTCTGGATTATTTATTATGTATATTTTGCTTTTTTGCATCATTAATTTTTTTCAATAAATCGCTTGGTCTGATAGAGTACTTTTGAAAATAATTTATAAAAGCATACTCGAATACTGCAATTTCTTCCTGTCTCTTAAATCCACTAATAGTAGATGTAATTTCTTTTATTAATTTACTGCCAAGTATTCTGATCAGAATCTTTTCACAATATACAAAATATTTTTCATTGTAGAAAAAACTTTTTTTCTTTTCAAATTCCGTAAACATCTGCTCCATTGATGCAAGTGCGAATTCATTATTGCTCATAATAATTTTTTTACAACATTATATCCAAATGACTTTGCTTTGTTGTTTGCGTTTGATTGAACCTTGTTTATATTGTCTTGAAGGTACACAGTTCTTGTATTTGTGATAAGCTCTAGCTTATTTTTTCTAAGCCTATAGTTAAGAGCGTACATTTTTCGTCTCTTCGTAAGTGAAGTTATTTTCATGTTCTAATTCTTTTAATTTGTCGAATACTATTTTTTGCCAGTTATACATATTTTTATCAATGCCATGCCTATCAGCATAAGTATGGTACGCCCAATGTTGTTTTAATCCTTTTAGCTTTGCGTACAAACGAAGCTCGTGGTCTTTTAGTTTTTCCCATCTCAATTTTATAAGCCTAGAAATTCTTATCGCATTTGCTGATAATACTTTTAGCTCTATTCCGTTTATCTTTATTTTTTCCTCTTCCTCTTGATACCCTACTATCTCTGCTCCGCAAGAACATATTTTTGTGATCTTTATTTGCCCACAAGCTTTGCATCTTACTGGTTTTTTGAAGCCTTTCTTTTTTACTCCAGACTCTAATGTAAGGTCATTGTCATAGTCCTCGAAAAATCCATGTTCCTCAACATTTCCGCAAAAGTCTATTACATTGCAAAATGTTTTTCCAAAGCAAGTTCTAGTTACCCTACCAATCATCTGCAGATATCTCGCAAATGATTTTGTCTTTTTCAAAAGAACACAATTTATTGCTGATGGGAAGTCTGCTCCCTCTGTAAGTATGTCGCAGTTTACTAAATCATTGATTTCACCAGAATTAAATTTTTCATATATTTTTATCCTGTCTGATATTTCCGTCTCTCCTGTGACATAGGCAACTCTTCTTCCGCTTCTTTTTAGTGACTCATAAACTTCAATTGTATGTGCAACGTTAATGCAAAAGTACATTGATTTTTGTGGATACTTTGCCATATTTCTAGTAACCTCTTCAACTATATCATACTTCTTGAATTTCTCATATAGTTCTTTTTCGTCATAGTCTCCTTTAGTTATTTTTACAGTGCTAAAATCAACTGATCCAACACCTATGTAATTTGCTTGCATGAGGTATCCTTGCTGAATAGCTTCTTTTGCTTTAATTGGATTCACCAAAGCATCAAAACTATCTTTTAGTGGCTTTCCATCTCTTCTAAATGGAGTCGCTGTTATGCCAAGAAGTTTGTATTTTTCAAAATGGTTTAATATTTTTGAATACTCATTTGTTGCAACATAATGTGCTTCATCAATTATTATGAGATTGAAATTATCTCTCGGAAAATCATTAAGCCTTCTGCATAGACTCTGCCTACTTGCCACCTGTACTGGCTTTCTATATTCTTTTTTTTCTGACCCTAATACCAGTCCATTGTCAACGCCAAATTGTTTTTTTATACGATCAGAAAATTGCCTAACTAATCCATCTCTATGGACCACAATCAAAATTCTTTTATCCTTATCGTACCCATCTTTAATTATTTCACCACACAATGTTGTCTTTCCAAGACCCATGGCCAATACAAGAAGGACTCTATCAATAGAGTCTCTAAATGCAGAGTAAGTCATTGACTTTCCTTTTTCTTGATATGGATATAATTTTACTATTTGGCTCATTTTTTAAATATGATTAACATTTATTGCGTATATTTTTTAGTACACGCCACTTTTATGGCGTAAAGCGAATTGTTAGCCGCAATACGCAGACACCCTACGAATTGCAGAAGTGAAATATTCATTATCCTTTTCCATTCCGACAAATTTTCGATTTGACTTTTCACAAGCTATTGCCGTTGAAGCTGAACCAAAACAATTATCCATTACTGTATCACCTTCGTTTGTGTATGTTTTGATAAGGTATTCTAATAGCTCTATTGGCTTTTCAGAACTATGAACTCTTGAATAATTATCTACACATTTAAAGTCCAAAACATTATTAGGATAACGTGTTGTTTTTCCTCCTTCATAATTTCTTTTATTCGTTCCGTGATATGCTTTACCGTTGCTACAACCCTTTGCACTGTTTGTTGGTATATGTCCATCAGTTATTTGTGGATAGTATTTACCTTTTTTAAAAATGCAGATTTCCTCCACTTTTCTAACAGGCATCCGTTTGGCGTGAAAAAAGTTTGTTGCCTGATTTTTTATCCAGTACCAACAATATCTAAAATCTCTTTCGTTGCTTGCAATTATTTTGGTAGTAAACGGCTGTGCAGAAAACAAAGCTATTGTACCGTCTTTTTTTATTACCCGATTATAGTGTTCCCAAAGGCTTTTAATATCAATATGTTCATCCCATTTAGGAGCAGTAACACCGTAAGGCAAATCACACAAAATCATATCAATGCTTTTATCTTCAATGTGTGACATAATCTCAAGGCAATCACCCTGATAGAATGTACTGCGGCTAACATCGGTTTTGCAATAGTGGGGCATTTGTGGTATATCAATCATTTGTAATCCTATTAAACATTAGTTGTGGGTTGAACATTTGTGCCTTGAAACCCCACCATCGCAAAGCCGAGAACCGTTAGTGGCAAATGCTACCTTACTGCTTCGATTTGACATTCTGCTTTTTTACAGCGTTATTCAAAGCGTTTTCCATCCATAAGGTAAGATTACCCCCA
>Ga0138256_10005488_pt1 | contig 13405 bp, 5 predicted proteins | sample KNB2016incub_MG_FD_105486 | JGI IMG/M metagenome (GOLD analysis project Ga0138256, IMG submission 105486) | Active sludge microbial communities from wastewater in Klosterneuburg, Austria - KNB2014incub_MG | ecosystem: Engineered > WWTP > Activated sludge > Unclassified | place: Austria...
CATTTTCGGTGTACAAAATGTGAGACAATACAATGTCTACCCTCAATAGTTGAGTTTATTGTACCCCCTAAATATAAAGTGCAAAGAATGAATTGTGTTCTTATTGGTGTTTGTAAAGATTGTTCGTAAGGTAGGCCATTGACAACGCCAAAAACAATGTACAAAAGGTTTTGAGTCATATTTCAAACATGTTCTCCTTACGCAGGCTGCCCATTTTTATGCCGTTCAGCAAGTCGTGTCATGAATAGTAAGCGGTAGGTCGGGGAGAAAAGTGGCGGGTAAGTATAGGAATTAGGCTCTTACAGGGTGACAAAATAGAGTTAATGAAAAAGGGTTACAACTGCCTATGAAATAAGCAATTGTAACCCTCTTGCTACGTATCAAAAGTTACTTCTTAGGGGCACTGATGACGTTTAGGTAGCGGCCCATCCAGTAGGGCAGGAGCCAAATGTCGCCTGCGCTGTGCTCGGAGGTGCCGTTGCTGCCCGTGCGGTCGAGGTGAAACATGTTGCCGTTGTGGCGCTGTACAGGGCGCTCGTCAGGTGGCAGCACTTCTTTGAGCGTTTGGTTGCGGAAGTTCGGCGCTAATTTTTCCACGTCTTTGCGGTGGCTGTTGGAGATGGCCCAGTCGATGAGGTCGAGCGGGTGCTCTCTTAGGTACCAAGCGGCTTCGTTGAGGTCAAATTCTGACGTGCCCGTCAAGGCCGTGAAAATGTTCCAAGCTCCTTCTTTTTCGGGGCGCTCGATTTCCCAGTGGTCGATGATGGCCTCTTTGTATTTGGCTTTAAGCGTGTCGTTGAAGGCATAACGGTACAGCCCCCAATAGCTCACAAAATACATTTCGTCGTCGGAGTGATTCCAGCCGTCGGAGAGTAGCTTGCTGAGGTCGTCGGCTTCGCCGGGCGCGGGGCCGATTTCCTTCATAGGTCGCATGAGGTTTTCCAAATACCCGTGTTTTTGCATCAGCTCAAACGCTTTTTCTTTGTAGATTTCTTTCTTGGTGAAATGATAGGCTGTTTGCAGCATTGCCGTGATATTGGACGAAGTAATCTTACGGTCACCTACGTTTTTGGGCATAGCATTGACGTATTCTGGACTCCAGCGGCCCCAAGTGGTCGGTTTGCCGTCGTAGTCGATGAGGTAGTAATTGTTCTTGACGATGTGGCTCATCATGGTGTCAATCAGCGTAATGGCACGACTTTTCATGTCGGGGTCGTCGATGAGTTCGGCCATGGCACCGAAGGCAAAAATGTGCCCCACGGCTTCGTCGCTGCTGGTGGTGGCTTTCCAATCCCATTCGGGGTCGGCGGCGTGTTGCCAGCGCTCGGGGTCGGAAAGTTGCGAAATATACCCGCTCCGCTCAAACGACCGCGACGGGAATCCAGGCACGGGGTTGATGGTGTAAAGGCGCTCCATGGCGTCGAGTGCCTCGCGGCAATTTTGGAGGGCATCTTTGTCTTTGGTCACGGCGTAGCGGAAAATCTCACCGCCCAAATACATCGAAGTCCATAAGCCGTCGTTGTCGGAGTCGGCGAGGTAGCCAGAGGCAATATTGCCTTTTTCCATGTTGTCCAAAGAGGCATTAAAACCGTTGCGAATGTGGCGACTGCGTACCTGCTCTTCGTAATACATGGCTTTTTCTTCCAAGGTCATTTGTTTGAAACAAATCTGACCCAATCCTGCCGTGGTCAACACCAGCACGGATTTGTTGGGGCCTTCGGCAATATGAACGATGCTATTGCTTGGCAACCAGCGCTCACCGTTGTAGTAGTCAAATTTACCGTCGGCGCGGAGCGCAAAAGCGCCGTTGGTGGTGCCAAACCACACTTTATCGCCGATGGCATCCACGGCGGTAATTTCGGTCCACGGGAGCTTTTTACGGATTTCACCCACTTGTTTTTTGGAGGTGATGTCCCATTCGATGTAGCCGTCGGGCGTACCGATGAAGAGTTTTTTTCCGTCGTCGGTGAGGTCAAAGGCCGTAAATGCGGCACCCTGAAAAGCGTTGGGCAGTTGATTGCCCGCTAAGGTGTGCAATGATTTTTTGCCCAAAATCCAAAACGCGTCGGCGTCGGCTTGGTAGCGAATCGAAACTACTTCATCGCCGCCCAAATCGCCTTTCCAGAGCGAGGTCGAATCTTTGAGGAGTTGCAGGGATTTGCCGTCTGAAACCAAAAATGTAAACGCTTTTCCGCCCGCAAAAATCCGGGAGTTAGGAAGGGCGTGCTTGGAGAAAAGCTTGCCCGCCCAGGCGTTGCTCAACACGGTTTTGTCGTCCAAAAACACGAATTGATTTTCGTAGACACCCAGCGCGGCGATTTTTTTGTCTTTCAACGGACGATAAGTGCCGTCGGCTTGGAGTTTTCCGTGGTACAAAAAATGCCCGTCGTAGGGTTGAAACAGGCCAGCGCTAGACAGGATTTTCACCACGCCGTTGCGGTCACTGAACGCTGAAAGCAACGTACCTTGGGTGGGTTCGGAATAATATTTGACGCTGTAATCCTGCCAAAAGGGAACGTCTTCGTAGACGGGTTGGGTAGTGGTGTTTTTGCTGCACGAAAGGAACAATCCAAGACAACACAGCAATAGAAAGGTGGTTGAACGCATTTTGAGTGAATTACGAGTTATGAAATAGGATTGGTGAATGTTAACTGATAAATGTTAAATGAAAGTGTTATCGTATCATGCCCAAGTAGCGGCCCATCCAGTAGGGGAGTTGCCAGAAAACGGGCTCCCGCTCCCGGTGCGGCTCGCCTCCAGCGGCAGTCCACGGGTTTTTGTCCCACCTCACGGTCATGCGGAGGCTGGCTGGTTGGAGGATGTTTACTTGTTGGTCTTCCAGTACGGGGGTTCGTACAATTTTCAAGTCTTCGCGTTGGGTATGGTCAATGCGCCAGTCGATGAGGTCGAGCGGGGTATCTACCAGAAAATCAACGGAATTGGCGAGTTCAACTTTTTGGTTTCTTGCGTAGCAATAGATAAAATTGATGAGTGGATTATGGTCGGCTTTGCGTTTTTCAAACCATTCGTCCATGTGTTTTTGGTAGAAAGCCAAGCGTTGCGGGTCTTTTTCGCATTTCAGCAATATCGGATAAATATACGCTTGTAAGACCGCATCAAAATAGATAAACCACGCGGGGTTTTGGTTGACTACCTGCGCCATGTTTTCCAGATAATGTTCCTTTTCGATGAGCCGCAGGTACTCTTTTTGGTATTTATCGTCGTTGGTCATGTAGTGCGCCAATTTCAGAAAACCCAGTAGTTCCATCGAATTTTGGTTTTTATCGGGGGCCCATTCTGGGTCACGGTTGAGTTGGTCGGGCGACCACACCGACCAGCGCGTGGGCTTGCCGTCGATGTCCACAAAATTGTAATTGTGTTTGATGAGGTAATCTACGATGCGCGCCACGTGCTTACGCACAAGGGCTTTTTCGGTTTCGTCGGCCACCAATTCGTAGTAAAAATAGTAGCCAAACATGTGTCCGCACATTTCGTCGCTGCTGGTATCGCCTTTCCAGAGCCATTTGCCATCTTTAGATTTCCGCCAACGCACTTCCACGGGCTTGAAGCGTGGCTCCTTAACGAGTTCGTCGGCCAGTTCTTGGGGTGAAAAGCTGCGGTTTTTGTCGTGAAGCTCGCCTTTCCAATCAACAGGGACGATTGTTCGGGCAAAAAAACCTTCGGTATCGGTCACTTCCTGCAATAATTTCAGAAATCCGAAGGCTTTTCGGGCGTTCTCCTTAGCGTCGGGACTTTTGGTAACGGCGTACCGAAAACACTCCATGGCGAGGTAGTTGCCCGTGTATTCGCCGTCGTTGTCATCGTCTTCGGGCTGCCAAGTGGTCAAGTCACCTGCTTTTTCTAAGCGGCATTGGCCAGCAATCCACGGCGCGCGGATGTGGCGTTTGAGAAGTACATCGTGGAAGTAATCGTTTTTCTGGGCCAAGGTCATTTTTTGACGTTTGATAACACTCACCCCTTTTTTGGTTGCAATCCAAGCGTTGCCGTTTTGGTCAAAATCAATGTCAACCACGTGGTCGTCGAGTAGCCAACGGCGGGTAAAACGCAATGAGTGGGTACCGTCTGGATAATAACGAACCACGCCTTTCTCGGTGCCGATCCACATCGTGCCGTCGGGTGCTGCTTTGACGCAGGTCACATACACGGTTGGGAGGCCTTCGGCGGGGGTGAGGGTTCGTATTTTTTTTCCATCTTGAAGGATGCTTACTCCCCCCAATCCCCCTGCCCAAATTTGTTGCTGCGTATCCAATGCGCTACCTTTTATATATGCGCTCAAAAGCTCATTTTTATTCCTTAAAATTCTGGTTTTTTCTACCTTATTAATATTATATAATCCAACATCACTGGAGAGCCATAAATTTCCTTGGGAATCGGTCATGGCATGGCGCACCGAGCGGGGAATTTCCCAGTCTTTTTTTACAAACCGCTGCCCGTCAAATTGCCAAATTCCTTTGGGGCCGATGGCCAGCAGCCCGTCTGGCATGGGGCAGAGGGCAGAGATGGGGGCTTCTACACCCGCGAGGCGTTCGAGTTTTTTGTTGCGTGACCGATAAATGCCTTCCCAAGTGCCTACCCAAGCCGCATTGTCGGCGTCAACGGCGACAGAGAAAGCAGGTCCGTTTGGTCCCTCGGTTGGGAGGGCGGTCCAGGTAGATTGGTTGGCGTTTTTTACAAACACCCCCGCTGCGGTGGCAATCCACACGTTGGCGTTTTTGTCGACGGCAATACTCCGGACCTCATTGGGGGCGGAAGCCGACGGATGGACGGGGTAAGCTTCGTGAAACTCCTGCCAAAATGCCGTGTCTTGATAAGAAGACAGCGGGCTGACTTGACCGCTGACGTAGCTAAGGGAGGGCAAAAATAGGAGGATTAAGATACTTTTTTTGAGGACCGATTTCATTTTTGGCTGGGTGTCATGCACAGATATTACTTCGTTCGACCGGGTGAAGGCTATTGAGAAGGCGTCAATTTTAGCGAATAGGGGAATTTTTGTTTTTGGGGAGGGGTAATACAGAGCAATGTGCCTCGATTATAAACGAATTGTTATGGCTAAATGATAGTTTTACAATGGTTTATAGGCTTTTATTAAGGATATATTACTTCTTTGATATTTTGCGTGATTTGAGGATATATTTACGCAATTTGAGACGGTTTCCCCAAAATAAGGGTGTAATTTTACTTTCACAATTCTAAGAATAAGTAGTCCTTTTACAATCTATACCCAGTTTTAACCTTTCCCAAAAAAACTACACCATGGCCTGTATCAGCGAATATACCCTGCGTAAAGTAATCCAAGGTGATCAGACTGCCTTTGCGGAGTTGTACAACCACTACAAAACCCCTGCTATTAAGTTTTGCGTTTCGCTCGTAAAAGATGAAGAAGAAGCAGAAAACATGCTGCATGAGGTCTTCATAAAGATTTGGGAAAAAAGAACCCAGATAAATCCAGAGCTCAACTTCAACTCTTATTTGTTTACGTGTTTGCGTAATTTGGCCTTTGACCATTTTAAAAAGATGGAAAAAAGCCATTTTATTCGTCAACAGTATATGGAACGAATGGAGGATAGACACATCGATGAGATTGAGACCGAAGAGGCAAAGATTGTGCGCCTACGTTCGGCCATTGATTCGCTGTCAGAAAAGCGAAAAATCATTCTGAAGCTGAATGTGGAGGAGGGTAAATCTTATCAGGAGATTGCGGAGTTGATGCGTATCTCAAAAAATACCGTCAAAAATCAGTTGGTCAAAGCCAAGCAATTTCTGCGCGAGCGGGTAGACATGGCGGCTGTGCTGTAATTGGCCCATTCAATAAATTTTGCACGGGTGTAAAGTCCGTGAATACACACCAACATTGCCCTATTTTCGAAGATTTGTATCCCTACTTTCACTGCCTTATTCCTGTTGTTAAGTCCATCGCCCACGAGATGGTTCCCTATGCCTATGTTTCATGTTTATACTGCTGAGTTTGAAGCACCTGCTTGCTTATTTACCCGTACTTAATAAAAAAATAATCTTATTACGAATAGTACATCACATAGGACAACCTGTATTTATGAGTACCATTTAATACCTTAAACAATTGACAAAAGATGAACTGCAACTTTATTCTGAAACAAACGCTAAGGCGTTTGCTGCTTATGACAATGGTTGTGGGGACTTGTTTTGTGACGTCTTGGGCGCAGGTCCGGACCATCACAGGTAAAGTCACCACCAGCGAAGACGGTACCGGAATGCCCGGCGTCAACATCGTTCTGAAAGGTTCGCAAAAAGGAACCAGCAGTAATGCAACCGGAAATTACTCCATCGAAGTAAACGGGGCCAATCCCGTGCTCGTATTTTCGTTTGTAGGTTATGATGCTTCTGAAGTGGCAGTAGGCAACCGCAACGTAGTGGATGTCACCTTGACGCCTGGCACCGAAAACCTTAACGAAGTAGTAGTAACGGCCTTGGGTATCAAGCGTGAAAAACGCGCCTTGGGTTATTCAGTGGGCGAGGTGTCGGGAAAAGACATCGTTAATGTACCCCAAGAAAACGTGCTGAATGCGCTCTCTGGACGCGTAGCGGGGGTAACCATCAACCAAACCAGTGGTGTAGGCTCTTCGGTAAGTATTATCATTCGTGGTGCTAAGTCATTGAGCAACGACAATCAGCCGTTGTTCGTGATTGACGGAGTTCCTGTTGCCAACAACCTGAACAACCTTCGCTCCATGGGCGACCGTAACAACGTAGATTACGGTAACGCCATTTCAGACATTAACCCCGACGACGTAGAAAGCGTTTCGGTCTTGAAAGGCCCCAGCGCGGCGGCTCTTTACGGTTCTCGTGCGGGTAACGGGGTGATTTTGATTACCACCAAATCGGGTAAAAAAGGTAAAGGCCTCGGCGTATCGTTTTCGACGAGCAACGTGTTTGAAACGCCTTACCGCTACCTTGACCTGCACTACAAATATGGCAATGGCGACCGCAATGCCCGTTTGGATGAAACTTCGGCCTATTGGGGCGGCCCAGAACTGGACAAAGGCCTGACCGCCGTTCAGTGGAACAGCCCGTTGGATGCCAACGGCAATAAGGTGCCAACGGAGTTGAGGTCGTACAAAGACAACATGAAGAACTTCCTGCAAACGGGAATCACTTCTACCAATAACATTGCAATTTCGGGTTCAAATGATAAGACAACCTATCGGGTGTCTTACAACATGATGACCAACAAAGGTCTCATTCCTAACTCGGATTTGAATCGCCATTCATTGTCAGCCGCTGCTACTTACGATATTACCAACAAAGTTAAATTGACGACCAATTTGAACTTTGTACGTTCGCAGTCAGACAACCGCCCTTCTACCGCCAACCGTGGTGCCAACCCGTTAGAGGCTGTTTATCAGTGGTCGCACGTTGACATTAGAGAATTGAAAGATTATTGGCTACCAGGTAACGAGCAAATCAAGCAGCGTTCTCCAACCAACGGTGACAACCCTTATTTCTTGGCCTATGGTATCAACAACGGCTTCAATCGTGACCGTATCTACGGAAACATGAAATTAGATTACTCGATTACGTCAAACTTGTCGGCTTTTGCACGTATTTCGCACGATATGTTTGTGGAAGACCGCGAAACTAGCATTCCTTGGAGCTACAGCCGTGGTCGCAACGGTGGATATTATAAGCAGGGAATCGGTCGTAAAGAAACCAATGCTGACTTCCTTTTGACGTACAAAAAGAACATCAAGTCGTTTGATTTGAGCGTGTCGGGTGGCGGTAACTACATGGTTCAGAATTACAACGAAGATTATATGGGCGGCAGTATCCTGACCGTACCAGGGCTGTACCGAATCTCCAACATTCCGTTGGCATCGTTGCAGGTAAGCAACGGCACCAACCAAAAAGCCATCTACAGCTTGTACGGAATGGCTTCCTTAGGCTACAAAAACATGCTCTACTTGGACTTGACCGCCCGCAACGACTGGCCGAGTACCCTCCCTGCCGAAAACCGCTCGTATTTCTACCCATCGGCTTCAATGAGCTGGTTGGCAAACTACACGTTTAACTTGCCTAAATCGGTTTCATTACTGAAATTCAGAGCTGGTTGGGCGCAGGTAGGTAACGACGCCAGCCCGTACCAATTGGTTCCGACATTGGGTACAGGTTCATGGGGAAGTTTGATTACTACGGGGGTTCCAAGTACGCTTTTGAATTCACAGCTGAAGCCTGAAATTGCCACTTCTACCGAGTTCGGAGTTGACTTAGGTTTCTTCGAAAACCGTCTGCGTTTTGAAGGTACTTACTACTACGTAGAGAATAAAAACCAGATTTTGGGTATCACTACCCCGTCTTCTTCAGGTTTTGGGAGCAAGCTAATCAACGCAGGTTTATTAGCCAGCAAAGGCTGGGAAATCAACTTGGGCGGTAGCCCGATTCGCGACAAAAACGGGTGGAATCTTGACCTTAATATGAACTTTACCCGTAACCGTACCGTCATTAAAGAGCTGACTGACGGAATGGATTTTTACCAACTTTGGGATGATAACAACGGTGGTGCGTTTACCTTCGTAGGAGAAGAAATCGGAAATATCTATAGCCGGGGCTATGCTACCGTCAAAGATGCTTCTTCGCCTTATTACCGTTGGCCAATTTTGAATAATAACGGAGAGTGGATTGCAGTAAACGACCGTACCGCCCGCGAAAAAGTAGGTAACTTCAACCCACGTTTTATCATGGGTATGCAGGCAACACTTTCGTATAAGCGTTTCTCGTTGGCGGCTAGCTTTGATACGCGTATTGGTGGTAACTTCCAATCGTACACCTACCGCTATGGTGAGTCTGACTGGAAATCACAGCGCCAACTGGATCAATTGATTCCGGGCGGTTTGTATTCAGAGGCAGAATTGGTGGCTCTTTTGAAATCAGATCCTGAGAAATACATCATTCCCGAAAACGGTAATTTCCCCCGCGTGGGTGGCCACACCAAAGCAACGGGTGGTATGGGTGCTGACGGTGATGGCGGGTTTATTCCGGGCGTAATTCTTCAGTCTGATGGTACCTACAAAGAGCACTTAGGTGGTGCAGGTACCAACGTTTACCCCATCACTGACACCTATCCTTGGAGCTTTAACAAGCAAATCACGTTTGATGCTTCGTTCATCAAGCTGAGAGAATTATCATTCTCTTACAACATTCCAAACATTGGTGCTTTCCGTAACGCTAGCATCTCGGTATTCACCAGAAACATCATGGTGTGGACTGCATCTAAAATTGGAATCGACCCCGAAAGAGCATTCCAAGCCGATGGCGGTCGCTTCCGCCAAGGAATCGAATTGCAAAACGTGATGCCTTGGACCATTCCGGTCGGATTTAAATTAAACTTCAATTTGTAACTAATAACATTTAAATCACTACGATCAACATGTTAAAGAAAATATCAAAATCGGTTTTGGTTCTCGCAGTCATGCTGGTAGCTTCTTGCAGCGACCGCCTGTCTGAAATCAACGAGAACCCCAACGGGATTGACCCAGCGACCGCCAATCCCAACTTAATGATGCCAGAAGTAATGAACAACGCCGCCCGGTCTTATCTGGAGCTTGGCTACGGTGATGTGGCTGGCGTGGCCCAACATATCCAACACGACGGTTGGTTTAGCGGAATCAATCACTACGATTGGGGCCCGCAAGACTGGAGTGGCTGGTACAATATGTTGCGTAACAACGAATTTTTGTACAAGCGTTCGACCGAACTTAACTATAAATTCCATCAAGGTGTGGCCTTGACCATGCGTTCGTTTATCTTTGGCGTAATCACGGATTTGTGGGGTGATGCCCCTTATACCGCAGCGGTAAAAGGTGACCAATCGAATGAGTTTTTGAAGCCTGGTTTTGATAGTCAAGAGGTGATTTATAAAGGAATCATTGCTGACCTGAAAGCTGCTTCGGCACTTTTTGCGACCAAAGATGCCACTGGTTATACCGCAGGATACGATATTTTCTACGCGGGTAATCCTACGTCATGGCAGAAATTTGCTAACACGCTTTTGTTGCGTTATTACATGAGGGTTTCCGACAAAATGCCCGCAGAAGCCAAAGCTGGTATTGAAGCCATCTATGCGTCGGGAGTTTATATGAAAACACCCGCTGAAGATGCCGTCATGAACTACATCGGCGCTACGGCTGGTAACTCTTGGCCTGGTGCGGTAGCTTTTGATCAGGAGCAATCTAACTTCAGACGTAAAAAACCCGCTCAAACCTTGCTTAACAGCTTGATGGCCAACAGCGACCCTCGCCTAAAAGTATGGTTTGCACCAGTATATGTACGTTGGGTAGCCGACCCAACTCTTGCTACGCCTGTTGATGAGTTTATCAGAAAAGACGGCGTAATTATGCAAGGAACCCGTTATTTGACGGATGTTGTATTTAATGCAGAAGTGAAAAAAGGCGTTAAGTTTACCCGTCACTATAATCCTAAATTATACACTGGGACCTTGGATACCAATGAATACGTAGGCGTGCCTCCGGGCTTAAGACAACCTGATTATTATAACAATAACCCAACGCCTGGTCAAACGGTCCAAAACCAACACGTTTCTCAGTTGGCGGACGCTTATCGCGGAAGCAGCGGTGGATTGTTGAAAGCGCGTTTGGCTTCATCGGCTGAGACGGCCTTTATTTTGGCCGAAGCCGCTCAAAAAGGCTGGGCTGTAGGAACCGCCGCCACGCACTACAACGCCGGGGTGAAAAACTCACTCGAAACCTGGGGTGTAGGTGCTCAATATGATGCTTACATCGCCAAACCGGGCGTAGCATACAACAATACATTGGAGCGCATTATGGAGCAAAAATGGATTGCGAGCTGGACAGCCGCCACTGCAGCATGGTTTGATTACCGCAGAACAGGCCTTCCGTCTTTAAAAGCGGGTCAGGCATCGGCTGAACCAGTATTGCCAGTCCGTTTCAACTACGGCGACAATGAAGTAAACTTCAACCGTACCAATGCTGATGATGCTATCAATAAGCTTGAAACAACAAAACATTCGGGTTTAAGAGGCAAAAACAGTCAATGGTCGAAACCGTGGGTTATTCAGGGAACGGGCAAACCGTGGTAGAAGAAAAAATTAGTTAAAATGTACAATTGGTAGTATGCTGAAAGGCGGGGGAATTTTCCCTCGCCTTTCGTTTTTTAGGATATTTTTTAGAACGATTTTGGTAGAAGATTTTTCCTTTAATGGCGTTTGAAACTCAAATGTGTAGCATTAATTCATTGATAATCAGCAAATTAATGTTGGTTTTTTTTGTAAAAAAAATTAATAAGATTACCATAATATTATAATATTTTTAAATTATCGTTAAATAGTACATTTTTTTGAAATAATTCTTCATGCAGAGTAGTCTGTTTAATGGGTTTGTGGGTATTGGAGTATAGAACTACTTTAACCGATAATAACCATGATTATTAGCTCTACTTTTCTACAACGTACGTTGAGGTGTTTGCTTAGTTTAACAGTGGTTGCAGGGTTATGCTTTTCTACAGCGATGGCGCAAAGCCGAACTGTAACTGGCAAAATCACCTCCAGTGAAGACGGTACCGGCATGCCCGGGGTAAATATTATTGTAAAGGGTACCCAAAAAGGAACCAGTACCAACGGGGCTGGTGCGTACTCAATTGAGGTGTCGGGCAACAATCCAGTCTTGATTTTTTCCTTCGTAGGTTTTACGGCTCAAGAGGTGTCTATTGGAGCTAGAAGCATCGTGGATGTTTCATTAATGCCAAGTGCCGAAAACCTTAGAGAGGTAGTTGTAACGGCTTTGGGTATCAAGCGAGAAGAGAAATCGCTGGGATATTCGGTGGGTAAAATTGACAGCAAAGAACTGAACCGGGTAGCGCAGGAAAACGTCCTAAATGCCATGGCTGGTAAGGTGGCTGGGGTTACGGTAAGTTCTACGGGAGGTACGGGCTCGTCAGTTAGTATGATTATTCGGGGGGCTACTTCATTGGGTAGCGACAATCAGCCCCTGTTTGTCGTTGACGGGGTGCCTTTGGCCAATACCCTCAATAACATCAGTCAGGTAGGGAATGACAACCGTGCCGATTTTGGTAACTCCATTTCCAGTCTAAATCCCGACGATATTGAAAGCGTTTCGATTTTGAAAGGACCCAGTGCGGCGGCCCTTTACGGCTCGCGCGCGGGGCACGGCGTGGTTTTGATTACGACAAAAAACGGGTCTAAAGCCAAGAAAATGACCGTTTCCATTACGTCCAATACCGTTTTTGATAAACCGTTTAAATTTCTGAAATGGCAAACTCAGTTTGGCCCGGGCCAATTCTCGGCCATTCCACCATCCATCAGCGGTACCCCGTTGAGTAATCCATTTGGAGGGCTTATTCAGGAAAATGTGGGGGCTACCTACGGGGCGGCATTGGATAAAGGTTACGAAGAAGTGCAGTGGAACAGCCCGCTCGACGCGAGCGGAAAACCAATCAAAATGCCGTTGGTATCGCATCCAAATAACGTCAGAAATTTTGTGCGGACGGGTATTACTACCACCAACGGTGTATCGGTGGCCAATAGCAACGACAATTACAGCTATCGTTTATCCTATTCTAACATGCAGAACCGGGGCATCATCCCCACCTCTGATTTGTTCAGAAATACCATTAATTTAAACACGTCGGTGAAGGTGAACGAAAAGCTCAGAATCAGTACGAACCTTGACCTAAGCCGTTCAAATTCCAACAACCGCCCCGCCGGTAACCGCGGAACCAACCCCCTGCAATGGGCGTACGCCGTTTCGCCCCACACCGATATCAAAGACCTAGAAGACTATTGGTTGCCGGGTCAGGAAGGACTTCAACAACGCTCGCAGTTCAAAGGAATCTACAATAACCCTTATTTCTTGGCCAACGAGGTTAACAACAGCTTTGTCCGTGACCGGGTATTTGGAAACATCCGGGCCGACTGGCAAATTTCGCCGTCGTTCAGCTTGATGGGTCGTTATGCCGTTGACACGTATAACGAAAACCGTGAATTGAAAATAGCCAACAGCTACACCAACGACCCGCGTGGTGCTTATGGCCTCATCAATATTGCTAACTTGGAAACCAACGCCGACTTTTTGGCGACTTACAAAAAGGACATCAAAGACTTCAGCTTGTCGCTTTCTGCGGGTGGAAACTCCCGTTATCAGCGTGGCTCAAACGTCACCAACGCCACCAAGGGAGGCACTGGTTTGATTGTACCGGGGGTGTTTAACATTCAAAACATTGCGCCAGCCAACTTAGATTATAACAGCAGTCGTTTCCAACGTGCCATGTACAGCGTTTACGGATTGGCCAATTTTGGATATAAAGACATGATTTTTCTGGACGTGACGGCCCGTAACGACTGGTCGAGTACGCTGCC
>Ga0138256_10005490_pt1 | contig 13403 bp, 9 predicted proteins | sample KNB2016incub_MG_FD_105486 | JGI IMG/M metagenome (GOLD analysis project Ga0138256, IMG submission 105486) | Active sludge microbial communities from wastewater in Klosterneuburg, Austria - KNB2014incub_MG | ecosystem: Engineered > WWTP > Activated sludge > Unclassified | place: Austria...
CGCCTGGCCGCCAGTGAAAACACCTGATAGCCTCCACTATCCGTCAGAATCGGCCTTTCCCATCCAATAAATTTATGCAATCCACCGGCCCCGGCGATGACTTCCAGACCCGGTCGCAAATACAAGTGGTAATTATTCCCCAGGATAATCCGTGCCTGAACTTCTGTAGCGAGTTCGCGCTGATGTATTCCCTTTACTGTGCCCTGTGTGCCCACCGGCATGAAAACCGGTGTCGTTATATTGCCATGTGCTGTCCTGAGTTCGCCCGCGCGTGCACGGGAATGGGTATCCGTATGTATCAGGCTGAATGGAGATGTAGTCATATCTTAATTTCTAACGCGGTGACTGTCTAATTTCAGGGCGATGCCCAATAATATCGTAAATCCTATCAATGAAGATCCACCATAGGACAGAAAAGGGAGTGGTATTCCGATAATGGGAATCAATCCCATAGTCATACCTATATTGATGATATAATGGAAAAATAATATCCCGGCCACGCACCAGATATAATTGCGCGCAAATCTTATCCTTTGCCGCTCAGCCAAAAGTGTAAGTCGTAGGATTAGAAATAAAAATAATCCCATCACTATGAAAGCTCCGATGAAACCATGCTCCTCTCCGATAGTACAAAAGATGAAGTCAGTAGTTTGCTCGGGAACATAATTAAGCTTGGTCAGGGTCCCTCCTAAAAAGCCTTTGCCACTCAACTGTCCCGAACCGATGGCCATCTTTGATTGCAGTACATTGTAGAGTGATCCCCGGGGGTCGCATCGTTCCGGATGAAGCCATACGTTTATTCGCTCTTGCTGGTGTGGCTCCAGGACATTCTGAAAGACAAATTCCGAACCAAAAGACAGGCTGGTACTCAGGAGTACTAAAATCAACATGATCAGTGTGAATTGAGTCTTTTTTCTGAATAAAGTCAGGATGAGCCAGACCAATGTCATTGCTCCCATGGTAACTGTCGCAATAAGCCCAAAACCCTTGATGGCAGCAAAGATCGCACCCGCTGAAAAGGCTATGATCAGCGCCAGAATCCAGTTTTGCATATTCATTTGATAAGCCAGGGCAAAGGAAGCCAGCATAAGTATTAATAGGAGTGTGATCTGGAATCCGAAAGCCAGTGAACATATAAATAATGCAATAAAGGAAAGTGCAATCACATACAATGTAGGCGATAGACCTTCTCTATACATAAGGATAAAGAATGAAAAGAAAACCAATGCTGATCCGGCATCCGGCTGAAACATGATCAGGAAAGGCGGAAGCATCACCAGACAAATTGCGATTACTGCAGATCGCGGGTCGGATAATTTGACCTTATAGTCATTGAGTAGGTCTGATAAAGCCAGTGCTGTCCCTATCTTTGCCAATTCCGCAGGTTGAAAGGAAAAAATGCCGAGATCAAACCAGGCCCGCTGCCCATTTACTACTTTCCCCAGGAATAGCACTAAGATCAATAAAACAATCCCACCGATATAGAAACCATTGGCAAAGGTCCGCCAGACCTTACTATTGAACACCATGATAAAAAATAGTATGAAAAAGGCGATCGCAATGAAAAGTAATTGTTTGCCGGGATTGCTGGTCAGGCTGATACCCTGGCTTGAGTTTTTAGGATCATGGTTCACTGCATAGATCATAAACCAGCCAATAGTAACCAGCGCCAGATAGATGCCCAGTGTGATCCAGTCAATCTTACCTTTTTCTACACTTTCGTACTTATTCATTCAGTAAATTCGGCTCAAAGATAAGTGTACTTAAAGTAACCTGCGCTTTTTCACACTTTCCACTATATAAATAGCGCCCGGATAGATTTTATTGATGGCCAGCATGTCACCAAAGGCATCCAGTTTAGACAAGTAAGCACCGGCTTTCAGATAGTAATAAGGTCCTTTCTGGTGCCAGTCGGTAAATAAGGGAAAAGCCTTTGTGAATTTTTTCATTTCAGACTCCATGGCCATCCTGTCAGAAAGTACCGCATACTGAATCCTGTACACTTTGACCTGATTTTCAGCTTTCAATGCGGCATTGTATGCATCTAATTTGGCTTTGCAGTCTGCATCAATATTGAATTCTACAGTTTGTGCCTTTCCCTGTAGGGTGAAAAATATAAAAAATAGGAGCAGATATCTATACATGATACGATATAAACGTCAATCTTCATTTAATAGTTTGACCGAAGAAGTTCCTATACGATCAGCACCTGCCTCGATCATGGCTATCGCCTCAGCCCGGGTCCGTATGCCACCACTGGCTTTTATCTTCATGTGAGCCGGCAAAATCTGACGCAGGTAAGCTACATCCTCAGGGCTTACCGGGTCACCATAGGTGCCGGTACTGGTTTTTACGAAATCTACTTCTTTATCTACACAAATAACGCAAATCTGCCCGATCTCCGCCTGGGTCAGCGCTTTCACCTCGATAATACATTTACACAGCACATTGCGCATATGACACAGCCGGGTCAGGCTATCCAGTTCATTCGACACATAATTCCAGTCACCGGACTTGATGGCGGAAATATTGACGACCAGGTCGATCTCATTGGCGCCTTCCTCGATGGCTTTTCTGATTTCCTCTGCTTTTACCTGCGATACACTATTGCCGTAGGGAAAACTGATTACAGTACAGATTTTCGTCGGATGATTTTCTAATAATGTAGCGCATCTGGATACGAAATATCCCGGCACACAAACAGCAAACACATTCGTTTGTATCGCTTGCGCACACAATTCTTCTATATGTGCACGGGTAGTAGTAGGTTTCAATAAGGTCAGATCGATGTAAGAGTTCAGCGGATTCACAGCGTAATGTTCATGGATTTCTATCTGGGTAAAGATAGCGAAATCCTCAGATCAAAGTTGAAATAAAAACGCAATCAAATTTAAAATTTAACGGGTTGTACTATGAATCCCTGATTTGGAATAGCTTATAGAATTATCAGCGACCTCATTTCTTTTTTTCTTGTGGCGTGCCCCGGTGCAGCTACCTCAACACAAGATAATTCCGGTAATGCACCGGGTCCGGCTATCCGCTTTACTGCGCTCCTGTCGTCGCTTGTGCCCGCTCCTATCCGTCACGCATTTTTACCAATACGGATAATAAATCCGCCCTGATATATATACTAAAATGACTAAGATTTGACCATTAAATATTCTTGTCCCATTTAGGGGTGCAGGGGTGAAACAAGGATATTGAATGGTCAAATCATTTTCCGATTGGTATATTTGGTTTAAAACAAGAATTTTCCATTTTCATACACCAACTCACCATCTGCATGAATTTGTCCACCCTGTTTCATGTCAGAAATCATATCCCAGTGTATTGCCGAACTGTTTTTCCCTCCTGCCTGCAGATAGCTCTGCCCGATGGCCATGTGTACTGAGCCACCGATTTTCTCATCATATAAGATATTTTTCGTGATGCGGTTGATGCGGTAGTTTGTACCAATAGCCGCTTCACCAAATCTGCGTGCGCCCGGAATAGCAAAGACTTCATCCAGCACATGGGCATCATTCTTACAGGTCCACGCGGTGATTAATCCATCTTTTACTGTCAATTCCACATCTTCCAGGGCAAATCCCTGATATATAGACGGGAAGGAAAAACGGATATTACCATTGACACTGTCTTCTACCGGACTGGTATAAACCTCACCACTGGGCATATTGGTCTTACCATCCGAGTTGATCCATGTTCTGCCGGTAGTGTTGAAAGAAATCGAAAATCCCGGACCGGTATAGGTAAACTGTGTACAACTATTCAGTTTATCGACGATATGTTGTTGATTGGCCCTGACTTGCCGCCACTGATCCGCAGGATTTTCCTCAGTGAGAAAACAGGCATTTTCTACAAATTGCGTATATTCTTCGAGGGTCATTCCAGCATCCTTTGCACCCTGGGCAGTGGGAAACTGACAGAGGTTCCGTTTCAGCTCGCGGGTAGCTGTTCGCTGAAAATACAGGTCATTCGCCGGCTTTCGCGCTTGTGCCGCGATTGCAGCTATTTCCGGTGAAGCTAAGGCTGCTGTAGATTGTAGATATGGTGCTCTGATGACCAGATAACATTCGAATTCCTGCATCGCTCGCAGGAATGTTTCAGATACATATCTTGCCTGAGCCTCATGTGCGTAGGTGTTGAAGTAAGATTGTTTTTTTTCGAAATCAAACAATACATCCATTACTACTCCTTGCTGCTGACATTGTCTGTACAATTCATTCACCAGAGGTTCAGCCAGTGTAGTAGTACTGACCAAAAGTCTCTCTCCGGCTTTTACTTCCATACAATAGGCCAATAGCAGATCTGCATATCTTTCGATCTTTTCTTCAGTCATTTCATTTATTTTACCAGAAGCGAATATACAATGCTAATACGATCATGAGTATAATCACACTCATCACCCAATGGCCGGAGGACATATTAAAGTCTTTTGCATCAATATCCAGACCCTTTAATTTATTTACCCCTTTTTTATCAATCAGACTCACCACGATGATTAATAGCATCGTGAAGAAAAATACCCAACCCATCTGTATCATAAATGGAATGCCGTATCTGCCATTGCCATCGGGATATGCGGTGTAGAGCAAGGTCTCGTGACCCATCCATCCCGGCAGGAATCGGTCAAAGATCACTGCAAAGATTACTCCACCGATGATCCCGGCCATTGCGCCGGCTGAGGTAGTTCGCTTCCAGAAAAAACCTAATAAAAATACCGGAAAAATAGCTGGGGAAATATAACCGGTATATTTCTGAATAAATTCGAAACCGCCCTTTCCACCTATACCCAGACTATCCTGCCAGTTGACTATAATGGCAATGATGATGGATATGATTACGACAATCCGGCCTATCCAGATCTGTTTTTGCTCAGAAGCGCTGGGATTGAGGTACTTTTTATAAATGTCAAGGGTAAATATCGTTGAAATACTATTGGCTTTACCTGCCAGCGAAGCGACTATAGCCGCGGTCAGTGCGGCCATTGACAGACCTTTCAGTCCTGTAGGCAGGAAGGAAAGTGCCGCGGAATAAGCATTGTCTTCTCTGAATACGCCGTCTGTCTGCATCAGTTGATCTATGGCACCATGCTGGTACAAAACAAAGGCGGCTATACCGGGAATGACTACTAATACAGGCATTAATAGCTTCAGGAATGCCGCAAATAATATTCCTGACCGCGCAGTCTTCAGATCAGCACCCAGTGCCCGCTGTGTGATGTATTGATTGCATCCCCAATAGTTGAGGTTAGCGATCCACATACCACCGGCCATCATAGCCAGTCCCGGGAGGCTGCTGTAATCACTGATTTGTTTGGCTGAAGATTCGGGTCCGGGTTTGGCAAAAATCATGTGAAAATGATCCGGTGCAGCTGAAAGTAAATAGCTAAAACCCGCATGGGCATTGGATCCACCTCCAAATTTCTCACCGACTACACTGAGTGCAATATAGGTAGTTATCAAGCCACCGATGATCAGTACGAGTACCTGAATCACATCCGTATATCCGATTACCTTCATTCCGCCTAAAGTGATGAAAAGTGCAAATAAGCCCAGACCGATCATGATCCAGTGAAAAGCAACGTCACCGGTCAGGTTATTGATCGCGATGGTGCCTAAGTATAATATAGAAGTGAGATTGACAAAAACATAAAGAAACAGCCAGAAAATAGCCATGATCATCGCCACTGTGCCATTGAAACGCTCTTTCAGAAACTGCGGCATAGTAAAAATCTTATTTCGTAGGTAGATAGGCATAAAGAATGCGGCTACGATAATGAGTGAGACTGCAGCTATCCACTCGTAAGCGGAGATAGCCAGTCCCAGGCGGAAGCCGTTGCCACTCATGCCGATAAACTGCTCGGCAGAAATATTGGATGCGATCAAAGATGCACCGATTGCCCACCAGGTGAGCTGTCCTTCAGCGAGAAAAAAGGAGGAAGAGGTTTGTTGCTCTCTTCGTTTTCTTCGGTAAATCCACAAACCGTAAAAGACAATTGCAATAAAGTAAAGCAAGAATACGAGATAATCCAGTCTGGCGAGTACACCCATGTTCAGTAATTTTCACTAAGATAAACTTATTGTAAATATTGAATCAAAAATGATATCAGGGAATAAACAATTCATGATAATTACGACCCTTGGCGTAGGCTGGAGCCTACACTTAGCGGTGGACAAAGTTAAAAAGTTAATTTAAGCTTAGCTTAAATTAACTTTTTAACTAACTGTATGTTCGGCGTAGGCTCCAGCCTACGCCAGGGGAATAGTTACAAGTCGAATAATTACTACGTTTATTTGCAGATCTGCTGACATACATTCTTATCCTGCCTTCTAATAATTCTCCATTCCAATGAACATTCCCGGATGAGTGCTATTTATAAAGTAAAATAAAAGTTAAAGCGATGAATAAAGCGGTGCGTAAGTTGAAGCCTGAGGGTATATGGAAACATTTTGATGAGATCAATGCTGTACCCCGTGCATCAAAGAAAGAAGAGAGGATCTCTGATTATATCAAAGCCTTTGGTGAATCATTGGGTCTCGAAACACAACAAGACAAGAATCTGAATGTATTGATTCGTAAACCGGCGACTAAAGGTATGAGTGGTCGAGAGACAGTTATTCTCCAGAGCCACCTCGACATGGTACATCAGAAGAACAGCAGTTCGAAATTTGATTTTGATAGCGAAGGTATTGACATGTACGTAGATGGTGACTGGGTAAAAGCCCGGGAGACTACACTCGGCGCTGACAATGGCATCGGTGTAGCATCGATCATGACCATATTGGCATCGAAAGATATTGCCCATCCGGCACTGGAAGCGCTTTTCACCATCGATGAGGAGACCGGTATGACCGGCGCTAAGACGCTGAAAAAAGGGTGGTTGAAGGGCAATATAATGCTCAATCTGGATACTGAAGACGATGATGAACTGACGATCGGTTGTGCCGGCGGTATCGATGTGACAGCGCAGGGCGGCTATGAGTTTGTCCCTGCCTTTGAAGGTAAAGTCTATGAGTTGAAGGTGTCAGGTCTGACCGGCGGGCACTCCGGTGTAGATATTCATTTGGGCAGAGCCAATGCCAATAAGGTGATGAACCGGGTTTTGTTTGAATTAGTCAGTAATACTGAGACCGGGATTCTGTCTATCGATGGCGGTAGCCTGCGCAATGCCATTCCGAGGGAGTCAGTAGCACTCATCCTACTCAATGATGAAGCGACAGCTAAGAAGATTATCGCAGCAGAAAAGAAAAAACTGAAATCTGAATTCAGATTGACAGATGCTGCCTTAGATATCACACTCAAAGGGTCAGATCAGAGCGCAGACCATATCGCACACCGGGAGTTTATCAAGGCTTTCCTGCGCGCTGTCTATGCCTGCCCCAATGGCATTTATCGTATGACACCGGGCATAGCGGGCCTGGTACAAACTTCCAATAATGTGTCACGAGTGATATTGAAAGATGGCAGCTTCGAAGTGCAAAATCTTACCCGTAGTTCGGTAGATAGTGAAAAGTTTGACCTGGTCAATGCGATTTCCGGTGCACTGGAGCTCTGTGGTGGTCATGTGAGCACTTCAGGTGATTATCCGGGCTGGGAACCTAAGCCTGATGCTGCAATAATAAAAATAATGGAGGATATCTACCGCAAGATGTTTAAATCTGAGCCTCGCGTCGATGCTATTCATGCCGGTCTCGAGTGTGGCATCATCGGTGCGCCCTATCCGGCGATGCAGATGATCTCTTTCGGTCCCAATATCTACGGCGCTCACTCACCGGATGAACGCGTGCAAATCTCTTCCGTTCAGAAATTCTGGACTTACCTGCTGGAAGTGCTGAAGAATATCCCGAAGAAGAAGTGATAAGCTGAGCGTTGATTTTAGTAGGGAGAAGGGAGAAAGCAAGCAGTGAAAAGTTGATAGTTGAAAGTGCAGAGTTTTTAAAAAAAATGAGAAATTGAAGCTTTATCAGAACTTACCCTAAGCCAGGGGTAGGTTCTCCGAAGCGACGGGACAGGTCAGTCAACGCCACAAAGTGAAAGACATAATTTGGATTTTACTATATTTATATAAGTTTAACCAGAGTTACTTTGACATTAATTCTATCATTTCACGATCGTCGCCAGCATATCATCCAGCGTCTCACGTCTTCTGATTAGTTTTGCATTCCCCTCCTGTATCAACACCTCTGCCGGGCGAGGGCGGGCATTATAGTTGGATGACATGGTATAGCCATAGGCACCCGCATTGGAAAAACAGAGGATGTCGCCTTCGCGCACCTCATTGAGCTTGCGGTCCCAACCGAAAGTATCCGTCTCACAGATATTTCCTACCACTGAATAGATACGTGTCGTACCCTGGGGATTAGATATATTAGTGATGTGGTGATAGGCGTCATACAGCATAGGCCGGATCAAGTGATTCTGACCGGAATCTACACCGGCAAAAATCGTAGCTGTAGTCTGTTTAATCACATTTGTACTTACGAGAAGATATCCTGCCTCGCTAACCAGAAACTTACCGGGCTCAAACCAAAGTTCCAGTGGACGACCATACGTGGTACATACCTTATCGAAACGCGCACAGAGCTGTTGACCAAGATCCTCTACATTGGTAGTGACATCCCCCTCCTGATATGAGACTTTAAATCCGCTACCGAAATCAATGAATTGCAGTTCGGGAAACTCAGGAATGACTTCAAACATGAGCTCTGCACCCTGCAGGAAGACTTGTGCATCCAGTATGTCCGAACCGGTGTGCATGTGAAGCCCTGTGATATGAAGCCCGTAGTTCTTGATGATCCGATGCAGATGACGCATCTGATAAATAGAAATACCAAATTTAGAATCGATATGTCCGGTGGAAATCTTATGATGACCACCTGCCATGATGTGCGGATTGATGCGGACACAAACAGGCACTGAGCTGCCATATATATTGCCAAATTGCTCCAGTATGGATAGATTATCGATATTAATTTTTACACCGGCATCGACCGCCATCTGTATCTCCTGGATAGAAACACAGTTTGGGGTAAATAGTATATCCTCCGGAGTAAAACCCGCTTTCAGCCCGAGTCCTACTTCGTAGATCGATACGGCATCTAAGCCACTTCCCTGTTCTTTGAGTAAACGCAGAATATGTATATTGTTTAGTGCCTTCAGTGCATATTTAATTTTGACATCAGCGCCACTAAAGGCCTGTTTCAAACGATTGTATTGTTTTATAATTTTTTCTGCATGATATACGTAGAGTGGCGTACCGAATTCCTGTGCCAGATCTGTTAATGAAACCCCTCCAATCATATACCGGTTATCTATCAAACTTAATTCTGTCATGATCTACGAATAAGGGTGCAAAAATAGATATTTCAAGTAATTATTAGTGTGCAAATCATCCATTTCGTAAGCTGGGTCAAACTGGATAGATTTATCATTTCCCAAAAAGAGAAAGTTTGGAATTGAAAGGAGAGAATTATTTATTACCGAAACTGAAATTAATTTAAAATTCAGTTAATTTCGGTTCATATTTTGACATCCTGAGTTAAATCCCTGTGTTTGTTATTTTCCAGACCAGAGTTCAGACAGCATTGGTAGAGTATTAATATGAATACAGCCATCGAAATAAAGAAATTGATGACCAGTCGGTATCTGTATGCAGGTACAAGGCTTACCATTGCTATTGTCTTGCCTGCAATTATACTCTTCTATTTCGGTGTTTTGGGCAAATATTATGTATTTCCACTGGGCGTTGCTTTCATGGGAAGTATTGATCAGCCGGGCCCGGTAGTTCGCAGACTCAATACCTTAATGATTGCTTTTGTACTGTATTTTCTGGTTGCATTTATTACCGGCCTTTCGGCACCCTATCCCATACTTATATTGATCGAATTGGTCATTTTTGGGCTATTTTTTTCACTTATTGGTATTTATGGAAGCCGACTATCCTCAGTGGGTGTATTGTGCCTTATCATTTTTGCCATTTACCTCAATGGTCATACGGTAAGCAACGGGGCGGTCATTTCTGCACTGACCTTAGCCCTGGGTGGCCTTTGGTATATTATTGTGTTTTTAATCACAGACAGAATCCAACCTTATCATCTGGCGCGACAAATGCTGGGTGAATGTATCATGGAAATGGGTGAATACCTGAAAGTCAGGTCGCAGTTCTATCGTGGAGATGTGAATGTAGAGGCGGTTTTTGACGAATTGATACCAATGCAGGTAAGTATAAAAAACCAACAAGAAAACCTGCGGGAAGTATTATTTCAGACTCGACGTATCGTCAATGAATCAACAGCGAATGGTCGCCTCCTGATGATGCTATTTCTTGAAAGCATTGATCTGTATGAATATTTGATTACTTCACTTCATGATTATGAGAAGATCAAGTCCCACTATGCCGGGAAGCCTGTGATGGGAGTGATCGAGCAAAGTATTTTGTCATTGTCTGGACAACTAATTCAAATAGGATTGGCAGTTCAGGCAGGGCGGGCTCCTGATCCAATGAAAGAAGTAAAAGAAAGCGTGTCAGCAGTGAAAACTGCCTGCGAAGCAATGCGACTGGAATCGGATGATCCGAATTTATTTATGCTGGAACAGGTGAGTTTTACAATCCATGATGTTTATTCAAAGATTCTCCGGCTCGAACGTGTGGCATCCTATAATTTGCAATGGGTAGGTTCATTGTCAGCCGGACTGGATCTCGAAAAGTTTATTCCCAAACAGGAAAGGATTGCGCTGAAAATCCTCACTGCTAATCTCACACTGGAGTCCCAACATTTTCGCCATGCACTGCGGATGACACTTGCACTTCTGATGGGTTACCTCATACCTTTATTGGTTTATTTCCCGGCCGGGCATACTTATTGGATATTGATTGCTACCATTGCTATACTTAAACCGGCTTATAGTATCACTAAGAGTCGCAATCGTCTGAGATTAGCCGGTACATTTCTGGGCGGTGGTGTATCATTTCTGTTGCTGTTTGCGACAGACAATGATATTATCTTATTTTCAGTGTTCATCGTGTCATTGCTACTTACTTATACCTTTCTCAGCAGCCGGTATTTTATCGCTGTGTTTTTTATGACGATTTATTTGTTTATCACTTTTCATTTTGTCGGTTATGGGAACACGGATGCACTCATTAAAGATCGACTGGTGGATACATTAATCGGCGGGGTAATAGCCTGGATTTCGGCATACCTGATTTTACCGGTCTGGGAGCATACACAGACCCCACCGCTGATCATAAAATATCTGAAGGCGAATAAAGTATATTTAGAAGCTGTCTTTTCAGTCCTGGCGAAAAAAGGTAAGTCGGATGTGCATTCTTTTAAGATGGCACGAAAAAATGCCCTGGTGGAATTAGCTAATTTATCCGATAATTTTCAAAAAATTCTTTCGGACCCCAAAGAGAAAAGAAAAAATCTGGAGTATATCCATTCTATGGTCTCCACAGCCAATACGCTTTCTGCCTATATAGCGTCATTGTCAGTATATTCCAGGAATGGACGGGATTACAGTTCACTGAATATTCAAAGTTGGCAAGAACGCATTTTGCCGCAATTTGACGATATAATTCACGTCCTGGATGTAAAGAGTAATGCGCAGAAATTTATTGATTTGAGTCCATCTGAAATTAAGAGTGACGATGACATTCAATCTCCGGGAGACAAGATGGATGGGGACTTTATCATTGTGCTGGAACTATTTGATCTCATTAGTGGAGTATTGAAAAAACAATACCGGATAGCGAAGAAATTAATGGAAAACCAATAAAAAAGCCTCTGATTAATACAGAGGCTTTTTGCTATGAAAAGGCTACTTTTATTTCGGTTCGAGAAGTTTGAAGAATTGATCCAACTGAGGCATCACGATAATACGTGTGCGTCTGTTGATTGATTTGCCTTCTTCAGTATCATTGGTTGTCAGTGGCATATATTGACCGCGGCCACCGGCAGTGATACGCTTCGGGTCGATATTATATTTGGTTTGCAATACCCGGGTAATCGCAGTGGCACGGAGTACACTAAGATCCCAATTGTCTGCTATACATGAGTTTTTGATAGGCACGTTATCGGTATTACCTTCGATCAGGATATCCAGATCATTATGTGCATTCAAAATCTGAGCTACTTTACCCAGAACTTCAGAAGCTTTGTCACTGATCTTATAACTGCCACTCTTGAACAGCATCTTATCAGAAAGCGTAATCATGACGGCGCTCTTGTCCACTTTAATCTGGACATCTTCGTCGCTCATATTGCCAATGGCGCCTTTGAGGTTCATCACCAGACGCATATTCAGTGAATCCTTACGAGCTGCCGCTTGTTGGATAGTACGGATATAATTATCTTTTGCGCCGATATTCTCCAATGATTTATTAATACTTTCTGCCTGTGATGCAGAGATTACTGAAAGGTCTTTTAATTGACTTAAAGCTGATTCATTATTAGACTTCAAAAATTCAATTTGTTTTTTCAGAAAATCATTGTCTTTCTCAAGAGACTGCTTTTGCCGCTCCAGTTCATCTTTTGCTGTGGTACAATCTTTCTTGCTGGCTTCCAGTAAGACATACTGATCACTCAGCTTCTTGTACCTTGCTTCAGATTCTTTTAACTTTTTAGATGATGTACAGGATGATAAGACCAACGCTCCTATGAGAAGGAAAAAGAAATATTTAAACTGCATAAAAAAATAAGATTTAATTATATGAATTTTTGTAATATATTGTTGTTAATATTCCAGACTATTATTGCATAGAAGTAAAATACTCTGGAACAGAATTGCAAAGATAAGCAATACTGCCAACATTCAGCAATAAAATTAAGAATTACCCACTTTTCAGTGTAAAAAGATTGTAATATTTATTGATTTCAGTCCTTTTGTAATTCCTCTATCGATCTTATATACGAAATCAATTAAACCGGGCTACTTCCTTCAGATCGACGATCTCAACCGGCTTGATGACCATAGGCACTTTTTCAATTTTTACTGAGCTGGTATCCAGACCAAACCATTCTCTTTCTGAACTGGTGAAGTTCTTGATAAAGAAGTACCATTCCATGATTTTCTTTTCCTTGATGGGTAAATCATTTTCATAGGACAGGAATTTTTCGAGCACTACAAAGCGGAAGTCGCCGACCCGTTCTTGTCTTCGAAGCGATTCATATCGGCTGGTAATGTCCACCTTACCTTTTTGGATCATATTCTCTACTACTTTTCTAAAGAAAACATTGATTCTGGGCTGGACTTTGAATCCCAGATAGAAATTGATCATGATGACATCATCACCCGCCAGTACCCGGGTGCTATATTCCATCGTATAAGGTTCATCAGTGATTTCTACATCGATAAACCAATAAATATCAGCTCGTTTTGGTCTTTTTTGAAAAATGGAA
>Ga0138256_10005491_pt1 | contig 13402 bp, 13 predicted proteins | sample KNB2016incub_MG_FD_105486 | JGI IMG/M metagenome (GOLD analysis project Ga0138256, IMG submission 105486) | Active sludge microbial communities from wastewater in Klosterneuburg, Austria - KNB2014incub_MG | ecosystem: Engineered > WWTP > Activated sludge > Unclassified | place: Austria...
ACCGCAGCACTCACAACATCGATTACTCACGACGGTCGCCTGGCAAATCGCGCGCGAGCGCCGCTACGCACTAGAAGGCAGCGTGTTCGTCGGCGGCGCAGTCGTGCAATGGTTGCGCGACGGCCTTGGGTTCATCCGTCATGCCGCTGACATCGAGGCGCTCGCCGCAACCGTGCCCGACAGCGATGGCGTCTACTGCGTCCCGGCGTTCACAGGTCTCGGCAGCCCCTACTGGGATCCGCATGCCCGCGGCGCGTTCTTTGGATTGACCCGCGGCTCGACCCGCGCGCATCTCGCCCGTGCAGCCCTCGAGAGCATCGCCTTTCAAAGTGCCGATTTGTTGACTGCCATGCAGGCTGACAGTGGCGAACCGATCACCGAACTGCGCGTCGACGGCGGTGCCAGCACTAACAATCTGCTGATGCAGTTTCAGGCAGACGTTCTCGGCGTTCCCGTGGTGCGGCCCCGCCACCCTGAGACAACCGCCCTCGGCGCCGCCTATCTCGCCGGCCTGGGCGTCGGGTTCTGGCCATCGCTCGATGCGATCGGCGCCATCTGGCAGACCGAGCGGCGCTTCGACCCCCAGATCGGCCGGCCCGAGGCGCGCGCGCGGATGGCCAGTTGGGCGCGCGCCGTCGAACGCACGCGCGGTTGGTCGCACGCACCGGCGCCCAGCGTTTAGACTCCCCCTATGAAAATTCTGGTGATCTTCTTGGCTGTTCTGACCGTCGCGCTCGGCACGTATTCCTGGCGAAGTCGGCAAGCCGTGCACGCGGCCGGCGAGCGGCTCACGGCCGAACTGGCGCAGCGCAAATTACTCGAGCAGCGACTCGAGCAGCTGGAAGAGTCCCTAACAACCTGGGCAACGCCGGCCCCGCTTCCGCCGCGCAACAACCCGCCGCCACCGGCGCCACCTGCTACGGCGTCGAGCGTCGCGAGCGATGCGGTCGATGCGGCGGCCACCGAACGGCGCTTCGTGGCCGATATCCTGACGAACCCGCAGCGGCGTGACGCGTACATGGCGCAGCATCGAATGATCGCGCGCCTGCAATACGGCGAGTTCATCAAGCGGCTCGATCTGAGTCCGGCTGACGTGGATGCCCTGGTCGAGATACTGGCCCAGCGGCAAATGGCGATGCTCGGCCGAAATCTGGGCGTGCAACCGGCCGACCCGGCCACGATGAGCCGGCAAGTCGCCGATCTCGATGCGGCCGAGGCGAGCGACATCGCAGCGCTCCTGGGTGCGGACAAAGCGGAGCGCTTCGCCAACTACCGCAGCACACTCCAGGAACGCTCGATACTGACGCCCCTCGTGCAGGAGCTGGACCTGGCGCGCAAACCACTCAAGCCTGAGCAGGTCGATGAGCTGGCCCGCATACTGAAACAGGAAACCGGCGCCATGCGCGAGAAGATGCCAATCGCGCCGGCGACTTTCGCCAACGGTCCGAATGAAAATCAGGCGAGCCGACCCTCCGCCAGCGCCCAACGCGCCTACGCCAAGGAGGTACTGGACTGGCAGCTGGAGCTCAACCAGCGCATTGCGGATCGTACCGCGCAGCTACTGACACCGGAACAACAGATGCGCTTCGTCGCGAGCCAGCAGCAACAGATTGAGCTGCAGCGCCTCAGCATGGCACTGATCGAGCCGGACACGCCCGCTAACTAACGTCGCCCATAAAGAAGCGCTTGACGCCCTCGAAGAAACTGGCTTCACGCGGCGCGTGACTCTGGCCATCAGCGTGTAACGACTCGTCGAACTCACGCAACATCTCGCGCTGCTCGCTCGACAGATTGACCGGCGTTTCGACGACGACGCGACAAAACAGATCGCCCCGCGGTCCGCCGCGCACGGGTTTCACGCCTTTGTCGCGCAATCGGAACACGCGACCCGATTGTGTCTCGGCCGGCACCTTCAAGGACACTTTGCCATCGAGCGTCGGCACTTCAACGGTGCCGCCCAACACTGCGGTAGCAAAACTGACCGGCACCTCACAGGACAAATGCTCGCCATCACGCTCGAAAATCGCGTGCTCGCGCACGTGCATTTCGACGTACAGATCGCCCGGCGGCCCGCCGTTACGGCCCGCCTCACCTTCGCCACTCAGGCGAATGCGATCGCCGGTGTCCACGCCCGCCGGCACTTTGACCGATAACTGCTTGCTGCGCCGAATGCGCCCCTGACCGAGGCAGGTATCGCAGGGATTCTTGATGACTTTGCCGATGCCACGGCAGCGTGGACACGTTTGCTGCAGCTGGAAGAAGCCTTGCGAGATCCGCACCTGCCCTTTGCCGCCGCAGGTATCACAGGTTTCGGGTTTGTGTCCCTTGGCCGCACCACTGCCGCCGCAGGTATCGCATTCGAACAGCTTCTGCACCTGGATCTCGACGGTCGAGCCGAATACGGCCTTGTCGAGATCCAGCTCGAGGTCGTACTTGAGATCGGCACCGCGAAAGACCTGCTGCCGCCCCCCAGAGCCGCGGCGACCACCGCCGAAAATATCGCCAAAGACATCGCCGAAGATATCGCTGAACGCATCGCCACCGCCGCCACCACCGTGCCGTCGGGTCGCATCGACGCCGGCATGGCCATGCTGATCATAGGCAGCACGGGTATGCGCCTCAGACAGCACCTCGTACGCTTCTTTGGCTTCTTTGAACTTTGCTTCGGCCTCCGCATCATCCGGGTTGCGATCCGGATGAAATTTCATCGCGAGTCGCCGATACGCCTTTTTGATATCGGCCTCGCTCGCCGTGCGGGGCAGATCGAGAACCTTGTAATAGTCGCTTTTACTCATGCTCGCTCGGAAACAGCAAAGCCGCCGGGCCTCAGGGAAACCCGGCGGCTGCATCCACGTGTCTGACTGCTAGTGCCTGCGCAGTGCCGCCGGTAACATCAAGAAGCCTTCTTGTCGTCCTTCACTTCTTCGAATTCGGCGTCCACGACGTTGTCATCATGCCCGCCGCTCCCGGCGCTACCGGCCGCCGCGCCCTGGGCACCGGCGTCGCCGCCGCCCTCGGCCGCACCCGCATAGGCCTGCTGCGCGATGGCAGCGGACGCTTGCGCGAGCGCCTCGGATTTCTTGTCGATCGCGGCCTTGTCATCACCCTTCATCGCCGTGCGCAAATCCGACACGGCCGATTCAACCTTGGCGCGCTCGCCACCGTCGATCTTCTCGCCCAGGTCCTTGAGCGATTTCTCGACACCGTGTAACAACTGATCGGCGCGATTGCGAGAATCGACGAGCTCGCGGAACTTGCGATCCTCCTCCGCGTGCGCCTCGGCGTCATTCACCATGCGCTTGATCTCATCCTCGGACAAGCCCGAAGACGCCTTGATGATGATCTTCTGCTCCTTACTCGTTGCCTTGTCCTTGGCGGACACGTGCATGATGCCATTGGCGTCGATATCGAAAGTGACCTCGACCTGCGGCATGCCGCGCGGCGCCGGCGGAATGTCCGCCAGATCAAACTTGCCTAACAATTTATTGTCCGCTGCACGCTCACGCTCGCCCTGCAGCACGTGAATGGTCACCGCGGTCTGGTTGTCTTCGGCTGTCGAGAACGTCTGCGACGCCTTGGTCGGAATCGTGGTGTTCTTTTCGATCAGCTTGGTCATCACGCCGCCCAGCGTCTCGATACCCAGCGACAGCGGCGTGACGTCGAGCAGCAACACGTCCTTGACCTCGCCGGCGAGCACGCCGGCCTGGATTGCCGCGCCAACGGCCACGGCCTCGTCCGGATTCACGTCCTTGCGTGGCTCCTGTCCGAAGAACTCTTTCACATGCTTCTGCACCAGGGGCATGCGCGTCTGGCCACCGACGAGGATGACCTCGGCAATGTCCTGCGTACCGATGCCCGCGTCCTTCAGGGCCACCCGGCACGGCTCCATCGTCCGCTGCACCAGCGACTCGACTAACGACTCGAGCTTGGCACGCGTGAGCTTGATGTTGAGATGCTTCGGACCCGAGGCATCCGCCGTGATGTACGGCAGGTTGATATCCGTCTGCTGACTCGATGACAGCTCGATCTTGGCCTTCTCGGCCGCTTCCTTCAGGCGCTGCATCGCAAGCGGATCCTTGCGCACATCGACTCCGGATTCCTTCAAGAATTCGTCGCCGAGGAAATTGATGATCTTGAGGTCGAAATCCTCACCACCCAGGAACGTATCACCGTTGGTTGCCAACACCTCGAACTGACGCTCGCCGTCGACTTCCGCGATTTCGATGATCGAGACGTCGAAGGTTCCACCACCCAGGTCGTAGACGACGATCTTGCGATCCTTGCCAGCCTTGTCGAGGCCATAGGCCAACGCTGCCGCAGTGGGCTCGTTGATGATGCGCTTGACCGTGAGACCCGCGATACGCCCGGCATCCTTGGTCGCCTGCCGCTGCGAATCGTTGAAGTAAGCGGGGACCGTGATAACGGCTTCGGTGACTTCTTCGCCGAGAAAGTCCTCAGCGGTCTTTTTCATCTTCATCAGGACGCGCGCCGACACCTCGGGCGGGGCCATCTTCTTGCCCTGCGCCTCGACCCAAGCATCGCCGTTGTCGTTCTTCACGATCGTGTAGGGCACCATCTTGGCGTCCTTTTGCACGACTTCGTCGTCGTACTTGCGGCCGATGAGCCGCTTGACGGCGTAGAGCGTGTTGTGCGGATTGGTAACCGCCTGACGCTTGGCCGACTGGCCGACCAGCACCTCGTTGTCCTTCGTGAACGCGACGATCGACGGCGTCGTGCGATCGCCCTCGCTGTTCTCGACGACCCGTGGCTTGCCGCTGTCCATGATCGCGACACACGAATTCGTGGTCCCGAGATCGATGCCGATTACCTTACCCATGTCAGTCTCACTCCAAAAAATTCTTAGCCGACTTGCTGCTCTATGTGCGTCCAAAGACTCGCGTTTCAAGCACCGCGCTACTGCTAGTCTCGAGCGACCACCACGCGAGCGGGCCGCAGCAGGCGCCCGTTCAGTAGGTAGCCGCGCTGCACGACTGCCAGCACGGTACCCGGGGGCGCGCCGTTCGCTGGCTGAGTCATCATCGCCTCATGCACCTCCGGGTCGAATGGCGTACCGAGCGGATCGATCGTTTCAATCTGGTTTTTTTCGAAAGCCTTCTCCAGGAGGCGCAAGGTCGCGCTCTGTCCTTCGATCAGACTCGCCGCATCGGCCGTCTCGGCGCTCTGCACGCCAAGTTCCAGGCTGTCCTTTACGTCGATCAGTTCCTGAGCGAATCGTTCGATGCCAAACTGCCGCGCTGCTTCCACATCTCGCGCCGCGCGCTTGCGGATGTTATCGATCTCCGCCAGCGACCGCAGGTACTGATCCCAATGGCTCTTGGCGCGCTCCTCGGATGCCGCGAGCTCTGCTTTCAACTGCTCGTGTTCGACCAACTCAGCCGCGGTCTCTGGCAGCACGGCCGTCTTGTCGTCGTCTACCCCAGATCCGGATACCGTCATCCGTTCACCTCGCGTTAAGAAAAATCAGATACTTATGATATAATTCAAGAAATTACCTGCACAGATTACCCATGCATGCGCGTGATTTGGGGACATCGGCGAAGAATTCAAGAGCGTCGCGACAGCGCTGCTCCGAGCAATTTGGCCGAGAGATCGACGATCGGAATGACGCGCTCGTACGCCATCCGCGTCGGGCCAATGACACCGACCACGCCGAGCACCTCGCTATCGGAGCTATACGGCGCCGTGACGACGCTGCAATCGTCGAGGATCTGATAGCCCGATTCCTGACCGATAAATATGTGCACCCCCTCCGCGGTCAAGCTGTGATCGAGCAAGTGCAGAATGTCCCGCTTCTCGGTAAAGGCTTCGAATAACCGTCGTAGCTTGTCAACCGAGCCAAGCTCGCCAACGCTCATCAGGTTGGTCTCACCGGCCATCACGTATTCGAGCTCGCGCTTGCCATCGTCTTCGAAAAGGCGGTCAGCCACAGCGATCGCGTCCTGCATCAGACGATTCATCGACTCGCGGGCCTCGTGCATCTGCCGCAGTATCTCCTGGCGCACCTGCGCGAGCGTGCGCCCGCGCACCTGCTCGTTGAGAAACGCAGCCGCGCCGCGCAGTTCGTCGGGCGAGTAATAGCGCTCCAGCTGAATGATGCGGTTCTGCACCTCGCGGTCATCGAATACGAGTACGACCAGGGCCCGGTTCTCCGAGAGTGGCACGAACTCGATCTGCGTGATCGATGCCTGGCGCGCTCGCGGTAATGTCACCACCCCCGCCAGCCGGGTGACGCTCGATAACAACGTGGACGCCGCGGCCACCAGCGCTTTGGAATCCTCACCGCCTGTCACGAATCGTGCCCGCAATTGCTCCACCACATCGTCGGACAAGGTGCGGCCGGACTTGAGGATGGAATCGACAAAGAATCGGTAGCCCTTGTCGGTCGGCACACGACCGGCGGAGGTGTGCGGCGACGTGACGAAACCAAGCTGCTCGAGATCGGCGACGATATTGCGAACGGTAGCCGACGAGAGTTGCAAGCCCGAGTCGCGCGTGAGAGCACGGGATCCGACCGGCTGCCCGTCGCGGATATAGCTTTCGATCAGTACCGTGAGAAGGTGCTGCTCGCGCTCTTTGAGGTCGTCGGGAGTCTCGTTCGGCATGATCCATGTCAGTCAGGAGACTGCCGTCAAACTACCCAAGACGACAGCTTGCAGTCAAGGAACTATCGCATCGTTCCACGGCGAGCGGCCGCATGCTACAAAGCACTATGACAATCATCGAAACCACGTGCTCGATTGTCGGCCGATTCGCCGATGAGCGCGTTGCCGAATCCGCGCGCATCCTGATCGAGCACTTGTCAGAACGGGCGATCCGTCCGCGGATTGCCCTCGGCAGCGAACTCGCCCTGCCGCCCGACTTGCAGATCGAACGCGTGCCGGAAAGTCAACTCGCCGATGGCGCCAAGCTGATGGTCGCGATCGGCGGCGACGGTACTCTGCTCTACGCGGCACGACTCGTTGCGGACAAGGATGTACCGCTGATCGGGATCAATCGCGGGCGCTTGGGCTTCCTCACCGACGTCTTGCCGCAGGACATGATTGCCTCCGTCGACGCGGCACTCGCGGGCAAAAGCGAGGTCGACGAACGGCCGCTGCTCGAGGCGCGGTTGCTGAGACCCGGTCGAGGGGAGAGTCGGATCCTGGCGCTCAACGACGTCGTCGTGCAAAAGGTGGAAACCGGGCGCATGCTGGACTTCGAGACCTGGATTGACGGCGTATATGTCAATAATCACGGCGGCGACGGCCTCGTTGTCGCGAGCGCCACCGGGTCGACTGCGTACGCGCTCTCCTGCGGTGGGCCGATCATCTCGCCGCACCTCGATGTATTGGTCGTGGCGCCCATTTGCCCGCATACGCTGTCCGATCGACCGATCGTCATCTCGGCCAACAGCGTGGTCACGGTCACACTCATCGAGCGGTTCGAAGCACGCGCGCAAGTGACCTGCGACGGCGTGGTAGCCGGCGACTTTCTGCCCGGTGATCGGCTCGAAATTCATCGTTCGAGGCGCAAAATACGGCTGCTGCACCCGGCCGGTTTCGAGTATTACCGTCTGCTTCGTTCCAAGTTGCACTGGGGTCGCGGCGCCTATGACACGATCGAGTAGTTACCCATGTTGACGCATCTGCAGATTCGCGATTTCGCCATCATCGATTCGGTCGAGATCGAACTGCACGCTGGTCTAACAGTCGTCACCGGCGAAACCGGCGCCGGCAAGTCCATCATGGTCGATGCACTGGCCCTGCTGGCAGGCGGCAAGGGTGGCGCGGAGATCGTCCGCGCTGGCATGGACCGCGCGGAGTTGTCAGCTACCTTTCAAGTGCCTGGCGCGGCGCAAGCGCTGCGAGCGTTGTTGGCGGACCAGGCCATCGAACTGGAGGACGAGTTGTCAGTGCGGCGTGTGATCGCGAGCGACGGCCGCTCGCGTGCCTATCTCAACGGTGTATTTGTGTCGATCCAGCTGCTGAAAGCTGTGGGTAGTCATTTGATCGACATACACGGTCAGCACGAGTTCCAGTCGCTCACGCGTCCGACCGCACAACGCGCCCTGCTGGACGACTATGGCAAGAGCCTCGAACTCGCGGCACAGGTGGCAGTGGCGCATCACGACTGGCTCGAACTGGTCGATCGCACCGCAGAATTGGAGGGGCGAGCGCGCGATCGCGATGCGCGACTGGAACTTCTGCGCTACCAGGTGAACGAGCTCAAGGCATTGGATCTGGCGCCCGATGAACTGCCAAAATTGCTGGAGGAGCGCTCGCGCCATTTGAATCGCAGTCGCCTCGCCGAGGCGGCGCAGGGGGCCGTCGGCCTGTTGTACGACGCCGACGAAGGCAGTGCGCATGCCGCGGCCAGCCGCGCGCTCGCGGGGCTCAAGACGCTGTCGAACGTGGATGAGCGACTCGGCGCGGTCGTGCCGCTCGTCGACGGCGCGATCATTCAGATACAGGAGGCCGCCCGTGAGCTATCGCGCTACCTCGAAACGCTCGAGTTGGATCCTGCGCGCCAGCACGAAGTGGAAAAAAGGCTCGCGGCGGTCGAAGAATTGTCGCGCAAACATCGCATCGACGCCGCAGCGCTGCCCGGCCGGGCTGCGCAGATCGAGCTGGAGCTCGGCGAGCTCGAGCGCGCCGAAACCAATCTCGCGACACTCAAACAGCAGCAAACAACCGCACTCGAAGCGTATCGCAAATCGGCGCAGCAACTCTCGGCGCGACGCGTGACGACAGCGCGCGCCTTGTCCAAGGACATCACGGCTCGAATGCAATCGCTCGGCATGGCAGGCGGCCGGTTCTTGATCGAGGTTTCTCCCACCGCAAGCGGCGAACCGAGCCCACACGGACTCGACAGCATCGAATTTCGGGTCACGGCCAATCCAGGCCAGCCACTTCGACCTTTGTCCAAAGTCGCATCGGGCGGCGAACTGTCGCGGCTCTCGTTAGCCGTGCAGGTGTCGTGCGCAGCCGAGGAATCGCGCTGCATGGTGTTCGATGAAGTCGACGCGGGCGTCGGTGGCGCGGTCGCCGAGATTGTCGGGCGCGAATTGAAAGCCTTTGGCCATAAAGGCCAGGCGTTGTGCGTCACGCATCTGCCGCAAGTGGCGAGCCAGGGGCATCATCATTTGCGCGTCGCCAAGCTGACGGATGGCAAGAGTACTCGCACGGCGGTTGCCGACCTCACGCTGGAAGAGCGCGCCGAGGAACTGGCGCGCATGTTGGGCGGGCTCGAAGTCACGGGCAAAGCACGCGAGCATGCGCGCGAAATGCTGCAACTGGGCGCCTTGCCGGATAGCAAGGCGGACAGCAAGTCAGCCAATCAGGGCGTCGTCAAGACTAACAGCAACTCGCGCGCCAAGTCGTAGCGCTGCGCTGCGACGAAATGGGATGCGGCGCCCCGAGCGGTCTCGACTCGCGCTATTTTCCGCGCGACTTGCGGTCGGGGCAATTCGCGCGTCGGCAATGGCCATACAGGATCATTGCATGATCGTGCAACTCGAATCCTGCGCGTTCCGCGATCGCCATTTGTTTCTCTTCGATCGCCCGATCGACGAACTCTTCGATCCGTCCGCAGTCAACACAGACGATATGATCGTGATGCGCGCCCTGATTGAGCTCGTAAACCCCAAGTCCGCTCTCGAAATGATGGCGCGACACCAGCCCGGCCGCTTCGAATTGCGTGAGCACGCGGTAGACTGTCGCGAGTCCGATATCGAGGTCGGCATCGAGCAGACGTTTGTAGATTTCTTCGGCCGAGAGATGGCGCTGCGATCGGCCGTCACCCGACTCGTCGGCGCTCGCTTCCAGGATTTCGAGAATTCTGAGTCTCGGCGCCGTGACCTTGAGACCCGCCTTGCGTAAATCCTGACTCTCCACCTGCACGTCCCCCGGGTTGCACTCGGGCCTGAAACTAATCCGGTATGATGCGCCACCATGAATCAGCTTGCACTACGTACACTCCTCGCCTTGATGGTAGCGCTCGGCGCAAGTGCATGCGTCTATCGCGTGAATATCCAGCAGGGCAATTTCCTGACGACGGAGACCACCGACCAGCTCAAGGAAGGCATGACACGCAGCCAGGTGCGCTTCCTGCTTGGCACGCCGATGGTTCCGGACGCGTTCGACAACGATCGCTGGGATTATCTCTACACGTTGCAGCGTGGACGGCTCAAGAAGCCTGAGCGACGGCAACTGATCGTTTACTTCAACGATGACAAGGTCGCGCGCTTCGAGAATAACGGTATCCTGCCGCGCGCCGCGAGCGCGGGTGCAACGCGCAAGCCCAAGGTCAGTCTGTGGCGCCGCCTCACCGGCCGCGGCGATCAAGAACCCGTCATGGGGCCCGCACCGTCACCGGACGCACCGCCGAGTCCGGTGCCCGCCAGCAGAGACGCCACGCTACCGGATGCGGCTAGCCCGAACCCCCGCCCCGTCGGCGAGCCCGGACCCGCCTCGACTCCTTAGGATCGACGAGCAACGGTCGGTAGAGTTCGATCCGGTCGCCGTCACGGGCGATCGTCTCGCGGTCACACAATTCGCCAAAAATCCCGACGTCGGCGGTATCCCAAGGCACGGCTTCGCCGTCGTGCTGAGCACGCGCCATGGCTAACAACTCACGCACGGTGGCCGCAATCGGCGCCTGTAGCTGCCAGAGAATTTGGCGTTGTGGCGTCGCGTACGCAACGACGATGTTCTTCGTGCTGCTCACAACCTAACAACCATTGCTCAGGTCGAATCAGTGCGCGCACGTGCGACGAAGGCGTCCACGAGCGAAGCGGCAGTCTCACCGAAGAGCGGCTCGAAAACTGCGGCCGACAGCCGGTTCGTAAACTCGAACCGCAGCGTCAGCTCGATCCGACACCCGGCCTCGCCTACCGGTACGATCAACCAACTACCCGCGAGCGAACGCAGCAGCCCTTTGTTTTCGAGCACGAGATCAATCCGGTCGTGCGGGTGCAACATATTTCGCGTGGTGAACTCGAACTGCAGCGGCCCTCGTTTTACCCCGAGTGTCGCGACAATCTCGCGTTCGGACGCCGACACGATGCGCGCGTGCTGACACCATGGCACGAAGGCCGGGTATTGCTCCACGTCGTTGATCAATCGAAACATCCGCTCCTGGGGGGCCGCCACCAGCGCTGAGCGCTTCACTTCTGCCATGCGCAAATTGTCGCGGAGCAGACCGAGCCTCACAACTACAAGCCGCTACAATGGCGCGGATATGGCCCAGAAAAAGGACAAAGACAAAGATCGCGAGCGCCTGATCGCCGAGAATCGCAAGGCGCGGTACGATTATTTCATCGAGGAGCGCCTCGAGGCGGGACTGGCGCTTGAAGGCTGGGAAGTGAAGTCCCTGCGAGCGGGCAAGGCGCAGATCACCGAAGCATACGTGTATCTCAAGGATGCCGAGGCATTCCTGTTCGGCGCGCATATCGCACCGCTCAAAACCACCTCCACCCACGTGATCGCTGATCCCATCCGCACGCGTAAGTTGTTGCTCAAGCGTTCGGAACTTGCTCGGCTCGTCGGGCTCGTCGAACGCAGGGGCTACACGCTCGTGCCGCTTGATTTGCACTGGCAGAACGGTCGCGCCAAGCTCGAGGTTGGCCTCGCCAAGGGCAAGAAACAGCATGACAAGCGTGCCACCGAGAAGGACCGCGACTGGCAGCGCAGCAAGGCAAGGATTTTGCGACGCGGGTAGCAGGTGCGGCCACGCAGCACTTGAACTTGTCGCTTTCGTCGCCATCTCAAGCTACGATGTAGATGACTGCTACGGGGGCGACCGGTTTCGACGTGGGTTGCGAACCGTGAGTGGCGTACCGAGGCGCATGGCCCTCGTTAATCACTGTGCAAATTATAGTTGCAAACGACGACAACTACGCACTAGCTGCTTAATTCGCAGCTGCCCCCAGACCAGCGCCTGCCTATGGGACTGAATCTGGGGACGCGTTCATAGGATCGCGGCACCGTGTGCTACGGGCGGTGCCGTTAAGAGTCACTGTAGCTGGCTCGGCGTTTTCCCTGCCCCTTGGGTAGCGCAGAGTAAGAACCAAAAAGCGGGCTATGTACGTAGATATTCACGTCTAGTGCTTGCGGACGCGGGTTCAATTCCCGCCGCCTCCACCAATATCAAAACCCCAACCGTTCTCGGTTGGGTTTTTTCTTGCCCGATCGCGCCGGTTCCCGCGTGCTGTTGGGTAGTCCTGCGGAAGCCTGCGGACTTCGCCAACCGCCAGAATTGGCCGTTCCCGGCCACATTCCACTCTCTCCTGGCCATTCCTCGCTCCGACCTCGCTCCCTTGAACTGGCCCGAAGTCCGCAAAGGCCGCAACTCAGGCTCTTACAGATCAAAGGACGACCGGGCTCGCCGCCAACTCCGCTTCTGACATCGTCGCTCTCCCGCACTCCTAACCCCGTGCGCGAGCCTCCGCTAACAATCCATCGTCTGTCTACGTGCCCAGGCCGGACGGTTACCTTCGAGCCATTGGCTGACGAATTCAGCTGGACTGGGCATGAGCAGCGACCGACTGGCTGGTTGATATCTGCAAGCACGACTCCTCGTAGGCCTCGATGTCGACCTGGCGGTAAGCCACCCGACCGCAGAGCTTCAGGAATTTTGGTCCGATCCCGACGCTGCGCCAGCGCTCCAGGGTGGCCTCGCTGATATTCCAGCGGGCGGCCAGTTGTTTTTGATTGAGGTGAACGACGTCCATCTTGGTCTCCTTCCGAATGAGTTGGCAGGAGTCCATGAAGGCGCTGTTCGGCCGACGAGCCAAGGGATTCTTCTGTGGATCTGAGTTATGCGTCGTCAGGCGGCAGTGGAGTATCGAGCTCTACCGAGACGTCTCCAACCAGCGATTGAACACGTCGCACCTGCTCGGCAGTGATAGGCTGCAACCGTTCGGGGTGCGCTGCGATGTCCCGCTCGAGGCAATCCAGAATGACGTTCTCGGGTGAGCTGATGATGGCAGTTCCCGCATCGTTTGCATCTTTCTTCATGCGCCTTCCCCAGGTACAGACTCAACCAATACATAGCTGGTGCTACGCCCACCTGCATCCGATTTCCGCAGCACGCCCCGCGCAAGCAAGTCGTTGATGTCGCGCAGCGCCGTGTCCGGCGAGCACTTGGCGATGGCCGCCCACTTGCTGGTGGTGAGTTTGCCTTCGAAACCGTCGAGCAGCTTGTTCAGCAATTTCACCTGTCGCGCGTTCAGTGGTGTGGTCGCCCAGCGCTGCCAAAACCGCGTCTTGGTCAGCACGGCATCGAGTGTGTGCTGCGCCTGATCAACGGCGCGATGCAGCGTGTCGAGGAACCAGGCAAGCCACTCGGTGACGTCCATCGACCGCTTCTGCGTCCGCTCCAGGATGTCGTAGTAGGCCTTGCG
>Ga0138256_10005493_pt1 | contig 13397 bp, 7 predicted proteins | sample KNB2016incub_MG_FD_105486 | JGI IMG/M metagenome (GOLD analysis project Ga0138256, IMG submission 105486) | Active sludge microbial communities from wastewater in Klosterneuburg, Austria - KNB2014incub_MG | ecosystem: Engineered > WWTP > Activated sludge > Unclassified | place: Austria...
TGCCCTTCCTTACGCGGGTGTAGTTCAGTGGTAGAACGCTTGCTTCCCAAGCAAGATATCGTGAGTTCGAATCTCATCACCCGCTCACATTTAAGTCGAGGAAGCGACCGCCTCGACTTTTTGTCATACTAAGCGATTTGTAAGGTAGCTGTTATGCGTACTCATCGGTCTTAATGTAAAATTCAAGCCGGAGTTGACTTGAACATGGCAGAGCTTAAAAAGGGTACGATCCTTTACGTGGAGGATAATTCGGATAACAGAAATTTGATCCGCAGAGTTTTGGAAGCGGAAGGGTATTCTGTTATTGATGCTGTAAATGCCAGCCAGGCAATCGAAAAACTTGAAAAAAACAGGATAGACCTGATTTTGATGGATATAAATATGCCTGACATGGATGGCTATACATTGACGACAAAGATCAAGGGGATTCAATTTTTTTCAAAAATTCCCATCGTTGCAGTAACTGCAAATGTAATGCGTGGTGATCGTGAGAAGTCGCTTGAGGCGGGATGCGACGGTTATATACAAAAACCAATTGATATTGATACGCTTGCCCAGCAGATTGAGCGTTTTATGACAAGGAGCACAAATGTCTGATCTGAACCAACCCCCTGCTGTTTCCGATACACAGCCCATTCGCAAGCCAAATATACCGAAAGATGCTGCTGTGTTGGTGGTTGAGGACAATGTTTCCAATTTTGTTTTAATTGCCCGAATGCTAGGGTATCTTGGCGTTCATTGTGAATGGAAAACTTCAGGCTATGAGGTTCTGGAGTATGCCGACACCCTTCCACGACTTGACTTGATCCTTATGGATATTCGACTTCCGTACGAAGATGGGTATGGCGCTCTTAAGAAAATTCGGGCGTCGGAGCGCTTCAAATCCGTACCGATTATTGCGGTTACTGCTGAAGCCAGCGTGGAGCAGATGAAAAAAGCTCAGGATTCTGGTTTTGATGGTTTCTTGGGAAAGCCTCTTGACCCAGATCGTTTTCCGGATCAAATCCGCCGCATCTTGAGCGGCGAACCTGTCTGGGAATTTAGTTAATCCATTTAATGACTACAAATCCAGCGCCGCCCGTAGTTGACACACAGCAAAGATATAAGGGCAGTCTGACAGGTACCCTTGTAAGAACGCTACTTATCTTTACATTTATTCCACTTGTCTTAATGGCAGGGGCTGCGTATTTTCGTACACGTGCTTTATTAAGAGATCAGGCGATCTCACAAACTGAAAATTTATTAAGCAATCAGCTCAAAATCGTCAACAAGGAAGTAGTAGACAAACAAGAGCAGATTGAATCGCGCCTGACCTCTTCGGATGAATTTTCTACCATTATTGAGCTTGCGCTACATGCCAACCCGCAAAGCAGGGAGTTTCGCGAAATTCGCGAGAATTTTATTGGCGAAATCCAAAAAACTTATACACAAGATAACAGGCCATTATTTGACCATTTTTTTCTCGTCGACAAGGATGGGGTTATCAAGGTTTCAAGTAATGCTGATTGGGAATCCACAGTCTTGAGTTCATACGCTTTTGAAGACTTGAAGGGCTCCCAATCTTATGTGCTTTACGGCTTATCTCCAATTTACAAAAACGAATTAATTCTTGTTACGGCAGTAACCTATCAGACCCAGCGTGGGTCAACGTTGGGAACTGTGGTAGGTATTACCGAAAAACAGAACTTGCAACAGCTTATTCAGCCATTAAATGGATTAGCTCCTTTCGCAAGCACATATTTCATTATTTCAGATAATCAATTTATCACTAGTGACCCTTCTACCGGCGATTTCAAAGAAGTTGCCGTTTCAACGGTACAAAATGAGTTGATCTCAAGCCTTTCAAAGCTCATTGAAGATCGCAACGACAAGTCGATTGCACTGGATGTCATCTCCCCTACCGGAGAGGCATCACTTGCACAACTTCAATGGCTTCCTAGTATACAAAGCGGGATCGTTCTGGAAATAAATAACAGAAACATCTATGGTGAAATCGCAAGCCTCGCGCCTTTTACTATTATTTTAGTCCTGGTAACACTAGCTGGTATTGGATTGGCTTTGACTTTTGGAATTAGACGCGTTATTCGGCCACTGCAGTCATTATCTGGAATCACCAGAAAATTCGCCGAAGGGGATTGGAATCAACGCGCTGAAGTGCTCAGTAACGATGAGGTTGGCCTCCTAGCTAGTTCGTTCAACTACATGGCGAACGAAATCGGTGAAGTTTACCGTTCACTTGAGCAAAAGGTGGAGGAACGAACCCGACAAATTCAGACAGCATCCGAAGTAGCCCAAAACATTACAACTATTTCAAATCTGGATGATATGCTGCAAAAAACCGCCGAGTTGATTGTTCAGCAATTTGGTTATCAACAAGCAAGCATTTACATGCTGGATCGAAGCGGAAAATTTATTGATTTTAAGACTGGCTCTGGCGCTGCCACAAAGGGCTTAAAGGAAAAAAATTATCAGATCGAAGTCAATTCCCCATCCATTATTGGATGGGTAGTATCGAACAATCTTCCTCGGATTGCTTCCGATGTTTCAGAAGATCCGCTGCATTTGAAGAATGAGTTGATCCCTGATACTCGTTCAGAAGCTAGCGTGCCAATTTCTTTGGGGGACCTTGTTCTTGGCGTTCTGGATGTTCAAAGTAATCAGCCTGGCGCATTTAGCAAAGATACGATTATTATGTTGCAAACGCTTGCCAGTCAAATCGCAACTGCAACACAAACGGCTAGCTTGATCGAGACAAGTCAGATAGACTTTGAAGAACTCGAACGACTCTACCGCTCCAGCAGGCTGATTACGGAGGCCAATAACGAAGAGGAGATATTCAATATCAGCGGGCAGATATTGAAAGGAGTACAGTACCCAACTGCATTATTCAGGGTTGAACAAAACCACCTTTACCAAGTAACTTCGACGGCCTCCATGCAGGACTACAATGCCACGGATCAAATATCATCTAAATTTGAGATTGATTACAACGAAATAAGCAATTATCTATCTCGTGGTTCTGTGATCACCAACTCATCCGATGCTGCCCTTCCACATGTATTTCGCAGCATAATTGAAGGCATGAAATTAACCAGCGCAGCCTTTGTGTCAATAAAAAAGCAGGGCAGCAAACTGGCTGCCGTCATTTTGATTGGGGCACGCAATCTTACTCTTACTAATACAAGCGTTCAGCCTTATTCAAATCTTGCAGATCTAATGTCCAGCGCGCTTGAAAAGATAAATGCGATTCAACAAACAGAGAGGCACTTGCTTGAGGTCGAATCGCTGGCATCCATTAACGAATTAATATCATCAGCTTCTGATCTTCAGAATTTCTTCCGCGCTTTGCTTGGAAAGATCCAACAAATCATTGGCGACTACAATATGATTGTAGCGCTTTACGATGAGAGAAGTAATACGATCAGTGTTCCATTCAGTTACGAAAATAAGCAAATTACCTCAATTGATTCCTTCCCGTTGGGTGAAGGATTAACATCCATACTGCTTCGTACGCGCCAACCATTAATGCTAGTGGAAAATACAGAGCAACAGGCCATTGAACTTGGTGCAAAAGTAACCGGAAAACCGGCCCGCTCATGGATGGGCGTCCCCATGCTTGTGCAAAACAATCCCATAGGAGCCTTGATCATTCAGGATTTGGAAAATGAACACGCTTTTGATGACAATGATTTAAAATTTTTCACTACGATCGCCGGTCAGGTAGCTGGTGTCATCAATAACGTTCGTTTATTGGGTGAAAGCCAAAGAAAAGCGATCCAAATTGAAACTGCAGCGGAAATCGCGCGCGACATCAGTGGGTCCCTGAACTTAGATGAGTTATTAATCAAATCCGTAAACTTTATTCGAGAACGATTTGACTTCTATCATGCGTCCATTTTCCTGCATGATATTCCTGGCGAGTTTGCAATGATCCGCGAAGCCACAGGGGAAGCCGGTGCGCAAATGAAAAGAGCCGGTTACAAGATTGGCGTAGGATCAAAATCAATTGTTGGTTTTGTAAGTGGACGTGGAGAGCAACTTATAGTAAACGATACGTCCAAGGATGCTACCTATTATGCCAACCCTCTTTTGCCTGATACACGCGCAGAAGCGGCTATCCCGCTAAAAGTTGGAGACCGGATATTGGGCGTATTGGATATACAAAGCACAAAACCCTATTCTTTTTCCGAAGACAACCTACGTAGTTTGCAGATTCTAGCGGACCAATTAGCTGTCGCAGTGGTCAATACCGAACTTTTTGCAGAAACACAAGAACATCTTTCACAACACCGCCTCTTACATCACATCACCACAACAGCAGCATCTGGTACAACTCTCGAAGAAGCTCTGGAAAGTGCAGTAAATGGTTTACAGGTCACCCTTGGTGGTGACAGGGTAACCATCCTGCTTGCTGACCGAGAGAAGAAATCTCTTGAAATAAAAGCATCTATGGGGTACTCGGATGACCTATCCCGAATGCAGATCCAGTTCGGAAATGGAATCACTGGTTGGGTCGCAGAACACAGACGCACGTTAAGAGTCAGAGACGTAAACGTGGACCCACGCTACATTCAGGCCAGTTCCAATACCCGATCCGAACTCGCAATTCCATTGATCTATCGAAACGAACTGCTTGGCGTATTAAATGTTGAAAGCGAACAAGCTGATGCGTATACTGAGAATGACGAGGAAATGCTTGGAACGCTTGGAGGAAGCCTGGCGGCCATTATCGCTAATGCAAGACTGCTTGAACAAATTCGTGTGCAGGCGGAGCGCGAACGATTGATCAATGAAGTAGCAGGAAAAATCCGCAGGTCCACGGATATACAATCCATCTTGATGACTACTGCCAGTGAAATCACAAGAATTACCGGTTCACGTTATGCGAGAATTAACATTAAACCAAGTGATGACAAAGAGTCGTAATGGATAACATTTCTCCCAATACGCAACCTACCAACCCGGAAGATGCAACCCGCCTATTATACAAAAACTGGCGAGAACAGTTTGCCATTCCACTTCTATTGGGCGTATTAGTTTTCGGAGCAATTGTTCTCATTCCGGCGATCAATGCATCTACTAGTTTAATTGTTGATGCATTGTTCATTTCTGCCTACATGCTCACAGGGCTTGTTACTGTAATTCGTTTTTCCTACTTCATTCGGATGAGTGTTTTTTTACTGGGGGTTTATGTATTAGGTCTGGGAGAATTAATCACTCATGGGATTTTAGGCGACAGTCTGATCTTCTTTTTTGGATTAATTGTTTTCGCAACAATTCTAATCTCTCCACGTACTGGTATTCTAACGGTCATTATTAACATTCTCACCTTTATGCTTTTTGGCTATTTATTTTTAAATGAAAAATTGGCTCCTCTCAATCCGTACGCGTCACCCGCGCAACCAGCTGATTGGTTAAGCGCAACTGGTGTGATTATCATGTTTGGTGTTGTTGTTATCCTTGGATTTCAAAGATTGGAAAAAGAATTCACACAAGCTCAAAAACAAATCGATACAACCCTCAACACCTTGAAAACTGAACGAACTAATCTTGAACATAAAGTAGAGGAACGTACGCAGCAACTTCGGAAAATCAATGAAATTGGCCGTTTTGTAGCAGCCATTTTGGAGCCCGAAGACTTGTTACCGCGTGCTTTACAAAGAATTGACACAGAGTTCAAGTTCTATTACGCAGCATTTTTTCTGGTGAATGCCACAGGACAATGGGCTGAACTTAATGCCGCTACAGGAGAAGCAGGCAGGGTATTGCGCGAAAATAAGCACCGGTTGGATACAAACGGAAATAGCACAGTCGCAAAAGCCATTCGGACAAGAGAAGGTCAAATTGTGCGCAGTGGCAAATCAGAGCAAGCTGTATACCAGGATAATCCGCTGCTCCCATATACCCGCTCGCAAATTGTGCTGCCATTGATCGTTGGCGATTTAGTACTTGGCGCTCTGGAAATTCATGCAACTCAAGAAAATGCGTTTCTTCCAGCTGACTTAAACACATTTCAAAATATGGCAAACGAAATCGCCATTGCGCTAGAAAATGCACGCCTATTTCAGGAAGCGCAACAGACTTTATCCGAAATGCGCGCAACACAAAGACAATATTTACAAGGTGCCTGGCAATCACTGACAGAAGAAAAAGACCTTACATACGCACTTGGAGATAATGATCCGTCTGCCCGTAATGAGCTGGAAATACCGCTTGCATTGAGAGACCAAATCATTGGGCAGCTTCAATTAACTAATACTACAGAATGGAGTCTTGAGCAAAAAAGCCTTGTTGAAGCCATTGTTATGCAGGCAGTATTAGCTCTCGAAAACGCCCGACTTGTAGAAGAAAGCCAATCCATTGCAGCCCGTGAGAAGCTGGCGAACGAAATTATCACAAAAGTATGGGCATCTACCAGCATGGACGGCATTCTTCAAACAGCGGTTCGAGAATTAGGCCGCTCACTTGAAGCTGCTGAAGTCGAAATAGAAATATCCATGGATAAGAGCGACAATGACTAGCAATAATCCATTCAAAACAGCCCAAAATCAGGGCGGTCTACCTATATCACAATTCAACTATGCAGACTGGCGTGAACGATTTATATTGACTATTCTACAAATCACATGTGTTTTTATCGTCCCCATGATCGTGCTGTCCTTTCCAACCGCATCAATCGGCGACCGCTTTCTATTTATCGGACTATATATTGGGTTGGTAGCCATCACTGTATTACCAGTTCCGTACACTGTCCGTGTGTTTGTGCTGCTGGTAATGCCTTTTGCGGTTGGAGTAAATGCAATATTCTCTTGGGGTCCATGGGCAGATGGAAATATCTTCCTTCTGGCGTGCGTTGCTCTATCATCACTCTTAATTGATCGTAGAGCAGACATTACCATATTAGGTGTAAGTGCTTTTTTTGTAATTACACTAGCTATTCTTCAACAAGTTGGGGTTTATCAATTTTCTGCGTCTGCAGTGCCAATAACTTCAGCCGTAGACTGGTTTATATATTGTGTTGATTTCTTGATCATAGGCATTATCCTTATTGCTGCCTTGAGTCAATTTAAGAATGCATTTTCCCGGGTGATCAAGGATATGCAGCGTGCTTTTGACGCGCTTGCAGCGGAACGAATGCAACTAGAAGAAAATGTTCTCAAACGAACGGATGAGTTGGAAACCCAAACGACACAGTTACGCACAGCATCCACGGTCGCCAAGGCTATGGCAGAAATACAAAATATATCGGAACTTTTGGATTCAGTGACAAAACTTACAGCCGAAAAATTTGGCTTCTATCATGTTGGCTTATATATCCTGGATGAACAGAAAAGAACAGCATTCCTTCAGGCAGCATCCTCCGCAATGGGTAAACAATTGATTGGTCAGGCCTTTCGTATTGAGCCAGACAGACGAAATCTCATCAATCTTGTTGTTACCCAGAATCGTCATATTATCACTTCAGATTCTGACGGCTCAAATTTTGTGCGGGATGTAAATTTTTCACTGACTCGATCCCGTATGCTCCTACCACTAGCTGTGCGCGGAGATATTCTAGGAATCCTAGATATACACTCTGAGCAGCCACAAGTATTTAGTAGTCAGGATGCTGAGATTCTGCAAACGCTCGCAGATCTGGTTGCAATATCATTTGACAACGCTCGCCTCATCAATGAAACGAAAAGCCTTATAAGTCAATTAGAGATGAACACTAATGTTCAAACAGACCGAACCTGGAGAAAACTAACAAGCCGCCAAAAGCCTGCCTATCAATACACCCCGGCTGGCGTGCGCCCAATGTTCTCAACAAACAAAAAGGATAACGACAATGGGCTTCATATACCTCTTGTTCTCCACGGGCAGAAAATTGGCATGGTTAAACTTAAGCGAAAAGGTGAAGCTTCTCGCTGGTCAGAAAGGGAACGTGTTCTGGTTGAAAAAATCGCCGATCAGATCGCACTCGCCCTCGAAAACAGCCGCTTGGTAGATGAAGCACAAAAAAGCGCCCTGCGTGATCAAATGATCGCCAATGTTTCAACTCGTGTTCGTGAAACATTGGATATCGAATCTGTTGTGCGAACCGCTGCCACAGAACTTCGCCGTGCATTTGACCTAAAAGAGGCTGAAATCCTAATTGGTGCATCTCAGTCTGATATTAATCAAAAAGGAACTTTTTCCTAGGAAGTCTGTCTTATTTTGAAAACCCGGCGATTATCCAAAATCAAAAAGAATCTAGTCCTTCAAGGTTTTTATTTATCATGAGTAAGCAAGGAAATAATAATTCTTCTGAACTTAATAATGCCTCTCCCAAAAATTTGGGGTGGGCGAAATTAAGTTATTCGCAAAAATTTACGATCATCACCTTGATCTTCACCTTACCTTTGCTTGCCTTTGCGCCGCTTGTCTATGATCAGATTCTTAGAATAGACAGATATGGTTTGAAGGAGGTGCAAGGGACGCTTTACTTGCGTGATCTTTGGGCGTTAACGGCCAGCCTCCAAAATTATAGCGCCATAGATTCAAGTCTCCAAAATGGTTCAGTAACTCCACAAGATTTGACAAATGCCAAGGAACAAGTGTCGGAAAACATAAAACTACTGCAGGATAAAAGTTCCTTAGCAAGTAGTTTGGAGTTGAATTTTTCTGTCAACAGCCTTGCTGATCAATGGAATGCAGCAGGGACACCAATTGAAACAACTTCCCTGTTTGAGGATATATCAGCAGCAACACGAGAAGTTGGAGACAGATCATATTTAATTCTCGATCCTGATCTGGATACGTACTATCTTATGGACGCTGTTCTACTTAAACTTCCTGAAAACCAATATTTGTTATTTAGAATAAAGCTCCTTTTAAGCCAGAGAACTGCAAATAACAGATTGAGTATAGATGATGAAAATGAGTTGCGAAGCCATTTAAGTATTATCAAACAAAACCTTGAAGAGATAAACCGAGACTTGGAAGTTGCATCGAGAAATAATGTAAACCAGGCTATGTCTCCTTTGATCAAAGACAAATTCAACATATATAAAAATAACATCGACACCTACCTGGCAACAGCGCAATCAACCTTGAGCGGCGAAGTTGAACCGGAAGAGCTAAATAATATAAACAATCTTTTTTTAAGTACAGAAACTTCAAGTTCAGAATTCTACACGGCCGCATCACAAGGTTTGGAACAAGGTATTCAAAATCGGACTAGATCATATAGCCTTCGCATTGCTATATACTTTATCTTGTCAGCCTTGAGTCTTGGCACTGCCTTTATTGTCGGGAATAGGTTGATGAAGTCGATTAGTACTCCCCTGCAAAAAGCTATTAATGCAGCTGAAAATTTTGCCTCCGGTAATTTAACTGCTCGAATCGATTATGCATCTGAAGATGAAGCAGGTAGAGTAATCCAAGCCTTCAATAGACTAGCCGTCGAAATTGAAACAAGTCAAAACTCACTAAAACAGCAAAGTGAAGATTTGACAGATAAAACCTTGAAGTTGGAAACGATTTCAAAAGTAGCTCGTGAAATCACTTCCATTCGCGATCTCCCTTCTGTCCTTACGACAGCAACAAATCTTGTACATGAAAACTTTGGATATTATCATGTAGGTATTTTCCTGCTAGATGAACGAAAAGAATATGCAGTTTTGGCAGCTACAAATAGCGAAGGCGGGCAAAAAATGCTTGAAAGGGGCCACCAGCTAAAAATAGGCGAAACAGGCATTGTTGGGTATGTTGCCGAGTCTTTACAAGCGCGCATTGCTCTGGATGTAGGAAAGGATGCAGAATATTTCAATAACCCGGATTTACCCCAAACCCGCTCTGAACTAGCCCTGCCCCTTGTTATTAGCGGACAAATCCTTGGAGTTATCGATGTTCAAAGCACTCAACCCATGGCATTTAAACAAGAAGATATTACAATCCTGCAAATCCTGGCTGAGCAACTAGCAATTGCGATTCAAAATGCAAGTCTTTTTAGTGAAGCAGAAAAAGCACTTGAATCCACTCGCCTTGCATTTGGAGAACTTAGCCGTGATGCATGGAGCAAAATCCTAAATAACCAGCCGCGTTTTGGATATATCGCCACTCAGCCATCCACCGTAAAAACACACAGTGACCAAGTTGAGCCAAGTCTCGCAAAGGCGTTCGAGACCGGCGACTTAATTCTTGGAGTTGATGGGTTGAGTATCAGCGTGCCCGTCAAGATCCGCGGGCAGGTTATTGGTGCGATCCGCTTGAAAAAATCTGAGATCTCAGAAGCGTGGACACAGGAAGAGACCAATCTTGCCATTTCATTATCAGATCAGTTGAGTGGCGCGCTGGAAAGCGCACGCCTTTACAAGGAATCTCAACAACGTGCGGCTCGTGAGTCGCTGGTATCTGATATTTCCACTCGCATTAGCAGCGTTTCAAATATTGATGCGATCCTGAGAGAAACAGTTCAGGAGCTTGGGCAGGTGATTGGCAAAGCGTCGGTTAGCTTCCAGTTGTTAGACCAGGCTGATGGACGGAATCAGGTTTCCGGTCCAAGTGAAAGAAGCGAAAAAACCATTCCCAGAAGAAAGCTGGGAGAGTAATCATGTCCACACCTAATTCTTCGCCCAACAGTCAGATTCAATCCGGAGCAGAAGCCACAAATCTGTTGTGGAACAGATTAATCGCACCGCATCCAACGATAAATAATGCAAGCGACTTCCGTAGAGCGCAACTGCTTTTGATCCTTACCTCCATTTTGGGCGTGCTCTTTCTCAGCGCTATTTTATATGGTCCAAGAAGTTACGGAGTATTCCTAGCCTTAGCGGCGGTTACGCTTGTCTCTTACGTACTTGGTAAAACCGCATACTACCGTGTGGGCACCTATTTATTCGCTTATGTATTTACAGCGATCGGATTTATTAGAATATTTCAAGGTGATGCCGAATCAATCGAGTCGGCTATTGTTTCCACTGTGCATGTATCTCTTATCTTTTCGAGCGTACTTCTTTCCCGAAGAGGATTTTTGTGGCTTGTATTTTTTTCCACTTTGGCAACATTTACAGCGCCGTTATATTCCAACATTCCTGTTAGTGCTACGGAAAATATTGGGCGTACCGGTGGGATCGTGCTCGTGATCGGCGCAATGCTTTTTGGCATTAATATCTTCCGTGAAAATTTAGATAGGGAACAAATCCGGAAACTTAGCAATACGAACCGCGAGCTTGAAGACATTCAGACAAATCTTGAAAATCGAATTCATGTGCGTACACAGGAATTGGAAGCAGCAAATCACGACATCAAAGAACGTGCCGCCCGGTTACAGGTAATTTCAAGTCTTTCACAGGACATTTCATCAAGCGTTCAACAAAAGCCGAAGGAATTGCTGTCACATATTGCCCAGGTTATCAGTAAAAGTCTTGGGTATTATCACGTAGGAATTTTCCTGCTGGACGAACACACCGAATATGCTGTATTACGCGCATCGAACAGCCAAGGCGGACAGCAAATGCTGGCCCGCCGCCATCAACTAAAAGTCGGCGGCGCGGGAATTGTAGGGTATGTAGCTCAAAGCGGCAGGCCGCGCATCGCGCTCGATACCGGCACAGACGCGGTCTTCTTCAACAATCCAGACCTTCCCGAAACTCGCTCTGAAATAGCACTTCCGTTGAAGTTCGGTACTTCCATCATTGGCGTTTTGGATGTACAAAGCACAAAATCATCAGCCTTCAATGTAGAAGATGCGAGTACGCTAAGTACACTTGCAAATCAAATCGCAATCGTGATCAGGAATTTTGAAGCATCCGATGAGGATGGCTATTTCATATCTACAAAAACCGGAAGCAAATTGACTAGTGCGCATCTAACTGGAAGAAAAGTACATCCGGGATATTTATTCTCATCAGATGGTACGATTTCAAATACGCTGCCTGGGGAAAACGCAAACGTGGACAAAGTAATCGCCTCTGGCGAAATCGTGGTGATGAATCAGTCTTCGAAGGGCCAGTCCCCCACCCTGGCAGTCCCCGTCAGACTCCGCGATCGGGTGATCGGTGTTATCAATATTGAATCTTCTGAAGGCAACAGAAAATGGACCGAGGAAGAAATTGCTGTGGTCCAGGCAGTTTCCGACCGGGCTGCCCTGGCATTGGAAAACGCCCGGTTATTTGAAAACGCTACGCGCCGCGCAGAGCAGGAAGAAACCATTGCGCATGTTACCACCCAAATTGGCGCATCTAGTGACTTTAACCGCATCCTTCAAACCACTATTCAAGAACTCGGACAGGCGCTAGGCGTCTCACGTACTTTTATCCAATTGGCAACACCACCTGAAAACAGCAATGAAACAACAACCGAGTAATACACATGGTTGATTTATAAAAAAGGCCAAGATGAGATATAGCAAAGTCGAACAGCAAAACAGAGAACCAAAAATCGGCACAGGCGTCGTTTCGCTTCAAACGCGCCTAGTACTGTTTACATTGTTCATCTCTCTTGTGCCGCTAACACTTATTTCTATCCGCGACATTCTTCAAACACAAAAAGCATTAGCCACCAGCGCAGAAGCTTCGCTGAAGTCTAGCGCAGAGCAGACCGCGAACAGTCTTGACTCATTTATCCAGACTAATCTGGATGCAATTAGCGTTGAATCTCAAATCTCTATTTTTGCAGATTATTTAATAATGTCGCCATTGCAACGGTTTGGCAGTTTAGAAAGAATACGCGCCGAGAACCTGGTCAATAACTTAAGCAGCAAAGATACGGCCAACATCATTTCCTACGCGCTGGTAGACGTGGACGGAAATGTTCTTCACGACTCGCTAGCCGGGCAAAATGCTGCTGAAAATGAAGCGGAGGAGTCTTATTTCTCGCGAGTTCGATTTAGCGACCAGCCAATCCTCACAGAGGTCGTCTACGACGACGGAATCACTACGATCACTTTCGCGAACAGAGTACTTGGTCAAAGCGGCCAGTTTTTAGGTGTTTTACGTGTAAAGTACAATTCGATTGTTCTGCAGGATATTGTTGTTAACAGCTCAAAAACAACAACGAACTCTTTAGTATTACTTTTGGATGAAACATATATCCGTTTGGCAGACAGTCGAAATCCGAGTCTTATTCAAAAATCCATCGCTCCACTTACTCCCGTTGATTACCTTCTTGCCATTGAAAACAAACGTTTTTTAGATCTCCCGCTCAGAGCACAAACCACAAACTTCCTTGACTTTGAAGATGCACTTGATAATGCAGACGCAGAGCCCTTCTTCAGAGTAGACATTACCCCAAATGTACCGGGGGATGACACCGTGGCTGTAGCATTTATGAAAACCCGTCCCTGGGCAGTTACATACAGCCAGCCAACCTCTACATTCCTTGCCGAGGTTCAAAAGCAAACTCAGACAAATACCATTTTGGTTATCAGTACTACA
>Ga0138256_10005495_pt1 | contig 13395 bp, 9 predicted proteins | sample KNB2016incub_MG_FD_105486 | JGI IMG/M metagenome (GOLD analysis project Ga0138256, IMG submission 105486) | Active sludge microbial communities from wastewater in Klosterneuburg, Austria - KNB2014incub_MG | ecosystem: Engineered > WWTP > Activated sludge > Unclassified | place: Austria...
AAGCCCCAGGCTCGATCGAGCTGGGGCTTGTTCTTTTCGATAAAAGCTTGTGGCTTGAGGCCTGCAGCTTGTGGCGCGGGTCAATTGAAGATCCGCAGCGTGGTACCGTTGAAGTTGGTGTTGTAACGCTTCAATCCCAAGGCGGCGGGCCCTTCCGTCACACTTCCGTCCAGTAGAAGGAAGGCGCTGCCGCAACAGGTCGTGTCGCGCGCGATCACCTCGCTATCGTCCACATGCACCTTGCACAACTCGGTGGGTTGGTAGGTGCAGTGGCGGTCCATCGCCACGAATTCGTCCATGGCCTTCCGGTACACGATGATACCCAAAGAACCCCCGGTGAGATAGAGCCAGCCGCCCGGGACCGCGATATCGATGTACGCCGGGTTGTTCACGTTGATCTGGAAGTCCACCGTGGTAAGGGGTACTCCGCCTTGCTCTTCCTTCCGGCAGGAGAGAAAAAAGAACACGGCCAAGCCCAAGAAAAGGACCTTCGGCGCAAGGGAGCGGGGTAGCATGCTGTTGAATGGAACGCGGCCCTGCGAAGGTAGGTATGCGCGGTACCGTTGACGGCCGTATCCTTGCATGATGCGCTCGTTCCGGTTCCTGTTCACCCTCGCCTTGCTTCTGGCCCCGCCATTGGCGATGCACGCGCAGGAGGGCGGCATCGGGCAGAAGGAGCAAGAGCGCATCCAGGCGCGCAAGGAGAAGGACGAGAAGAAGAAGCTGGCCAAGCAGCGCCGGAACGACCACAAGCGCCATATGGCCATACAGGACAAAGCCACCCGGAAGCGCCTCCGGCAGAACACAAAACGCGCGGACAAACACGGGAGCGGGCGCCACCGGGATCCGTTCCTGAAAAGACTGTTCACCAAATAAGGGCGGCCAGACCTGTATACATCCACTTTTCCTTGGCCGCCATGATCGCGGCGAGCAGGGTCCGCCAGGATATCTTTCCCCCACTTCAACGCAAGATGACCACCGCAGCAAGTCACGAAACGATGTACCCGGCAGGCTGGTTATGCGGAAACCCGCGCCCAGAGCGGATTTCCGACGATTTGACGGATCCGGGACTTTTCTATCTTTACGCCCCCTCGTTGCGCTGTTGTCCTGAACGTAAAACCTACTCGTTGATGGTGAGAAGGATATTCTCCACGATCGCCCTTGGACTCCTGGGAGCGACCGTATCATTCGCCCAAGTGGGCGCCGGCACCTTGCAAGGCACGGTGGTCGACAAGAAGTCCTCCGAGCCACTGCCCTTCGTCAACGTTGCCGTGGAGAACCGGGGTACCGTGGTCGCTTCCGGCACCACGGATTTCGACGGCAAATACATGATCAAGCCGATCGATCCAGGTTCGTACGATGTGATCGTGACCTACGTGGGCTACCAGCCGCTGAAGCAGACTGGCGTGGTCATCAACAGCAACAAAACCACTTTCCTCGACCTCGGCCTTAATCAAGGCATAGAGTTGAAGGAGTTCGAGGTGGTACAGTACCAGGTCCCTCTCATCCAGAAGGATGGTGGTGCCTCCGGCGGCACCATCACCCGGGAGGATATCGCGCGAATGCCCGGTCGTTCGGCAGCATCCATCGCTACTACCGTGGCGGGGACGAGTGAAAGCGGTACAGGCGGAGGCATCAGCATTCGCGGCGCCCGATCGGAGAACACCTATTACTACATCGACGGTATCAAGGTGCCTGCGGGATCGGGTACCGGCCTGCCCAAAGCGGCCATTGAGGAAGTGCAGGTTATTACTGGAGGTGTCCCCGCGAACTACGGGGATGTCACCGGAGGTGTCATCAACATCACCACCCGGGGCCCCAGCCGCAGCTTCTTCGGCGGTGTGGAGTACCTCACCAGCGGCTTCAAGGTCGGGGAGGACATCACCGATATCGTGGGCTTGGACAAGTACGCCTACAACCAGGTGGAGGCCAGCCTGAGCGGCCCGATCTTTTTCAGGAAGGATAGCCTGGGGAACAAGACAAAACCATTGCTCGGTTTCTTCCTGAGCGGGCAGTACACCAATGTGGTGGATAACGAGCCTTCGTATCTCGGTGACGTGCGCGTAAAGAGCGAAGTTCGCGATGAACTGCTGGCCTCACCGTTACAGCTACGTGACGTGGGAGATCAGCAGGTGGCCGTTTACGGTTCCGAATATCTTCGGGGGGACGATCTGGAGGAGTTGAAGACGCGCCAGAACGCGGGCCGCGTATCCTACTTAGCCTCCGGCAAGATCGATATCGCCACCACGCAGAACGTCACCCTCTCGCTGGGGGGCACGGTGGATTATGTCGACCGGCAGAACTTCAACAGGAACAATAGCCTGCTCAACGCGAGCAACAACTTCCGTTACAAGGACTTCACATGGCGTGGGTTCCTCCGGTTCACCCAGCGTTTCGGGAACAAGAGCGGACAGGAGGGAGAGGAGAACGGGCAATTGATCAAGAACGCGTACTACAGCCTTCAGTTCGACTATTCACGTTGGACCCAAAAAGTGGAGGACGAAGTGCATGGCGACGATCTTTTCAAATACGGCCATGTGGGCAAGTTCACCAATTACCGCGCCCCGACCTACGAGTTGCAGGATATCGATACCACCAGCAATACGCAGTTCGCGTTCGTACATACAGGTTTCCGGGATACACTGGTCACCTTCGAACCGAGCGAGTGGAACGAGGACCTCGCCTCGATCACCCAGCAGTATTACCAGTTCTTCCCCTACCAGCCGTTCAACGTGGCCGGGCTTTTCGGGCAGGAGACCGATCCAGGCCCTTACGAGAACCTGAACGCGATCGCACAAGGCAATGCCTTGCTGAACGGGGATCGTCCGGACCGGCTGTACGATCTGTGGAACAACATCGGCTACATCGATGATCCGGACGGTGGCGAGTTCCGCCGGCGCCAAACGGATCAGTTCCGCCTCACCGCGATCGGCTCGGCGGACATCGGCCAGCATGCGCTCTCCGTAGGGGTGGAATACGAACAACTCACCGATCGTCGGTACAGTCTCGCCCCGATCGGACTTTGGAACCGGGCATTCGAACTGGCGAACACACATGTCAGCCAGTTGGATAACGCCTCCTTGAGCAATGCGACCTTGACGTATCCTTTTGGGACGATCCCCTTCTACACCTTTGAAAGGTTGCTCGGACCGGACCAGACCTACTTCAGCACCCAATTGCGCGATGCACTGGGCTTGGACCAGAACGGATTGGATTTCATCGACATCCACTCCCTGGACCCGTCCGTGTTCTCCCTGGACATGTTCAGCGCCACCGAGCTGATCAACGATGGGAACGATATAGCGACCTTCGCTGGTTACAACCATTTGGGTGAGAAGATCACCGGTCGCCCGGCGTTCGCTGATTTCTTCGACGAGAGGGATGACAATGGCAACTACACGCGAGTTCAGGCCCCGTTCGCGCCGATCTACATGGCCGGCTACTTGATGGACAAGTTCGCTTTCGACGATATCATCTTCAACGTCGGGGTGCGCGTGGACCGCTTCGATGCCAACCAGAACACGCTAAAGGATAAATACTTGTGGCGGCCCGCACATACCGCAGGGGGTGAGATCCCGGACAGTGATATCGCTGCGGACCTTGCCGAGAACCGTCCGGAGAACATCGGGGATGATTATGTGCTCTATGTGGACCGGCTGAACGATCCGACCCGTGTGGTGGGTTACCGCGATGGCGACACATGGTACAATGCCCAAGGCGAGGAGATCGCGGATCCCCGGGTGCTGCGTGGAGGCGAGGGCATCGCTCCGTATCTGATCAGTTATGATTCCGATCCGGAAGGCGATCTACAGGGCAGCAAATTGAAAAAGTCCGCTTTCGAGGACTACACTCCTTCGGTGAACATTATGCCGCGGGTCGCCTTCAGCTTCCCCATCTCGGATGAGGCCCTGTTCTTCGCGCACTACGATATTCTCACCCAACGCCCCACCAGCGCGGTACGGTTGCTCATCTCGGACATGGCGTTCATCGAGAACACGAGTTCCACGGTGATCTTGAGCAATCCTTCGCTGAAACCGAGCAAGACCATCGACTACGAGCTTGGTTTCCAGCAAGTGCTCAGCAAATCGAGTTCGTTGAAGATCGCGGGCTTCTACCGCGAACTGCGCGACATGATCCAGGTCCGTAACGTCCAAGAGGCTTGGCCCGTGAGCTACCGCTCTTACGACAACATCGACTTCGGGACCGTGAAAGGGCTTTCCGCCACCTATGATCTGCGTCGCACGGGCAACATCTGGATGCGCGCCAGCTACACACTACAGTTCGCCGACGGCACGGGTAGCGACCCCAATAGCACCCTCAGCCTTATCAACAGCAATCAAAGCAATTTGCGGGTGCTCACGCCTTTGAACTTCGACCAGCGCCATAAGATCCAGATCACCGCAGACTTCCGTTATGGAGCTGGCAAGGACTACAACGGTCCGGTGGTGTTCGGTGCCAACCTGCTTCAGCGCATGGGGCTAAACATGGTGACCATTTTGGGCAGCGGAACGCCATACAGCAACTCCAGCCAGATCGTGCAGGAGGCGGCTATAGACAGCAAGGAGGGTAGTTACCGGCTGGATGGTTCGTTGAACGGTGCGCGCCTGCCTTGGCAGTTCACCGCGGATGCGCAGTTGGACCGCGACATCACCATGAACTTCGGCAAGAAGGAGGGGGACAAGGCCAAAACCGCGGATCTGAACATTTACCTCCTGGTCACGAACGTGTTCAACACACGGAACGTGACCGACGTTTACCGCGCCACGGGTTCTCCTGATGATGACGGCTATCTGGCCGCCGCACAATACCAGAACAGCATCAACCTCAGGACCGATGTGGACAGCTACCGCGATCTCTACAACAGCAAGGTCGTCGATCCGGGCAATTTGGGCGCACCCCGCACCATCCGCTTGGGCGTGCGGCTGTCATTCTGAAATTGAATAAATCCGGCCATGAAGGGTCACGAACCGATGCCGACCACCAGAACTTTCGCCGCCGTAGCGCTCGTGCTCCTTACCGGGAGCCAACTCATCGCCCGGGAACCCTCCTGGCGATCGGGGCAGCCGCATGGATCCTCCGGGAACGGCCAAGCCAGGGCCGCAGGCTGCTCACCCTCCACCTCGCGGGATGAATTGGACTTCAACAACGTACGTGCCCTGATCGAAACCGGTGGGAACATGTGGCAGAACCGCAGCGGTGCGGGCGGTCCCGCATACGAAGTGCCGCGCACAGAAGACCGGAGCGGCCCCGATGCGATGTTCGCCGGTTCCCTCTGGATGGGTGGTTTCTCGCCAGACAACCAGTTGAAATTGGCCGGGGTGCGTTTCCGCCAAGTAGGGAACGACTACTGGCCAGGTCCGTTGACCAAAGATGGTTCCGCCTCCATCGAATCGGACGTATGTCTGGCTTACGACCGCACCTGGAAAACCTTGCGACAGGATGCGGAACTGCACCGCGCCTTCCATCGCTGCCGACTGGACCCGGAATGCGATGAGAACACGGAGTTCCCTAACTATTCAGCGCCTGTCATCTACAGCGAATGGCCCGCTCACGGTGATGTCGCCTTGAACCAGGACTACAACCTGGCCCCCTACTTTGATTTCGATGCGAACGATGAGTACGATCCGGACGCAGGCGATTATCCCAAGTACGACCTGGACGGCAACATCGATTGCAAGACCAAGAAGCGGGAGGATGAAGTGCCGCTCTTCGGTGACCAGAACATCTGGTGGGTCTTCAACGACAAGGGCAATGCACATACCGAGACCGGCGGTCTGCCCATCGGTATGGAGATCCGCGCACAAGCCTTCGCGTTCAGTACGAACGATGCGGTGAACAACATGACGTTCTACAATTATGTGGTCATCAATCAAGGCACACAGACGTTGCAGAACACCTATTTCGGTCAATGGGTGGATGTGGACCTGGGCTGCGCCGATGACGATTTCGTAGGCTGCGACGTGCAACGCGGGTTGGGCTACGCCTACAATGGTGACAACAATGACGAGAACTGCAACGGTCACCCGGGCTATGGAGTGCAACCGCCGGCGGTCGGGGTGGACTTCTTCGAAGGCCCGTTCCAGGATTACGATGGCATCGACAACCCCGGACCCACTCCGGATGAACCGTTCGTGGATTGCGCCACCGCGCGTCTGGGTTTGGGCATTCCTTACAAAGGGATCGGCATCGGTTACGGTGATACGGTCGTGGACAACGAGCGCTACGGCATGCGGGCTTTCCTTTACCACGATAACAACTCCACCCCGCGCGGCGACCCCGACAACGCGATCGAGTACTACAACTACCTCACCAGCATCTGGAAGGACGGTACGCCCATGTCCTACGGGGGCACCGGTTACAGCACGAACAACGACATCACGCCCGCGCAGTACATGTTCCCGGGTGATAGTGATCCGCAAGGATGGGGCACCGACTGCGAACCTCAGTTGCCGTGGACAGAAGAGAACTCGGGGAACGCACCGTTCGACCGTCGTTTCGTGCAGAGCGCTGGACCCTTCGTGCTGGAGCCCGGGGCCTACAACAACATCACCGTGGGTGTGGTGTGGGCGCGGGCTACGGGTGGCGGGCCATTCGAGAGTGTGCAGGAGGTGCGCCGGGCGGATGACCTGGCCCAAGCACTGTTCGACAACTGCTTCCAGATCCTCAATGGACCGGACGCCCCCGAGCTCAGCATCGTGGAACTGGACCGTGAACTGATCATCACACTCGAGAACTTGGAAGTCGGCAACAACTTCCTCGAACGCTACGAAGAGGACGATCCCATCATTCCCGAGGATGCGGACGATCGTACGTTCAATTTCCAGGGATATCAGGTCTATCAACTCAAGAACGGCGAGGTGAGCCCGGCCGATCTGCGCGACCCCAACTTGGCGCGGCTGGTGTTCCAGTGCGATGTGGACGATGACATCGCGGAGCTTATCAACTACATCGAGGACCCGAACATCGGTCTACCCGTGCCCACGCTCATGGTGAGCGGAACGGATGCGGGCATTTCCCACTCGTTCCGGGTCACCAACGACGCGTTCGCTCAAGGCGATCCAAGTTTGGTGAACTTCAAGACCTACTATTACATGGCGATCGCCTATGGCTACAATAGCTGGGCGACCTTCAATCCGGATCCCCAAGCGCTCACCGGTCAGGCAACACCGTATTTGGCGGGAAGGAAAGCCGCCGCGGGTCCGATCCGGCCGTTCAGTGGGATCCCCCACAAGAACTCTCCGGAGAACGGAGGGACGATCCTGAACGCGGGTTATGGGGATGAGTTCACCTTGACACGGATCGAGGGGATCGGGAACGGGGACCGGGAGATCGCCTTGAGCAGCAGTACGGTGGACCTGATCATGCAGGATGCTCCGTGGCGAAGCGATGAACTGCGTTACCAGACCAATTTGGGCCCGGTATCGATCAAGGTGATCGATCCCTTGGCGGTGCCCGCAGGGAACTTCGAGCTGTGGTTCACCGATACGGCTACGGACGGGAACCTGAACGACGCGAGCTGGAAACTGGTTTATGTGGATGCGCAGGACACGGTATTGAGCGATACAACGATCGCGATCCGCAACGAGCAGTTGATCCCCGAGTGGGGCTTGTCAGTGACGATCGCGCAATACTTCAATGAAGGTTCGTTCACCGATTTCCTGGGCGCCTCCATCACCTATGCGGATCCCTCGCAACAGTGGTTGAACGGCGTACCGGACGGGGAAGGCGAGGATGCGTTGAACTGGATCCGGTCGGGCAACTCCTCGGATGAGGGAACGCTTTATCCGGATTACCCCGATGTGGACAACGATGAGCAGTACGAAGGCGTACTGGTACAAAGCACCCCTTCTCTGGGTATGGCAGGGGGTACGTGGACGGCGTTCAAATTGCTGGGAGACACCGCGTTCCAGCCCGGTGCGAAGAGCCTGGCCAACGCCAGGAACATCTCGTCCCTGCGGGACATCAGTAGTTGCCTGGTGGTGTTCACCTCCGACAAGAGCAAGTGGACACGCTGTCCGGTACTGGAGATGGAGGACAATCCCGGGGTAGCCGAATACGCGACCGATGGGAAGATGGACATGCGCTCGGATGCGAGCGTGGACAAGAACGGTATCGGGTACAACGCACCGGGCTGCAACAACGATGAGGCGGGCCTGAACGGCCACCTCACGGGCATGGGTTGGTTCCCGGGTTACGCGATCGACATGGGCAGCGGCGAGCGGCTGAACATGGCGTTCGGGGAGGCGAGCTTCTGGGGCGGGGCTAGGGGACGGGACATGATCTGGAACCCGAGCGACTCGTTGGTCTCTGGACTGGGGTCGCCGATCCTGGGAGGGCAGCACAACATCTACGTGTTCGGCAACCGTTGGCGGGAGAAGACGAACCCCTCGTTCATGCCGCAATACGACGAAGGGAAGTTCCTGCACGCTCGCTTGACGGTGGGTACGAACGCGGAGATCACACGGGCGTTCCGGGCGTGCAACTGGGTGGGTACCGCAGTGCTTAACCCGGGCTACCAGCTGAAGACCCCGGAACAAGGACTGATCCCCACCGAGACGCGGATCCTGCTGAACGTGGCCAACCCGTACAAGCCTTACCGACAGCCCACACCGGATTACCTGCCGGTGATCGATCCGCAGCGCAACGATGGGTTGCCGCTGTACAGCTTCAATACAGGCGAACGGGCCGTGATCGTAGAGGACCAGGCGACGGCCGAGACGGCCTGCGACCTGATCAGCGTGGTGCCCAACCCGTACTATGGCTTCAGTGGGTACGAGGTGAGCCGATTGGACAACCGGGTGAAATTCGTGAACCTGCCACAGGTATGCACCATCAGCATCTACAATGTGAGCGGTACGCTCATACGTCGGTTCAAGAAGGACAACGGGTTAACGTTCCTGGACTGGGACCTGCGCAACGCGACGAACGTGCCGATCGCCAGCGGGGTGTACCTCTGCCATGTGGAAGTGCCCGGGGTATGCGAGCGCGTGGTGAAGTTCTTCGGCGTGATGCGCCCTATCGATCTACAGAACTTCTGAGCCGGGTCCGACCATCGAACGAAGAGAAGAGAACGACATGACGATGACGATGCAACAACGGATGGTCGGCCTCTCTCTGGGGGCGCTGATCCTTGGAACGGTTCCCGTTCAGGCCGGGAACCCCGATCGGGCGGGTTCGGCGGGTGCCGCCCAATTGCTCATCAACCCATGGGCGCGCAGTGCGGGTTGGGGCCTGGCGAACTCCGCTGCGCTCCGTGGCGTCGAAAGCATGTTCGGAAACGTGGCCGGGCTGGCGCATACACGCAAGACCGAAGTAGTTTTCACCACCAGCCGGTGGTTAGAGGGCAGCGGGGTGAAGATCAATAGCATCGGTCTCGGCCAGAAGGTCGGCCAGAACGGGGCGCTCGGGATCACGGTGATGACAACGGCCTTCGGGGATATACCCGTCACCACCGTGGACCAGCCCGATGGCGGCCTGGGCACGTTCCGCACGACGCAGTCGAACTTCGCCCTGGCCTACGCGAAGGCCTTCTCCAACAGCATCTATGGTGGACTTCTGGTGCGTGTGGTCTCCGAGGCCATCGCCGATGCACGTACATCGGGTGTGTGTTTCGATGCGGGCATCAACTACGTGACCGGTGAGCGGGACCAGGTGCGTTTCGGCATCGCGCTCAAGAACGTAGGACCGGCCATGCGCTATGCGGGTGATGGCATGGCGGTGCAAGGTCTGTTGGTGACCGGTAGCGATCAGATCACCTTGGAGCAACGTTCGCAGAAATTCGAACTTCCCTCCATGCTCACGATCGGTGGAGCGTACGATTTCAAACTTGGCGAAAAGCACGGTTTGACCGCCGCACTGACCTTCAATTCGAATTCCTTCACACGCGACCAGTTCGTAGGCGGTCTGGAATATGGCTTCCGGCGCATCCTGCACCTCCGCGTAGGGTACATGTACGAAGAGGACATCACCAACCGCGAAGAAGCCGCCACCGTGTTCACGGGACTATCCGGTGGATTGAGCTTGGACATGCCGTTCGGAAAGGAGAAGCTCAGCACGATCGGACTGGACTATGCCTACCGCGCCACCAATCCCTGGAGCGGAGTGCATCAGATCGGGGTCCGTATCAGCTTGTAAGCGCACCGTCCTATATTTGAAGGAAGAGGCCTCCAGAGGCCTCTTCCATTCTATCCTGATACCACTCGGCCATGACCGCACCGGCCTACTACACCGAAGAAGGACTGAAGAAGCTCCAGGACGAGCTGCATCGCATGCGCACCGTGGAGCGTCCGCACCTGAGCCAACAGATCGCTGATGCGCGCGATAAGGGCGACCTAAGCGAGAACGCCGAGTACCACGCCGCGAAGGAGGAGCAGGGCTTGCTGGAGGCGCGCATCGCCAAACTCGAGGAGGTCGTTGCCAGTGCCCGCGTGATCGACGCGAGCCAGGTGGACACGAGCAGGGTCTTCATCCACACCACAGTGCGGGTGAAGCATACCGGCACGGGTGCCGAAAAGAGCTTCACTTTGGTGGCCGAGACCGAATCGGATATCAAAACCGGTAAGATCAGTGTGGGTTCGCCCATTGGCAAAGGACTCCTGGGTAAATCAGTGGGCGAGGTGGCGGAGATCGTGACCCCAGCGGGCAGTACCCGGTTCGAGATCGTGGAGATCAGCCGCTGATGGCCAGCCTCTTCACTCGGATCGTACGTGGCGAGATCCCCTGTCACAAGGTGGCTGAGGACGACCGCTTCCTCGCGTTCCTGGACATCAACCCGCTGCGCGAGGGCCATACCCTTGTGGTCCCGAAAACGGAAGTGGACAAGTTTTTCGATCTGCCCGAAGACCTGCTGGTCGGCATCATGCCTTTCGCACAAGGTGTGGCCGCCAAGATCGAGCGCGTCGTGCCGTGCGACCGGATCGGCATCAGTGTGATCGGGCTGGAAGTGCCGCACGCGCACATGCATCTGATCCCGATCGATAGCGTATCGGATATGGATTTCGGCAAGCCGAAGTTGAAGCTCACCCCTGCACAACTGGCGGCGATCGCGGAAAGGATCCGAAAAGCGTAATTCGTTTTTGCGGGAGTAGGGGGCGGCCGTTCAGCCGCCTATTTCACCCGCCCGGGGTTGTTCTTCACGAAGCTGCCCCAACCGCTCGATCCCTTTGCCCCTGGCTTGGATGATGTTCGTACCGCGCCCCTGGAGAAGTGGTGGCACACGGCCACGGCCAGGGCATCGGTGGCATCCGTGCTGCTGGGAAGTTCGCGTATGCCGAGCAGCGTCCGCAGCATGGCCGCCACCTGGTCCTTGGTGGCCCCACCGTGCCCCGTGATGCTCTGCTTGATCCGCGTGGGGGCGTATTCGCATACCGCCACTTCACGCTGTATGGCCGCTGCGATGGCCACCCCTTGCGCGCGTCCGAGTTTCAACATGCTCTGCACGTTCTTGCCGAAGAACTGGGCCTCGATCGCCAGTTCGTCCGGCAGATGGAGGTCGATAAGGGCCGTGGTGCGGCGGAAGATCTCCCGCAGCTTGAGCGTATGGTCATGCAAGGGGTCGAACCGGATGGCGTCGGCGGTGATGAGCGTGATGTTCGGACCTTGAGCGCGTATCACTCCGAAACCCATCACGGTGGTGCCCGGATCGATGCCTAGAATGATCCGTTCCCCCAGGCTGCGCGCGTTTTCCGCAATTCTATCCGCGCCATCCGAGGCCACCCCGCTATTTTTGGCCGTCTTCATGCCATGTGGTCCATTTCCGATCGCCGCGTTCCCGTGAACTTATTGCTCCGTTGGGGGGTGTTCGCGTTGGCATGCGCCCTGCTGGTGCGGCATCTTCTGGCGGCCCAAGGTACATCCACCACGGTGGCTGGCTCCGTGGCCTGGGACCTACGGACCTGGGCCATGCTGCCCGTGGTGGTGGTGCTGGGAGCGTTCAATTGGTGGTTGGAATCACGGAAGTGGAAGCTTCTGCTGCGTCGTATCGCGCCCGTGGATGGAATGGAGGCGTTCCGAGCCACCCTTGCGGGTACCGCAGTGGGCTTGATCACACCCAACCGCACGGGCGAGTTCCTTGGGCGGATCGCGCATCTTCCTTCGGATGTGCGCAGCCGCGCTGCGTTCGCTTCCATCCCGGGCAGTGTGGCCCAATTCGCGGTCACCTTGGTGGCGGGTGCCTTGGGGATCGCCCTTCTCACGGTGTCGGACAATACACTTCCCTGGTCCGGGATCTTCCCGGTGGGATATGTCCTTCTGCCGCTCGCGCTCTCCATCGCGATCGTGCTGGTATTGCTGTTCCGGCCTCGTTGGACACGGTCCTTGTTGCTCGGCCCGGCCTTTATGCGTCGGTTCCGTTCAGCATCGGTGGCCATGGTCGCGGTGCAACCAGGGGTCGCGCGGCAGGTGCTCGCACTGAGCATGCTCCGTTACGGCACCTTCACGCTGCAATTCGTCCTTCTGCTCATGGTGCTCGCTCCTGAGCTGGGTGTCTTGTCCGCATGGGGTGCGGTGCCCGTGGTCTTCTTGATCACCTCGCTCGTGCCCACCGCCATGCTCACGGAGTTGGGTGTGCGCGGATCAGTGGCCGTGGCATTGCTGGTACCGTTGCATGCCGAAGCGTGGCATGTGGTGTCCGCATCGTTCGTGCTTTGGGCCGTGAATCTGGCTTTACCGGCCTTGTTGGGCGCGGTGATCCTTCTGGTGGCACGCGGTAGGCGCCCGGTTGTCCTGGCATGAGCGCGACGCTCGTGGTGGTGCTCTGCACGGTGATGCTGGCGGCGCTGCATGCGTACATCATACGCGGTTGGGGCGACGCCCTCGAGCGATCGATCCATACGGTGGATGAACTTGGTCTGCATGGGACCACCGGCCTCTCGGTGATCGTGCCAGTGCGCAACGAGGAGGATAACATCCTTGCCTGCCTTCAAGACCTCTACGCCCAGAAAGACCGATCGCAACTCGATGTCATCGTGGTGGATGATCGATCCACGGACCGCACGGCCGAACGCGTTCGGGGATTGAAAGTTCGTTGGGCTGAACTACGGCTTGAACAACTCGGGGAGCAGGAAGGAAAGAAAGCCGCCATTGAGCTTGGCATGGAACGCGCGGTACATCCCGTTGTTCTCCTCACCGATGGGGACACGCGCTGTTCGCCGGATCGAACAACCCGCATAAGGCGCGCATGGAGCACGGACGCACCCCACCTCCTCGTCCTTCCCGTGTTCATGGACGAAGGCGCAGGTTGGCTAGCGCACTACCAACGGCAAGAACAAGCGGCTCTGCTCGCCGTGGCGGCAGGGAGCGCGTTGCGAGGGCATGCCTTGCTCGCGAACGGTGCGAACCTGGCCGTGCATAGCGACGCGTTCCGGGAGCTCGGTGGTTATGCACAGGATCGACACT
>Ga0138256_10005496_pt1 | contig 13391 bp, 8 predicted proteins | sample KNB2016incub_MG_FD_105486 | JGI IMG/M metagenome (GOLD analysis project Ga0138256, IMG submission 105486) | Active sludge microbial communities from wastewater in Klosterneuburg, Austria - KNB2014incub_MG | ecosystem: Engineered > WWTP > Activated sludge > Unclassified | place: Austria...
AGGTGTTGGAAGACACAAAGAGTATTTAAGCTCTTTTGAACTTGCATTAAGAAATGCAAGAATCGAAATCTGCAATCTTGTAACTGTCAGCAGTATTTTTCCAATCGGTTGTAAACGTGTTTCAATTGATGAAGGTGTAAAGCTTATTACTCCAGGTCAAATTACTCATTGTGTTATGGCTCGTAATTCTACAAATGAACCTAATAGATTAATTGCTGCAAGTCTTGGCGTTGCTATTCCTGCAGACACAAGTGCTTATGGTTATTTGTCAGAACATCATCCATATGGTCAGCCGGAAAAAATCTGTGGTGAGTATGCAGAGGATTTAGCTGCTACAATGTTAGCTTCAACTTTAGGTGTTGAGTTTGATCCAGAAAAAGATTGGAGCGAACGTGAAGACATTTATAAAATGTCTGGCAAGATAGTTCGTACTTTCAACGTTACTCAATCTGCAGAAGGTGACAAAAACGGATTGTGGACAACTGTAATTGCAGTTGGAGTATTTCTTCCTTAGAGTGTTTGGATAATATAAATCAAAAAAGTGGTGCTTATTTAGCACCATTTTTTTTATATCTTTGGATTAAATACATGCCAATAAGATGAATTATAGCAGCAACAATTAATCCGATTATCATTGGTTCAAATTCACTTAACAATCCTGTTAATATTTTTCTAAAATCAAACCACATCATACTTAAACTTATGGCTACAATAATTTCGGAAAAAATAAATCTCGGCGATATTCGAAGTTTGGGATAATATGCACTTACTACTGGAAGAATAATACCTGGAATAAATAACGAACCTATTGTGTACCAAATCTCAACTACAGAAGGAATAAAGTATGCGATCAAAATTGAAATTAATCCTGAAATGATTATTCCGATTATTGTATAAGATTTTATCTTTTCTTCGTTTGAATCATTTTTAATTCTAAAAATAAGATCTCTGCCAATAGTTGTGGCGCTTAAAAACAAAAAACTATTTAGTGTTGATACTATTGTAGCAAACATTGCAGCATAAAATATTCCTTTTAATCCGGAACCTAAAACTTTTTCCGCGAATAATGGATAAGCCATCATTGGTTGGGATAAATCCGGCAAAACTGCTTTTGCATACAAACCTGTTGATGTTGTAAGAAAATCAAACAGAGCAAAAAAGAATATAGAAATTAGAATTCCTTTTTTTGCAATGTCTCCGCTTTTAGCAGCATAGGATCTTTGATGAAATCCTGGATCAGCAAATGTCCATAATGCTATTAAAAACCAAACCACAATAAATGCAGGTGAAGTTCCTCCAGTTATTGATAGATGCGATGTTGGTAAATTATCATGCAGGAAATCAAATCCGCCAAATGAAAAAACACTTACAACCAAAATGATTATAAATCCTGCAAACATAACAAAGAATTGAAAAGCATCGGCATAAATGTTTGAGCGGAATCCACCTTTAATTAAGTATGAGCCTGACAGAATAAGACTTATAAAAAGTGATAAGATAATATTTGTGTTAAAGACTAAGGAAATAAGATTTGCAGTCATCAACAAATATGGAGCTGGTGAAACAAGAATGAACACAACAATTGAAGAAGCTAAACCAACTTTTTTTCCGTAAACTTCACCAAGCTTGTCAGGAATCGTAAATAATGATGCTTCACGAATTTTTTTTGCAAAGAAGATCGCAAAAAGAAAAGCAAATATGTAATATGGAAATCCTTGAGTAAACCAGCTCACTAATCCAAAACGATAAGTAAACTCCCCTACTCCAATTATTCCGCCATACCACGTTGAAACTGTAACAAGAACAAATAAAAATAATCCCATTTTTCTATTCGATAGAAGATAATCTTCAGAATTATTCATTGTTTTTTTAGATGTAATAAAACCGATAGTGAGTAACACTAAAAAGAAAAGTAGAATTACTATTATATCCAAACTGCTAAAAGAGATCATACTTTTTCATAAAAATAAAATCACGGATAATGAATACTATACCGCCCTTGATTTTTAGTTCAATCATTTCAGAAATTGAAACGTTGGAAGTACTTTCCTTTTCACCAAAAGCTAAATTTGATTTTTGTAATGGATATTGCAATCCTTTTGATGTAATGAACGTTTGCTTATTAAAAGCATAAAGGGAAATAGTCTCATTGATCTTGGATTTAATTTGAACCGTTTTGTTAAATGCAGAAAGAAAAGAATTTTCAGCAGAGATATGAATTTTAATTTTAGTAAAGAATTTAATAACGATGCCAAGATTACAAATTGTATGATCTAATCTATCCCCTGTTACACCTAACAAAATTACTTCCTTAAATCCATTTTTGATTGCGAACTTCAAACACTTTTCAACATCGGTATCATTCTGCCGTTTAATTTTAATTATTGTGGATTCTGATTGAAAATATTTCAACACCCTCTGATCAACACTATCCAAATCACCGATTATAAAATCTGGAATAATACCCAGTTTCATAGCTGAGTTTGCGCCGCCATCTGCGCAAATAATTGTACTAAATCCTTTTGAATAAAAATGCGCTACAACTTTTTTTGTTGGAGATTTTCCGTTTGCAATTATTATGCATTTTTTCATAACTATAATCCTAATTGAATTCCAGCAATAAAATTTCGTTCAGCAGCTGGAAAAAATTCTTTACCAATAGCATAAGCTGAATATAAGTTATCAAAAACATTATTCACTTGTATGAATAATCTTGAATTATTTAAACCATGAAATAAATTAAATTCATAACTACCATAAAAATCTAAAACAAGATAAGCATCATTTTTATTGTCTGAATAATCCACAAAATCCGGAAATGTGATAAGGTAATTATTTAAATTATCATCAAAATTATCTGAGTAAAATCCGCCAACATATTTTGCATTTAACTTCAGCAATACATCAGAATAATTAAATTGAATGCCAAGATTTGAAAGAAACTCCGGGAAACCACTTATTTTATTGCCCGAAATATCTATTGATTCAATTTCACTTAAGTAATGCTTACCTTCGCTTATTGTATTTCTGCTATAACTCGCATTTCCAAACAGTTCAAGGTATTCAAATGGTTTAAAAATAAAACTAAACTCAACTCCCGTGTGAGTTGTACGATCAACATTACCAGTTATAGGCTGACCAAATCTATCAACTTTTCCATTCTTAACTATCTCATTTTCAAAAAGCATGTAGTAGAAATTAAGATTAAGAGTTAGATTATTAGATTGATGAGATAATCCCAATTCTAAATCGTTCATTGTTTCTGGTTTAACTGATGGCGCATTATAATTGTAGGCCCCGTCAGAATTTAATTCAAACTGAGGGATTTCACCTCCACTTGATTCAGCAGCATCATAATAATTTTTTAATCGTGGCTCTCTTGTAACTCTTGCCAATGAAATAAAAACATTTTGATTCTCAGTAAACTTATAATTTAATCCAAATCTTGGATTTATAAACAGATCACTGATTGTGAAATCATTTCCAACATATTTTTCATTATATAATCTGTATTGATGATATGCCAATTGAAGTTCACCGAGTAGATTTATATTTTCATTCAAGTTATAAGTTTCGTGGATAAATCCACCAACAATATTCTTTGCTCCTTCGTAAAAGTAATTCTGATAATCTTTTGTAATTCCAACCGGTAGATTTTCAGCATAATTAATAATCCCCCAGTGTTCTGATCGATGAATTCTAAATTCACCGCCAATAATTAACTGTCCGTTAACGTGATCGTAACTAAACTTTGGAATCCAACCGAACTGTTTATTTTCAACCTGCGCTCTGATTAAAGCATTCGTTGGGATCATTGTGGAATCATAGCCATTCAACTTCAATCTAAAATAATCATCATAATAGATTGACCACGAACCATCATAATCAAAATATCCTGAACCTAACACAAAAAATAATGCTGAGTTCAATTTCATTTTATCATCAATTTGATATTCATTCAATAATTCGAAGTGTGGTTGTGAAAAATTTTCTATTTCATCTTTTCTTCTATTAATTACATAGATTGTATCATTTTTATCATTTGATATAACAGTTTTTACTCTATCAGTGTAATTAACATAGTCAAAATTTTTATTCCAATCAGAATAATTTGCTTTTCGCAGATTTTTATCTTTTAAAGCAAACTTTGCAATTCCATTATAAGCTAATCCATCAGAAATTGGTCCGCCAAAAAGATTTAACTGCGAGGTAAGTTTGTTATCATATCTTACGACAGATAAATGATATGAATTAAGCTTTGACCATGAATGTTTTCTGTAGCCGGAACTTAGTATTTGTGAAAGCTTTGTATAGATTGAATATTTATTATCCAACAAACCACTAGAAAATGATGCGCTATATTTTCTAGTATTGTAACTTCCAAAAGAAGCTGATAAATCAAACTTTGGCTTTTCAGAAAACGGAGATGTGATAATATTAATTGAACCGCCAATTGCCGGATAGCCAACAACTCCGGAACCTGAACCACGTTGAACTTGAATCAACTCTGTACTTGCAAGTATATCAGGAAAATCAAGCCAGTAAACATTATGATCTTCAGGATCATTTTGTGGAATTCCATTTATTGAAACTGAAATTCGTCTTTGATCAAATCCTCGAATGCTCAAATAGTTATAACCAATTCCATTTCCATTTTCAGAATAAAATGTTGTTGATGGTAGTTGTGATAAATAATTTGGAATATCCTGAACTATGTAATCTTTCTGAATTTCTTCTTTTGATATTTTATCAAATGATATTGGAGTGATTCCCTTTTTACCCACACTAGCTTCTATTAGAATTGATTGAGATGGAAGTATGATTTTCTTAAGCGTTATTAATAATTCCCCTGAACTAAAATCTATAATTGGAATTTCTATACTTTTATATCCTATGAAACTAATAACTAAGAAATCTAAATCTTGAAAATTCCCATCAAGTTTAAAAATACCCTCAATGTCCGTCGAGGTACCAATATTTGTTCCTTTAATAAGCACATTCGCGTATTCCAAAGGTGATTTAGAATCATAGTCAACAACAATTCCTTTTATAGATTTTAATTGTGGAAATATTTGAATAGAGATAAACAAAAAAAGAATGATAATTTTTTTCATATAGTACTCCTAAAAAAATAGCCTTTTGGAGAAACGGCTATCGAAAAAAAAAATCATTCTTAGCCCGTTTTCCTACGCTGGCATTATCCAGATCAGGTTTTAGGGTATTATCTCAGATATCCCACAGGTAAGCGGGATAACACCCCTAACGGCTCGTTAGTAAAATTTAGATATTAGTTTAGTCTAATTTTTTGTCCTGCTTTTATTTCGTTTGAATTTATACCGTTCAATGATTTAAGTTTAGCAACAGTTGTTTTATTCCTAGTTGCTATTGAATATAACGAATCACCTTTTTTAACAGTATAATTTTGAGTTTTTGTTTTTACATTTTTTGTTGTTTTGGTAATTTCATTTGGAACATCATTAATATTTGCATCAGAATAAATTTTTATAGTTTTACCTGCAATAATTTTGTTTCCTGAAATGCTATTCCATCTTTGAATATCTGAAATCTTTACTCCATACTTATCAGCAATACTACCAATTGAATCACCAGTTTTAATCTTATAGTAATTTACATTTGATGAAGTCTTTGTTGTGTTATCTCCATAAGAAGAACTTGTTGTGCTGTTGTAAATCTTTAACGTTTTACCAGCAACAATTTTGTTACTTCTAATGTTATTCCATTTTTTGATTTGATTTGTTGAAACACCAAATTGCTCTGCAATCTCACCAAGGCTATCGCCTCTTTTAACTTTGTATTTGTAAAGATTATTTTTTGTTACAGTATTTTTAGTTTCATTTACAGCTACTGTGTTTGAAGTTCCGTCAGGATAGATTTTTAAATTTTTGCCAGACATTATTTTATTGCCAGAAATATTATTCCAATCTCTAAGTTGATTTACACTTACACCAAACTTTGCAGCAATCATTCCTAATGTTTCACCACGTCTGATTTTATGATAAACCATTCCGGATTTTTTTGTTGTCTTGGTAGTTTTTGTTGTAACAACATTGGAGTTTGTTTCAGTCTCAGTGGTTTTATCAAGAGATGAATAATAATCTTTCATCTCTTCCGGTACATATATACTTAATGATTGACCGATTTTTATTGTAGTTGTATAAGGAATGTTGTTCCAGTTTCTAATATCACTTACTCTGGTGTTAAAAAGATCAGCGATACCCAATAAACTATCATCATTTTTTACTTTATACGATACAGCAACTGTTCCCTCCGGAATCATTGAAGAAGTAGATTCTTCAATGATATTTTCAACACTTTCATTTGAAGTTAATTCTTCGTTAATAACTTCTTCAGTAATTTCATTTGTATTATCATTTGTAACATCAACAGTTGATTCCGAAACATCCGTATTTGGAGTGGTTAAATTTGTATAAGGTGATATATACTCATCACCACTTGTTTGAATATTTTGATCTTCTGCAACTTGCGTATCAGTATTACCAGAAAAATCATCCACATTTAAATTTGTAAGAACTGGAATTTTAAGTTGTAATCCTGCATATAATTTTGATTTTGTGGATATATTATTTGCATCAGCTAATTCATTTTTACTTATACCATAACGTTTTGCAATCTTGGTAACAGTCTCACCTTTTTTAACATTGTGAACAAGAAAAGTTCTTTTAGCATCATCAGGAATATTCTTAATATTTGAAGCAAAAATTTCCATTGTTCCTTTAGGAATTTTTAATGGATATCCGCCACTAAAATTAGAAGGTGTTGATAACTGAGTAAGTTCAGGATTCATTTCCTGTAAAGTATTCAAATCAGTGTTTGCACAGGTAGATAGAAATTGCAAATCAATTGCGCCTTCAACTGTATAAACATCATATTCGTAAGGCTGATAATAATTGATGCTTGTAAATCCATATTTCTCAGGTTCCATTGCAATAATGCTAACTGCAATATAAATCGGAACGTAATTTCTTGTTTCTTTTGGTAAATGCGGTCTAACTGACCAGAAAGAATTGTCTTGTGCTTTTCTAAGTGCGCGAGTTACTCTACCTTCACCACAATTGTATGCAGCTAAAGCTAGATACCAATCACCTAAATTTGTATATAAATCTTTTAAATGTCTTGCTGCAGCATAAGTTGATTTTACAGGATCTCTTCTCTCATCGTAATAAAAACTGGTTTCCAATCCATACATTTTTCCAGTACCTTTAATAAACTGCCACAATCCAACCGCACTTGCCCATGATCTTGCTGTTGGATTCAATCCGCTTTCCATCATACTTAAATAAACTAATTGTTTTGGAGCTCCAACTTCATCAAAAACTTTGGTCATCATAGGAAAATATCTACCCGATCTTTCAAGCCATCTTCTCATTGCGCCGCTGCCTTTACCAGTAAAATAATCCAACCATTGCTGTACGTGTGCATTTACTTCTAAAGGTATATCAGCTGGAATAACAACTCTTTCGGTTTCCTCTAACTTTGTACTAGCAACTTCGATTTCAGGTACAGAGTCTTTCATCCATTCTTCATATGCTGCAAATGAAATTCCATCAGGTAGTTCATTTAACCCGTCAACAAATCCTTTATAGTCATCAATTATCGAGTTTTCTAATTCAAGGTAGGCTGCGTTTTCATCAATTCCAGGATAATAACTTAAATTATTTACTATTCTTAAAGCTGCTTCAAAATTTTCAACTGTTTCCTTAGTACTGTTTAACTCTTGTTTTCTTAACGCCAAAACATAGTATTGTCTGGCTTCTTCCAGCATTTCGGATACAATTCCAACTCGGTTGTTGTTTTCTGTTACTTCAGTTTGGTTTTGATTTGTTATCTCTGGTGAGCTTGCACAAGAGGATAAAAGTAAGGAAACAAAAACAAATGCTGGAATCAGAATAAATTTCTTCATTAGTACTCCGGAATAATTTTTAACTATTGCAATATAAATCATCAAATTGGTTTAATCAAGTAAAATTTCAAATCAAATATGTTAACGCTAAGTTTTTTAAAGACTTAATTTTTTATAAAGGCATGTTATTGTGTTTTTTTCTCGGGTTCAAATCTACTTTATCTTTCAACAATTCAAAGGCATTTATCAATACTCTTTTTGTAGATTTAGGTTCAATAACATCATCCAAAAATCCTCGTTCAGAAGCGATGTAAGGATTTGCAAATTTTTCAATGTACTCATTTAGTTTTAATTCAAGTTCTCGTTCTGGATTTTCAGAAGATTCAATCTCTTTCTTAAAGATAATCTCTACTGCTCCTTTCGGTCCCATTACCGCAATTTCTGCGGATGGCCAGGCGTAATTAAAATCTCCGCGAATGTGTTTTGAGTTCATCACATCATAAGCTCCGCCATAAGCTTTTCTGGTTATCAAAGTAACTTTGGGTACTGTTGCTTCACTAAATGCAAATAACAATTTGGCACCGTGCCTAATTATTCCATTCCATTCCTGTTCCGTGCCAGGCAAAAATCCAGGCACATCAACCAAAACTAAAAGAGGAATATTAAAAGCATCACAGAATCGTACGAACCTTGCACTTTTTACCGATGCATTGATATCCAAAACTCCCGCCAGAACTTGCGGCTGATTTGCAACGATTCCGACACTCATTCCGCCGAGTCTTGCAAACCCACAAATAATATTTTCTGCATAATCTTTATGAACTTCAAAAAAATCTTCTTCATCCACAAGATTTAGAATAATTTCTTTCATATCGTAAGGTTTGTTTGGATTATCTGGAATTATTGAACAAAGATTTTCATTTTCATTTAATAATTCAGAATCAAATTCGTGGTTATCTGGTTTATTTTTAAAATTCAGTGGAAGAAAACTTAAAAGTTTTTTAACGTTTAATAATGTTTCGATTTCATTATCAAAAGCAAAATGTGCTACACCACTTTTTTGTGAATGTGTATCAGCTCCTCCTAAATCTTCTGAAGAAACTTCTTCGTGAGTTACCGTTTTCACTACGCTTGGTCCGGTAACAAACATATAACTTGTTTTGCGAGTCATAAAAACAAAATCAGTTATTGCTGGCGAGTAAACTGCACCACCTGCACACGGACCAAGTATTACAGAAATTTGAGGAACAACTCCGGATGCAAGAGTATTTAATAAAAATATATCCGCATAACCACCAAGACTGTTTACCCCTTCCTGAATTCGCGCACCACCGGAATCATTCAATCCAATAATTGGAATTCCCGCCTTCATTGCAAGTTTCATAATCTTAACAATTTTTTCTGCATGAGTTTCTGAAAGCGATCCACCAAAAACTGTAAAGTCTTGAGAGAATAACGCAACAGGTCTTCCATCAATTTTTGCAAAGCCGGTTACAACTCCATCACCAGGATAATTTTGTTTTTCTAATCCAAAATCCTTTGCACGATGTTTTACAAACATTCCTATTTCATCAAAACTACCTTCATCAACCAATAGCTCAATTCTTTCTCGCGCTGTTAACTTTCCTTTATCGTGCTGGCTTTTAATTTTTTGTTCGCCGCCACCAAGTTTTGCAGTTTCTTTTTTTTGAGATAGTTCATCCAGTTTATTTCTCATAAAAATCCCATTGGAAATATTAAACAGTGTGATTTAGAAATGGATTAAATTTTTTCTCGCCACCAATTGTACTTGATTCACCGTGACCTGGGTAAATTAATGTTTCATCTGGCAGTGCAAGAAGTTTATTGTTTATGCTTTCGATAAGAGTATCATAATTCCCACCCCAAAGATCGGTTCTGCCAATACTTTCGTTAAAAAGCACATCACCAGTAATGCAGGATTTTATTTCAGGGATGTAAATACAAAATTCTCCTGGTGTATGCCCTGGAGTGAATAAAAACTTAAGTTCAGATTTACCAATCATTAGTTTTTTTCCCTCAGACAGAAATTCATCTGGTTTGATAGAAATCGAAAAATCCATTCCAACAAAACTTGCCTGCATACTAGCATTTTCTATTAGTGGTAAATCTAACTCAGGCGCAAAATAGATTGGATTATATTTTTTCTTTACAAACTCACAACCTAAAATATGATCGATATGACAATGAGTGTTGATGAGATATTTTACTTTAAGATTATTATCCTTTATAATACTTCCTAATTCATATTCTTCATCTGAATCACTGCAACCAGGATCAACAATTGCAGATTCTTTGGATTCATCATCCCATAAAACAAATGTGTTTTCTGAGAACAAATTAAAGGTAAACTTTTGTATTTGAATCAATATTAACTCTTAAAATTGTTTTTAATTCTGCTGAATAACTTTTTATTGTAAATATTAAAATTGTCTTTTGTTTCATCTATCGAATCACCGCCAAACTTTTGCAAAAAGAATTTAGCAAGCGACCATGCAAGCATAGTTTCTGAAATTACTGCACAAGCTGGAACTGCAACAAAATCACTTCGTTCACGTCTGGCATCTACTTTTTTCATTGTGGATAAATCTACACTCTCTATTGGAGACATCAATGTGGCAATTGGTTTCATCGCAGCGCGAACAATTATTGGTAAACCTGTTGAAACTCCGCCTTCAATTCCACCAGCACGATTTGTTTTTCTTCCAATAAAATCTTTTTTCATTACAATTTCATCATGAGATTTTGAACCAAATTTTTCCGCAAGTAAAAATCCTTCGCCAACTTCTACAGCTTTTACTGCATTGATTGACATAAATGACTGTGCAATTTCTGCATCTAGCTTTGTATCGTAATTCATAAAACTGCCGAGTCCAACTGGGATTCCAGTTGCAACAGTAATAAATGTTCCACCAAGTGTATCACCATTCTTCTTAGCTGTTTTGATTTTACGAATAATTTTTTCTTCGTGCTGATCTTCTAAAACTCTAACAGAACTTTTATCAGCTTTATCAGAAATTAATTTGCCGGTAAAGTTTGATGAAATTGAATTGTTAAAGAGTTTTTCGGAAAAATTCTTTTCAGGATAAATGCCACCTATACTTTCAACAAAACTTCCAATTGAAATTCCAAATTCTTCAAGTAGTTTTTTTGCAATTGATCCGGCAGCAACACGTGCAGCAGTTTCTCTTGCTGAAGATCTCTCAATTGAATTTCTAATATCATCAAAATTGTATTTTGAAACTCCAACTAAATCTGCATGTCCAGGTCTTGGAATTGTTACCTTCTGAATTTTTTCATTAATTGGATCAACAGACATTAAAGTTTGCCAGTTCTCCCAATCACTATTTCTAATCAGCATAGAAATTGGTGAGCCGAGAGTTTTACCAAATCTAACACCAGATAAAATTTCTGCTTTGTCAGTTTCAATCTTCATTCTTAAACCACGACCATAACCAAATTGCCTACGTTTAAGCTGTTGATTGATGAAATTTTCAGAAATTTTTAAGTTTGATGGAAATCCATCTACAATAGTTGTTAAAGCTTTACCGTGAGATTCGCCTGCGGTAAGAAATCTGATCATTTACTCTCCTAAGGTTTTAGCAAATATAAAAAAAAAGAGGTTGTCTCCGAAGTTATTTGTCAACCTGAACTTGTTTCAGGTTCTCAATCTATAAAATTATAAATATTGGGATTCCGAAATAAGTTCTGAATGACTGCACGAAGACAGCCTCAATTTAATAAATTATCTTCTAGTCAGGAATCTCCAATCCTACAAATCTTGTATTCCCTTCTTTATCCTGAACCTTTAGTAAAACAGCTTTTCCCTTTTTACTATCAATAATTTTTTCAAAAGAATTTACATCACTTACTTTTTTCTTATCAGCTTCCACAATCACTAAACCACTGCCTAATCGCTGATCAGCAGCTTTACTAAAATTATCAACCTTAGTTATAAGCACACCATTATTAACATTTAAACTCTCTTTGTCTTTTTCACTAAGATTTTTAATTGTCATTCCAATGCTTTCAAAACTAATTGTATTTGATTTGGAATCAGTTTTACTTTCATCATCACTATCTTTTTTTGCAGTAACTTTCTTTTCAGAATCATCGTCACGAGATTTTAATGTTATTTTTCTATCAATCTCTTTTCCATCTCTAAATACTTTTAAATTGACTGTTGACCCAGCGGTTTTTGATGCAACATAGCTTTGCAAAGCGTTTGGTTGATTAACTTCTTTACCATCAACCGAGAGAATTATATCTCCAGCTTTCAAGTCAGTTTCAGATGCTGCGCCACCTTCAACAACATCCTGAATAATAATTCCGTGTGGTTTATCCAATCCAACTGATTTTGCAATAGCATCATCAACTTCACTTATGCTTACACCTATGTAACCACGATTTACTTTTCCATTTGCAATTAATTCTTTTGCTACTGTTTTTGCAAGATTAATTGGAATTGCAAAACCGTAACCGATGTATGTTCCAGTGCCTTGTGTTGCGATTGCAGAGTTAACTCCAATTACAGCACCCGATAAATCAACTAAAGCACCTCCACTATTACCAGGATTAATTACTGCATCAGTTTGAATAAAGTTTTCAACACCATAACGATCTTTAATCAAACCTAAACCTCTGCCTTCAGCGCTAATAATTCCGGCAGTAACTGTAGAGGAAAGTGATAATGGATTTCCGATTGCCATAACCCATTGCCCAATTTTTAAATTATCAGAATCGCCAAGGTAAGCTGTTGTAAGATTATCAGCATCAATTTTTATAACAGCTAAATCAGTAAGAGGATCAGTTCCAACAACTTTAGCATCAAATGTACGTTTATCACCTAATCCAACGCTAACTTTTGTTGCTTTTTCTACAACGTGATTGTTTGTTAAAATATATCCGTCATCAGAAATAATAATTCCACTGCCGGAACCTTGTTGTTCTTTTGGCATTTCATTATCAAACGGAAAGAAGAAAAAATCTTTGTGAGGATTATCTCTTTCTGCAACTACACTAATTTGCACAATTGCCGGAGTAACTTTTTCAGCAACTTCAATAAATGCTTTTGAGAATGATGTTGCATCAGCATCAAGATTTACCGGAGGTTGATTTGCACCAAGATTTATATCTGCCCAGCCTGGTCTAACCAATCCAAAACCTGAAACAAGCAAAGCTCCGAAAAGAACTCCGACTGCAACAAGAGCAACTGCGCCTAAAACACCTTTAACTTTCATTTTTATTCTCCTATAGATTTTTTGTTTTTATTAGATTCACTTTTTATTCATTGGTATCGCTTATATCGATAATTCCTCTACTTATAAATTTGAAATGATTGTATTCCTTTAAAATCACTCACGTGAAATTTTAGATAACGTTCCATCAATAAATTAAACTTGTCCATTAGATCAACATTAAATTTCTCTGCTAATCTATTGGTTTTTAGACAAAAGATTAACTCAAAAAGTTCCGCTGAAACATTTTCTAA
>Ga0138256_10005497_pt1 | contig 13389 bp, 10 predicted proteins | sample KNB2016incub_MG_FD_105486 | JGI IMG/M metagenome (GOLD analysis project Ga0138256, IMG submission 105486) | Active sludge microbial communities from wastewater in Klosterneuburg, Austria - KNB2014incub_MG | ecosystem: Engineered > WWTP > Activated sludge > Unclassified | place: Austria...
CAGTTACAATACTGAAATGTAAAAATAACATCATATTATCCTTTGCGTATTTCCGGCGGATTTTAGTGTCTGAAATGTCTTAACCCAGTCATTACCATAGCCAATTGCTTCTCTACACAATAGGCAATGGAGTCCTTATCCCTTACCGATCCGCCAGGTTGAATAAAAGCAGTGATTCCCGCTTCATGACCTAATTGTACACAATCATTGAAAGGAAAGAAAGCATCGCTGGCCATAACCGCCCCTTTAAGATCGAATTGGAATTGATGAGCTTTTTCAACTGCATGACGCAAGGCATCTATACGACTTGTTTGTCCACATCCCTTTCCAATCAACTGGCAGTCTTTTACCAACGCTATAGCATTTGATTTCAGGTGCTTACAAACAAGATTGGCAAATACCAGGTCTTTTTTCTCTGTTTCTGAAGAACTACGGCCACCTACTTCTTCCCATTTGTCAAAATTGCCTTTATCTGTATCCTGAATTAAAACACCATTGAGAAGGGATTTGTATTGCTGTGTTACTGGCAGTTTGCCCTTGCTTTGTAATAAGATGCGATTCTTCTTTGTTTTCAGAATTTCCAAAGCTGCTTCCTCATAAGCAGGCGCCAGTAATACTTCGAAGAAAATTTCATTGATAGCCTCAGCGGTAGCTTTTGTTACAGTGGCATTAGTTACCAATACTCCTCCAAAGGCACTTTCAGGATCACCTGCAAGAGCTGCCGCCCAACTGGCTTCTATTGTATTTCGGGATGCTATACCACATACATTAGTATGCTTGATAATAGCAAAAGTTGTATCTGTGAACTCCCCGATCAATTGTACCGCCGCATCAATATCAACAAGATTATTATAAGAGATCTCTTTCCCGTTTAATTGAGTGAAAAGGTTCTCAAGAGGACCAAAGAATTTGCCAGATTGGTGAGGATTTTCGCCATATCTCATTGTTTTAGGACCAGGTATGGATTCGAAGAAATAAGCAGCACCACCCGGATTAAAATAATGAGCAATTGCAACATCATAATGAGCTACTGTTTCAAAAGCTTTAGCTGCATATTGCTTACGTTGTTCTATAGTAGTAACACCCTTTTGTTCACGCAGTAATTGTTCAAGACCTACATATTCGCTTTTGGCAGCCAATACTACTACATCCCTGAAATTTTTTGCAGCACCTCTTATCATTGAAGGCCCTCCGATATCGATTTTTTCAATAATGGCTTTTTCTTCCGAAGTGCTTGCTACTGTTTCTTCAAAAGGGTATAGGTCTACAATCACCAAATCGAGTTCTGGAATATTGTATTGCTTCATTTCTTCCAAATCGGTAGCATTGTCCCTTCTTCCTAAAATACCTCCAAACACTGAAGGGTGCAGGGTTTTTACTCGACCTCCTAATATAGATGGATAGGTTGTAAGGTTTTCTACAGGAACAACCGGAATCCCCAGTTTTTCAATGAATTGCTGTGTTCCACCAGTTGAATATAATGTAACTCCCAGTTCATGTAACAAACGTACAAGGGGTTCGAGGCCGTCTTTATAAAAAACTGAAATAAGTGCCGACTGAATTTTCTTATCCATATAGTATTGTATGAACCGGTGTTTATCCGGATGGGGTTCAAAAAATGAAGGCGCAAAGGTAAGTTATGGTAGGTTTATTTCAAAGGCGCCATTATCCACCGCAGAATGGCAGGCTATCCCCATAATGGCCGCTTCTTTTCGCCATTTCGAAACCGTTTTAGCATTATTACTAGCGTCCAATACAATTTGTCCCGTTTCAATGGAACTTAATACTTCCTCTGGGCTGGATTCGGGGTTATTTGAAATGCAAAGCAAGCTTACCCTGATTTTTTCTAACCCTGGAGTTATCTTATAACCGGCATTGTAAAAAAGAAGGGTAGTAGAACCGATTTTATAAACGAAACCAAACTTCATTTCAAAGCTATCAGTGTCAAGTGCATTCAGCCGAAGTCTGTTGATATAAAGAGGTGAAAGAGTTGATGTTGAATTGGTGTTTACAGAACTGTCTCCTATGAAAATATGTTTGTTACCAAGAATGATATCAGCAGCTTGCTTTTTTGCTATATTATAAACAACTAATTTTTTTTGCCGGCTCGATTCAACAAGATGAATCGTTCTTGTTGAAATGAAAACCATAAGGGTTATAATGCCTATTACAAGGGCCGATTTTACTTTTGTGAACAGCCATACAGACAAACAAAAAATTAAAACATAAAGCAATAATGTTTGTAGCAATGATAAATATAAATGCTCCCAAACCGTAAAAGGTAAGCGGCTAACCTTTTCAACAAAGTAATTCATGCTGTACAACAACCATTGCAACACTTGTCCTAAAACACTGGCAATCTTATCCAGGCCTGCTACAGCACATAATGCCAGTTCTAAAAAAAGTATAAGACTTGATAAGGGCACAGCAATCAGGTTTGTGAGTAAGAACGCATTGGGGAACTGATGAAAATAATAGATGCAAATAGGAATTGTCAATATCTGAGCCGATAGGGTTACGGCATTCATTTTCCATAAAAGGTCGAGCCATTTGTTTTTTATGGTAAATAACTGGTATACGGGATTCATGAATATCAATAGACTAAGTACAGCTGCATATGATAATTGAAAACCTGCATCCCATAGCCAGAAGGGATTGAAGCATAATAGCAGAAATGCAGAAGCGGCAAGGTTGTTAATGGCATTGGTTCTCTTTCCAAATAATTCTCCAACAACCAGAAAGCTGAACATGACTGCCGATCGAAGTACAGAGGGAGATGCACCAGCTAATAGGCTGAATAGCCACAGACCTGCTATTACTCCTAATGGCTTTATCCATTTCATCTTAGTGTAGTTGGCTATCGGATTCAATAGTGTTGCCAATAACCAATACACCAAGCCGAGATGTAACCCTGAAATAGCAATTATATGCACTACACCTGTATTTGCATAAGATTGTACCAACGTTTTATCCAGATCATCTTTATATGCTATCAATAGTGCTTCTGCCAGTCCTGCTTCTTTTTTTGAAGGAATATATTTCTTAATGATGCCAACCAGCCAATTTCTGGATTCTTGTAAAAACTGTTTCCATTTTTGTTGGGCACCTGGATAAATGGAATATGTTTTATGGGGAAGATATACCTGGAAAAAACATTGTTGCAATTCACTATATCTTTTAAAATCGAAACTTCCAGGGTTGCCTGTACCTTTTATTTCCTGCAAAGGCCTTTCGAAATAGATATGGTCTCCAACATTGATTACTGGGGGTACTGTATCTTTTTCTATGTATAATGTAACCTTATCACTTGTTTCAATTTCTGAAGAATCAAGCAGCATCCTAACTACAATGCCAGTTACTTTATAGGACTTCTCCTTTTCAACAGGTGCTGATGAAACATCTACACATATCACCGCCCCCATATTATTAAATTGTCCTATCCACTTTTTTTGTAATGGAGGTTGCTGTAATGATGTAATAAGTATTCCGGTACAGAGTAATGAAACGAAAAGACAGATACCTTTCGAATGCCTGAAATAGAATCTTTTAGTTAATGGAAGTAAGGCAATCAGAAGTATGAGTAATAAACTCAATATAAAGAGGTAGCAACAAATTGTAATTGAATAGCTACAGCTATCCTGAATTATTATTCCTGCTATCAATGGTAATATGATTCTTAAGAAAGGGACTTCTTTCCAAATGGGTAGAACAATATGGCCTTGCATGTGTAAATAATGCTGGATTAATGTTGTGGAAACATTGATAATGGGTTACAGCATCACTTTGAGAGGTATAAAAGAAAGCGTAGAGTAAAAAAGGAACAAAAAAAATAAAAGAAGGATATTGGATTTTAAAACAAGGATTTCTAACTGCTCAAATCGAATCTCAGTATTTTTTTTAGTAGCACCTATTTTTTACAATTTTATTTTTCACGGTATTTAAGTGTATATTTTCCCCGTCTAAAACGGGATATTTTCACGGGTCAAAAACGGATATTTTCACGGTATTTCTGGGATATTTTCACGGTATTTTTGAGGAAAAAATTTATTGCATTCTGTTTCTCTGTGAATTATAAATAATATTAATTTATAATCAATTGAAATACATTTTTTTGCATGTCAATAAGGGGATTCGCCACTTTACTTTTATGTGGTAATCCTTATTTATTAAATAACTCTAAATTATTAGACATGCAAGTAACAACCACTAAAAGCAGAACAGTTGGAAAATTCGTAGATTCCAAACATACCGACAATGTAATCCGCAATTATAAGCAAGAGCGCTGGGTTCAGAATTCTAAACATATCGGCAAAGAGGACTCATTAAGTGCCTGGTATAGTGTAGAAGAATTAGAGCGTTTTCTGGCTATCATAAAAGAACATGGTGCTGATGGTGTACGTATGTATTTCGGTGCGTATGATGCAGATTATGCAGAAGTGCCTTTATATGCTGGACGTCAAACCATTGTTATGGTAGCGACTCAGGGCAAAGAGACAGGCAAAGGAATTGTTGACAAGGATATTTATGTTAACACTGAGGATAAAAATTCAATATTGGCCTACAATGCAGCAAGATTATGTCCTCCACTTTGCAAGCCAAAAGAATTTGATGAAGATTGGGGCGGTATAGGTGTAACCTTGGTGGATCTGAATGGAGATGGAATGGCAATACTTTAAATTGGGTAGTAATACAGACTTCAGATTGTAAACCTCCTTCGGGAGGTTTTTTTGTTTATACATTATAGGGTATCTTTTCATTGAAATGACCGATATCCCTTTATATTATTATGCCATCATCGCTTGCCTGGTCACAAGCCTCATAAACTTTCAGGTAATGCGGGAATTTCCTTATTTGAGGTATTTCCCTGCATTTCTTTTTATTACTATCATTATTGAAACGATCGGATTGTATCAGTGGGACAAAAATGATCATACCACCAGGATGTATAATTTCTTTACCACTTTTGAATTTTTCTTCTACCTGCACCTGTTGTCAATGATCATTCAAAGTAAATTGGTTAAGAAGATTTTATTCTGGAGTATGATGGTGTACCCGGTAATTGCATGTTTAAATATCATGTTCATAATACCGGAAGACCGGTTTCATTCAATAACCTATTCAGTAGGGTGCTTGTTGATAGTTACTTTCTGTGTGTATTATTTTTATGAAGTACTAAGATTTCCAAAGTCGGTCAATCTATCAAAAGAGCCGGCCTTTTGGATATGCTCCGCCTTACTATTCTTTTATTGTTGTACATTCCCTATATACGGTCCAGCGAATTATTATAATAAGTACCCGACGCTGATCATTCAGAATTTTACATCAATAGTAAGTTTGCTAAACTTTTTTCTTTATACCTTATTCTTCATCGCTTTCTTATGCAGGATACAAATCAGGAAATTTATTTTGTAGTAGTTATTGGAGTTATTTTAGGGCTGGTGCTTGTTGGGTTTATTGTGACTATCCTTTATCTGTATCAGCGCCGTCAGCACCAGCAGGAACAGGAAATGCTGACACTGAAAGATAGTTACGACCAGGAAGTTCTGCGCAGCCAGATAGAAATCCAGGAGAATACTTTTCGTACCATTGCACAGGAATTGCACGACAATATTGGACAATTACTTTCAGTAGTAAAAATATCACTCTCGATATTGCCTTTAGAAAATTCGCACCCGGCATGGGATCCTATTCAGAGTTCCAGACAGATACTGAATAAGGCAATCATCGACCTTTCAGGTTTAACAAAAAGTTTGCATACAGATCGCATTTCCGATATTGGACTGGCTGCAGCTATTCAATCTGAAATGGACAGTATACGCCGAACGGGTATCATTGATGTAGTTTGTACTGTAGAAGGTGATGAATTTCAATTCGAAGACCAAAAACGTATCTTTCTCTTCAGGATATTTCAGGAAATATTGAATAATATTCTGAAACATTCAAAAGCAAGCACTATAAAAGTATCTTTGCATTTTAATGTAAACAACCTTTTTGTAATGACCATTGAAGACAATGGAATTGGTTTTAATGTTGAAGAGAAGAGAAATTCTTCTCAGGCATTAAAAGGGGTTGGTTTGAAAAGCATGTTCAATAGGGCTCATTTGATTGGGGCGTCTCTTGATTTAAGTAGTGAACCTGGCAATGGAACCCGGGTTGTCATTAAATTAAGTGCTTGAGAAATCTATTCGTATGGCAAAGTTAAACAGAAAGATTCAGGTAGTGGTGGCAGACGATCATATCCTGCTAAGGCAGGCATTATCTAATATGATCAATACATTCCCTGGTTATACAGTTCTCTTCCAGGCTAGTAATGGAAAAGAACTCAAACCCCTTATTCAAGAAAAGGGTATTCCCGATATAGTACTTCTCGACATCAATATGCCAGTGATGGATGGATTTGAAACTACTAAGTGGCTTCACCTTCACTATCCGCAAATAAAAGTATTGGTATTATCAATGCTTAGCGACGACCGCACTATCATCCGCATGTTACGTCAGGGAGCAAAAGGATATCTACTAAAAAATGCAGATCCTGAAGAGCTAAACGAAGCCCTTGATTCTATTATGAATAAGGATGTTTATCTCTCTGAATATATTTCCGGAAAAATAGTCAGTGGCCTCAACCGGTATGCCGATAGGGAAGAAGATGCTATTTTCCTGACGGATAAGGAAAAGGAATTCCTTCAATGGGTTTGTTCTGAATTAGCCTATAAGGATATTGCTGATAAGATGAACCTGAGTGCCCGCACTATCGATGATTACCGGCAACAACTCTTCGAGAAATTGAATGTGCATAGCCGCATCGGGTTAGCTATATATGCTATTAAAAACCGTATCGTCGACGTCTGATTATCCCTTTCTGATAAATAAAAAAAAAGCTGTACAGTTAATTGTACAGCTTTTGCTTTTTATGATTGTCTTTTTATTTGCTAAGGTGCATGCTACGCTCTCTGTACAGTTGTCTGAAATATGGATCTCTAAGATCTTTGATAAATCGGATGGCTTCACCGGTAGATTTCATCTCCGGACCCAGGTCCTTGCTTACACCAGGGAACTTATTGAAACTGAACACAGGCTCCTTGATTGCATAACCTTTCAACTTCTTCTCAAACTTCTGGTCCTTCAATTTAAGCTCACCCAACATCACTTTTGTAGCAACATTCAAGTAAGGTATCTGATAAGCTTTTGCAATGAATGGAGTGGTCCTTGATGCCCTTGGGTTCGCTTCAATCACAAACACTTTTCCATCCTTAATGGCAAACTGTATATTAATAAGACCCCTGATATTGAGGTTGAAGGCAATCTTACGTGCGTATTCTTCCATTGTTTCTACAACCAATGGAGTTAGGTTGAACTGTGGCAACACTGCATTACTATCTCCACTATGAATTCCTGCTGGTTCAATATGCTCCATCAATCCCATGATATGAACCGTTTCACCATCACATATTGCATCTATCTCAGCTTCCTGGCAGCGATCAAGGAAATGATCAATCAATATCTTGTTTCCTGGAATATGCTTTAACAAGCTTACAACCGCTTTTTCAAGATCCTCATCGTTTATTACAATCCTCATTCTTTGTCCACCTAAAACATAGCTTGGACGAACCAGTACAGGATAACCAACCTTATTTGCAACAACTATTGATTCTTCTACATCATAGGCTGTTCCATAATCCGGATAAGGGATTCCCATTTCCTTCAGCATATCACTGAAACGGCCACGGTCTTCTGCAATGTCCATATTATCAAAGCTGGTCCCAATGATTTTTATTCCTTTTTCATGAAGTCGTTTTGAAAGCTTCAATGCAGTTTGTCCACCCAATTGAACTATCACCCCATAAGGTTTTTCCAGCTCTACTATTTCCCAAAGATGCTCCCAGTAAACCGGTTCGAAATACAGTTTATCTGCCATATCGAAATCGGTAGAAACTGTTTCAGGATTACAATTCACCATGATGGCTTCGTAACCACATTCTTTCAAGGCAAGTAGTCCATGTACACAGCAATAGTCGAATTCTATTCCCTGACCAATACGGTTAGGGCCTGAACCAAGAACTATCACTTTCTTCTTATCACTTACCTTACTCTCATTAATATTTCCGTTTTCAAATGTGGAATAGAAGTAAGGAGTCTTAGCTTCAAATTCAGCACTGCATGTATCCACCATTTTAAATACACGGGTAATTCCGGCTGATTTCCGCTTTTCATAGATTTCTTCATCATTGCTGTCTTGCATAATCAGCGAAATCTGTTCGTCACTGAAACCAAGATTCTTAGCCTCCCTTAATAATTCGGTTGGAAGGGTATTCAGTTTGTGTTTTTCCAGTAATTTTTCCATATCAACAATCTTGCGAACCTCGTTCACAAACCATTTGTCGATACCTGTAGCTTTAGAAATGGTATTTACAGATACCCCTAACATCAGGGCATCTTTTATGCGGAAAATGCGATCCCATTTCGGAACCTTTATATATTCTATCAGCTCTTCAGCCGACATGATGTTCTTTGTATAATTACCCAGTCCAACAGCGTTGTTCTCCAAACTTTGACATGCCTTTTGTAAAGCTTCGGCAAAGTTTCTTCCAATCGACATCACTTCTCCCACACTCTTCATCTGCAATCCAAGTGTATCATTACCCCCTTTGAATTTGTCAAAATTCCATCGGGGCATTTTTACGATTACATAGTCAAGGGCTGGCTCAAAATAAGCGGAAGTAGTTCCTGTAATCTGGTTTTTCAGTTCATCCAGATGATATCCTATAGCCAGTTTAGCTGCAATCTTGGCGATTGGATATCCGGTTGCTTTAGAGGCTAGGGCGGAAGAACGGCTAACCCTTGGATTGATTTCAACAGATATCAATTCCTCTGTTTCTGGGTTCATGGCAAATTGCACATTACAACCTCCAGCGAAGTTACCCAGACTGCGCATCATTAATATAGCCTGATTACGCATCTGTTGGAAAGCGGTATCGCTTAAGGTCATGGCAGGAGCTACTGTTATTGAATCTCCCGTATGAACACCCATGGGGTCAACATTCTCTACTGTACAAATGATGGCAACGTTGTCATTCTTATCACGAAGCAATTCCAACTCATATTCTTTCCATCCCAAAACGGCTTTCTCTACCAGCACTTCATGAATCGGTGAAGCAGTCAGTCCTCTTTCAAGAGCTGCATCCAGTTCATCTTTACTATGTACGAATCCACCACCGGTTCCTCCAAGAGTGAAAGATGGGCGGATTACCAATGGAAATCCTATTTCCTGGGCAAAATCTTTTCCCTCAAGCATGGAGTTAGCTACTTTGGAAGGGGCTACAGCAATTCCGATTTTAACCATCAGCTGCCTGAATTTCTCCCTGTCTTCTGCAGTTTCGATGGCGGCAATATCTACCCCGATCATCCTGCAATTATATTTTTCCCATATCCCTAGCTCATCAGCTTCCATAGCCAGGTTCAGGGCTGTCTGCCCTCCCATAGTAGGAAGTACAGCGTCTATCTGGTTTTCCTGAAGTATCTGTTCAATACTCTCTACTGTCAGCGGAAGCAGGTACACTCTATCGGCCATCATAGGGTCGGTCATTATCGTAGCTGGGTTGCTATTGATAAGGATAACCTTGATACCTTCTTCACGAAGACTTCTGGCTGCCTGAGAACCAGAATAGTCAAATTCACAAGCTTGTCCGATAATTATTGGTCCGGATCCGATGATAAGTACTGATGTAATCGAGTTATCTTTTGGCATTGTAGCGGTAAGGGTTTAAAAAATACAAATTGCGCAAAAGTAATGCGGCAACAGGTATTTTGAAGAATTAATTTGAAGATTTTATTAACGTAGTTATAATCCGCTCTGGAAGAGCGTTTCAGCGGGGTCGATTCAATAACAAAAGGGGCTTTTGCTAATGGATGTTTGTTAAAAAGCTGGTCATTTTCTACTAAAAGACCCTTTTAACCTTAATTGGACGGAAAATAAAAAAGCCTTCACCCTTTCGGGTAAAGGCCCAGAATTGCTAAAAAATGCCTGATTAAATTTTATGGTAAGAGGCCAGCTCGATGTCATCGAGCGCAACTGCCCCATTTTTATAAAGTCTTTTTTGTTCTTCCGACTGCCTTTTCTCATCCAAACGACTCTTCACACGGAATACCCATTTTTGACGGGCCTCCTGACCTTTCAACATTCCCAGAATACTTCCCAGGCTAAGTGCAACGAATAAAACTAATCTGTTAGTAAACTTTTTCATGACTTTCGGTTGTAATATGATTACAGCGTCTCTTATTAAGACAATATATATACGCCAAATGCTGTTCCAAGGTTTAAAAAATGGCATACCCTAAAGTGGGTATTTTTAATATTTAACAGCATTTTCATATATAAGACGTTTCATATTTGACTTTGATTGTATTTAATAGTTTAAAAAACCACTTATAAGACAAAGAATTTGACAAAAGGTTTCATTCATCTCCGAAATGGTTTTTCTTAGTTTCTGCTATTTTGGTTTTTGCCAGTAGATTTGCAACTTCTTTTCTTCCAAACCGAAAGCATTTTCATTGTATGCGTTATTGGCTCATAACCTTAATGGCTGTTTTTAGCTGTGTCGACAGCCAGTCGCAGTTTTTTGATAACCCTTCTTATCCAAAGAACTACTTCAGGAACCCATTGGCTATTCCAATGAACCTGAGTGGCAATTTTGGTGAGCTGAGACCCAACCATTACCATATGGGTCTCGATTGTAAAACCAATGCCCGTGAAAATTTACCGGTTTATGCTGCAGCCGATGGATATATTGCCCGGATAAAAATTGAACCCGCCGGTTTTGGGAGGGCTATATACATCAATCATCCTAATGGTATCACTACCTTATATGCTCATCTGAACGATTTCAACCCTTATCTGGAAGCCTGGGTAAAAGGGCAGCAGTACAAGCTAGCATCCTGGCAGATATTTTTGGAATTGACACCCGATCAATTCCCAATCAAGAAAGGTGATTTTTTGGCTTATTCCGGAAATACCGGTGGGTCTCAGGCTCCCCATCTTCATTTTGAAGTTCGCAAAACAGCTACCGATGAAAACCTCAATCCGCTCTTTTTCGGTTTCCCTTTACAAGATAATACGCCACCTAAAATACTTCGAATGGCTATTTACGATAGGAACCAAAGCACTTACGAACAGGTTCCTAAGCAGTTTGCAGCCAAAGCAAATAAATCGGGAGGATATGTAATAACTCCTGCTATTATTCAAACCAGTAGCCCCAAAGTTAGTTTGGCAATTACTGCTTATGATACACATGATGGCTCTTCCAACCTCAATGGCATTGCAGAAGGACAATTATGGGTGGATGAACAGCCAATTATAGCTTTCAGGATGGATGGAATCAGTTATGACCAGACAAGGTATTTGAATGCGCATATTGATTATAAAACAAAAAAGTCGGGCGGACCTTTTCTACAACATTTGAGTGAATTACCTGGCTATACTTCTTCAATATATAAAAAGGTGAATGGAGATGGAGTTATAGATCTGAGTGATATGAAGGTTCATGATATCAGGATTGTTGTTAAGGATGCTTATGGAAATAAAAACCAGTTGAATACGAAACTGCAATGGCAAGGAGGGGTACAACCAGTAGTTTCAGCTATATCCGGAAAATTGTTCCAACCGATGATGCTCGATGTATCAGAATCGGGTTCTTGTGAATTCTATTTGGGAGAGCGCTGTCTGTATGATAAGGTTCATTTAGCTGCAAAGGAATTGCCCGCAACCTCTCTGGGTGTTTCAAATGTATTTCAGATCGGCAACCCGAATGTTCCATTACAAGAGGCTTTTTTGATAAGATTACAACCCAGTAAGCAGTTGTCAGAAATTGAAAGAACTCATACTGTAATGCAATGGTATTCTGGTACAAAAAAAGAAGTGCAGAAAGTGGAATGGCAACAGGGTTGGGCTGCAGCCCGATTTCGTGATTTCGGCTATTTCCAGTTGATAGTCGATACCGAACCTCCTGTTATTGTACCCTCCGGATTTAATGACGGTGCCAACCTTCAAAAAGCCAGTCGTATATCTTTTTCAGTAAAAGATAATCTCAGTAAAACAAAAAAGGTAAGGGCCGAACTTGATGGCAGCTGGCTGCGCTTTACCAACGACAAAGGACATAATTATATATATAGGTTCGATGAGAAATGCCCTCCCGGTGAACATGAGCTGAAAATAAGAGCAGAAGATGAAGCGGGTAATGTGGTGGAGAGGGTGTTTAGGTTTAGGAGATAAGGAAGTTCCAGATGTTCTAAAAGTTCAATAGGTTCCAGAGGGTTTGACTAGTTGGGGAGTTTAAGTGTTTAAAAGTTTAAGGTTTAAGGTTCTGAAGTGTAGCGGAATAATTAATTATAGGCTTTTTGTTCGGCAATATTTTACTCATGCTCTCTGTGGTAAATTTCTGATCCAATACAAAGAGATTGTATTTAGGATAGCAGCAGTACTTCAGAACCTTAAACCCTTAAACTTTTAAACCCTTAAACTCCCCAACTAGTCCGCCCTCTGGAACCTATTGAACTTTTGGAACTACTTAAACGTTAATTTTAACTAATGGCAATCACCCTTACCCCCGGCACCAAAGCACCTTCCTTCTCTGGTATTGATCAGGATGGAAACAAAGTTTCACTGGCAGATTATAAAGGAAAGAAGTTGGTATTATACTTCTATCCCCAGGATATGACCCCAACATGCACTGTTCAGGCATGTAACCTGAGGGATAATTATTCTCTCCTTAAAAAAGCAGGTTTTGAAATTCTTGGGGTTAGTCCGGATGATTCGAAAAAGCATAAGAAGTTTGAAGATAAAAATGAGCTTCCTTTCCGGCTGCTTGCCGATACTACTCATGCTGTATTGGATAAATATGGGGTGTGGGATGAAAAGCAATTATATGGCAGAAAGTATATGGGAGTATTACGGACCACATTTATAATAGATGAGAAGGGGATTATTCAGCATGTTTTCCTGAAACCAAAATCGAAGATGCATGCAGAAGAGATTTTGGAAGCCATGAAAGTGGCTGCCCCAAAAAAGAAATAAGGGTAACAGATAACTTTAAATGGAAAGAACAGCAGTTTGTTTTAAGACAAACTGCTGTTCTTTTTTTAATGTAAAAGAAACTTCAGCAACTGAACTTTCGTACATATAATCATAAGCCGGTTCGCCAACCGGTTTATCACTAATCACGGGTTATTTTTAGTTTTAGGGTTTGGTTCCCCCGCTTGTTGAAGCGGGGGTTTACTTTCAAAGGCAACTGCTTTGAAAAATTGTTCGTATTTTTTTTGTAGCCGTATGGCTACAATACAAAAGTTCAATGTTTTATCATTGTTTTTTCCCAATGAAAATCAGTGTTTTTTAACAAG
>Ga0138256_10005498_pt1 | contig 13389 bp, 10 predicted proteins | sample KNB2016incub_MG_FD_105486 | JGI IMG/M metagenome (GOLD analysis project Ga0138256, IMG submission 105486) | Active sludge microbial communities from wastewater in Klosterneuburg, Austria - KNB2014incub_MG | ecosystem: Engineered > WWTP > Activated sludge > Unclassified | place: Austria...
ACGTTAGGGCAGATGAGTTGCAACCCGGCGATCGGCGGCATCGGCAAAGGGCATCTGGTCCGCGAGATCGACGCGTTGGGCGGCGCGATGGCGCGCGCGACAGATCGTGCCGGTATCCAATTTCGGACGTTGAATGCCAGCAAGGGGCCGGCCGTGCGCGCGACGCGCGCGCAGGCTGATCGGCAACTCTACAAAGCCGCGATCCGCAGCTTGCTCGAGAACCAGCCGAATCTTTCGCTGTTCCAGCAGGAATGTGCAGACCTCGCCATCGAGCGTGATCGCGTCCGCGGGGTCGTTACGCTGACCGGCATCGTATTCGAGGCGCCGGCTGTCGTACTGACGGTCGGTACATTCCTGGGTGGCCGCATTCACGTCGGCATGGATAACTACCAGGGCGGTCGCGCAGGCGATCCACCGTCTAACAAGTTGGCCGAGCGGCTACGGGCATTGCCCTTGCGGGTCGGACGGCTCAAGACCGGCACACCGCCTCGCATCGATGGCCGGAGCATCGACTATTCGGAACTCGAACCGCAGTGGAGCGACGAGCCTCAGCCAGTGTTCTCATTTCTCGGTCGGGCGGACGAGCACCCAAAACAGGCGCCGTGCCATATCACGGCGACTAACGAGCACACGCACGATCTCATTCGGGCGGCGACGGATCGCTCGCCGTTGTTTACCGGTCAGATCGAGGGTGTAGGCCCGCGTTACTGTCCTTCGGTAGAAGACAAGGTTGTTCGGTTCGCTGACAAGACCTCGCATCAGATCTTCATCGAACCCGAAGGTCTCAATACTCACGAGGTCTATCCGAACGGTATTTCGACGAGTCTGCCATTCGATGTGCAGTATGAGTTCGTGCGCAGCATCCGCGGATTCGAGCAAGCGCACATTACGCGCCCTGGTTATGCGATCGAGTACGACTATTTCGATCCGCGCGATCTCGCGCCGACGCTCGAGACCAAGTTCATCGCGGGGCTGTACTTTGCCGGCCAGATCAATGGCACGACGGGCTACGAGGAAGCGGCGGCGCAGGGCGTCGTCGCCGGCATCAACGCGGCGCGCGCGGTGCGCGGTGAGGCAGCGTTTGTCCCGAAGCGCAACGAATCCTATGTCGGTGTGCTCATCGACGATCTCGTCACGCGCGGCACGCGCGAGCCCTACCGCATGTTCACCAGCCGGGCGGAGCACCGGTTGTTGCTGCGCGAGGACAACGCCGATCTGCGTCTCACGCCTGTCGGGCGTGAGCTGGGGTTGGTAGACGACGACCGGTGGGCGTTTTTCAGCGCCAAGCGCGACGCGTCACAAGCGGAGCTGGAGCGGTTTCGGCGCACGCGACTCAAGCCGCAGCAGATTCCGTCGCAGTGGACGGAACGCGTGCTCGACGTACCCCTGAGCCGCGATCTCACTGCGTTCGAGTTGTTATGCCGGCCGGAAGTGCAGTATCACGATGTCCTTGAGCTGATCGGTGCCGCCGACGGCGACAGTGTTGGTGCGAGTGTTGCTATCGGCCAAGACGACCGCCTCGCGCCGCAGATCGCGCTGCAACTCGAAGTGGCGGCCAAGTACTCAGGCTATATCGAGCGGCAGCAAGAGGAGATCGAGCGCCAGCGTCGCAGTGAAGAGCTGCCCTTGCCAGTGGATATCGACTACGGGCTGGTTGCGGGGCTTTCGATGGAGGTCCGGCAGCGCCTCGCCGAAGCGCGGCCACTCACCCTCGGTCAGGCGGCGCGCACGCCGGGCGTGACGCCGGCCGCCATTTCAATCCTGTTAGTGCATCTCAAGAAGCGTGCGCGTGCGGCCTGAGAGGCGCCGGCTTGGCGTGGCAGTTGCCGCGCCTTGTTTGTTGCTTGCCGCGGCGCTCCTGGGCTGTACTCGGGAGCCGACTGCAGAAGCGACTGACCAGCTCACCGCGACCGCAACGCAACCCAAGATCCTGCTACGGGGTATCGGTCCGGGCCCCGATTCACTCGATCCGCAGAAGGCGCGGCTGATCGAGGCACATGCTGTGTTACGCGATCTGTTCGAGTGTCTGACAGCGCTCGGGCCCGACGCGGCGCCGGTCGCGGGCGCGGCCAGCGACTGGACGGTGAGCGACGATGGTCGCGTCTACACGTTCAAGCTGCGTCCCGCTCTCGCGTGGTCCAATGGCGATCCGCTCGTCGCAGCCGACTTCGTCGCCGGCCTGCAGCGGTTGGTGGATCCAGCCACTGCGTCGCAGTATGCGCAGGTGGTCGATGTGATCGAGAACGCCGGGCAGATCATCGCCGGGAAGGAGCCGCCGACTGCGCTGGGTGTTGCGGCGCCGGATGATGCAACCGTGATCATCAGACTAACGACGCGCGCTCCCTACCTACCGGGATTGCTGGCGCATCCCAGCACCTGCCCGGTGCATCGGCCATCGCTCGCGGCGGGCGCCCAGGAATTCGCCCGTCCCGGCAAGCTGGTTTCGAATGGCGCCTTCACCCTCGCGGATTGGATCGAAGGATCTTCGATCACCCTGCAACGCAACCCGCACTATCGGGGCAATGCGCACAACCAGATCGATGGCGTGCGTTATCGCATTTTCGTGGACGAGAACGCCGAGTTACGGGCCTATCGTGCCGGCGAACTGCATATCACCTTCGTGGTTCCGCGCGGCCAGTTCACCTGGATCCAGCAGAACCTGCGGTCGGAACTGCATGTCTCGCCGCAGATGAACACGTATTTCTACGGCTTCAATCTCGACCGCCCGTTATTCGCTAACAATCCAAAGTTGCGCCAGGCACTGTCGATGGTCATCGACCGCGATCGACTCGCGGACACCGTGCTGCGCGTCGGCGAAACACCCGCGAATGGTTGGGTGCCCGTTGGTACGCACGACTACGGCTCGCAGAGCTTCGACTATGCGGACCAGCCGATGCAGGAGCGCATTGCGACCGCGCGCCAATTGTACCGCGAGGCCGGCTTCTCAGTCGCCAAACCGGCGCGCTTCGAGTTGCGCTACAACAGCGGCGAGATGCACAACAAGGTAGCGATTGCCGTTGCCTCGATGTGGAAGGAAGCGCTGGGCGTTGAGGCCAAGTTGGTAGCTGTGGAGGTCAAATCATTGCTGGCCGATATCAACGCGCACCGAGTCGACATGTTTCGGCTCTCCTGGGCTGGTGACTACAACGATGCCTACACCTATGCGCAGTATCTGAAGAGCGACTTCGGCATCAATACGGTGGGCTATAAGAACCCCGCGTACGATGCGCTGCTCGCCAAAGCTGCGGCCGCGGCCGGCTTGACCACGCGCCGCCAGATCCTGGAGGAAGCCGAGCGCCTGATGCTCGCCGACCATCCATTGATACCCCTGTACTTCTACGTGAACAAACACCTCGTGAAGCCTGCGGTACGCGGCTGGTATGACAACGTGCTGAACGTCACTTATTCCAAGGATCTGACGCTCGAGTAGCCGCCACAACTGCGCTGCTGCGTCCGCTTCCCACGGCGGTGCGTTACTGCTGCGTCTGCGCCTTGACAAGCCATTGCCGCATCCGCTGCTCCAGCACGTCGAGCGGCAACGCACCAGCTCCTAACAATTGATCGTGAAACGCGCGGATGTCGAATTTGCCGCCCAGCGTCTGCTCAGCCTCGGTGCGCAGTGCGCGAATTCGCAGCTGGCCGATCTTGTAAGCGAGCGCCTGACCGGGCCAGGAGATATACCGATCGATCTCGTTGACGATGTCAGCCTCGGTCTTGGCGGCGTTGTCTTTGAAATAGTCGATCGCCTGCTGGCGGGTCCATTTCTTGGCGTGAATGCCGGTATCGACAACCAGGCGCACGGCGCGCCACATGTCGTAGGTCAGGTAGCCGAAGTAGGAGTACGGGTCCTGGTAGAGTCCGAGCTCCGCGCCGAGGCTCTCTGAGTACAACCCCCAGCCTTCAACGTACGCGGTGATGCCGGCATTGCGGCGAAACTGCGGCAGCGACTTCAGTTCCTGCGCGAGCGCGATCTGGAGATGATGCCCGGGCACGGCTTCGTGCGATGTCAGCACCTCGATCTCGTACCTGGGCCGTACTTCGGGGCGATAGAGGTTCACGTAGAAGTAGCCGGCCCGCGAGCCGTCGAGTGCGGGGCCCTGGTAGTACGCGGTCGTGGTATTGGGCGCGCTGGTGTCGGGTATCGGCCGCACACCGTACGGCATGCGCGGCAACACACCGAACAACCGCACGAGTTCGGGGTCGATGCGCTTGGCGGTGGCAGCGTAAGCCTCGAACAGGTCCTGCGGGGATTTGAAATAGAACTTGGGATCGGTCCGCAGGTGCACAAAGAACTCCTGCAGCGTGCCCCGCCAGCCCACCTGTGCCATCACCTTCCGCATCTCGCCGCGGATGCGCGCGACTTCTCGGAGGCCGATTTCGTGGATCTCATCGGGCGTCATCTGGGTCGTCGTGTGTAGCGCGACACGGTTGCGATAAAAGGCGGCGCCATCCGGGGTGTCCCAGATCCCGACGCTGGTGCGGGTCGCTGGCAGATAGCGAGTGCGAAAAAATGTCTCGAAGCGTTGATACGCCGGCAACACTCGCTCGCGTATCGCAGCGAGCCCGGCGCTCCGCAGTCGCTCGTGTTCTGATTCCGGGATCGTTTCCGGCATGCGCTTGAACGGCGCAAAAAACGGGCTGGCCTCAGGCTGATCGACGAGCTGTTTCTGCAGCTGCGCCAGTGCTTTCTCCATGATCACGCGTGGCTGGGTGCGTCGCTCACGGATCGCTAGCTGCAAATTCTCCTCATATTGCTTCAAATACGAATCAATCCCCCGCAACCGAGCTATCCAATTGTCGTAGTCCTTGGCGGTCTGGAAAGGTAACAATTCGGCCGTCTCGGACAGCGACTGCGGCCCGTCGCTGGGGCGTATCTGGTAGAGCCAGGGCTTATAGGACTGCGCGTCGATGCGCCCCGCGTACTCGAGGCGGAACAGGTCGTAGCTCAGTTGTTCATCGGGTAGCAGCGTGCCGCGATCGATCGCCGCCAACTCGATGAGGACTTGCCGATCGGCGGCATTGCGCCGAGCGATCGCCTGCGCCGACAAATCGGGCAATCGATCTTCATAGCGGCGGTCGCCGAAGTAGCTGGCTGCCAATGGGTCGTCAGCCAGATCGCGCTGCCAGGCGCGATCGAACAACGCTGCGAGCGCGGTCGATGGGGTGGCGCGCGTGGACCGGTCGGCGGCTACCGTCGCGCCAAGTGCGACCGTTGGGCCGCCGCAGAGCACAGCAATCAGAGCAAGCAGAGCAAACGATGTGCGCATAGTCCGCGCATCCTATGCTCGTCCCGCCGCCTTGTCAGCGGCGGGGGTTGGCGGAGTCGAAGGTGTGGATGCGCACCTGGCCCATGGTTGGTCGGAAGCGCACGACGACGGGCGCTGCGAGACGTTCTTCCACGCCGATCAGCTTGACGCCCGCGTCGGGGAGAAACGCGTCCAGGAAATCGCGCATGGAGGCGAAGCGCTGGCGTCCCGCGTCCTGTTCAGGCAGATGTGCGATGACTTTCGCCTGCCAATGGTGCGCGCGGGGCTCTGCCGCACGCAGATCCACCATGCAGCGCTCCAGCAACAGCAAATCGGTCGCGAGCGTCGTGTCCGTCACCGTCGGGTCGTTCAAGCAGCCGGGTGGCACGATGCGCAAATGCACCATTCCGCCGGACTCGTACACCGCGTCATAGCAACACAGCGCGAAGGTGCCGGACAGATAGGCGACCAATGTGACGTCATCCGTGACCACAGCGAGATTGTCGGCGCTGACCGTGCGCTCAGGAATGGTTTCGGATTGGGTCACGGCGTGTTGCAATCGGCTCCGATCGACGTTCGGGTGAACTTGGTGGACAGTGATGCAAGTGTGACACGCGCTCACTGCGCAACAGTGTTACCGCGTTCACATATTGCGCGCTGTCGGTCCCTGGTAACGCTGTGCAGTATCATGCTGCCATGCAGAAGCCATTCGTGTCACGCTCACACACGAGCGCTACCGAGACGTCAGCGGTGGCACGCGAGCTGATCAGCCGGTTGTTACCCAGCGATGCGCCGCAGCAGATTGCCTTGTTCCTCGATGTCGACGGCACGCTGGTCGGCTTCTCGCCGACGCCCGCGGTGACCTCGATCTCGCCTGCAATGCGGCAGCTGCTCGATACACTGACCGCACAACTAGGCGGCGCGGTGGCGATTGTTAGTGGTCGCTCGATGCAAGATCTCGCTCGCTTGTTTCCCGACCCCACGTTCGCTCACGTCGGTGCTCACGGCGGTGAAATTCGAACGCCGGCGGGACTCGTCGCCCGCGCGCCAGCACCCGATGCAGTGACGATGGCGACCGTGCGTGCCGCGATGCAACGCGCCGTCGCCAGCGATCCGCGTCTGTATTTCGAGGACAAGGGCGCGAGCCTTGCGCTACACTATCGACGTGCTCCGGAGTGCGAACAGCAGGTTCGCGAGCTTGTCACGACACTCGGCCGCGAGGCTAGCGGGCTGCGCATTCAGTGGGGCGCTGCGGTGGCGGAACTGCGCGGCGATTCCTTCGACAAGGGCAGTGCGGTCGAGTCGTTACTGGGCATGCAACCCTTTCAGGGTCGTCGACCCTGGTACTTCGGTGACGACGACACCGACCTGCCGGCGCTGCAGTACGTCGCGAGCGCAGGTGGAACGGCAATCACGGTCGGCGATAGATTGCGCAGTCGACTGCCGGCCAATTTCTATCAACCGATACGAGGCGAGCATCTCGACGGGCCGAGCGCGGTGTGGGCCGTGTTACGCGAGTTGTCCGGCGCCTTGTCGAGCGCGCCGCAATAGCTGCGCGTCGGAGGATTCACGCAATGAGGCTCGTCAACGTTTCCAATCGAATCACGATACCGCGCCGCGCCGCAGCTCCCGGTGGCCTTGCGGTTGGCGTGCTTGCAGCGATGCGCGCGCGCGGTGGGCTGTGGTTCGGGGCCAGCGGCGATTGCGTCGCGAACGCGGCCGACATCACGCCAAAGTTGCTCGAGCGTGATCGGGTCACGTACGCGACCATCGACGTGCCAGAGGAGCTGTACACGGCTTACTACAATGGCTTTGCGAATGGAACCCTGTGGCCGCTGCTGCATTCTTTCCTGGGAACGTTCCATTATTCCGCGAGCGAGTACCAAGCCTATGATGCGGTGAACAGTCTTTTCGCGTGCCACCTCGCGCCGTTACTGACCGACACCGACCTGGTGTGGGTGCACGACTATCATCTGTTGCCGCTCGCTCATAAGCTGCACGATGCCGGGGTGCGAAATCGCATCGGATTCTTTTTGCATATCCCCTTTCCGCCGTACGACGTGCTGCGCGCTTTGCCGGTGTGCCCGCAGCTCATGCGCTCGTTGTTGTCGTTTGACTTGTTAGGGTTTCAAACGCAAGGTGATCGGCTCAACTTTCTCGCGACTGCAACGGCGCTGTGGGGTGAGACGGTGGTTGGCTCCGACGGCGCTGTGGCAATGGCGGGGCGGCGGACGATGACCGGCGTTTTTCCGATTGGCGTCGACGTCGCGGACATCGAAAAGTCTTCGGCCGAGTCGTTGAAGTCGACGTCCGTGAAACAGATGCAGGCTGGATTGTTAGGCATGCCGCTGATGATCGGCGTCGATCGTCTCGACTATAGCAAGGGTCTGCTGGAACGCTTCGCGGCCTATCGGGAGTTTCTCGAGGTCCACCCCGAGCAGCAGAGAAGAGTTGTCTATGTGCAGATCGCGCCTTTGTCGCGCGCTGACGTGCGGGCGTACGCCGAGCTGCGCGCCGCGCTGGAGCAGTCTGCCGGTCGCACGAACGGCGTGTTCGCGGCGACCGACTGGACACCGATCCGCTATCTCAATCGCAACTTTCCGCGCAATGTGCTGATGGGCTTCTTTCGGATGGCGAGGGTCGGTCTCGTCACGCCGGTGCGCGATGGCATGAACCTCGTCGCCAAGGAATTCGTCGCAGCTCAGGATCCGGATGATCCGGGCGTGTTGGTATTGTCATCGCTCGCGGGTGCGGCGGTCGAACTCGAAGATGCGCTGTTGGTGAATCCGTACGATTCGAGCGCCATTGCGCGTGCGATGCAGACGGCGCTCACGATGCCTCTCGACGAGCGGCGAGCACGCCATCGCCGTTCGATGCAGGTGCTGCGGAGCAATGATATCCACCAATGGCACACGCGATTTCTGCGGGCCCTGGATCCCATCGGGTTCGAGCATGCCAAGCCTCGACGAGCCGCGGGCTCCTAGGGACCACAAGAATTCAGCCCGATTTCTGATCGGACGTGAAGACGCGATCCTGAAGCGCTATGCTGCGGTGGTGAAACCGCAGCATGGCGGCCCAGTCGGGCATATCGTGCCGGCCTTCTGGGAGACCGGCCCGCGGCAGTTGGAGGTGCGCCCATGATCTCTGTTGAGCAGTTGCTGGCGAGCAAGCGCTCGCAAGCCGTATTTTCGGTAGATCCCGAAACACCCGTACTCGAGGCTATTCGCCTGATGGCGGAGAAGTACGTGGGCGCGGTGCTCGTGATGAAGGGCAAGGAGCTGGTCGGGATCATTTCCGAACGTGACTACGCCCGCAAGGTGGTGTTGTTGGGTCGCTCGTCGAGCGCGACACCCGTATGGCAGATCATGAGCTCTCCTGTGCTAACCGTGTCGCCGCGTGACCGGATCAACGATTGCATGCGCCGCATGACCGACAAACGCATCCGTCATTTGCCCGTTGTCGAGGGGGGCGCAGTGATCGGTGTGATCTCGATCGGCGACATCGTCAAGTCGATGCTCGAAGAGCAGGAACGCACGATCGCCGATCTCGAGGACTACATTCATCGCTAGTCAATGCGCGTAGACCGCCTTTGGCAGCCAGGTGGCGATCGCGGGCCAGATTGCGATCGCTACCAACGCTATCAATTGCAGCACGACGAACGGCAAGACGCCGCGGTAGATGGTTTCGGTCGTTACATCGGGTGGGGCCGCGCCGCGCAGATAGAACAAGGCGAATCCAAACGGCGGCGTTAGAAACGACGTTTGCAGATTGATCGCGATCATCACGCCGAGCCAGACGGGATCGAGGCCCATCGCGAGCAACACCGGACCGACGATCGGCACGACGACATACGTGATCTCGATGAAGTCGAGCACGAAACCCAGCACGAACATCACAAGCATGACGATCAGCATCGCGCCGAAGGTACCGCCCGGCAGGTCGGTGAGCAGTTCGTGGACCGCATCATCGCCGCCCAGCCCGCGAAATACGATCGAGAAGATCGCGGCTCCGATCAGGATCATGAATACCATCGCGGTCATGCGTACCGTGCCCTGCATGATCTGCCGCAGACGCGCGATTGTTAGCTGTCTTCGAGCGGCCGCCAGCAGCAAGGCGCCGGCGGCGCCGACGGCCGCCGCCTCGGTCGGTGTGGCGACACCGGAGATGATCGAGCCCAGCACCGCCATGATCAGCACGAGCGGAGCCACCAGCACCCGCAGCACCCGCAGCGCAAATCCGTGCGCGCGTGCCGCAGCGCGTTCCTGTTGCGGCAGCGCCGGCATGGTGGCGGGCCGCCAGAATGCGACTGCGGCGAGATACAGCAGATAGAGACCGACGAGCAACAAGCCCGGCAGCATTGCGCCGAGGAACAGATCGCCAACGGAAATCGTTTCCGGCGCGTAGATGCCACGTCGCAACTGGGCCTGTGCATAGGCTGACGACAATACGTCGCCTAACAGAACCAGGATAATGGACGGCGGGATGATCTGGCCGAGCGTTCCGGCCGCGCAGATCGCGCCCGTGGACACCCTTGCGTCGTAGCCGCGCTTCAGCATCGTCGGCAGGCATAGCAGGCCCATCGTGACCACGGTTGCGCCGACGATGCCAGTGCTTGCTGCCAGCAAGGTACCGACGATCATCACTGCGAACGCAAGACCGCCGCGCGCCCGACCGAACAGATGCCCCAGCGTCTCGAGCAGGTCCTCGGCGATGCGCGCCTTCTCGAGCACGAGGCCCATGAATATGAACAGCGGCACTGCGATCAGCGTCTCGTTCTGCATCGTGCCGAAAATGCGGCTAGGTAGCGCATCGAGGTAGGAACGGTCGAAATACCCCAACCACTCAGCCACGATGGCGAACAGCAGGGAAACGCCGCCGAGCGTGAACGCTACCGGAAATCCCGCCAGCAGCGCGAGCACAACGCAGGCAAACAACAGTAGCGCGGCGACTTCCATGTGCGTTTGTCTAGCGTCCGCGAATCAGCTGGACGGCACGGCGCAGGTCTGCGAGTGCCTGCAACGCCAGCAAGACCGCCAGCAACGGAATCACTGCCTTCAGCAGGAACAGCGCTAGCAAGCCGTTAGCCTCACGCGATGCCTCGCGCACTGCGAAGGAAGCAGCGACATATGGCACACTGGTGTACAGGATGTATGCGCACAACGGCAGCAGCAGCAAGAGGATGCCGAGCGCATCGATCCAGCCGCGTTGCGACGCGGTAGCGCGCCGATAAAACACGTCGACGCGGACATGATCGCCATGCCGCAATGCGTAGCTCGCGCCGAGCATGAATACCAGCGCGTGCATCCAGGTGATCGACTCTTGCAGCCAGATCGCGCCAATGCCAAAAGCGTACCGCAGCACGACGACCAGGAGCGTCACGATCACCATGGCCAGGGTGAGCCACGCGATCGCACGGCCAAGCGCATCCGAGCAACGATCGATCAAACCAGTTTTGCTGGCCGCGTGGCCGGGGTCTGCGCTCATCGAGCGCAATACTGGCGGGCGTTGCGGTATCCCGCAAGTGATGCACTGCCAGGCACCCTGAGTGACGGGGACCGCGCTCGCCAAAAAGTCGGAAATTCTCAGGGACCGACCGGCCTCGTACCAATGAGGGGCGGCGAGCGACGGTGCCCGTCATCCGTATAGATGCACCGTGTGCGAGTTTGGTTGCACGTAAGGCCGGCTATTTGCGCCAGAAGGCTGGCGTGAACAGCACGAGCACACTGAAGATCTCGAGTCGCCCGAGAATCATCGCCGCTGTACAGATCCAGGTCTGGGCATCCGTCAGCGACTCATAGGTCGTCGACGGGCCGATCTCTCCCAGCGCCGGACCGAGGTTATTCAACGAGGCGACCGCGGCCGAGAGCGATGAAACAATATCGAGACCGGTCAGCAACAAGCTGAACGTGAGCGCCACGACAGTCATGAAGTACAAGAAAATGAATGCCAGCACGGAATAGATGATGCGGTCCGGTACCACATCCCCGCCGATACGGATCGGAATGATCGCGCTGGGATGGACTAACTGCTTGAGTTCGCGCGCGGCCTGCCGCCACAGCAGCAAGGTGCGAAACATCTTGATGCCGCCGCCGGTCGAGCCGGTGCTGCACACAACGCTCGACAGAAACAACATCCAGACCGGAGCGAACAGCGGCCACTGCTCGTAGTCCTCGGAAGAAAACCCGGTGGTCGTGGCCACCGAGATGACGTTGAAAGACGCGTGCCGCAGCGATGTCAGGTAGTCGGGATAGGTGCCGGAAATCGTTAGCAACGCCGCGATGAACAACAAGCTGCCGCCGAGCACGATAATGACCGCCTTGCCCTGCGAATCACGCAGGTAGGGCTGCAACGACAACGTGCGTAGAGCAACGAAATGGCGCGCGAAACTCAGCGATGCCAGCACCATGAGGCACGACAGCACGATCTCCACCTGCGGCGTATCGAACGCGCCAATACTCGCATCGTGCGACGAGAATCCGCCCAGTGCCATGACCGAGAATGCGTGGCAGACGGAGTCGAGCCAGCTCAATCCGCACAGCTTCAGTGCGCCGATGGCGACCAGCGTTATCACCAGATAGGTAAGCCACAACGCTTTCGCTGTTTCGGTGATGCGTGGAGTGAGCTTCTCGTCCTTTACCGGCCCAGGAGTTTCCGCCTTGTAGAGCTGCATGCCGCCGACGCCCAACAACGGCAGGATCGCCACCGCGAGAACAATGATGCCGATGCCACCGAGCCAATGCAGCATCGTGCGCCAGATGTTGATCGATGCCGGTAGGTAGTCGAGGCCGTGCAGCACCGTCGAGCCGGTCGTGGTCAGGCCCGATACGGCCTCGAAGTAGGCGTCGGTGAAGCTGAGCTGGGGTAACGCCATCAGGAGCGGGATAGTCGCCGATGCCGACATCAACACCCACGACAGCGTCACCAGTACAAAACCATCGCGCGGCTTCAATTCACGCCGAAAACGCCGCGTCGACAGCGAGATGCTGAGCCCCACGACCAGATTGGCGGCCGCCGCAATGACGAAATCGAACACTGCACCGTCGCCCGATCCGATCGACCACGCGATCGGAAACAGATAAGCAATACTGAAGAACGCCAGCATCGCTCCGAGTACATGCGCAACAGCTAACAAGCGCGACGTCCTTGGTTGTTCGGTGGCGCTGCTGTCGGGCTATCGCCCTGACCCGCCGAGAAACAGTCGTTCGATCTGCTCGACGTGCCGACGGTCGGTCATGAACAGGATCACGTGGTCGTCCGGCGCAATCAACGTGTCGTGGTGCGCCATGATTACCTGGTCGCCGCGCGCGATCGCGCCGATCGAAGCGCCAGCGGGCAGTTTGACGTCCTCGATACGTCGCCCCACGACGCGCGAGGTGCGCTCGTCACCATGCACGATGGTTTCGAGCGCCTCGGCCGCGCCGCGGCGCAGGCTATGCACCCGGACGACGTCCGCGCGCCGCACGTGCGCCAACAGAGATCCGATCGTGATCGTTTGCGGTGAGATCGCGATATCGATGGTGCCGCTCTCCATGAGCTCACCATAGGATGGCTTGTTGATCAGCGCCATGACCTTCTTGGCGCCCAGGCGTTTTGCGAGCATCGCCGAGAGAATGTTAGCTTCCTCCGAGTTGGTGAGCGCTGCGAAAACGTCGCAACTGTCGATGTTCTCCTCGATCAGCAGTTCTTCGTCTGCCGCATCGCCATTGAGGACGATTGTATTGCGCAGCCGCTCGGATACGCGGCGCGCGCGTTTGGCATCCCGCTCGATCAATTTGACCTGATTCGCTTCCTCGAGTTGTTTGGCGACGCGGAAGCCGATATTGCCGCCGCCCGCGATCACGACGCGTCGCACGGGCGGCTCTTCCTTGCGCATCTCGGCCATGAAGCGGCGGATGTCCTGACGGGCAGCGAGAAAAAACACCTCGTCGCCGTCTTCGATGAGCGTGTCGCCATCGGGCACGATACTTTGGCCACCACGATAGATCGCGACGACGCGACCCTCGGTATTCGGGATGTGCTCGCGCAGCGTCCGCAAGCGCTGGCCAACTAACAAACCACCTGGACGGGCACGGACGCTCACGAGCCGTACGCGGCCATCGGCGAAATCCAGAACCTGCAGTGCGCCGGGATAGCGGATCAGCCG
>Ga0138256_10005499_pt1 | contig 13386 bp, 13 predicted proteins | sample KNB2016incub_MG_FD_105486 | JGI IMG/M metagenome (GOLD analysis project Ga0138256, IMG submission 105486) | Active sludge microbial communities from wastewater in Klosterneuburg, Austria - KNB2014incub_MG | ecosystem: Engineered > WWTP > Activated sludge > Unclassified | place: Austria...
CATACCGAAAAATCTCGGGCAACTGGCTTTGAGAAATCAACCCAGCAGTCCCCTGTGTGCATGCCTGAGACGCCCCAAACGTGTGCTATACTTGTGCTCATGCGGTTGGATTTCCTATCCCCTCCGCCGTCACACGCTCCTAGCCGGACGACAATTCTTTCTCCGATAGTTCAATGAAGTCCCTTGCGGATTCTCAATGACCGGTGCGATCACCAAGGTAGATTTTTACTCATGGTCTCGGACATTTGGCAACCATATATCAAGCATCACGAAAACAAAACGGAGACAGAAGATGGCTTATTTTATCGGGCCGGCAACAGCGTCACTCGACACATCCATTCGATGTTCCGAGGTAAACGGCGCGACTTGCGGGATCAAGGCGGTGCACGAGCTCATGTGCACGGAACTGGACCGGATCGAACGCGTCATGCAGGAAGTCCGGCAGTCCCCGTCGACCGAGGCGAGCGACGATCAGTTGCTGGATGCCTATCTGCATATCTACACCAACCTGATCAGCGGCCTGGCCAGCATCGAAGAAGCGCTTCATTGGCTGCAACGGGCCCGCTAGAACGGATTCCGATGGACCGGAGGCGTTCTCGTATGCGACGCCACTAGGCATCCAGGTTCATATCACCATCCGTTCGGCGCCACGATCGTACCCGCGCCTGCCCATCCTCGATCATCTTGCACACCTCGTCGGGGGAGCTGCCGCCGAATGTCATCGGATCATGGATGACGGTGAGCGGCAGGCCGAACTTGGTTAAATGCAAGTTAAGCAGTGTAGATGCGGCTCGGAAGTTGCCGTTCGGGAGCGCGTGTATTCCGGAAAGACTGAGCAACAGGTAAGCGCCCGCCTCAACCAGGCTGACACCATTGCGATCCGGGGTTGATTCCTCCGAGGGGCTGCGGTCTTCTTCAACAGGCGTGCGGGCATCGTTCGAGGATTCCGGGGTTTCCCGGTTTTGCGCCGATAGCGCGGCCTCGGTCCGATCGTGATAATCCGACAGAATGCTGTTGACAATGTTATTCAACTGCTCCTGCGTGGCCGTGCGAGCTGTGTTGAGCAGAACTCTCGCCCCGGGTCCATGCCGTGCAAGCGTCTCGATGAGATCCCCTGTCTTTGCCTGCTGGTCTACGCCGCCTACGGTTCCATGGATGCGAATCTCCCCCGGAACATCCGAGCCGGCATGGGGTAAACGCACATATTCGCCCTGGAAATTCATTACCGTTACACTGATTTGAAACGGATCGCGCATCTGGTCGATCAGGTCGGCCAGCCATTTGCGTCCTGCCGGGCTCCAATAGGCGCCATAGGTAACAGTATTTGGGCATACGTCATCAACTTGGCAGCAGTCCTTTGCCATTTGCCGATAACGAGTAAGATCGATCGGCGATGCGATGTCTTCCAGGGTCGATATGAATCCTTTTGCAAGATGATAAAAATAATCCGGGGACTCCGCGTCGAAGAGAAATGCGAGCAGTTCGTTATTCGATGTATCAATACCCGCCGCCTGCAGACGATCAAGCCGGTCCGGATCGATGAATAATCGCCATCGGTGCTGCGGCGCGATGAGGCGCGTTGCTTCCAGCTTTTCATAATCCTCATGCAGAACGCGTAACGAGGCTTCCGCTTGCGGCCGGAAATTCCCGCGAATGCGGGCTATCGTATCGACGAATGCCTTTCCCGTGTATTTTTCCGACGCAATTTTCATCGCCTCGTCACAAGCCTCATGCAGGAGCGTATCCAGCCCGCATTCCTTGCCAAGCCTGTCCCGGTGCCCCTCCAGGAATCGGCCGGTGATATCGAGCATCGTGCCAAGCAATCGATCCGAGATAAACAGGCGGTCGTCGGACACACTGAAAACCTTATCAAGCAACTGGCCATAGTGCGCCCTGAGATGCGCTCGCAGCAAGCCAACCAGAGAATTCTGTTTCGTTGCATCGGTAGCAGCATGGAGCCTGGTCGCATCCGCCGGATGCATGCCTCCTGTTATGGGAGCTGAAGTGAAAGACGCCGATGACACATCGGTGTCGGTGACTTGAACTGTCGGATCGCGCGGGCCGGTCTCGACAATCTGTCGCGAGGCCGTGGGATCGTTTTGAATCTTCGGGGGTGCCATACAACTTACCGCTCCAAGCAAGAGCTCCGTGCTGAAGTGGTTGAGTGGCATGGGACGAAAAATGGTTCCACGGATGGGCGAACGCACTGAACGATGTCGCACGGTCATGCAACTCGCGCTTCGATGCCGGCCGCATGCTGCATGAACAACGTGCCGCCGGCACTTGCTAAAACACTTTACGATTCAACCTCGTCGCCTCGGGTGCGTCGATCACGCCATCTGACTCCGGATAGGCGACGCAAGGAAGGATGAATCCATCCTTCTTTTCTTCCGCGCTGAGCCCCGGCCACTCGATGCGATAGCGTACCCGCCCGTCGAGCAAACGGCACATGCAGGTGCGGCAGGTGCCGTTTCGGCAGGAGCTGGGCAGCACGATGCCCGACAGCCGCGCCGCCTCCAGCAGCGGCATCGAATCCGTCGCGTCAAACGTCCAGGCCTGGGGCTGGACGACGATGGACAGGCGCTTCGGCACATTCATTTGCGCGCGACTCCCTTGAAAAACGTATAGCAGAACACGCCATCCTCCTGGGTCGTCCGGTACAGATCCTCGATGCCCGCGTCGAAGGCTGCCGCATCAATCAGCGCCGCCGACAGCGCCGCCTCGCGCACGCCTTCGATCATCGCGGCAAAGGTCTTCTTCGTGAAGCCGTCGACCAGCTCCGGCCTGCTGGCGTCGACGTAGACCATACGCGGCGAAACGCGCGCCGCCTCGAACCCGGCCTCGCGCAGAAGCGGATACAGCTCGCGCCCAATCAGTGCGTTGCCGCCGGCCCTCTTCTGCAATTCGACCTGGCATCGAATCGCGTCGCGGGCACGGGCGCTGTCCGGATGAAAATACACCGAGCCGTGGTCGCCTTCGATCGTGGTGATCGTCCCGCCGGTCTTGAGGACCCGTTTCAGCTCCGTCAGCGCATCGGCCGGCCGGGCGAGATGCTCGAGCACGAAGCAGACGAATACATGGTCGAACGATTCGTCAGCGAAGGGCAGGCCGAGCACATCGGCCTGCCGGAACACGACATTGGAAATGCCGGCGGCGTTGATAGCCTGTTTCGCCCCAGTTATCGATGCGGGCGAGATGTCGATCGCGGTAAACGCCGCCTGCGGACTGTTGCGCGCGAGCGTGACCGTCTGTGCGCCGACGCCGCAACCGGCTTCCAGCACGCGACTGCCGGCCGGATAAGACGTATCCGCATGCAGCAGGTCGACCAGGGTCGATGCCTGGTCCTGCAGCCGTACATTCTCTTTCCGATCGTACCCGTGCACGTAGGTGTTGGTCATTGGCTTGCCGTTAAAAATCTGCGTCGCGCATTCGCTTCCAGCAGGTATCAGGATTTTTGTCGATAATACTTTGTAATCCGGCACCATGAAAATGACACTAGCAGGAATCACCATGACGCGCACCATTCGCTTCCATCAGCTCGGCGGCCCCGACGTTCTGCAAATCGAGTCGCTCGACGTCGGCCAACCCGGTCCCGGCGAAATCCGTATCCGAGTGGAAACCATCGGACTCAATCGCGCGGAAGCGTCTTTCCGCGCCGGGCGTTATCTCGAGACGCCGGTGCTGCCAGCGCGCCTCGGCTACGAGGCGGCCGGCATCGTCGAGGCGCTCGGCTCCGGCGTACAGGGATTCATGCCGGGCGACGCGGTGTGCGTGATTCCGGCGTTCTCGCTGAACCAGTATGGCGTCTACGCCGAACAGGCGATCGTTCCCGCGTCCGCGGTCGTCAAGCGTCCGGCAGGCCTCGATGCGATCGGTGCGGCGGCCGTCTGGATGCCCTACTTGACCGCCTACGGCGCATTAATCGACATCGGCCGGCTCGGCGCCGGTGATGCGGTGATCGTCCAGGCGGCATCGAGCAGCGTTGGTCTGGCCGCGATCCGGATCGCCAACAGCGTCGGCGCGGTATCGATCGCGACCACGCGCACCGCCGCGAAAAAGGCGGCGCTGCTCGAGGCCGGCGCCGCGCATGTGGTTGTCACGCAGGAACAGGATCTGGTCGCCGAAGTGAAACGCATCACCGGCGGCTGCGGCGCGCGCATCGTCTTCGATCCAGTCGCCGGACCCGGCGTGGAGACGCTGGCGCAGGCGATGAGCAGCGGCGGCACGCTGTTCGTCTACGGCAACCTGAGCGGCCAGCCGACGCCGTTTCCGCGGCTGATGCTGAAGAACGGATTGAACATGCGCGGCTATCTGCTGTTCGAATTGACGCAGGATACGCAGCGGCTCGAGCGCGCGCTGGATTTCATTACTCGCGGCCTGGCGTCGGGGGAATTCAAACCGGTCATCGCGAAGACGTTCGCATTCGACCGCATCGCCGATGCGCATCGGTATCTGGAATCGAACGCGCAGTTCGGGAAAATCGTGGTGACGGTGTGAATGCCATCGGCCGGGCGCAAACGACCGCAACCGCGCCGACCGCCGTACAGGAGTCGGGGATGCGCTGATTTAGTTCGTCATCCCTGCGCCGTGGGAATTATCCTCGTCGTTCCGGCGAAAGCCGGAACCCAGCGTCTTTTGTTACGCATGGCCCGTCTGTTGTTAGCCAGATGCTTGGAACGTCGGCTAACGGTAGTTTGTCCGGCGTCAGGAATGACCCGCCATGTCCGGCACCGGTTAGTAGGCAAGCCGTCCGCCAATTCTTGGGGAGCCCGGAACCGGAAATGCACCAGAAAGTTCTCGCCAGTCCGAAATCGTCATCTTACGGACGCATGAATGCACCAGTATTATTTTGTTCAGGCGGCCGCTCTATCCATGCCGCGCGATAACGGCGATCAGATACCGCCGTCCGTTTGGGCATGACATTGCCGTTCGCGCGCCTCCCTTTTGACGATCTTCCTTATCCGGAAAAGGCTGCAAAGAGGAGCTGCGGTGGCTTTTACCGTATTGGGTAATCCTGACTGAGCTATGAATAATATCGATGTGCGTGTAAGCCGTATTTGCACTGAAACGGACGATGTTCGTACTTTGGAGTTCGAGGCCGTTCGCGGCGAGCGCTTGCCCCTGTATGCCCCAGGATCTCATATCGATGTCTACCTGCCTTCCGGACTTGTCCGCCAGTATTCACTGTGCGACCGGAACGGAGACGGCACGCGCTATACGATTGCCGTCAAGCTGGAGCCAGAGTCGCGCGGCGGCTCGGCGTATCTCCATGAGCAGGTACATGAAGGCGATGTTTTACGTCTCGGGACACCGCGAAACAATTTCAGACTCCATCAATCCGCCGATCATCATGTATTGATGGCCGCCGGTATCGGCATCACACCAATATTATCGATGGCCTATCAGCTGGCAGCGGAAGGGCTTTCTTTCGAGATTCATTATTTCACTCGTTCGCATTCTCAGACACCTTTCCGTACGGCGCTCTCCGAGCCGGATTTCCATGGAAAAGTGGACTTCTACCACGGGCTAGCGCCGGATGCCGTGCAATTGAAGCTACGCGGCATACTGCAGAAGCGGCAAAAAGGCGCGCATCTATATCTGTGCGGGCCACGCCCGTTCATGGTTGCGATCCAAACGATTGCGCACGGCGATTGGCCTGCGGAGACGGTCCATCTGGAGAATTTCAGCGCGCCCAAAAGGCCATCGGAGATGCCTGGCGAAAGCTTCCGGGTGCGGCTTGCCAGGAGCGGCGGCGAATACATTGTGCCGGCCCGGGAAAGTATCGCGGCGACGCTGGTGAGGAACGGGGTGAACGTGAGCCTGTCATGCGAGTTGGGCATATGCGGCAGTTGCCTGACCCGTGTGCTGGAAGGGCAACCGGAACACCATGACTCCTATCTCTCGGATGCGGAAAAGCAGGCGGGCGACAAAATGATGATCTGCGTCTCGCGCGCCAGCACCGAAGCACTGGTTCTTGATCTTTGACCGACCGGAGCGCTACGTCCGCGACAACTGACTGTTCCCGATCTTCTTGATTATCTCGTAGAGGGTGAACGCATGCTTTGACAGCACGCGATCCTTGCGGCGAAGTAAAAGAATGGTTTGTGTCGGCGGCTTCTCCGCCACCTTGATGATTGAAACTTTTTCCGTTACGCCGATCGCTTCGAGGCAAGGTGGACAAAGCGACAGGAGATTGGACTGCGTGACATGCGCGATGGCATCGACGAATGACTCGCAATGCATTACGACTTTCGGCCCATTCAGGCCATATTGCTGGAACATGGTCGCAGTGCTCGTGCTGAATCGATCGAGCGGGCCGTTGATGATCCACTCCGCCTCGGTTAGCTCGCGTAAGCTGGTCGCATGCCGAAGAGGGTTGGATGTGCTCGACACGATGACGGATTCATGGCTTGAGAGGACATCGACAGTCAGGGAGTCATCCAGTTCGGAGCTGAGAACCGGGCAGACGACGAAATCCAGATTCCCTGCCAGCAGTTCGGCGAGAAGCTTCGAGTATGGGCCGTTTCCGCAGCGGACGATCACATCGCGATATCGTCCACGGAACTCCTTGAGCGCGGGCGGCGCCACGACGAGAGCGGCCAGCGGCGAGACACCGAGGGAGACCACGGGGCGTCCATGCGGTTTCATCGATGCCTCGGCTTCGACAAGCGCCACTTCCGACAGGATCAGCCGCGCGCGCGGCAGCAGCCGTTCGCCGCTCGGCGTTAATGTAACCCCTCGTGAATTCCTTATCAGGAGATCGGCGCCGAGAGACAATTCCAGTCGTTTAATGGATTTTGTGAGCGATACCTGACTCTGTTGCGCGCATAGAGCAGCACGGCGAAGGCTGCCGTGCTCGACGGCCAGAATAAAGTCTCTCAGTTGCTGTAACGTCAATTTGCTCTCGTCCGCGGGGCGCAAGGCCATGGATAAATCCGGCCTTGCGCGACGCGCTATTGTACGTCGATCTTAAGCTGTTTCAAGGTCTTGCTCCATCGGGACGCCTCGTTTCGCAGCATGGCATCGGTTTCTTCGGCCGTATTGGGCTCGGCGGCATAGACACCGAGTACCTGCAGGCGTCGTCTGACATCGGGATCTGCAAGCGCTTGGCTCAATGCCTCATTGGCTTTGGCAATGATCGCTTTAGGCGTTTTGGCGGGGACCAGCACCGCATACCATGACAAAACCTGCGCCTCGGGAAAGCCGGCCTCCGTCAAGGTCGGCACATCCGGAATCTCGCCGACCCGGTTGGGAGAGACGATGGCAAGTGCTTTCAGCTTGCCGTTTTTCAGATAGGGGAGCGCTGTCGAGAGGGGAAGCATCGCGAACGACAGATCGCCGCTGAGCAGACCAGGCAGGCCTAATGGCGTGCCTCTGTACGGTATGGCGACGATGTCAATTCCGGCCGTTAGTTTCAGCATTTCCGTGTTCAAATGCATCGACGTTCCCACGCCGGGCATGAGATAGTTCAGCTTGCCCGGTTCCTTCTTGGCCAGATCCACGAACTGGCGAAGCGTATTGGCTGGCGAAGAAGAGGGAACCACGGCGACCACGGGAGCGGTGGCGATCTGGACCACGCCGCGAAAGCTGCCGACGGGGTCCCAGCTCACGCCCTTCACCAATATCGGACTCGTGACATGGCTCAAAGTCGCCAATAGCCACGTATAACCGTTCGGGGCGGCATTCGCCACGCTAGAGGTGCCGATGACGCCGTTCCCACCGGGCTTGGGCTCCACAATGACCGTGGCGCCCAGGATGGTGGACACTTTCTCGGCGATGATTCTGCCTACCAAATCCGGCGTACCGCCCGCGGGATAGGGGGCAACCATCGTTACGGTGCTTGTCGGGTATGACTGCGCGCCGGCAAGCGCCGCATGGGCGCCTAAGGCTAACGCAACAGCCATATGGAAGAGGGTTCGCAGAATCATATCGTCTCCTGTTTATTCATCGCGGGATCACTGAGCATTCTTATTGTCATTGGTTAATGTTAGCCAGAGAGCTCTTCTCGAATTCGAGCCAGCGCCATTTCCCGCGGTCGGGTGATTGCGTAGGCTCTGCCGCCGTACACGTCCGGCCTGGATGCGATGGCGGGCGCCTTGCCGTTGCGGCACTCATCGGCCGCTTCGAGCAGCAATCTTCGGCACTGAACAATCGGTATATCCGTTTTTACAAGCCGTTCCCGGCTGCGGTCGTGAATACGGCCTTGGCTTTCCTGAACGGCGAGATCCTGTAATTGCGCGCTCGGGATTCCGGTATAGGACTGCGAGCGCTGGATCAGGCGGTTTTGCAAATAGTCGTTTTCTCTGGAGCCGCGCGGCAAATAGGTACCGGGAATTAATTCCGCGTAATCGAAGGCGCCATTCTTATAACCATCGATTTCCTTTTCCGTGAGTGCCCGTTCCGCATGCCAGCGGATGCGATACCACCAGCAATTTTCATCATCGATCGGCACAAAGAGATTGGCCCGGCACACGTTTTCCGGTGCGGTCGGCACAATGACGAAACACGGCATGAGCCAGCGAGCAATGCGCCAATAGTAGGAATTTTCATCGGCATTGCGGCGTGCGGCTATTTGCAGTCCGTGCTCGACCCGATCCACAAAAATGGTCGGCCGACCGTCCTCTTCCGAATACTTGATCAATTCGCCCAGCCCGAATACGTCGACCTTGGCGGACTCGCTCTTGAGGTCCTTGTGGAGGAAGGAGATATGGGAATAATCAATGCTGCCTTCGAGCGCCTGCAGGTAGTTGCATTTCATGAGGCATTTCGAAACATAACGCTGCTCGGGCTTGACCAGGCAGAAATCGAATCCGGGAGCATCCGCCGGCTGCTCTTCCGGGCCCATATATGCCCAGACGATTCCGCCGTGCTCCATGGTCGGATAGGCCTTGGTGCACATCCGTTCCGTGAGCCGTTCACCGCATTCCTCGGTCGGCAAGTCCATGCACTTGCCGTTCACATCGAATTTCCAGCCGTGGTAGGCGCAGCGCAGTCCCGATCCTTCGTTTCTCCCTAAATAGAGCTCGGCGCGGCGATGGGGGCAGAAGGCGTCAAGCAATCCGATTTTGCCTTCCGTATCCCGAAACGCGACCAGTTCCTCGCCAAGCAGCTTTACACGAACGGGGGGACAATCGTTCGCGGGCAATTCTTCCGACAATAATGCCGGCATCCAGAAGTGCCGGAACAGGTCGCCCATCGGCGTTCCCCGGTCGGTATGGGTCAAGGTGATGTTATCTTCGAAGCGCATGTTCCATCCTCTTATGTGCAATCCACGTTATCAGCTACGAAGCAAGGCAGGCGTCGACCGCCTTTGCTCCGCGAATATGGTACTGTGGATTAATTCCGCCACGAGGCGGCATCTTCGGGTCGGCGATAACCACCGGATATCGCCATTGGTCTTCATATCGGACCAGGATTGGCTGAACTGATTTTTGATTGACGCAGAAGAAAAGGATCAAGCAATCGAAATGCCGATTTTGGGCCGAGGAGCGGACGCGTACGGACGGTACGCCGAGCACCGCAGGCCCAAAATCGGCCCGCGCAGTAGTTTTTCAACAGCCTGCTAGATCCGTCAATCGCCGCCGCTCTGCTTGCGACGCCTGGTCGACATCCGATACGCTTCAATTCTCTCTTTAATGCCTGCGCGGGCAGCCGACAGCGTAAGCCGGTAGAGATCCGCCGCGCGATCGGCGTCGCCGCTGTGAAGGGACGCGGCGTGGATGGCCGCTTGCGTCAACGGCTCCAGTCTCCGCGCGTCCGATCCCAGCGACTTCAATTCGGCTTCCAGGTCCGAAGCCCCGACGATCCTCGATGCCAGGCCGGTCTCCAGCGCACGTTCCGCCGATACGGCCTGGCCGGACCGGATCCATTCGCGGGCCCGCTCCGTGCCGACGCGCCCGGCAAGCCGCGACGTACCGAGGACCAGGCCGAACGCCGCCCCGGGAAAGGAGAACATCGCCGATTCGACGATCCAGCGCTGTTCACAGGCTGCAAACAAGTCTGCACCGGCTCCGAACGCTCTGCCTTGCGCAAGCGCGACCGTCAGGAACGGCGCGTAGTAAACCTTCTGCAACAACAGCTCCACTCTTACGAATCGTGCCAACAGGGAATCGTCGGTTTCCGATTCCAGATCGGATAAATCGAAGCCGGTGCAAAAGTTCGGCCCGCTTCCTTCGATGACCAATATGCGGGTTCCATCTTCGTAGCAAGCGCTCACCGCATCGGTCAGCGCATTGACCAGTCCGCTCGACAGGCTGTTACCGATCTGCGGCCGCGTGAGAACGATCCGCGTCAGTCCGTCGTCCTTGCGGATGTCCAGCTCCATACCGGGGGTGGTTTCCATGCTCAGGCGCTCCGCCAAAGATTCGGCGTCATCGTGTTTGCGTAGCCGGAGACGAACGGTTTGGCGACACGCGTCCCCGTTTCGAAAACGCTGCGCTGAATTTTTCCGATGTTCCCGCCATAGGCGTGAATGCTGATCGAGACCGCGTCGTCGAACGCGTTTCTAACGCGGTGAATGTCGCCGATCGCCGGCGAAACGGCGATCACCTGGCCGGCCTCGAGCCGTTCCTCGGGGCCCGTCGCAACCAGCCCGTGTTCGCGCATTTCATAGCGCTGGCCATATTCGGCGCCGCGCAGCATGCCGATGACGCCCCATACCGTGTGGTCATGCACGGGCGTCTGCTGCCCCGGCCCCCACACGAAACTGACCACCGAAAAGCGGTCGAGCGGATCCCCGTAAAGAAGATGCTGCTGGTAATACTGCGCATGCGGGCGCGCCATCTCGTCCATCAGCCAATCGTCGACGGCAACCAGTTCCTTCATCATTGCCGTTGCCTGTGCCAGCAGGTAATCCTCGCTGCGCGCTTCCTCGGCGACGAGACGCGCCATGCCGGCGACGAAGTCGATGAGCCGGTTGTTCGTGTTCATGGCAGTTCCTTTTCGGTTCGGCCCGCATGGCGCCGCTTGATTTCGTCGGTGTGCTCGCCCAGGGCGGGCGGATTCAGATGGATCGGGAATCCTTGGCCGTTCAGCCGAAGCGGCGACGCAAACGTCTGCGTCATATGCCCGCCCGGCAATGCGATCGATTGTAGCCATTCCATGTGCGCGACCTGCGGGTCGGCGAGCGCGGAAGCATAGTCGTTGATCCGGGCATGCGGCACCCCGACCGCGTTGAAGGTGGCGATCCAGTGGTCAACCGTCTCCTGCCTGAATTTCGTCTCCAGCAATGCCTTCAGTTCGCGCTGATGCGCGGCGCGGTCGCTGGTGGTCTGGAAACGGAGATCGTCCGCCAGCTCGGGCAGGCCTACCGCGCCGCACACGGACAGCCAGAGTTTCTGGTTGCCGGCCGCGATCGCAAAATAGCCGTCGGATGCCTGATACGCCTGGTACGGGGCGTTGCGCGGATGGGCCGAGCCCAGCTTCACCGGGTTGCGGCCGGTTCCAAAGAATTCACTGGTCTGCAGCGCGGCGATGCCCAATGTGCAGCCGAACATGGGAACGTCGATATGCGCCCCCGCGCCGCCGTTACGGACATGCGCCAGCAGTGAAGCAATCGAGAAAGCGGCATACAGGCCGGACGCGAAATCGGACACCGGAACGCCGCACTTGACCGGCGCCCCGCCTTCTTCGCCGGTCACGCTCATCACGCCGCTCGCGGCCTGGATGGTCAGGTCGAAGCCGCCTTCGCCCGCGCGCGGACCCGATTGTCCGTAAGCCGAGATGGAACAGTAAACCAGGCCCGGCTTCTCTTCCGCGAAGCGGGCATAGCCCAGGCCCAGCCGGTCCATCACGCCGGGCCGGTTGTTTTCGATGACGACGTCGGCATCGAGGATCAGCCGGCGGGCGATCGCAACGTCTTCGTCGGATTTCAGATTGAGCACGACTGATTTCTTGTTGCGGTTGAGCGAGGCGAAGTTCTCGCTGTAGCCGTTGCTGATCGGCGGCCATTGCCTGAGCGTGTCGCCGTCGGGCGGTTCGACCTTGATCACCTCGGCCCCCATGTCGGCCAGGAGCATGCCGCAGAACGGGCCGGATGCGACGGCGCAAAACTCGATGACCTTCACGCCGGCCAGCGGCAATGTCGCGTTGCGGGTTTCTTTCATTCGTAACCTATGTAAACAATGTTGATGCGTCCTCGCTTCAATCCGGCAGCCGCTCGATCTGCGGCAAGTCGAACGCCGAAACGTCCGGAGCGGGGCTGATGAATTTTTCCACGTCGACCAGGCAGGTCTGTGCCGCGCAGCCTTGGGACAGTTGGGAGGCGCCGATATCGACGGTGAGGATATTGGGATTGCCGTGCTTGTCGAGGTCCGGCTGCGCCCAGGATTGCGGATCGAACCAGGCGCCGGTCGACAGCTTGATCGCGCCCGGCGCGATCCGGTCCGATAGCACGGCGCCAGCCAGGCACGCGCCGCGCTCGTTCCAGATGCGCACGATGTCGCCGTCGCGGATGCCGCGGCGCTCGGCGTCCTGCCGATGCATCACAACCGGTTCGCGGCCCTTGATTTTGTTGGACCGGCTCAATGCGCTGTGATCAAGCTGGCTGTGCAGTTTGGTGTGCGGCTGATCGGAAATCATATGCAGGGGGAAGCGGCGCGCTTTCGCGCTTCCCAGCCATTCTAAAGGTTCCTTCCACTGCGCGTGCCCGCCGCAGTCATCGTATCCAAAACTGTCGATGTTGGCGCTGAAGATTTCAATCCGACCGGAAGGCGTCTGCAGCGGATGGGCCGCCGGGTCGGCCCGAAAACTTTCCAGCATGACCACCGGCCGGCGAAACGCGCCCATGTCGAAGATGCCCTCGCGCCAGAAGTCGTCGAATGACGGCAGCGTCACGCCGGCGCGAAGGGCCCGCGGCCGGCAATCCTCGAACATCCAGCGCAGCCATGCCTCCGGCGTCCTTCCTTCGGTGAACGCTTCCTCGACGCCGAGACGCCCGGCCAGCGCCTGAAAGATCGCATGATCGTTTCTTGCTTCGCCCACCGGCGCAATCGCCGGCTTCATGGCGACCATGTAGCGTTCGCGCGTGGCGAAGCCGATATCTTCCCGTTCGAGGGTCGTGGTCGCCGGGAAAACAATGTCGGCCATGCGCGCGGTGGCCGTCCAGAATTGCTCGTGCACGATGACGCTCGGCACGCGCCGCCATGCGGCGACCAGGCGTGCCAGATCCTGATGATGGTGAAACGGATTGCCGCCCGCCCAGTAAATCAGCTCGATGCGCGGATAGACATGGGAGCGGCCGTTGTAGTTGAAAGAGCGGCCGGGATAATCAAGCATGTCGGTGATCCGCGCGACCGGGATGAAGGCCTGGACCCGATTGTCTCTCGTGCAAAAACAGGGATGTCTGCCCCTCATGCAACACCCGGCACATGGCTAAGACAACGGCAC
>Ga0138256_10005500_pt1 | contig 13386 bp, 15 predicted proteins | sample KNB2016incub_MG_FD_105486 | JGI IMG/M metagenome (GOLD analysis project Ga0138256, IMG submission 105486) | Active sludge microbial communities from wastewater in Klosterneuburg, Austria - KNB2014incub_MG | ecosystem: Engineered > WWTP > Activated sludge > Unclassified | place: Austria...
TTCAGGAATTATTCTAAATAAATTTTTAGCATAGTTAGCTTGGATTCCTTTATCATTTACTAAAGTATATCTTGTATCTGATTCATTGATAAGATTATATTTACTATTTAAAGAAATTGATTTTGTATTTCCTAATTTTGTACATTCTAATTCCATATTATATGTTTTTATATTTTTTTGTTGTTATGTATTTGTAAAATTTCTTTAATTTGAAATTAATACGTTTTTTAATTAATTCAATTGGATAAATTTTTTTAAGAACTTTAAGTCTTATTTGAACATCTCCAATTTCTTCTATTATTTTATCATCAGATACTAAATCTGGTTTATTTAACTTTTGTTGTAAAATTAAAGCTAACTCTAACAACTCTTCAATTGTTTTATTTATAGTATATTCTCTATCATTAACATTTAATAAATGATTATATACTATATCTTTTTTATCTTGTCTCATTTATTTTTTAATAGTTAATGTAAAAAAGTGACCTTGTTCACCACCTCTTTCATCATGTTGATAATTATTATATTCATGATCAACGAAACCTAATTCTAACAAACCTTTAACTAATAGTGAACCCATAAAATCACTACCTACTTGACAAGTTACAAGACCTACACCTGAACTTAAACTTTTAACACAATCTTTTAAAACTTCAATCATTCCTTCTTTATTTTGCGACCCAATCCATCCATATAAATGTTGTACTGCACATCCTGAAATACTATCTGAAATTTTTATACTTGCACCTGTTTCTACACATTCATATTTACAATGTTTGTGCCATTGATAATAACCTTTTTCATATGAACCAGATTTTAAATGAGTTTCAGTAATTGTATATTTTGGTTTTTCTTCTTTTAAAACTTCTGAAGGTTTTTGTTTTTTAATTAAAGGTTGTTGATTTTGTGTTTTAAAATTAATTCTTTTCATTTATTTAATATTTTCTAGTGGGTAAGCATTTAAAATGGAATCTTTATCAGCACAACAATTTTCATCATATTCTTGTATAAATCCATTTATATTTACGGTAGCTTTTTCACTAGCTTCTAATAATGCAGCTTCTACATGAAGTTTAGCAAATTCAATCATTGCTTTTTTAATATCTCCGTGATTAATTACGCAACCTGTAGTTTGTTTGTAAAATTCTTCAACAGTAGGTAAATTGCCAATTTTTATATGTTTTTCCATTATATCTTCCTTTTAAATATGCAACTATATTTGGTTTTTTTAAATTAAGAGTTTTCCAACATTCAGATATTGATTTGAATACTATTTCTTCTAAAGTAATTGTATTAAAAGCTTTTACTGATTTACTTATTTTTTTAAGTCTTTGTTTTTCTTTCATCTCTTCAGTAAATTTTTTACCATAAAAATTATTATTTTCTCCTAACTGAGAATCTGATATTTTTTTACTTCTTTGTTTTGTAAAATCATATTTTACATGACAAGACCTACATAAAGGAATAAAATAAGATATGTCTTTTTTATAAATAAATCCGTTTTTTAAAGCCCAGTCAAATGTTTTAGAAATACCTTTACAATTGTCATTTTTACACTCATTAGCTTTACCATAATTATCTTTTAACCATTTATGAATATCATTATATTCTTTTGGATTAGTAATCCTTATAGAATCTGCTGTTGGTATTTTACCCATTTCTTATTAATTTTTTATATTCTTCAAAATACATCATATCTGTATCGTTTTTATTTCTTCCATTTAATTTACAAACCAAAGTGTTACTTTTCATATTTATAGAAAATGAAGCAATCTTAATTGTTTCAAAAATCTCACCAGTTCTAAAATTAATAATTTTTCGTGAACAAGGGTGTTTTTCCTTTAGTCTTTGTTTAATTTTTAAACAGTGAGATGGTGAAAGTTTTTTATTTTTATGATAATTTGAAAGTTTTAATTTATGTTCCTCTGATAATTTTTTACCAATTTTAGACTCTGAAATTTTAAGTTTAGTTTCTTTGGGAAGTTTCCTACCTTTACTAGCTTTAGATAATTTATCTTTTGTTTCTTGTGAATAAATAGTTGGTAAAATATTTGTTTTTGTTAATATACAGTTTAAACCACTATTTAAAACATCATAAAAATCTTGATAATATCTTTCTCTAATATTTAATTCTTCAAATAAACATTCTTCAACAGTTTCAAATATATGATTCTTTATACCATATTTATTGAAAGATTTATATAATTTTATTTGTTCTTTAGAGTTATTAATATTTTTATATTTACTAAACCTTTTATCAATATTTCTACTTTGACCAATATAAATTCTACCACTCGGACTTGTAATTTTGTATATTCCTATCATGTTATTTGCATTTAATACAAATATACAAAAAATATATGACAAATCCTAATTATTTTGTTTATATTTTTCAATACACTCTGTTACATTTGAACAATATATAAAATCAAAATCTGTTAAATTTTGTAACATTTTATTTATCCAAACGACTTCTTGAGTTCCTTCAGTAACAATAATAAATACATTACCTACTTTATCTCCATTTTGTCGTAATCTACCTATACGTTGAATTATATCTACTTCAGAACTATAATATGATGTTATAAAACAATTATCAACACCTTTTAAGTTTTTACCTTGTTTAAGCATTTTAAAGGAACCAATCGTTGTTATTATATCTTTATTAAATCTATCTAAAATTAAATCGTTAGTTTCTTCATCATTTTGTGAACAAACAACATGAGGTGTTATTTTCTTTAAAGATGAGATACTATTACCAAATATAATACTTTTAGTTTTAATATTAGCTAATAATACTTTAGCAATACACACTTTAGATAATAAATCATATAATAACTTACTTCTTTTATTAGAAGCTTGTATTATTTTTAATTGTCGACGTTCTTCATATTTAATGAAATCTTCATCTACTTTTTGTTCTAAGTTTCTAGCATCGTTAAATAACTTTGTTGCATAAGAATAAGCACTTGCTTCAGTTTGATAAAACTTTTGATGTTTTCCACCACCAATTACATTTTTATTTTTATCATCAAGTTGATTTTTTATAATGTAAATATTTAATTTACGAGAAGTATTATCTAACTGACCTTCATTAACTGTGTATTTAAAGCAAATAGGAGCGATCTTAGCAATCATATCATGTTTAGTGACTAAATCCTTGTCAAAATAATTTCTAAGTGGTATATCACGTTTTAAATTATATGTTTGGGTACTTACAATTAATGCAGTTAGACAAATTATGGCATCGTATTTATTATTTAGATGAAATTTAATATATTCTGGTGAAAGTTGATCGTGAACTTCATCACATCCAATTAAACCAAATTTAAAACCTCTCCATTTATAAACTTCTTGATAACAATGAAACTCTAGATTATATAAAGCTAAAATATCAACATTATAAATAGAATTAAATATAATAATTTGTTCTTGTAAATCTTTATCTCTTGTAGTTGTTTCTGCTAAAAATAAATGTTTTGTATCTAATTGATGACGAGGCATTGTCATTAAAGCTTTTAGAAATATAAACATTTTACCTATTCCAGTAATTGCTTCAATAGTTCCTTGTTTACCAGAATAAATCCATTTTTCTACAGCGTCATTTTGTATTTTATCTTTTTTTTCGTTTAATTCCATTTATGTTTTTTAATAAATAAAGTAGATGACAAGTATGTTCTTAAAGTTAAGAATGGACCTTGTATGATATATATTCTACAATTTAATGTATAATCGGCTATATTTTATATCAAACCTGCTTATTAGGTTTATGTCTACCTTCCACCACATCTACTTTATTATTTATTTATTAAATTTCACATCCATTTGGTCCACTACAAGCTGCTTGGTCTTTTAAATTAGTAGTATCATTTACTTCAACAACTTTAGTTAAATCAATATCTTTTAATGTTTCCATTAATTTATCATAAGTTTCTTTCGTACAATCTTCAAATGGAGTTTGCTTATAAGTACCTCCGTTATAAGGTAATACAGATAATCCATTATAATAATCTTTATTAACCCACATCCATTCACCTACAATTTTCCATTCATCAGGTCTTACAGATACAGTACAAGATACATTGTGTGTATTTTGACCTTTAATATGTCCTGTTTTAACCCAATCTTTAGAAATAAGTTTAACTCTTTCTAAAGCATCAATTGTAGATTCATGTCTTGTTATAGCTCCTTCTGGTGCTTTTTGAGGTACTGTAATTACAGCTGTAGTATTTGGACTAAAATATTCATCTTCAATTAATTCTGGATGATAAATAGCTAAATATTGATATAATGCTTCATTTTTATTAATACGCATTCTTCTCAAATAATAATCATTATGCCAAGCATGAATTCCTGATGATGTACCTAAAACTAAACTTGTAGTACCTGCTGGTTTAACAGCAGTAGTTCTTGCTGCTTGATTAATACCTAAAACTTCAGCTAATACTTTATTTTGTTCAATGACAATATTTGCAGCTTGTTCATAATCTAATTCGAGATTACTTTTAGAAGCAATACCTGTCATAGAAACACCAATTAAAGCATCTTTTTCAGTATTTTTTTTCCATATATCTCTAAGATAATGAAAGTCTGTATAAGAAGCTTGTAATGTACCAATATAAGAAGCAGCTCTACATCTTTCATTTAAATCTTGTTGAGATTCAATATTAGACATATTAATTTCACAAAGATTACAAAAAGAGTTTGGTCTTAATGCTATTTCAACACAAGGATTACTACCCCAATCTTTATCATTTGTAAGATAAAGTCCTGGTTCACCACTACCAGAAGCTTCAATACGTTCCCATAATTTATCAAAAGTTTTTTTATCAATTTTATGACGTAATAAAACTGCTGAATTATTAGCACGACCTCTTTGTGGATTATTTTCCCACCAATTACCAGCTTTACAATTTAACATAGCATCACTATCTAAATCAAAAAGACTTAAAAGAGCAGCACGGCGGATTCCACCTGCAAGGACGGCATCTGCAATATGACATTGAATATCATGACATTCTAAATCTGTTAATTTAGAATCATCTTCTTTTTCACGTAAAATAGCTTCAATTTTAACTAAACACACACGTAATGGTTCAGGTCCTGGAGCTTTACCTCCAGCAGTTACTAATAATGCACCTTTTTGTCTAATATCAGATAAATCAAATTGTATATGATTACTTGATTTACTTGTATAAGATTTAAATAATACTTTAATAGCATCTGCCCAACCTATAATAGAATCTTGAACAACATAACGAGTATGTTTGTTGTAATTAGGTTTTTTTATAGATGGTAACTTTTCAACATGATGTGTTTGTACTGAATATCCGATCCCAGTGCCTCCGAGCAAAAGAAACATTGTTTCACTAAAACTTCTAATATCATCTACTGGTAAAAATGCACAATTGTAAATTCTACTATTATTCATTTCAATTGCTCTACCTCCAAATTGTAAACTTCTCATTGAAGGTAAAACTTTTTTTGTTAACACGAATTTTGAATATATATTTTTAATATCATCTTCTAATTGAGGATGTTTTTTAATATGCATTTCCATATTTCGAGTAACTAATTCTTCCCAACTCTCTCTTCTTTCTAAATTAGGTAAATGTTTTGCATATTTAGAATATACTGTAATATCACTTAAAATTTTCTTATCTAAACTTAAATTCATTAATTATTTTTATCATTCGACATTTGTGTTTCCACTTTCTTTTCAATTCTAAAAGTTTCATTTGAAACTTCTACTTTTTCTCCAAGTTCTGAATGTAAATCTAATTTTATGTTTAGTGTTTCTTCAAGTTGTTTTTTTAGTTTTTCATCCTTATAAAGGATTTGTTTGATTTTTAAAATTAAATTTATTCCAGCTGGAACTTTACCATATATTTCTGTCCAAAACTTTAATATTAACTTTTTAGCATCATCTCCGAATTCTGAATATTTACTATTTTGCAAATGATAATATTCTTGTAAATATTCTTCAGGAAATCTAAAGATATATATTACATCAGAGCCGATATCTATTAATTTAACAAAATATTGATTATCTATTAATCTGTGTTCGTATGCTGTAAATTCAGGATTTTTAAAACTGAACTCATGTTTAATAAAAAAGCATTCTGAAAACTCATTATTTTCATCAAATAAATATGTATTTTTTAAATAATTTATAAATTTAGGTTCAACCCCTATTACTTCAGAAATTAATGGTAATAAATAAGTTTTACTAATATTATATTTTAAACTACTCATTTATTTCTATAAAATTATCTTTTAAATACAATTCACCATTACTTTCAATAATATGTTTAGGTATTTCATATTCATTATTTTCAACACACCATGTTATTTCTTCACAAATTTCATCTAAACCTTTATATCTATATTTACCAATATTAAAACCTTTTATACCAGCATTAAACCAATTTTTAGACATTTTAAACAACATTGGTATTTTTTCTTTTTTAGAAATATATAAAAATTCAAAATCCTCTAAAGTATAACCTTCTAAACCTAATAATTTACAAATTGTTTCAAAAGCTAATGTATATATTGTTCCTTGAAAATAATATCTCCATTTTATAAAACTATTTTCAAAATCTAAAGCACTATCAGTACCTGTTTTTAAATCAATAAATCTTACTTTTTTAGTTTTATGATTTATTATTATTTTATCAATTATCCCTCTAAAATTAAATTTTAAATATTTAAATTCAAAATAAAATTGATTGTAATTTTCATTTTCAGGTGTAATTATATTTTTAGAATATTTATGAGTTTCGAGAATTGTTTTTAATTCTTTAGCATCATTCATATCTTTTGTTGTGACAATTGTTTTATCAATCGTTTCAAACATACATTTTAAATAACCCCAAAAATCAGAATTATTAAATTTTAATTTTAATTTTTCAACATCTTTAATATTATTCCATAATTTATTATGTGAAATAATGTGTAAAACCTGTTCTTCATTAGGTATATTACTATAATTTTTTATAATTATATCACATAATATACCTAAAGTTTCAGTTGGTTTAACCCCATCAAATACATAATATTCTTCTTTAATATAATCTTTAGTTTCAAATAATAAATTATCTACCAAACTTCCAATTTTTAAAGCTTGAGTTTCCTCTTTTTTAGGTCTTATTAATGCAACAGGACCATTTCTATCGAAATCAGATACTTTACTATATGATAAATCTCTTATTGTTTCTTCATCATTATTGAGTATTTGATTTAATTTGCTTACTTTCTCTTTCTCCATCAATTTCATTTATAACCAAATCCATTACTAAATCTTGTAATTTATCAGCAATAGAATGTTCAAAATAAGAATCACTATGATTATCTAAATCATATTGTTCTATTTCAATATCAATCATTAATCTTGCTGCATTTATTTGATTTGTTTCGATGTAATTTATGAATTTATTATATTGGAGATCAGCAAAAAGCAAAGCTGCTAATTGTTCAATTTTTAGAATGTTTTGTTTCATTTTTTATTTTTTATAAAACTCTTATATATACTCCAGGATTTTCCTTAGAATAGCTACTATATTCACCATTTATTTCCATTGGAAAAGGTAAAAATATAGTTGTGTCATCATCTTCTATTATACCATGAGCAGTCAACAAGTCAGCAATTAACTGATTTGCGTTATTAAAATCATATCTATGCTTACTTCCTCTTACAAAATGGAACCCTATTTTATAAGGTGTTTTAATTAGATATTTTTCAAAATAACCTCTTGTTTTTTCAAATTCATTTTCTCTAGTAACATAAGTTTTAACTATTTTTTTACTAGACGAATATGATTGAATACCTAAAGCTCGAATATATTTATTTACAGCTTTTGAACTGAAAATACCTTTTGAAGTTTTAACTTTTGAATTTTTCAAACTTGGTACAGAACCACTTATAAATAAGTATTCATCACCATTTAATACAATATTCTTTACCATTCAATTGTTTAATTTCAGAATTAATTTCTTTTAATGCTTCAACATTCAAAGATTGTGAATTTAAAATAATATGTTTATGTTCTTCTATTTTACTAGAATAATGATTACCTGTATCACCTATAAATAAAAATATAGTACTGTCACATTCTTCATTTAAATAACTTAAAACAAAATTAATAAACCTACTCCATTCTAAAGTATCTGACTTAGTTTGTGAACCTGTTAATGATACATTTAATAAAAAAACACCTTGTTCTATCCAATTTGATAAAGTGTAATCTTTTTCTATTTTTAAACCATTGTCTAATTCTTGTTCAATATCATCAAATAATGTAGTTAAACGAGTATCGAAATTATTATATAAATTATCTTTATTACCAAAAGCAATTCCATTATTCCTACCATTAAAAGCAGATAAACAATTTACAATTACTACAGAAATATCTTTTAATGGAATATCATTAAAAATTTTAAAAATATCTTTTTTTGCTGGAAAATAATCTTTTTTATTTTTATAATTTTCATGTAGATATACCATTAATTCATACATATAAGGTTCTGATAATATGGGAGATAGGTGATTAGACCATTCTCCCATTAACTTACCATAATCTATTTCTAATTCATAATTAGGTATCAATACTTCCGTTTTTAAAATTAAACACTCGCTTATCATCGAATTGTTCGTATATATGAGATGGTGTTATATTATAATCAATTTTAATTTCATCAAGTGTATTTTTAACAAACTCCTCACTAAAATCACGTACTAATGATTGTTTTATTTGATTATCTAATTTTATAGATTTTTTAATAATATCTCTAGGTTTTAATTTAAGATGTGTAACAGGATCTATGTAAAAATATTCAGGAATCTCTACACTTTTATGTTTTAATTTAGTATCAATACTATTCCATTGAATATATGAAGAACATTTAATTTTACTTTCATCTCCTTCAATCAAACCTAAAGTATTTGCAATTTCTGTTTGTTTTATTCTGGAATTTATATATGATATGTGATAGTCAATTAATCTTTTTTTATTAGTACTATCTAATTTTACATTTTTTAAATATATTTCTATAAATCTTCTAAAATCACCTATTTTTACAAGGAATGAAGGATCTAATAAAATAGTTTGTAAATTTGTAATAGTAAAATCAATTAAATAAATATTAAAAAATAAAAAATTAATAATTTTACCAATATCATATGTAGGCGTATGAATTCTAAATTCTATTGTTTGTTTATTACCAAAAACAATGGGAATTAAATTATTAGCATGATAACGTGTATTAATATTCCATTTCTGATTACCATTAGGATCTCTAGGATGTTCTAAAACATTATTTAAATCATTATTATAATTTTTAAAATCATAACCTTCTGATAAATATTTAAATAAAACATTAAAATTATTATTAATTTGATCTTTATTTTTAATATCAATCGAAGCATCCATTAAAGAATTAATTTTATTAAAGGGAAATGGTTTTGAATAATTTTTACGTTTTACACCAAAATTATATTTTTTATATAAAGGAAACATTGAAAACATTTCATCTTGAAAAAAAGAACTTACTTTATAAAAAGCTAATAAAAATTCAGGAGTTCTTGGAATACCTCCAATATGATAGTGTAAAGCACAACTTTTATCATATAATGTTTTAGATTTTAATTCTTCAACAGAATCAATTAAAGATTGTAAACCAATTTCACCTTTTAAAGGAATTGTAACATATTCCAAACCAGAAATACTACCATCTCGTAATGGTATTAAGGGTAATATATTTAATTTTTCTTCAGGTAAAACACCTACTGTTGTTTCAAACTCTAAACCAAAAGTATAATTTTTTAATAAACCACTATACTTTTTTACATTATCTGTAATGACAGGGTTATAATTTTTTTCAAATTTAGTTTTAAATTTATCAGTAATTCCTCTTGAGTCATAATGTAAAGATTCTTTTATTTCTCTTGAAACATTTACTAAATAATTAAAATCAGATGCCTTTTTTTTAGAAATATGAAAATAATATCCAGTTCTTAATTCTTCCCTGTAGCATAATGGAACGATTGTTTTATTTAAACAATAGTTCATTTCTAATTTTTCATTAAATAATACTACATTATACAACATATTTTTTTCAAAATATCCTAAAATAGGATTATTTATTTCATCAAAAGATACAATTCCTTCAATTAAATTTTTAGAAGGTAACACATATCGATTAATTGTATGGTTATAAACTAAATTTTTAAGTCTAACATATCGTTTATTAATTAAAAAAACATCTCCTGAATTTTCAATCGATACATTTCCAATAGAATAATAATTACCATCAATTAATCTACAAGAAGATTCAGGAACTTCAAAACCATTAATATTTGTTACTATTTTATCTTCCATTTTCTTTTAATTTATCTTCCCACTTAACAACAATTGTATTTAAATTTAATAAAAAATCTTTATTTATTTCAATAATTTCTTCTATATTAGAATCATTATTAAATTCTTCTAAAACTTTATTTGCTTCTTGTACTTGTATATAAATAGGTAACATTTGCTCTTCTATTGTATTTTGATTTTCAACATTCATAATCAAATCTTCTAATTCAGGATCTTCATTTATATGATCTATTTCTACATTATCATCAAAAATATCTTCTACATCTAAAAAGAATTCTTTTTTTATTTCTTTAACATTAAAAAACTCACTTAGTTTAGAAATTTCTTTTTTTTCATGTTCTTTAAATAATTTTAAATTTAATTTCTCTTTACTTGCAGGTAATAGTATTACATTATTATTTGTAGTAAGAGATAAATCTTGAATATTTTCACATTCTTCAATATTAATTAAATTACCTTTCTCAATATCATATATTTTACCACTTTGAATAAATGATATTTTTCTAGTGTATAATTGACCATTAAAAGTTATTTCTTGATTTGAATCATACTTTCTTTTACGTGAAAGATCTATAATAGGATGTTTTGCCATATGTGATAAATCTTCAAAAGTAAAATTTTCTTTAAATTTATTAGTTAAAGCATCATAATCCATTACTGTTTCTAACATAATTCCTTGATAAAAATATAATAACGCAGGTTCTGATTTAGTAAATGGAAAAGGAGTTATAATATTTCCCGATTTATAATCAGGTGTAACATCATCATTTACAAAAAAAGAAGTACTCATATCAAATGGCTTACCTAATAAGTTATAAGACATTTTTAAAGCTTCTTGAGAATTAGTATGTAATGGAAAAAATCCAAAATTTTTAATAAATGTAAATACTCCATTTATTAAATGACCATTCCTCCAATATCTTAATTTTTTAAAATTAATTCCTGATTTAAAAAATTTATCATCTGTTTCATCATAAATATTATTTATAATTGTATTATCTAATGTTTTGTATTTTGCTTTTTTCGCGGTCCTTCTACTGGCTCTTCTAGACCTATTAGTCATAGCCGTATTGATATTCATCTGGGTATTCGAAGGACCTTTGTGAAAATTTGGATAATTAGGTGAAACATAAGTTGTTTTTTGAGCAGAATTACTTCTATTAACTTTATATTTTACAGCTTTATCAATATCACCATCTATAATTTTATACACAATATTATGATCAAATTGAAAAATTGTTTTGTCAACAATTCCACCAATTGCAACTAATGATTCCCAAATTGAAGAAATATATAATGAATTTTTATTTTCTTTATAATAATATAAAGGTCTTTCTTCAAATTTAGTAGGGTCTGTGTCACCAGTTTCTTTACGAGAAGCTCCATGAAAAGCATAAAGAACATTAGATTCTTTTAAATCTTGAAATAATAGAGCAGCTCCTCCAATATAATCTTCTAAAACTTTAATATTTTCAGATTTATATAAACATTCTAATAAAATTTCAGAATCAATTTTAGTTCTATCAAAAACTTTTACATTATATTCATTAATTTTCCATATATCATCAGATATTTCATATTGTTTTGCTAATTCTCTATGATTTGATAATGTACCATTATGACATCCTATAAATTCAAAACCTTCTCCGTGTTCACCAAAACCAAAAGGATGTGCATTTAGTTCATTGACAACTCCAATACTAGATTTTCTAGTATGTCCAAAAACTACTGGATTTATTATAGGTAATAAATATTCTTGATCTACAATAAAATCACTATAATTTTTACTTGTTCTTAATCCATAATAAATTTCACCATCGGTGGTGACTCCACATGAATCACCACCTCTACTATTATTATATAAACCTAAAATATCAAATTTAGCTTTATTAAAAGTTTTTGGGTTTTTTCCAGCATAACCGAATATTCCACACATATATTATTTTTTATATTGTTATTTCTTTTTGTTCTGTAATATTGATTACTTTTAATAATTCATCAGCTAATACTAAATTATTAGTATCTATAGCTTCTCTTACTTGTGTTGAATATTTTTTTATTAATTCTTCACATTCATTATCTAAAACACAATTTACCGCTTTTAATGTTTGATTAAAAACCCAATTCATTGTTTCTTCAGAATGAATCCAAAAATTGGATAAAGCTCTACACTCTACTCCAAAATCTTTAAATCTAAAGCTTCCTGCTTTACCATATAATTCTCTACGACGCGTATCATTGTCTTTAAATAGAGCTGGTAATACTACAAACATATCGAACATTTTTACAATTTCTTCTGTTTGTTTTTCATTAGGATTAGGATAACCTATAGCTACGTGACCACCGGCACATCTAAGATTTGTATTATTATCTGGACTTTCATTTTCAGATCTTAAATAAACATTATAATCTGGTTCACAACCAAAAGTAGTTGCTTGAGGTGTTTTTAAATATTTAGAATTTATTTCATCACTAACTTTTTTACTAAATTTAAAACCATGTGCGGATGCTAATACTTCTAAGTAATCTTTACAGAAATTATGAGCATTCACCCATTCTTCTTTTGTTGCACAAGTAGGAATATTATATTCAAACATAATACCATCTTCTTGTATTGCATGTCCTAATTCACTAATTGGTTTAGGTGAATATTTACTACCACCTTCTGTTAATCCTTCAGCAGATACAATTTCTTTATCATTGCAAATAAAAATTTCTGGATCAGCACCTAATGTTATTTTATGTTTATTTTCTATGTTATTCATTGTTATAATTTTAAATAATAATTTATTAAATTAAAAATCATATGTTGTGTATTTTCAGGACAATTTGTCATCTCAGGATGTCCTTGAATACATAATGATTTAGTTTCTGGATAATATACTATTTCAGGTTCTACAAAATTTGAAGGTAATTCAATATTTTCATCATAACCATTTAAATATTTATCACTTAGATGATATTTAGAATGTCCTACAATTTGATATTTTGAATCTTCCATATTAAA
>Ga0138256_10005501_pt1 | contig 13386 bp, 7 predicted proteins | sample KNB2016incub_MG_FD_105486 | JGI IMG/M metagenome (GOLD analysis project Ga0138256, IMG submission 105486) | Active sludge microbial communities from wastewater in Klosterneuburg, Austria - KNB2014incub_MG | ecosystem: Engineered > WWTP > Activated sludge > Unclassified | place: Austria...
AATTTGAACTCCCAATTTATTATTACAAGAGAGATTGGAAAGCGAATGGTGGACCAAAAAAGTGGAAAAATTGTTTTCACCTGTTCACTGTTAAGTTTCCAAGGTGGTATTAATGTGCCTGGTTATGCTGCAAGTAAAGGAGCAATCGCTTCATTATTAAAAGCGTTTGCAAACGAATGGGCACAGTATGGTATTACAGTAAATGGAATTGCACCCGGATATATTGCAACAGATAATACTACTCAATTAAGAGAAGATCCTGAAAGAAGCAAGGCAATATTGGCAAGAATTCCTGCAAACCGTTGGGGTACACCGGAGGATATGACAGGTGCTTATGTTTTCTTATCTTCATCCGCATCCGATTATGTGAACGGAACAATTCTTACTGTTGATGGTGGCTGGATGGGTCGATAATTTTATTATTCTACACTTTAAATTTTTATAACAATGCAAGTACGATTTCAAAATAGTCCGGTAGAAACAAAACAGATGACAACGGAACAATTACGTAAGAACTTTTTAATAGAAGGATTAATGCAAGCCGGAACAATTCAATTAACCTATTCTCATTACGACAGAATGATTGTAGGTGGTGTAATGCCAACTGATAAGCCGATAAATCTGCCAAAAGAAGAAGAGTTAAAAGCAAACTATTTTTTGGAGAGAAGAGAAATGGGAATTATTAATGTGGGAGGGAAAGGTGCAGTTAAAGCTGATGGAATTTCTTACGAATTGGAGAAACTGGAATGTGTGTTTTTAACTAAAGGAACGTTGGAAGTAAATTTTAGTAGCTTTTCGGATAAAGAACCTGCCATGTTTTATTTATTATCTGTTCCGGCGCATCATTCTTTTATCAATAGAAAAATGACAAAAGCAGAAGCTTCTCCTGTTAATCTGGGAGATATTTCAACATCGAATAAAAGAACCATTTACAAGTATATTCATAATGATGGTATTCAAAGTTGCCAATTGGTAATGGGCTTAACTACGTTGGATGAAGGAAGTGTTTGGAATTCTGTTCCGCCACATACACATACAAGAAGAATGGAAGCTTATTTTTACTTTGACCTTGATGCTGCACAAAGAGTAATGCATTTTATGGGAGAGCCGCAGGAAACAAGGCATTTGGTGATAGCAAATAACGAAGCGGTACTTTCTGCTCCCTGGAGTATGCACTTTGGAGTTGGTACAGCTAACTATGGTTTTATTTGGGGAATGGCGGGGGAGAATAAAGAGTTTGCGGATATGGATCCCGTTCCAGTTGCAACAATAAAATAAAGAGGCTGTCTCAAAAATCGTCATTACGAGGGAGGGACAACCGAAATAATCTGCATGAAAAAAGTATTATGTTTTGGTGAGTTACTTTTAAGATTACCGCCTGCACATGGCGGTGTATGGTTAAAGGATAACCAGATGCCAATCTTTATCGGTGGTGCAGAATTAAATGTAGCCACAGCATTATCTGTGTGGGGTGTGCCCGCAAAATATTTTACGGCTTTGCCTGATAATATTATTTCAAAAGATATTATCACTTATCTTGAAGAAAAAAAGATTGACACTTCTGCTATTCAACTTTCAGGAGAAAGAATTGGTCTGTATTATTTGCAGCAAGGCGCTGACATGAAAAATGCAGAAAATGTTTTTGATAGAAAAAATTCTTCTTTTGCCACACAAAAAACAGGTGTCGTTAACTGGGATGAAGTACTGGAAGATGTATCCTGGTTTCATTTTAGTGCTATAGCTCCGGCAGTAAGCGAAACAGCCGCAGCATTATGTGCTGAAGGGTTAGCGGCGGCATATAAAAAAGGCATTACTATTTCTGTTGACCTTAATCATAGAAAATTATTGTGGCAGTATGGAAAAGAAGCATCGGAAGTAATGACGGCATTAGCAAAATATTGCACAGTAATTATGGGCAATGTATGGTCGGCAAATTCTTTATTGGGAATTCCTGTTGATAATGCCATCCATGAAAAAGGGCAACAACAGGATTATCTTTTACAGGCAACAAATACTTCGAATCATATTTTTGAAAAATTTCCAAACTGTAAATGGGTGGCTAACACATTTAGGTTTGATGGTAATAATGACAAGATTGAATATTACGCTGCATTAAATACTGTTGATGAACAATCAGTTTCACCACTTTTCAAAACAGAATCTGTTGTTGAAAGAGTAGGAAGCGGAGATTGTTTTATGGCAGGGTTAATTTATGGCGTCATACATAAACATACATCGAAAGATATTATAAGCACGGCTGCCGGAGCAGCATTTGGTAAATTGCAAGAAGTAGGCGATGCTACTAACAACAGCATTCAACATATTCAAAAAATTGTTCTTCAATTTGCTGAAGCCTGATTAATCAATTTTCTTTCCTTACATTGTAATTATAATATCAGTTAAATTTTATACAACTGATAACCAGTTCACTATCTTCTATTGGTTTTTTAATTACCTAATAAAAGTTATCTTAGCAACTATCCTGCGAATCGCATATTCGTTACATCTGAAAATATTTTCAGATTATACAGTAACAGTAGCTGTATTATTTTTCATTAATAAAAAAAGTATTTATATGATTGCTAAGCCAACTGAAAAAAAATCTGTCTATAAATCATTTTCCTTGCATAACTACAGACAGATACCTCAAATAAGCCGGTTGACAGAAGAACAAATAAAAGACATTGATGTGGTAGGGCATGTATTGCCATTTAAGTCTAATAACTATGTTGTAGATGAGTTGATAAACTGGGACAATGTTCCCGATGATCCAATCTTTACTTTAACATTTCCAAGAAGAGAAATGCTGAAGCCCGAGCATTATAAAAAAATGGAAGCAGCACTTGATAGTGGTGCTTCAAGAGATGAAATAAAAAAAGTGGCGAACGAAATCCGTATGGATTTGAATCCGCATCCTGCCGGACAATTAGAACATAATGTTCCAATGATTGAAGGCAATAAGTTGACAGGAATGCAGCATAAATACAGGGAAACTGTTTTATTTTTTCCAAGTCAGGGACAAACCTGCCATGCTTATTGTAGTTTTTGTTTCCGCTGGCCGCAGTTTGTAGGTATGGATGAATGGAAGTTTGCAATGAAGGAAACAGAGTTGCTGGTAAAATATCTACAAGAACATACGGAAGTAACCGATTTGCTTTTTACCGGTGGCGATCCGATGATCATGAAAAATAAAATTTTCGCTACTTATATTGATGCATTATTAGAAGCGGATATTCCTAACCTGCAAACTATACGCATTGGCACAAAGGCATTGGGTTATTGGCCGTATAAATTTCTTACTGAAGATGATGCAGAAGATACACTCAAGACTTTTGAAAAAATTGTAAAGAGTGGAAAGAATCTGGCTATAATGGCACATTTTAATCATCCTGCAGAACTTTCTACAGATGCAGTAAAGGAAGCGATAGCAAGGGTTAGAGCAACAGGAGCACAAATAAGAACACAATCTCCACTCATGCAAAACATTAATGCAGATGCTGATACATGGGCAACAATGTGGCGGCAGCAGGTAAATTTAAATTGTATTCCTTATTATATGTTTGTAGCAAGAGATACGGGTGCACAGCACTATTTTAAAGTTCCATTAGTGGAGGCATGGACTATTTTTCAAAAAGCTTATCAACAAGTAAGTGGTGTGTGCCGTACCGTACGAGGGCCAAGTATGAGTGCTACTCCCGGAAAAGTGCAGATGCTTGGTGTCAGCGAAGTGAATGGGAAAAAAATTATGACTTTTAGATTTTTGCAAGGAAGAAACCCTGACTGGGTAGCAAAACCTTTTTTTGCAGAATATAATGACGAAGCCATTTGGCTTGACGATTTGAAGCCGGCATTTGGGGAAGAAAAATTCTTTTTCGAAAACGAATTAAACGAAATATTTCATGAACACCTTGACAAATCAAACGTTGACAACTTCGAATAGCGATACAACTAACGGAGTGGAGAAAAAACATCTTTATTTGAATCCCAATGTTATTGGGTTAAAAGAATCTCCAACTCTTCGCATCAATCAGCATTGTAAAGAACTGGCTGCAAAAGGGAAGCATATTTATAAATTAGGGTTAGGTCAATCTCCTTTTCCAGTACCTGAACCAGTAGTAAATGCATTGCGTCTGTATGCTCCACAGAAAGATTATTTACATGTGCAAGGTTTGCCAGAGCTTAGAAAAGCAGTAGCAGATTTTCATCGAAAAAAAGATGGAGTTAATATTTTGCCGGAGAATGTAATTATTGGACCAGGCTCAAAAGAATTATTGTTTCTGTTGCAAATGGTTTTTGAAGGTGAAGTAATCATTCCAAGTCCGAGTTGGGTCTCTTATTTGCCGCAGGCGAAAATTATTGGAAACACCATTCATATTATTCAAACCTTAGCCAAAGATAAATGGCGTTTATTACCTGAACAATTAGAAGAGTTTTGTCAGAAAAATAAAAGACCGGATAATAATCCTTATTTGCTAATTCTTAATTACCCTGGCAATCCAGATGGAATAACCTATGGCGCTGAAAGTGTTCAACAATTAGCGGAGACTTGCAGGAAAAATAATATTTATATACTCTCCGATGAAATATATGGACAGTTGCATCATGAAGGAAAGCATATTTCAATTGCAAAATATTATCCGGAAGGAACAATCATCAGTTCGGGATTATCTAAATGGTGTGGCGCAGGTGGATGGAGGTTGGGAACCTTTTCTTTTCCTCCAAATTTACATTGGCTGATGGATGCAATGGCAGCAGTTGCAAGCGAAACGTACACATCTGTGAGTGCACCTATTCAATATGCAGCAATTCAAGCTTTTTTATGCGGCTCAGAAATTGAAAATTATTTGAGTCATGTAAGAAAAATTCTTGCTTTACTCGGAAAAGAAACTGCTGCTATTCTTAAGAGTGGAAATATCAGCGTTAATGATCCTACTGGTGGATTTTATCTTTTTCTTGACTTTACTCCGCTTACTGAAAAATTAATGAAAAAAGGCATAATTAACGGTAGCATACTCTGCGATCGTTTGTTAGATGAATGTGGTGTGGCCATTCTTCCTGGTGTAGATTTTAACAGACCTGAAGAGGAGTTATCTGCTCGTTTATCTTATGTTGATTTTGATGGTGCGAAGGCCCTTTCTGCAAGCTATAGCATACCATTACATGAAAAACTACCTGCTGACTTTCTAGTGCACTATTGTGGAAATGTAATTGAAGCTGCTGATAAAATTGTAGAATGGGTAAATGGTGAGTAATTATTTTTATCAGTTTGATATAAGAATACTTTTAAGCTGGCTAATCTTCATTGATTATCGAAGCCTGCATGTTGCTTTTTCTTCTGAAAAATAATCCTGCATTTTTCAATAGAAATATTACAGCCAACATAAAGGCAAATAATATTACTAAGGCAATTTCTTGTCTGAAAAAACGCAACCAGTAAACCTCCATCAATATAAAGCCATGAAAGAAACAAATCAGCTTTGCTGTAAAGCCATGACTGAATCCCTGATTAGTAAGTAAATGATGTATATGTGTTTTGTCTGGCGCAAATGGAGATTTACCCATCCATATTCTTGTTGCGAATACCCGTAGCGTATCAAATACAGGAATGAGTACAATGCCTAAAACAAAAACAGGGGCATGTGGTAAAACAGGATTACTTACAAATTGATTTACCTCTATCAATCTGATACATAAAACTGCTATTACAAATCCAAGCACCAACGAGCCTGTATCACCCATGAAAATTTTTGCAGGGTTTAAATTGAAATACATAAAAGCCAGCATTCCGCCTGCCAATGCAAAAGCAATAAGTGCTGTATTCACATCTCCTGACATTGTAAGGAAAATACCTAAGGTTACAAGACTCATAAATCCTATTCCCCCGGCAAGTCCATCTATACCATCTATTAAATTAAAGGCATTGGTAATACCAACAACAGCTACAATTGTAAAAGTGTATTGTGCCATTAATGGCAATTCATTTATTCCGAATAAACCTTCAAAAGAAGTAATACGGATGCCGGATAATGCAATTAAAGTAGCAAGGCCAAATTGTATTACGAATTTATATTTAGCGGAGAGGTCTTTGAGGTCATCCATCATTCCAAGGCCAAATAAAACAGCTATGGAAAAGAAAAAACATATTTGTTGAATACTATTACTAAAAGGAAACCATAGCAGCAAAGCCATAAGCATACCGGCTATTATTGCAATGCCTCCCATAGTTGGAATAGGTAATGTATGTTCCTTGCGGGCATCTGGCACATCATATAAACTGTATTTTTTTATCAGGCTGATGATTGGCGGAATAGTAACAAGTGTCACAACAAAGGCTGTAACAAAACAGAGCAAGGCAAACTTGTATTCACGGAATAGCAAATCAAGTTGTGGTAACTGAAGAAGGTGGTTTTTCATTATCCTGATTTTTAGACAGGGCTTGGATTGAGTTGTAATTTAGAAATCATTAACAAAAATGGCAAGTGCTTTATAAAATTTTATTTCTTGTAGCGTATTTACCTTATAAGCTTGCAGGATTTCGGATATAAGGTAGGATATTTGCTAAAGCTGTACCGTAAATTTCACATACGTAAATTTGCCTCAAAGAACTTATTATCTCTTCATCATCCCATATATTATCAAGCCCAATTGAATACCTGAAAGGTGTGGGACCACAAAAAGCCGATCTCTTTAAAAAGGAATTGAACATATTTACTTTTGGAGATTTGCTGGAGCATTTTCCTTTTCGTCATGTTGATCGTACAAAAATCAACTTTATAAAGGACATAAATCCGCAAATGGATTTTGTGCAGGTAGCTGTTGTTATAGTTAGTTTAGAGGTGATAGGACAAAGGCAAGGAAAAAGATTAGTGGCAGAAGTAAAAGACAAAACTGGTAACATGGAGCTTACTTGGTTCCAAAGTTTGAGCTGGGTAGAAAAAACTATAGAAGTAGGCCAATCCTATCTTGTATATGGACGGGTTAGTTTTTACAATGGCCAACCGCAGATGGTTCATCCCGAAACAGAATTAATGGCAAGAGATCAGCAAGCTGGAAAAAATTATCTTGAACCAGTTTATTCTACTACTGAAAAATTAAAGGCGAGAGGATTAGGCGGAAGACAAATTGGTAAGCTAACACAACTGCTGATGGGAATGGTGCATGAAAAAGATGTGCCGGAAAACTTACCTGAAAGCATCTTAAATAGACTGAAACTGATAAATCGTTTCAAAGCTTACAGACAAATACATTTTCCGCAGAATGAGGAGGAGTTTAACGAAGCAGTAAAGCGGATTAAGTTCGAAGAATTATTTCTTGCACAATTACGGATGAATATGTTGCGGAGTCAGCGGCATCGCTTTTCGAAAGGTGTTGTATTTGAAAAAGTAGGTGACTTGTTTAATACTTTCTATGATCAACATCTGCCGTTTCAATTAACAGGTGCACAAAAAAGAGTGATTAAAGAAATACGGAATGATACTGCAAGAGGAAAACAGATGAACCGCTTGTTGCAGGGAGATGTAGGAAGTGGAAAAACAATCGTTGCAGTGCTTTGTATGTTGTTGGCGGCCGATAATGTTTATCAATCTTGTTTGATGGCACCAACTGAAATTCTGGCTCGGCAGCATTTCCAAACCATTAGTGAATTATTAAAAGACATGGATGTGTCGGTTGCAATATTGACAGGTTCAACTAAAGTGGCAGGCCGAAGAAAAATATTACAACAACTTAAAGATGGCGATATACAAATCTTAATTGGCACTCATGCCGTAATTGAAGAAGTAGTTCAGTTTAAAAATCTGGGAATTGTAGTAATTGATGAACAACACCGCTTTGGTGTGGCGCAACGGGCAAAGCTTTGGCAGAAAGCAGATCTGCCACCACATATTTTGGTCATGACTGCTACGCCAATTCCACGAACATTAGCTATGACAGCTTATGGAGATCTGGATTATAGTGTAATTGACGAGTTACCTCCCGGACGACAATCTATAACGACTGTTCATCGGTATGAATCGCAGCGGAGTAAAGTAATGAGTTTTATAAGAACTGAAATTGATAAGGGACGACAGATATATATAGTTTTTCCGTTAATTGAAGAAAGTGCTAAGCTTGATTATGAAAACCTGATGCAAGGCTATGAAAATGTGAAGGCATACTTTCCGGAACCGAAATACTGGATAAGCATGGTGCATGGTAAACAACCTGCGGCACAGAAAGAACAAAATATGAAAAGATTTGTTGATAAGGATACACAGATTATGGTATCAACAACCGTTATCGAAGTGGGTGTTAATGTGCCAAACGCAACAGTGATGGTAATTGAAAGCGCAGAAAAATTTGGCTTATCACAATTGCACCAGCTACGAGGAAGAGTAGGAAGGGGAGCAGATAAAAGTTATTGTATATTATTATCAGGCTCCAAATTAGGTAATGATGCAAGGGAACGCATCAGCATTATGACATCCACCAATAATGGATTTGAAATTGCAGAAAAAGATCTTGAATTACGGGGACCTGGTGAAATTGAAGGAACAAAGCAAAGTGGCGTCTTAAACTTTAAATTGGCTAGTATAGTCCAAGACCGGCAAGTATTGGATGTAGCAAGAAATATGGCGGCTAATTTGTTGGATAATGACCCTGATCTGAGTTCGGCAGAAAATTTGCTGCTAAAGAACTTTCTTAAGCAAAAGAAAGGATCCGTACTGTGGAGTAAGATTTCGTAAGCAGATTTCTATATTATCATCGAGATTGGAAAATATTACTATGAAACGACATTTCTTAACACAAGTTTTCAATCTATTTCTGGTTATTTTTTGTTATTTTAAGACAAAGTTTACCTACTTGAAAATATTTATAATATTTATTGCTGCAGTTTTAGCCTTTACTGATTTGTCAGCCCAAGGAAATATTGAGTTTATTGAAAATAAAGGTCAATGGGACAGCCGTGTTCAATATATGGGAGCTGTTAGTAATGGGGCTTTTTTTCTACGAAACGATGGCGGTTTTACAGTGTTACAACACAATGCAGGAGATTATGCAAATCTTGCCCGTTTTCTTCATGGTCAAAGAGCTGATGGATCTGCAGTTACTGCAAATGATAAGATAACAGTACGATCACATAGCTGGGATGTAAATTTTGTAGGGGCATCACCGAAAATGAAGGCAAAAGCTGAAAAACCAATTTCTACCTACAATAATTATTTTACAGGGAATGATCCATCGAAGTGGGCAAGTGAATGTAAAATATACCAAGCTGTTACATTAGAAGAAGTTTATCCGAATGTTGATGTAAGATATTATACAAATAATGGTTATCTGAAATATGATATTGTAGTAAAACCCGGAGCAGATATTTCAAAAATTGCTCTTAAATACGACGGCGTTGAAAAACTACAACTTGCCAATAAAGAATTAGTTGTAAAAACTTCAATTGGAGATATGAAGGAATCTTCTCCATACACTTACCAGACAGATGTAAATGGGAAAAAAGAAATACAATGTAAATATGTGATAAAAGATAATGTGGTGAAGTTTTATGTAAAGAATTATGATCCCACTAAAACTCTCATCATTGATCCTGTAATTGTATTTTGTTCTTTTTCTGGAAGCACTGCGGACAACTGGGGCTTTACCGCTACTTACGGACCAGATGGAAGCATGTATGGTGGTGGAATTGTTTTTGGTTCGGGGTTTCCAACATCTTCAGGTGCCTATCAAACAACTTATCAGGGCGGAGGTGCAGTTGGTATTGATATTGGTATAATTAAGCTTTCGCCAGATGGAAGTAACCGTATTTATGCAACATATCTTGGTGGCAGTGGTGATGAGCAGCCCCATAGTCTTATTGTTGATCCTCAAGGTAACCTTGTAGTTGCAGGCAGATCAAACTCAACAAACTACCCCGTACTTAACCCGGGCGGACAAGAAGGAATTGGTGGAGCTTATGATATAGTGGTTACAAAACTGAATGCTGCCGGTAATAATATTATTGGATCAAAAAAGATTGGTGGAATTGGTAATGATGGTGTTAATATTACATCAACAAGAGGATTGACTTCATTACAACGAAATTATGGAGATGATGGTAGAAGTGAAGTTATTCTGGATGCAGCAGGAAATATATATGTAGCATCTACTACTCAATCAATAGACTTTCCTGTCTCAGCATCAGCATTTCAAACTGCATCAGGAGGATTACAAGATGGTGTGTTACTTAAATTAACGCCAAATGTTGGTACTCTTACTTTCGCCAGTTATTTAGGAGGCTCTGCTAACGATGCGGCTTATGTTTTATCATTAGATCCTGCAGGAAATATTTATGTAGCTGGTGGTACAGAAAGTTCAAACCTTCCGGGTAATACTGCCGGTACTATTGGTACATCTAATCACGGAATTATAGATGGCTTTATATCTGTAATTAATAATAGTGGCACTTCAATCTTAAGAACAACTTATATAGGCACTTCAGCAATTGATCAGATTTTTGGAATTCAGTTTGACAGGCTGGGGTTTCCTTATATCATGGGACAAACTACTGGCAACTGGCCTATACAAAATGCCGTGTATAATAATCCAGCAGGAAAGCAATTCATTGCTAAGCTACAACCAGATTTATCGGCTTATGTTTATTCTACAGCTTTTGGTTCTGGTTCATCCACTCCTAATATTTCACCGATAGCATTTTTAGTTGACAGGTGCGAAAATGTCTACGTTTCAGGCTGGGGAGGTTATTTTGGAAGTTCAAATGATTTTCTAAGTGCAGGAACACTTGGACTGCCTGTTACACCAGATGCATTCAAGCCTACTACAGACGGAAAAGATCTCTACTTTTTTGTATTAAAAAAAGATGCAGCATCTCAATTATTTGGAAGTTTTTTTGGAGAAAACAATCCAGCAAATCAAGGAGGAACAGACCATGTGGATGGAGGCACCAGTAGATTTGATGAGAACGGTGTTATTTATCAAGCCATCTGCGGCAATTGTAAATTGGGTTCAGCAGCACCCGTATATCCAACTACACCCGGTGCATGGTCAACCAATAATAATTCAACTAATTGTAATCTTACAATGGTAAAGATTGCAATGAACTTGGCAGGAGTTGCATCTAATGTTCGGTCTTCTATTGATGGAGTGCCAAGAGATACAGCAGGTTGTGTTCCGCTCGCAGTTGATTTTGTTGATACCGTTGGTAATGCTCAAAGTTACGATTGGGATTTTGGTGACGGATCGCCTGGCGTAACAACAACTACTCCGAATACTTCACATGTATTTGCAAGTGTAGGTATATTTCGGGTTCGTTTAATTGCTTTTGATCCTAACACTTGTAACATTTATGACACTTCTTATGTAAATATTAAGGTAGGTGATCTTAAAGCTATTTTAGATTTCAACCCTGTTAAGTTGCCACCATGCAATGCTTTCCAATATAGGTTTGATAACTTATCATTAGCCCCACCTTCCAGACCTTTTGGTCCTCAATCATTCATTTGGGATTTTGGCGATGGCTCGCCAAGAATTGTTGCTGGAGCTGCACCGGTTCTTCACAATTATGCTGGTCCCGGAACATATAATGTGAAACTTATTTTGCAGGATACAGGTTATTGTAATTCACCTGATTCAATAACAACACCATTAAGTGTTGCAGCAAATGTTAAGGCAAGCTTTACTACACCTGCCACAGGATGCTTACAATATAATGCGGTATTCAAAAATACTTCGCTGGCAGGACAAACATGGCTTTGGGATTTTGGTGATGGTACTACATCAACCGCTTTTGAACCAGTACACACTTACACTGTAGCCGGACCATATGATGTTGTATTAATTGCATACAATCCAAATACATGTAATTTAACTGATACAACAGCAGCATTTACTATTAATGTATTTGATTCGCCTACACCTGATTTTAATTTTAGCCCAGTTCCTGCAATTGAAAATACTCCTGCCCTATTCACTAATCTTTCTTCGCCAGATGCTGAACGTTTTAAATGGAATTTTGGTGATGGTGATACTTTATTGACAGCTTCAAGGTTACCAATACAACATCAATATAATGCAACGGGAACATTTTCTGTTTGCTTAACTGCTTACAATGCTATTGGATGTGATAGTACTGTTTGCAAAGATGTGTCTGCTATCATTGTGCCGGTAGTTGATGTGCCAAATGCTTTCACCCCACAAAGTGGAGATGCAAACAGTATCGTATATGTAAGAGGTTTTGGAATAGCTAAAATGCAATTCATAATCTGGAACCGTTGGGGGCAAAAAGTATTTGAAACCAATAGTGTTTCGCAAGGCTGGGATGGAAAAATAAAAGGCGTTGTGCAGCCAATGGATGTATATGTGTATACATTGAGCATAGAATTTTCTGATGGCACTAAGACAACTAAAAAAGGTGATATTACGTTAATAAGATAATGAGGTAATTTGAAAATGAAGCAAGAAAGAAACATATTGAAACTTATTGTATTGTTTGTAGCACAAATCTTATGCATTTCTGCTTCAACACAGGATCTCCATTTTTCTCAATTCATGAACTCTCCGTTGCTTACAAATCCTGCTAATACAGGGTTCATTCCAGATGGAGATTATCGCCTTGGAGTTAACTATCGGAACCAATGGGCTTCCATTACTGATTTTCCCTACAAAACAATGAGTGCATTTGGAGATGTACAAACTATGCAGAACAGTGATAATACCGGATGGCTTGGTTTAGGTGGTGTTATACTAAGAGATGTTGCTGGCACAGGAGCACTTACTTCTACAAAAATTTATGGCTCAGCAGCATATCATCAAATGGTAAATGCTGGAAGTCTTGTTAGTCTTGGTTTTAATGTTGGTTGGGCCAATAAAAATATAAACACATCTAATCTTACATTCCCATCTCAATGGAATGGAAAATTTTTTGATGTACATCAAACTGGTACAGCGCCTAAGTTGGATTACAACAATGTAAATTACCTTGATATACAAGTGGGAATGAATTATGCCTATTTTCCCGATAGTAAAACATACCTGAATGCAGGTTTTTCTGCCATGCATGTAAACCGGCCTAGAGAATCTTTCTTTAATGAATCTCCAGGACTTGATAATCGTATTCCTGTTCGGTACACCGGCTTTTTAAACGGAAGCTTTATGTTGAATGATAGAGTGATTGTAAATCCGAATATCTATGCGTCATTGCAGGCAAAGTCGTATGAAATTGTTGGTGGATTAAATGCACATTACAACCTTTCTGGTGATGGAGATAAAATATTAATTGCTGGGGCTTATTATAGATATAAAGATGCCATTATTCCAATGGTTGGTCTTGGTATCAACGATATCACTTTCACCTTCACTTACGATGCTACAACATCTTCTTTGAAAAACTTCAACAATACC
>Ga0138256_10005502_pt1 | contig 13385 bp, 15 predicted proteins | sample KNB2016incub_MG_FD_105486 | JGI IMG/M metagenome (GOLD analysis project Ga0138256, IMG submission 105486) | Active sludge microbial communities from wastewater in Klosterneuburg, Austria - KNB2014incub_MG | ecosystem: Engineered > WWTP > Activated sludge > Unclassified | place: Austria...
CCGAGTCGTACTCGTTCATTTGGCAACCAAAAGTTTTAATATAAAGCTTGTTACTCACGAATAAATTCTTGGAATAAAAAAATTAAACAATTTGAGCTATTGGGGTTTATTCAATTCTTCGCGCTCTGCCTGATTGGCTTCTTCCTGGGTTAGAATCCAGATACGATGCAGATTACCTGCGATATCCAGTTGATAACGGACCATACCAGCATAGTTCGCAACACTGGGTAAAATAATTAGGTTATCAACCCCCCGAATCTGTCCACCCGCTCCCATCATCATGACTTGGCCATTGATAGTGAACTGAGGAAAAGAAGCCGCTGTCAGTTTGCCCAGCTTGCTATCGGTGGGAAAATTTCTGTGTAATTGACTGGCAACTGGGCTTGATAGCATGATCAGGAACATAACCAAAAATAGTTGTATTACCTGTATTTTTTTCATGACATCATTGAATAGTAGACGAATTAAAGTATAAACGCGATGAATTGGCATTTTACTCTAAATTCATGCAATGAAACCATGCAGCTTGATGAAGTCAATTGGACTGATAGATACCCGCAGCCTTCTCGTCAGAATTTTGGGAACCAGACGATGAATACAATTTCTTTCATTATGAACGTTAGATATTCATTAAGTTACTGCAGTGGATGGAGAATGATGTGGAGTATTTATTTTCGGAATGTTTGAGTATAGGCGTTGCGATTCATCTTCAATTAATTGAGGTGCTTAGGTTGTTTGCTCACTTCGAACAGGATGCTGACCGTTTTGTTGTGTTGAGCTTTGCGGAAAACTTTATAGAAAGAGGGCTCGTTGGCTTTTGCTAATAGTTTGGAAAGCTCTTGGCTATTTACGTTGCGTTTTAATTGTAGCAATAAGGCAGCGAGCCCTGATACATGTGCTGTGGCCAGGGAATTACCTGAGATAAAATCATAGGCCCCGTTGGGTAAGGTCGTTAAGATATCTTCCCCGGGTGCGGATACGGTCATTGTTTGGCTTTCATAGGAGGATTGTACAAGTTTGCTGTTTATACTTCGAACTCCGATTACACCGGATTGCTGTGCGGGGAATCCGGATTTCTCATCTTCTCTATCAGTTTGCGAGGCTATGACAATAATTCCCTGTTGCACGGCTTTCTCGATTAATCGAGCCAACAGTGGATCATAGGGTCCCGTTAAACTTAAATTCAAAACATCAACATTCATTGCAATAGCGGTATTGATCGCTAACGCTAATGTAAAGCTATTGCAGCTTGCTTCCAAGCTGCCTGCTTTGATCCCCCAACAGGCTTTGAGCACAATCAGATTGCTGTCAGGCGCGATGCCGACAATACCTTGGTCATTGTTTGGTTTAGCTGCAATCACACCAGCAATTGCCGTGCCATGAATATCGCTTAGAGAATCCGCTGGCTTTTGTGAAACGAAATTTTTGCTCTGTTGAATTTGCCCCTCTAAATCAGGATGCTTTGTGTCAACTCCGGTATCAATGATCGCAATGGTTATATCTTTGCCAGTAGTCCGGCTGTGTATTTCAGCCAGATTCATCGAATGAATATTCGTTTGCAGACGGTAATAAGGATCGCTAAATTGGCTTGCCATGACTTGGAAAGTATTCATCGTTTGAACGTTATCAATGCGATCGTCTTGCGCTAATGCATTGACAACATCAGCCATCTGCTGATCTTCGTTAATCAGATAGACTACACAATGCTCACCCATTTCTTTAATGGGCCATTGTGAAAGGATTGTCAGTTTGTAATCTGTCTCAATGTTGGACGCCATCCTCTTGCTCCAAGTTGAGCTGCTGTAATCACCGCGCGGGCGATACGACTGATTAACAGAACCAACTGGAATTCTATCGATATGCTTGTCGGTATAAGTGACCAAAATGATGCGTTCGGCTTGTCTACTATTAAACATTCGAGGATCAGCAAAAAAATCCTGTTCAGCACTGGCTGGCAAAACAATAAGTATTGCTAATAAAAACGGGATAAAAAACAAATAAATTTTCATTGATTTACTTAATATCACAATATGATCCTAATCAGAAGAAGGTAATCCGTGAGCCAGTTCTGCAAAAATGACGCGCGCATTATTTTGCAAGCGTGAAATAGCATCTTTGACTTCCTGAAGATTTGTTTGTTGATCGCCAATTTGAACTTCATAAATACCAGTAGGGGATGGGCCTTTAACGATTTGACCTGATACATCGTTCAGAATCGCACTGATTTGTTCTGAGTTTGATGGGGCCGCAAAGACTATACGGATCATATTGTTTTTTTGCTCACTTTCAATCGGATTGGCTAGCGTGCGGTAGTCTGCATTCAATTCGGGTTGATCAATCATTGTGTTTTGTATAATCGGCAATGCAAGTAACAGAATGCTGGCGGCTATGGCAACATATTTGAAAGAACCTAAAAACTGATAAGGGAAATGATTGAGTACTTTTTCAGGCTGATTAGGTTTAGCAAAGACATAGAGTTCAGGTTGTTTTTCGATTCTTTTTTGCAGTCGAGTAAAAGAAGCATGCGATATCTGTTGTAGAAGGTCAGTGTGCCTTATGTTTTCAAACACTTGTTGCTGCTGATTTAGTTCAATTCTGCACGTGATGCAAGTTTTAACATGCCTATTTACAATAGCTTGTTCAACAGGGTCTAGAGATTGATTAACAGACCAAGGCAAAAGAGACCATACTTTCTGGTGCTCATTGTTGCTGGGTACTTGAGTATCTGAAGATAACATCTTTTAACTCCTGCGATTAAGCTCTAGAAATAATTTTGATAAAATTTTTCGCGCATGAAACATTCTGGTTTTTACTGTATTCTCAGGACATTGCATAATTTCTGAGATTTCATGGTAATGCAAGCCTTGATAATATGTCATTTCTACTACTGCACGTTGATCGGGAGACAGTTTGTCAAAGGCAACTTCAAGCCAATTGTTCACTTCCACTTCTGAAATCCATTGAGATCCTCTATCAGGAAAATAATCCAGTTCATCATCGAATTCAGCCGACCGATCTTCTCTTATTAAGTTTTGTTCAGCACTCTTTAAGGATTTTAAATAAGCAATTCCTAATATCCATGTCGATGGACGGCATGTATGATTATAAGTCGTTGCTTTTTCCCAAACTACGTACATGACATCATTGATAATTTCTTCAATATATTCCTGGCGCCTAGTGACGTGAAATATGAATTGATACAATCGATTAAAATAAAGCAAATACAGTTGCTCAAAAGCCTTACTATTACCTGCCGCTGTTTCTGCAATCAAATTCCGTTCTTTTGCCTGTTGCTCTTGCGAGCCAAAGGATTTTCGCGTTCTTAAATCTTGCGAATCATGATTCATGTAGGTTGCTTCATCAATCTAATTTTTATGAGTTTCTGTTTGTCGATCCGTTTATTCCTGATAACGAGTAAATAGTTCATCGCTCGAAAAAAATTAAAAGCCGGCTGTAATAGAAAAGACAATCCGGTTATCGACTGCGTGAGGATGGAATTGCCACCCTGACATCCCTTCCCCCGACATCATCCCCCCTTCATTTTTAGTCGATGCGTGGATGCCGCCATAGTAGCGTACGTCAACGCCCACATTACGGGAGAAATGTATCGTTAGTCCGGAATTCCAGTACAGATAATCATAACTCAGGATTTGTTTCTGTTTATTGTAGCCAAGCGTACTGGATATTTCGATTGAATCAGTAATTGGGTAACGGCCTGTAATCTCAGAATTAAATGACATGTGTTTTTGGTTGTAGCTGTTTTCGGAGAAGTTAAGATTGATCGTGACCAAATCACGAAAGTGACTGAGGAAATAGGATTCATTGTAATCAGCAGCTTGACCAAATATTTTGCCATCGAAGATATAGCGACTCCAAGCCGTATTAAATCGCCAATCATCAGATAACTGATAGGCAAACCCCAGGTAAGGTCTAAATTCTAAAGTCGAATGATTCTCGAAGGCGTGGTCGGCAAAATTAACTGTTGAGGCAAAAGAGCCAAGATAGATTCCTGATTTAAAGGAATAATCAATGTTGGCTTGTGCAACTGGTTTTCCATCACTCTTGGAGTACCCGCGCCAAATATAATCAGTGGCGCCAGTCACGCTGCTACTTAATTGCGCGTGACAACCCATAGAATAAGCGAGACCTAGCAGCAGAAATAGCTTATAACTCAAGCAGCTGATATTAAGTTTTGTTTTATGTGTCAGCGAGTTATAAGAAATCATCAAAGATTTATAAAAATGATTAAAAAATAGATGAATGTTTAATCCAGAGGCCGGTGAGTCGAAGTCATTTTTTTAGCTAACATAGTAATAATCTTAATATTGTAAACAAAATAACTTTCTTGAAGCTGAGCGACTAATTTTTTGTCTTTTTCAAACTAGCGGAGCAATCTGTTACTATTGGGTTTGTCCAAAGTAGCATTGTCTATCTATTTTAACGAAATACTTGGCCTCATCTGTGATTCTTAAGTAAGGTACGGTAAAAAAACAGACTCAAGACGTTCATTGTAAGAATAAGAATCTTTTCAATTCTGCAAATACAAAAATCTAATTGAATAATAGTCTTTGGGGCTAGTTTAAGCGGAAGTTATTGGCAATTCTTAATACATTTGAACCTTTTTTTATTTTGGCAGAATAAACGTTGTGCGTAGAAAAAGTTTATTTTTTAAATTTCTCGTAGATGTTTACTTTAGGACAATAAAAATGAAAGAGTCTTACATGGAAATGCCAGTAACATTTTATTTAATCTCCTTATCAGTGAAATTCGAGAATGGAGTGGGAGGAACAGGTTGCGTTTGTTAATTAAATTATAGGGTATCTGCGTTTTCTGACGCTATCGCAAGGTAATCAATTCAATTCTCTGTTCAGTTGTATTCTTTCGTTCCTGCATGATGTGCATGAACAATCCCTTAGGCGGTCACACCATTTTTAAGCCTGTGTAGATTGCATTTAACCTTTTCATTAACTGCGCGATAGAAATTCAAGTTGATTTTGAATAGAATGCTTGCAAAAGCTTGGCTTTGTTCTAATGAAGTAAAGCTCATAACAGCTATCTCAAGCGGCGATAATGCTTGTAATTGATTTCCTTTATTTAGTCCTTAAATAATACGGGAAAGGTATTTATGAACTGCATTGGTTTATGTTCGTTAATCGAGTGAATGTCCTTATGTCCAAATAATTATAATAATTTAAAGTTTGAAATCTGATTATGTTATTTTCGAGTAAAGAGAGCTATTAATATCATGATAAATCTTAATGTAGTAATACTCGCAGCCGGTGCGGGAAAGCGCATGCAATCTTCACTTCCTAAAGTAATGCATATTCTGGCAGGGAGTCCTTTACTTGAACATGTCGTCAATATTGCTCGATTACTATCGCCTCAAAAGATCTGCATAGTTATAGGTCATGGAGGTGAAGTAGTTAAACAATCGACTGCGGCTGACGACTTGACTTGGGTAATGCAAGAACAACAGTTGGGAACAGGTCATGCGCTGATGCAAGCACAATCACATCTTGATAAAGATGGTTTTACGCTCGTGTTGTATGGGGATGTTCCATTAGTTGGCATTGATACTTTGCGAGAGCTTATTAAACAGTCAGAAGGAAAATATTTTTCGTTATTGACTGCACTTGTAAAAGATCCTTTTGGATATGGCAGGATTATACGTGATCCTAAAACAAGTGAGATTGTTGCCATCGTAGAGCAGAAAGATGCCAATGCTGATCAGCAGGCTATTAATGAAATTAATACAGGTGTTATGCTTATCCCAAATATTCAATTGCATAAATGGTTGCCGAACATTGAAAACAAAAATGCACAGCATGAGTATTACTTGACAGATATTATTGGTATGGCTGTTAAAGATAATATTCATATCAGATCCACACAACCAACGAATTTCTGGGAAGTAATGGGAGTTAATAATAAACATCAATTGGCAGAACTTGAAAGAATTTATCAGAAAGAACAAGCCCATAAATTGCTAGAATCCGGTGTTGGCATGACAGATCCGGCGCGTATAGATATACGTGGAGAGTTATCTTGCGGATCAGATGTGGCGATTGACATTAATTGTATTTTTGAAGGTAACGTCAAATTGGGCAATGATGTGAAGGTGGGAGCGCATTGCACATTGAAAAATGTAACGGTTGAATCAGGTACAATAATTCATCCGTATAGCCTGATTGAAGGCGCCGAAATCGGGGAAAATTGCAAGATTGGACCCTATGCGCGCATACGGCCAGGTACAAAACTCTCTAGCAAAGTTCATATTGGTAATTTTGTTGAAGTTAAAAATAGTCAAATAGCGTTGGGCAGTAAAGCAAATCATTTAAGCTACATAGGCGATTCTGTGGTTGGAAAGAATGTCAATGTGGGTGCTGGAACGATTACATGTAACTATGATGGAGCTAATAAATACCAAACCATTATTGAAGATGATGTGTTTATAGGCTCAAACACTCAACTGATAGCGCCAGTTAAAATTTCTAAAGGTTCAACAATTGGTGCAGGTTCCACCATTGTAAAAGATACGCCAGAAGATTCATTGACATTGTCGCGAACAAAACAAGTGAGCTATACGGAATGGAAACGTCCTTCAAAATTGAAGAAATGATGAGTGAAACCTTCCTTTGTAGCTTAAGTATTTTTGATTTGACAGGGAAATCATGAGATGTGCGGAATAATTGGTGCTATTGCAAATACTAACGTTGTTCCAGTTTTACTGGAAGGTTTACTGCGACTAGAGTATCGAGGTTACGATTCTGCCGGTTTGGTTGTAACCAATAAAGGATTGGAAAGGGTGCGCACGACCGGGCGTGTAACAGAATTGAACAAACTGGTAGTGCAACAAAAGACTCAGGGTTTGGCAGGTATTGCACATACTCGTTGGGCAACGCACGGCGTGCCTTCTGAACGTAATGCACATCCTCATTTTTCTGGTCAGGATTCCAAAATAGCTGTGGTGCATAATGGAATCATCGAAAATCATGAAGCCATACGTTCAAGCCTGAAAGATAAGGGATTTGAATTTTTATCAGATACCGATACCGAAGTGATTGCACATTTAATAGCATTTAATCTAAAGCATGAAACTGATTTGTTTAAAGCGGTTTGTCTGTCTTTAGCAGAACTGCAAGGGGCTTATGCAATCGCAGTGATTGAAGAAGATCATCCCGAGCGTATTATTGTTGCACGAAATGGAGCGCCTTTGCTGATAGGAGTGGGAGAAGATGGTAATTATGTGGCATCAGATACTTCAGCATTATTACAGGCTACACGCAGCATTATTTATCTGGAGGAAGGTGATGTTGCAGAGCTAAATAATGATGGTTATCGTATTGTAAATTGTTTGCAAAATCAATTAGGTGATCCGGTGCAGCGTACTGTGCATGAAAGCACTTTATCCAATGAGGCGATTGAATTGGGGCCTTATGCACATTACATGCAGAAGGAAATATTCGAGCAACCGAGTGCAGTAGCTAACACATTGGAGATGGTGCTCAATGCACAATCGATTTCTCCTAATTTATTCGGTAGCGAGGCAGAAAAGATTTTTTCCAAAACCAATAAGATTTTGATCCTGGCTTGTGGAACTAGTTATCATGCGGGTTTGGTCGCTCGATATTGGTTGGAAACCGTTGCTGGAATGTCTTGTAATGTTGAGATTGCTAGTGAATATCGCTACCGTGATCCAATCGCGGATCCCAATACATTGGTGATCGGTATTTCGCAATCTGGGGAGACTGCTGACACATTGGCGGCGCTGAATTATGCAAAGAAACTCGGCCACCACTATAGTTTGGCTATTTGCAATGTGCCAGAGAGTGCTTTGATACGACAGACTGATTTGCGTTTTCTTACCCGTGCCGGCCCAGAAATAGGTGTGGCGTCCACTAAAGCATTTACAACGCAGCTGGCATCGCTATTGTTGTTGACAGTGACATTGGCAAAGATGCATCAAAAATTATCCGTGGATGATGAGAAGAAGGTAATTGCTGCATTGCGCCATTTGCCGGTTGCTTTGCAACATGCGCTTCAAGTAGAGCCGCAAGTTAAAATTTGGGCTAAAAGTTTTGCCCAAAAACGTCACGCGCTATTTTTAGGGCGTGGCGTCCATTATCCTATTGCAATGGAAGGGGCGCTTAAACTTAAAGAAATTTCTTATATTCACGCTGAGGCTTATGCTGCTGGTGAGCTAAAACATGGCCCTCTTGCTCTAGTGGATAGTGAAATGCCTATCGTCGCCATTGCTCCTAATGATCAGTTGTTGGGAAAATTAAAATCTAATTTGCAAGAAGTGCACGCACGAGGCGGAGAACTCTATGTGTTTGCGGATGCAGATTCCCAGATTGCAGAAAGTGAGGGGCTGCATGTGATACGATTAGCAGAGCATGCAGGCTTGCTGAGTCCAATTCTTCATACAATACCATTGCAGTTGCTGGCTTATCACGTTTCCCTGGTGAAGGGTACTGACGTTGATAAACCCAGAAATCTGGCAAAAGCGGTAACCGTTGAATAAGTATAATTGTGTTGATTGAATTTGAAGGCGATCGGTCATGTTATACAGAACAGCATCATAGGCTATTAAGTTTGAGGTGTAATATTTTGCACAGGATGCAGTTTTGTGGTTACAAAACTACTTTTGTAAAGGATAAAGATCAATGGCAGGTCATAGTAAATGGGCGAATATTAAACACAAAAAAGCTGCGCAAGATGCCAAGCGCGGTAAGGTGTTTACACGACTCATAAAAGAAATAACGGTAGCTGCTCGTATGGCGGGTGGAGACCCGGATAGTAATCCAAGATTACGTTTGGCTGTGGATAAGGCATATGATCAGAATATGCCTAAGGACAATGTAGAGCGCGCGATCAAACGTGGTAGTGGGGATTTGGATGGCGTCGATTATGAAGAAATTCGTTATGAAGGCTATGGGATTGTGGGTGCTGCAGTAATGGTCGATTGTATGACGGATAATCGCGTTCGAACGGTAGCCGATGTACGTCATGCTTTTACTAAGTTCGGCGGTAATTTGGGTACAGATGGTTCTGTTAGTTTCTTGTTCAAACATTGTGGTCAATTAATCTTTGCCCCAGGAACCAACGAAGATAAGCTCATAGAAGCGGCATTGGAGGCTGGCGCTGAAGATGTGATCAGTAATGAGGATGGTAGTATCGAGGTCATTACTGCTCCGTATGAATTTATAACCGTCAAAGCAGTCTTGGAGAAAGCAGGCTTTAGAGCCGAGTTGACAGAAGTGACCATGAAACCAAGTAATGAAGCATTATTGACCGGTGACGATGCAGTGAAAATGCAGAAATTACTGGATGCGCTGGAAAGTCTTGATGATGTGCAGAATGTTTACACTACAGCTGTTCTTGATGAATAAAAATCCCTCTACAAACAGGTGATAAAATTCGTATTCTTGGTATAGATCCTGGTTTACGTATTACTGGCTTTGGTGTGATAGATAAAAATGGAGGTAATTTAACCTATATTAGCAGTGGGTGTGTCAAAACCTCCGAAGGTGAATTACCAGACCGTCTCAAGTTGATTCTCGATAACTTGAGAGAAGTGATCTTCCAGTATCAACCTGAACAGGTTGCCATTGAGCAAGTTTTTGTAAATATCAATCCTAAATCAACATTATTGCTGGGGCAGGCGCGTGGTGCTGCTATTTGTGCGGCGGTCATGAATAATCTCATTGTTGCGGAATATACTGCACTGCAAATAAAACAAGCTGTGGTAGGCAATGGTCATGCAAAAAAAGATCAAGTGCAGGCTATGGTCATGCGATTACTTAGTTTGGCAAGTAATCCCAGTGCTGATGCTGCAGATGCATTAGCCTGCGCAATTTGCCATGCTCATGGTGGATTGGGGCTGGGAAGAATTTCCACAATAGGTTATCGAATGAAACGGGGGCGCTTAGTATGATCGGGCGTTTAACTGGCATACTGCTCGAAAAACATCCGCCACAGGTACTGTTGGATGTGCAAGGCGTTGGTTATGAAGTGGATGTGCCGATGAGTACCTTTTATGATCTTCCAACAGTTGGTATGCAAGTTGTGTTGTATACGCATCTTGTCATACGTGAAGATATGCACCTTTTATTCGGTTTTTCGACTGAATCAGAGCGTCAGACCTTTCGCCAATTGGTGAAAATCTCCGGGGTAGGTGCCAGAACTGCTCTGGCTCTTTTGTCGGGCTTAAGTGTATCTGATTTGCACCATGCCGTTGAGACACAGGATAGCGCACAACTGATCAGAGTGCCTGGGATTGGGAAAAAGACTGCTGAACGTTTATTATTAGAGTTGCGCGATAAACTGGATTCTGCCGTAATTGATTCAGGTCAAGCTAAGCCAGCGTTAGGTAATGACCATGACATACTTAATGCATTGTTATCACTGGGTTATAATGATAAGGAAGCTGGTTGGGCTGTCAAACAAATATCTGCAAATGCGACTATCTCTGATGGTATACGTCAAGCATTGCAGTTATTATCGAAGGCAAAATAATAGTTGAAAGCAGAATATTGAATGATTGAAACCGATCGACTGATTGCTGCAGTTTCTTCATCTTCCCAGGAAGAGATTTTAGAGCGGGCTTTACGACCCAAGCAACTGGAAGAGTATGTTGGTCAGGAGAAAATTCGCGAACAGTTGCAGATTTTTATTGAAGCAGCCAGGAATCGTCGCGAAGCATTGGATCATGTTTTATTATTCGGTCCCCCTGGTCTTGGTAAAACTACGCTTGCGCATATTATTGCGCGAGAAATGGGAGTTAATTTGCGTCAGACTTCTGGTCCAGTGCTGGAGCGTCCAGGTGATTTGGCAGCACTACTGACAAATCTTGAGCCCAATGATGTTTTATTTATTGATGAAATTCATCGCCTTTCTCCGATGGTGGAGGAAATTCTTTATCCGGCATTGGAGGATTATCAACTAGATATCATGATTGGTGAAGGCCCGGCTGCGCGCTCTGTAAAATTGGATTTACCGCCCTTTACTCTAGTCGGAGCCACTACACGTGCGGGAATGTTGACTAATCCACTGCGTGATCGTTTCGGAATAGTCTCTCGGCTAGAATTTTATACGCCAGACGAATTAAGTAAAATTGTGGTCCGGTCTGCAGGATTGCTGAACGTGAAAATTTCACCCGATGGCGCATTTGAGATAGCTCGCCGTTCTCGAGGTACTCCGCGTATTGCAAATCGATTGCTGCGTCGTGTTCGAGATTTCGCTGAGGTCAAAGCTGATGGACATGTCACTCATTTAGTGGCGGATGCGGCGCTGAGTATGCTGGATGTGGACATAATAGGTTTAGATATTATGGATAGAAAATTGTTATTGGCCGTAATAGAAAAATTCAACGGCGGTCCTGTTGGGGTTGATAATCTTGCTGCGGCCATTAGTGAAGAGCGTGACACGATTGAAGATGTACTGGAGCCTTATTTGATTCAACAAGGTTTCTTAAAGCGTACTCCAAGGGGGCGCATGGCTACTACAATGACATATCAACATTTTGGCGTTGCTTTGCCAAGAAATGGATTGAATGGTGAACTGTGGGAAGAAGCTAATTTGTAGAAAGTTGAGTCTATAATTAATAATTTATGAAAATTCAGACATTACGTATCATCATAGCAATACTCATGACACTAGTTGTTATGTTGTATTTTTATACCAATCGGGAAAAAGATTTTTACAGTAAAAATGCAGAGCCTGCTGTTGCTCAAATACTCACTGAAATCTCGAGTTGGAATAAGCAAGTGCTGCTAATTCACTTGGCGCCCGAAGCTAAACAAGCTGTGAGTGACGAGCAATTAGATAAATTAATGAATCTTTATCGTAGTTTTGGTCGTTTTCAGTCCATCAAGGAACTGAATTTTTCACGCACAATCAGTGCGTTCTCTTTGGTGGGTGAAAAGCGTATTAATTATTCAGGTATCGCACACTTTGAGATGGGCCTTGTTAATTTAAATATTACTCTGATAGAGCGAGGTGGGTTCTTTCTTGTCTATAATTTTGCATTAACACAAGCCACGGAAGAATAAGTCATACTAAAACATTGGCTTAACTAATAAGACTGAATTTCAATATTTGGTGCGATTCTGAAAATTAAGAGCAAAATATATCCCTTTCTTTAAAAAGGGAACCGGCGGCTTATGAAATAACATGAATGCTTTTCATGGTATGCTTTGAACTATACAAGAGATACGCGAGTCCTATTGCTTGTTAGAATGATTTGGTAATTAATTTTTAATTGGAGGTTGTTTCGTATGAATCAAAACTACTCAACAGTTGCTCAAAGGTCCACATCTGCTTTAGCGACTAACAAGGTGTTACGCAATACATACATGCTTTTATCGATGACATTGCTATTTAGCGGCCTTACTGCAGCGCTTTCAATGTTTTTGAATATGCCGCCAATGACTTATTTGGTATCAGTCATCGGAGGCATGGTCATTGCTATGTTTGTATTGCCACGCTTTGCTAATTCTCCAGCAGGTATCGGAATTGTTTTTCTGATTACCGGCATGCTGGGATTTGGGCTGGGGCCGATGCTGAGCATGTATGCTGCTTTGCCTAATGGCGGTAGTATTATCACGTTGTCACTAGGTGGAACAGGCGTCATATTCTTGGGTTTGTCTGCTTATGCGCTTGCTACACAAAAAGACTTTAGTTTCCTGGGTGGCTTCTTGATGGTTGGTATCTTGTTGGTGTTAATCGCAGCAGTCGCTAATATTTTCCTAGCTATACCTGCCATGTCATTAGCCATTTCCGCTGTGGTCATTATGATAATGAGTGGCTTCATTCTGTATGATACCAGCCGCATCATTCATGGCGGGGAGACTAATTATGTGTTAGCTACGATTGGGTTGTACATGACAATTTTTAATATTTTTATCAGTCTGTTACAAATACTGGGAATTATGGGCAATGATGATTGATTCTCAAGCTAAAGGATGATTCTAGAACCCCGGCTAACCGGGGTTTTTTTTGACTGCATAAAACTCTGATACAGGATGGTGAATAATATGGAATGGATGCAAATTGTTTCTGCATTGGCATTAGTAATGTTCATTATAGTTTTGTTTCCAGTTGCTAGAAAGATGATAAAAATTAGTCCAACCGGATCATCTTCAGATTGGATGGCATTTGTCATTCCTATCATCGTAATCATTCTATTTATTATGCTTTTAATTGAATTGGTGTGAATTTATTGCCCTAACTTGACTCTTCGTAAAGACCTCTGCGCAACCGCGAGAATTTAAGCGTGTCCCCAAAGCTAAAGAATTGGAACAGAGAACGGCGAAGATCCACGCTAAAAAGAGATGATACGGCCAGTCAAATTACTCATCTACTTATTGCTATACTTAATTCAG